>WNFM01209779.1_pt1 | contig 156288 bp, 163 predicted proteins | sample 5400271 | NCBI WGS metagenome assembly WNFM01 (sample SAMN13153352, study PRJNA577476) | soil metagenome | isolation source: 60 cm saprolite on Douglas fir-dominated hillslope | place: USA:California | collected 2013-09-17
GGGCTTGATCGTCAACAGCCGCAACCTCTGCGGGGCTGTCTCGAGGGCCAACGTCGAATTCAGCGGGCAAAACGGCAAGCAGTCCACCGCCAATCCTGTTATGCGGGCTGATTGTGGGGGCAAGCGGAAGCACAAGCGCTCACGCCACTGAGGCGGGCGCGTCAGCTCCACCACGCGGGAGTCGAGTAGAACTCACTCTCCTTGAAGGAGCCGAGCCGCATGTATCGCGTCGCGATGGCCGTTTGCCGGCCGGCGGTCATGGCGTGGGGCCGGCTCACGGTCGAGGGGCTCGACACGCTGCCGGAGGCGGGGCCGGTGCTGGTGGTCAGCAACCACGACAGTCACTGGGACCCCGTCACGATCGGGGTGGCGGCGATCCGGCGCCGTCAGATCAAGGCGCTGGCGAAATCGACGCTGTGGGATGTGCGCGGCCTGAGCCCGGTCCTGAACGGCATGGGCCAGATCCCGATCGAGCGCGGAGCCGGGGACGCCGGGGCGCTGTCGCGGGCGATCGAGGAGCTTCGCGCCGGCGCCTGCATCGGCGTCTTCCCCGAAGGCACCCGCTCGCGCGGCGAGGTGCTGCGGGCGCGCAGCGGGGTCGGCCGCCTCGCCCTCGAGGTCCCCGAGGCGAAGCTCGTCTGCGTCGCGGTCGAGGGCACCTCCGAGATGACCGGATTCCCCCGCCGCCCGCGGCTGCGGGCCCGCTTCTTCGAGCCCGCCGCCGGTCAGGCACGGCTCGACGAGGAGCCGGGTGAGATCGCGGTACGGCTGCTGGCCGAGATCCGCGAGCAGGTTCCGCCCTCGATCTCCTTTCGCAAGCGCTCGTAGCCGTTTTGCACGAAAGAAGCGGCAGAGGATTTTGAATTTGCGCGCCACCCGCGCGCATCGTTCTGTCTACCGTGCTGTCATCATGGAGGCGATGAGAAACAGCTGGACAGACGGGCGACTGGACGACATGAATCGCGGGATGGAAAATGGCTTCAACCGCGTCGACGCCGAGCTGCGCGCCGTCAACAGCCGAATCGATGCTCTTCAGCGCACGATGCTCCAGCTCGGGGGCGGCGTGATTGTGGCCCTCATCGGGCTGATCGCGACGCAGCTCTGATCGGGTCCCGCCGTGTCCCTACGCCGTCCCGCCCGAATCGACCGGGGCGACAAAGGTTCGGTTACCCACCCGCACCCCGATCGCCCTGGTGCGGGAGAGGTCGAGGGCGGCGCTGAGGACGGCGTCTGAGTCGTTTCCCCAGCGGTAACGGAAGGAGCCGGCTGGCTGGCGCGTCCCGTCGGGGCCGCGCACGAAGACACGGCATAGCGTCCCGGAGGGCGCCCCCTTCACATACATGTGGATCTCGGTGCCGTAGGCGTGCGGCTCCAGGGTGGCGCCGATGTGGAGCCCGGGTGGGAGGGACTGGAAGGCGATGTGCTGCTCCGGGTTGCCGCCGGCGCCGCCCGGCAGCACGAAGATCGCCAGCGCGGCGGCGGCCACGGCGGCGGTAATCCCGCTGAAGGCAAGGCCCAGCCGCAGCCGTTGCCGCCGTTGCGAGCGTCGCTCAGCGCGGATCGTCGCCGCCACCCGGTCGGCGAGCGAGGGTGGCGGCGCCGGCGCCGTGCCGAAGTGCTCGGGGTCGGCCAGCGGCAGCAGCTGCGCCACGCCCGCCAGCGCCTCCATCTCAGCGCGGCACTCGGGGCAGCCCTCGAGGTGCGCCTCGAGGGCTGCGCGCTCCTCCTCCGGCAGCCGGCCGAGCGCGTGAGCGCCCAGCGACTCGCGCCACTCGCGGCATCTCTCAGTCGTCATATCCGATCTCCTCCAGCGCCACCCGCAGCGCCCGCAGGCCGTAGTAGACACGGCTCTTGACGGTTCCCTCCGGCACGCCCAGCTCCTTGGCGACCTCGGCGTAGGGGCGGCCACGGTAGTAGGTCTCGAGCAGCACCCGGCGATGCTGCTCGCCGATCCGTCGCATCGCCTCCTCTACCTGCCAGGACAGCAATGCCTCCTCGAAGGGCTCGACCGTGGGCTCGATCCCGCCCTCGGCGACGGTCGGGCGCGACGCTCGCGCCCGACCGAGGTCGATCACCACGTTGCGCAGGATTGCGAACAGCCAGGTGCGCAGCGAGCCGATCTGCGGGTCGAAGCGGGCGCCAGCCCGCCAAGCGCGCAGGAAGGTCTCCTGGACCGCCTCCTCGGCAAGCCCCGAGTCGCCCAGCGAGCGCACCGCGAACCCGTACAGCTCGCCCGCGTGGGCGGCATAGGCCTCGCGCACATCGCGCTCGTCGCTGAGCGCGCCGGAGGGCATCTCACGCAGATCTCGAGAAGGCGAGGGAAAACACGGCTGCCCGGAATACGGACAGCCGCTGAACTGGGTTCAGGCTTGGGCGGCGCCTATTCGAGTTTGCCGATCTTGAAGATTTTGGTGCCGCAATCCGGACAGGTGCCTTGGATCGCCGGGCGACCGTTCTTCATGGTCACCTGTTTGGCGTCTTGGATCTCGACCTTCTTGCGCTCTTTGACGCAGTAACCCTCAGGCATCGGGGTCTCCTTTCGTTGCCACTCTGGGCAAGACTCGCGTTAAGGCGCGAGGTGGATTGCGGCGAATGTAACGCAGACCGGGGACGACCTCCAGGCACAAACGTGCGTATCGGCACAAGGCGCTATTCGTGGGCTTTGGACTTTTCTTTGGCGCGTTCGAGCAGTTCCTGCAGTTTGGCGGCGCTCGCAGCACCTCCAGTCGCCCCCTTGGGAGTCGCACCGGCGCCGTTCTTGCCGGCTTCCGTTTTGGCTTCCGGTTTGGGCTTCGGTTCGGTTTCCGCTGCGGCCGGCGGGGTCGATGCCGTTGCGGCGAGTTCGTCTATCCGCGCTTCGAGCCGCTCCTGCAGCGCCTGCACGTCGCTTTCGCTGACCGAGCTTTCGCGGGCGTCGATTGCCAAGTAGATCGCCGCCCCGCCAATACCGATCGCGATTACGGTGAGGGCGAGAAAGACGCGGGTGCGCATGCCGAGCTTGCGCTCGACCTCTCCGATCCAGGCCCGCAAACCATCCAGCGACATCACCCCAATCTAGTCGAGAACCGCGCCGGAGGGTCGGGTCAAATACCCTCCGGTCCCCACTTCCCATCCCTAGAACCCAAGGAGAATCCCGCATGCCCGAGGCAGTGATCGTCGACACCATCCGCACGCCGATCGGCCGTGCCTTCAAGGGCTCGCTGGCCCAGTTGCGCCCCGATGAGATGGGCGCCTACGTCGTCGACCAGCTGCTCGAGCGCAACCCCGAGGTCGATCCGGCCTCGGTCGAAGACCTATTCTGCGGCTGCGGCATGCCGCAGGGCCTGCAGGCGTTCAACATCGGCCGCATCGTCTCGCTGCTCTCCGAGAAGCTGCCGCAGGAGGTCAACGGCGTCACCGTCTCCCGCTACTGCTCCTCCAGCCTCGACGCGATCCGCCATGCCGGCAACGCGATCAAGGCGGGCGAGGGCGACGTCTACATCGCCGCCGGGGTCGAGTGGGTGAGCCGCTACAACGAGCGCACCGAGCCGGCCGGCGCCGACGACCAGAACCCGAACCTGCAGGGCAACGACGGCCAGCCCAACGCCTACATCGAGATGGGCAAGACCGCTGTCAACGTCGCCGAAAAATACGAGGTCAGCCGCGCCGACATGGACAAGTTCGCGCAGCGCTCCCAGGAACTGGCTGTGCAGTCCCAGGAGGACGGCTTCTTCGAGCGCGAGATCGTCCCTGTGACCCTGCCCGACGGCACCGAGGTCGGCAAGGACGACGGCCCACGCGCCTCCTCCACCCTGGAGAAGCTAGCCCAGCTGGAGGAGTCCTTCGGCGGCGGTGGCGTCACCGCCGGCAACTCCTGCCCGCTCAACGACGGCGCCGCCGCGGTGCTGCTGATGAGCGACACCAAGGCCAGGGAGCTGGGCCTGACCCCGCGCGCCCGCATCGTCACCGCCGCCACCTTCGGCAACGAGCCCGAGTACATGGGCGTCGCCCCGATCGGCGCGATCAAGAAGGTGCTGGAGCGGTCCGGGATGACGATGGAAGACGTCGACACGGTCGAGCTCAACGAGGCCTTCGCCGCCCAGGTGATCCCGATCATGGACGAGTGCGACATCCCGCTGGAGAAGCTGAACACGCACGGCGGCGCGATCGCCCTCGGCCATCCCTTCGGCATGACCGGCGCCCGGATGATGGGCACCCTGCTCAACGTGATGGAGACCGACGACTACCAGGTCGGGATCGAGACCATGTGCGTCGCGGGCGGGCAGGGCAAGGCGATGCTGGTCGAAAGGGTCTGAACCGCCCGCCGACGGGCCTCAAACGGGACGTATAATTCCGTTTGAGGCCCGTCGGCGGTGAAGAAGTACGCTGCGCTCGGTGGATCTTGAGACGCTTACTTACGACACCGGCGATCGGGTCGCCCGCATCACCCTGAACCGGCCGGACCGCGGCAACGGGATCGTGCCGCGGATGCCGGTCGAGATCGCGGCCTGCGTCGAGCGGGCCAATCTCGACCCCGCCGTCCACGTCATCTCCCTCGCCGGCGCCGGCAGCGGCTTCTGCGGCGGCTACGACCTGGTCGCCTCCGCCGAGGGCGACATGAGCGGGATGGAGGGGGTCGAGGCGCCGCCCGGCTCGCCCGTCGACCCGGCGACGATCGGCGCCAACCACGCGCCGGAGTCGAACTGGGACCCGGTCACCGACTTCCAGTTCATGTCGCGCAACGTGCGCGGCTTCATGAGCCTCTTCCACTCCGAGAAGCCGGTGATCTGCAAGGTGCACGGCTACTGCGTCGCCGGCGGCACCGACATGGCGCTCTGCTCGGACCTGCTGGTGATCGGCGCCGACGCCAAGATCGGCTATCCGCCGGCCCGCGTCTGGGGCTCGCCGACGACGGCGCTGTGGGCGGCGCGGCTCGGTCCTATGCGCGCCAAGCGGCTACTGCTGACCGGCGATTCGCTGAGCGGCGAGCAGGCTGCGGAGTGGGGGCTGGCGACCGAGGCGGTGCCGCCCGAGCAGCTCGACGAGCGTTTCGAGGCTCTGGTGGAGCGGGTCGCCCGGCTGCCGATCAACCAGCTGGTGATGATGAAGATGCTGGTCAACCAGTCGCTCTCGCGCAGGGCCTGCACCAGACGCAGCTGCTCGGCACCTTCTTCGACGGCATCGCCCGTCACACCGAGGAGGGCCACGGCTTCGTCCGCCGCGCCGCCGAGTCCGGCTTCAAGGAGGCGGTGCGGGAGCGCGACGAGCCGTTCGGCGACTACGGCCGTGAGACCGCCTGACGGAGCCTCGGATAGGGTCCGGCCGCGGTGACCGACGCGCCCCATCCCAGCTCCCTGATCACCCCGGAGTCCGTTCGCAACTTCCTCCCCGGCAGCTTCCCCGGCGACCTCGGGATCGAGCCGCTGGAGATCGAGGACTCGCACTCGCGGGGACGGATCGTCGTCGACAAGCGCCACCTGCACCCCGGCGGCTTCGTCCACGGCGGCGTCTGGACCGCGCTCGGCGACACCGTCGCTGCCTGGGCGACCTTCCGCGTCATCCCGCCGGGCCACAACTTCACCACGATCGAGCTGAAGCTGAACGTCTTCGCCGCCGGCCTGCTCGGCGACGAGATCGTCGCCGTCGCCGAGCCGCTCCACACCGGCAAGAGCACGGTGGTGATCGAGGTGCGGATGGAGCGTCGCCGCGAGGGCGAGGCGCCGCGGCTGGCGGCCAATCTGATCGTCAGCCAGTTCGTCCTGCCCCCACGCGATTCCTGAGCAGGTTGGAACGGGCGCGATGCCTGATCCAAGCTCCAGCGTCGCATACGTCTTCGGCTACGCCTCGCTTGTAGCGCTGCCGGAGCAGCTCGCGGTCGAGGACGCAGAGCACGAGCCGCTGCCTGGGTGGCTGCGGGGGTTCCGCCGCTACTGGGGGGCGGCGATGAACAACTGGGAAGGCGGCGATGCCGTCAAGCATTTCCTCGACCGGGAGACCGGGGAAAGGCCGCGGATCCGCGTCGCCTACCTGGACGTCGAGCCGAGCGAGGGGAGCACCGTCAACGGCATTGCGATCCCCGTGGACGCGGAGCGGCTGGCGACACTCGACGCACGGGAGATCAACTACTCGCGCGTCGATGTCACCGCTGCCTTCGACCGGCCGCTCGCAGGCCGCGTCTTCACCTACGTGGGCCTCGGTGCAGCCCGCGAACGCTGCCGCGAGGGGGTTGCCGAGGGCAACGCCTATGTCAGTCGCGACTACCTCGCCGGCGTGCGCCGCGCCTTCGAGCAGCTCGCCCCCGACGCCCTGGCCGAGTTCGACCGCGCCACCGACCCGCTCCCCTTCCCCGAACGCGACTTGAGGATGGTCCTGCCTGGACGTGCCGGGACTTAAGCGTCCATATGGGTGCCTAAGTCCCGGCACGTCCGGAAGCATCAGGGGTCTTCGGCTACCGGTTCGTAGCCAGGGGCTTCCAGACGTTCGATCTGCGGCAGGCGCCAGAGCAGGCTCGCGATCGTCAAGCCGATGGCCGAGCAGAGCAGCGCCAGGAACCACTGGCTCGCGGTGAGCAGCGCCATCTGGAAGAAGTCGCGTACCGGGGCGGCGGCGAGGATCAGGGCGAAGAGGGCGCCGAGACCGGCGACCATCGCCAGCATGTAGCTCTGGATCGCGATGTGCTCGCGCCCCGGGCCGCGCTCCAGCAGCAGCACGAAGGCAAGGCCGAGGACGATCAGCGTCGTCGTCGCCGCCGTCCGGCCCGCTTCCAGCGAGCCCCCGAAGACGGTGTCGACGAGGAAGAAGCAGAGGATCGAGCCGAGCGCCGTCGCCAGCCCGGCGGGCACCGCGAAGGCGGCCAGCGCGCGCAGCAGACGGCCGCGATAGAGCGGTCCGTCGGAGGGCGCCAGCGCGAGGACGAAGGAGGGGATGCCGATCGTCAGGAAGGCGGCCAGGGTGAGGTGGCGGGGGAGGAAGGGGAAGGCGAAGCCGGGCACGGCGACGAGCAGGATCAGCGCCGCGGCATACACGCTCTTGGTGAGGTAGAGGCGGCCGAGGCGGTGGATGTTGCGGGCGATCCGCCGCCCCTCGGCGACCGCTTCGGGCAATCGCGCGAACTGGTCTTTGAGCAGGACCACGTCGGCGATCCCCTTCGTCACCTGGGCGCCCGAGCCCATCGCCACCGCCAGCCGCGCCTGCTTCAGCGCCGGCACGTCGTTGACCCCGTCACCGATCATCGCCGTGTAGCGGCCCGACGCCCGCAGCGCCTCGACCAGGGCCTTCTTCTGCTCCGGCGCGATCCGGCAGAAGATCGTGTTTCGCAGCGCCACCGCCGCGAGCTGCTCGGGGTCCTCGGGCAGCTCCGAGCCCTCGATCACGCCGGCGTCGGCGGGCACTCCGACCGCGTAAGCGACCGCGGTCACCGTCGCCCGCGCGTCGCCGGAGATCAGCTTCAGGTCGACTTCCGCCTCGCGCATGGTGGCGATCGTCTCGGCGGCGTCGGCGCGCAGCGTCTCCTCCAATACGACGAGGGCGACCGGGGCGAGTCGAGGGGCCGGCGCGTGCGCCGGGTCGTCGGGCAGCGCCTCGGCGGACTGGCCGAAGGCCACCACCCGTCGTCCCGCCGCCGTCTCCTCCTCCAGCTTGCGGGCGAGTCCCGGCGGCAGCGCCAGCGCCCCGCTCGCGGCGAGGATGTCCGGCGCGCCGAGGACGTAGCTGACGCCGCCCAGTCGCAACCCGCTCCACTTCCACTTCGAGGAGAACGGCACTTCGCCGCCGACCCGCCCCGGTTGCGCGGGGAAGGCCTCGGCGACGGTCTCCAGCGTCCGGTTGCGGTCGCCGGCGCTGGCGGCGAAGCGTCCCAGCGCCGCCTGCGCCTCGTCGGCATCGACCCCTTCGGCGACCTCGACCCCGAGCAGGCGCAACCGGCCGTCGGTCAGCGTGCCCGTCTTGTCGACGCAGATCGTGTCGACCGCGGCGAGGCTCTCGGTGGCGCTCATCTGCTGCACCAGCGTGTCCTTGCGCGCCAGCCGCACCGCCGCCACCGCGAAGGTGACGCTCATCAGCAGCACCAGGCCCTCGGGAATCAGCGTCACCAGGCCGGCGGTCGCCGTCTGCGCCGCATCGACCAGGTCGACGCTGCGCAACTGGAAGGTGATCAGCAGCAGCACCGCCAGCGGCGCCATCGCCCAGGTGCAGGCGACGATCACCCGGTTGACCTCGGCCTGCAGCGGCGAGGGTGGGTGGCGAAAGGCCTTCGCCTCCCCGGCGAGGCGCCCGGCGTAGCTCTCCTCGCGCACCGCGTCGACCCGGTAGCGACCGGAGCCAGCGATGCAGAAGGAGCCCGACAAAACCCGCTCGCCGACCTCCTTGCGCACCCCGTCGGCCTCGCCGGTCAGCATCGACTCGTCCAGGGTCATGCCGCGGCTGGCGATCGTCTCGCCGTCGGCGACCAGCTGATCGCCCGGCTCGACCACGATCACGTCCCCCGGCACGATCTCCTCCGCCAGCAGGTTGACCACGGCGCCGCCGCGGATGACCTTGGCGTGAGGGGCGACCAGCACCGCCAGCTCGTCCAGGGTCCGCTTGGCTTTCAGCTCCTGGCGGATGCCGATGTAGGAGTTGACGATCGCGATCACGCCGAAGATGGCGTCCGCGATCAGTCCCAGCGAGAGGATCAGCACGAAGAAGACGCCGATGATCGCGTTGAAGAGGGTGAAGACGTTGCCGGCGATGATGCTCGAGACCGAGCGCGAAGACGTGTCCGGAGGCGGGCCGAGCTTGCGCAGGCGCTTGGCCGCCTCGGCGCTGCTCAGGCCGCGCTCGGCGGCGTCCGGTGTGTCGGTTGCGGTGGCGGCCATCAGGGGACATTCAATAGGGTTCCCGGCGGATGGCTTTGAAACTCGGACTTAACCTTGGCTACTGGGGCATCGGCCCTGCTGGTGAGGACGCGGTCGAGGTCGTGCGGGCGGTTGAGGCGGCCGGCTTCGAGTCGGTCTGGGCGGCCGAGTCTTATGGCTCCGACGTGGTCAGCGTCCTTGCCTGGCTCGCCCCGCAGACGAAGACGATCAACCTCGGCGCCGCGATCCTGCAGGTGCCGGCGCGCCCGCCGGCCGCCGCCGCGATGGCGGGGGCGACGATCGACAAGCTCTCCGGCGGCCGCTTCCTCTTCGGCTTCGGCCCCTCCGGGCCGCAGGTCTCCGAAGGCTGGTACGGCGTTCCCTACGCGAAGCCCTGGGGCCGCACCCGCGAGTACATCGAAGTGGTGCGCGAGATCGTCGCCCGCGAGGGCAAGCTCGAACACGAGGGCGAGCACTACCAGCTGCCGCTGCCAGGCGGCGAGGGCAAGGCGCTGAAGCTCAACTTCCACCCCGAGCGCTCCCACATCCCGGTTTTCGTTGGCGCGATCGGCCGCAAATCGGTCGAGATGGCGGCGGAGATCTGCGACGGCTGGATCCCGATCTTCTTCAGTGTCGATGCCTTCGAGCAGACCTGGGGCGAGCATTTGGAGGCGGGTTTCGCCAAGGGCGGGCGGCGGCGCTCCGACCTCGAGGTCTCGCCTTCGTTGCAGGTGGCGATCGACGGCGACCTGGAGGCGGCCAAGAACGTGGTCAAGGCCGGCCTCGTCCTCTACTTCGGCGGCATGGGCAGCCGCAAGACCAACTTCTACGTCGACCTCGCCCACCGCTTCGGCTTCGGCGACGTCGCCGACGAGGTCCAGCGCCGCTTCCAGGACGGCGACCGTGAGGGCGCCTTCGCGGCGATGCCCGACGAGATCGTCGAGGCGACCTCGCTGGTCGGCAGCGAGGCCGAGGTGGCGGAGCGGATCGAGCGCTTCCGCGGCGTCGGCATCGACCGCCTGATCGTCTCTCCGGTGCACGTCGAGCGCGATCAGCAGCTGCACACGATCGAGCGCCTCGCCTCCCTCGCCGGACGTGCCGGGACTTAGGCACCCTATGGAGGCCATAAGTCACGGCACGTCCGGCGTGACGGCACCCGCCTAGCCGCTTGTCATAGGCTCCCCCGCCGCGACGCTATGAAGATCGGAGTGCCGAAAGAGACCGCCGAGGGGGAGCGCCGCGTTGCGCTCGTCCCTGACGCCGTCAAATCGCTGAAGAAGAACGAGCACGTCGACGTGCTCGTCGAGTCCGGCGCCGGCGAGGCGGCCGGACATCCCGACTCTCAGTACGAGGAGGCGGGGGCCGAAGTCGTCGACCCCGACGTCGCCTGGGGCGCCGATGTAGTCCTTCGCGTCGCCGTCCCAACCACCGATCAGATCGGCCGCCTCGAGTCCAATCAGCTGCTGATCGGCCACCTCTCGCCCTGGACCGCGGCCGAGACCAACAAGGCGCTCGCCGCGTCCGGTGTGACCAGCTTCGCGATGGAGGCGATCCCCCGCACCACCCGCGCCCAGGCGATGGACGCGCTCTCCTCGCAGGCTGCCGCCGCCGGCTACGCGGCGATGCTGATCGCCGCCCGCGAGTCGGGCCGCTTCTTCGGCATGATGACCACCGCCGCCGGCACCGTGCCGCCGGCCAAGGTGCTGGTGCTCGGCGCCGGCGTTGCCGGCCTGCAGGCTGTCGCCACGGCAAAGCGGCTGGGTGCGATCGTCACCGGCTTCGACATCCGCCGCGCCGCCTGGGAGCAGATCGCATCGCTCGGCGGGCGCCCGCTCGAACTCGACTTCATCCCCGATGCGGAAGGTGAGGGTGGTTACGCGCGCCCACTCACCGACGAGGAGAACGAAAAGGTCGTCGAGGCGATCGGCGAGAACGCCGCCAAGCAGGATGTGATCGTCACCACGGCAGCGATTCCGGGCCGCCCGGCGCCGCTGCTGATCACCGCCGACGCGGTGCGGGGCATGCAGCCCGGCTCGGTGATCGTCGACCTCGCCGCCGAGAGCGGCGGCAACTGTGAGCTGACCGAGGCCGGGCAGACCGTGGTCGAGGGCGGCGTCAAGGTGGTCGGCCCCCGCAACCTGGCCAGCGAGATGCCGGTCCCAGCCTCGCAGCTCTACGCCAAGAACTTGGAGAACCTGCTCGGCCTGCTCCTCACCGAGGAGGGCGATCCGAACGTCGATTTCGAGGACGACATCGTCGCCGCTGCCTGCATAACCCATGGCGGCGAGATCCGCAACGAGAGGGCCGCGAAATGAGCCTCTTCACCGAGATCACGATCTTCGTCCTCGCCGCCTTCGTCGGCTTCGAGGTGATCTCGAAGGTGCCGACCACGCTGCACACGCCGCTGATGTCGCAGACCAACGCGATCCACGGCATCGTCATGCTCGGCGGGCTGATCGTCGTCGGCTTCGCCAACGACGGGCTCGAGTACGTGATCGGCACGATCGCGATCGCCTTCGGCACGATCAACATCGTCGGCGGCTTCATGGTCACCGACCGGATGCTCGGCATGTTCTCCAAGAAATCAAAGCCGTCCGCCTCCTCCGCTTCGCGTCCGGGGGCGGACAGGTCGAAAAAGGGATGAGGCATGCCTGATCTTCTTCTCCCTTATTCGGTGCTGAAGCCGGGCGGCGATGCCGCCACGGCGCTCTACATCGTCGCCTTCTCGCTCTTCATCATCGGGGTCAAACGCGGCACGCACCCGACCACCGCCAAGCAAGGCAACATGGTCGCCGCGGTCGGCATGGCGGTCGCCGTGGTCACCACCCTTTTGCTCGACGGAGTGGGCAACTGGGGCCTGATCGCGCTCGGCCTGGGGATCGGCACCGCGATCGGCGTGATCGCTTCGACTCGCGTGCAGATGACCGAGATGCCGCAGATGGTCGCCCTTTACAACGGTGTCGGCGGCGGCGCGGTGGCGTTGATCGCCTGGTCGGAGATCCGCCATGGGATCTCACTAGGCGAGGAGATTCCGCTCGCCACGCTGATCCCGGTCCTCTTCGCCGCCGTCGTCGGCTCGGTCTCCTTCTGGGGCTCGAACATCGCCTTCGCCAAGCTGCAGGACCTGATCCCGACCCGACCGCTCGCCGTCCCCGGCCAGCAGGTGATCAACGTGGTGCTGCTGATCGGGATCGTCGCTGGCTGCGTCGCCATCGCGACCAACAACGGCGACCCCTCGCAGGCGATCTTCATCGCGATCCTGATCGCTGCCGGCCTGCTCGGCAACCTCGTCGTGCTGCCGATCGGCGGCGCCGACATGCCGGTCGTGATCTCGCTGCTCAACGCCTTCACCGGCCTCTCCGCCGCCGCTGCCGGCTTCGCGCTCGACAACGTGGCGCTGATCGTCGCCGGCACCCTGGTCGGCTCCTCGGGAACGATCCTGACGATGGAGATGGCGACGGCGATGAACCGCTCGGTGGCCAACGTCCTCTTTGCCGGCTTCGGCGGCGCGCCGGCGGGGGGCGCCGGCGGCGCTACGGAGGAGAGACCGCATACGTCGATCGGCGCCCAGGACGCGGCGATCAAGCTCGCCTATGCCGATTCGGTCGTGATCGTCCCGGGCTACGGCCTCGCGGTGGCCCAAGCCCAGCACGCGATCAAGGAGGTCGCCGACGAGCTGGAGAAGAAGGGCGTGACGGTCAACTACGCGATCCATCCCGTTGCCGGCCGCATGCCCGGCCACATGAACGTCCTGCTCGCCGAGGCCGACGTCCCCTACGAGCAGCTGCGCGAGATGGAGGACATCAACCCGGAGATGCCCCGCACCGATGTCGCCGTGATCGTCGGCGCCAACGACGTCACCAACCCGGCGGCGAAAAACGACCCCGACAGCCCGATCGCCGGCATGCCGATAATCGAAGTCAGCGAGGCCCAGCAGGTGATCGTGATCAAGCGTTCCCTCAGCCCCGGCTTCGCCGGCATCGACAACGACCTCTTCTACGAGCCGAACACCTCGATGCTCTTCGCCGACGCCAAGCAGGCTGCGGCAGACATCGCGGGTGAGATCCAGAACCTCTAGCGCTTCAGCGCTCCAGGCGCGGTCAACTCTCGCAAACTCGCCGTAATTCCCTCGCCCGGGGGGCGAGTTTGGACGTGCCGGGACTTAGGCACCCATATGGACGCCCAAGTCACGGCACGTCCCAAGGATCGAAGGCGCGTTCGGGCCGAGCGCGAGCGCGAACTGTCAGCGCTTGCCGATCGCCAGCACGGCGTTATCACGCGGCGCCAGCTACTTGATACAGGCTTGGGACGGCGCGCGATTGGACGTCGCGTCGAAGCCGGGCGCCTCCACTGTCTTCACCGCTGTGTCTATGCGTTTGGCACTCGGCGACTCGATTCTCGTGGAGAGTGGATGGCCGCCGTTCTCGCATGCGGAGAGAAGGCAGTGCTGAGCCATCGGAGTGCTGCGGCGCTCTGGGGATTGCTGGCTCGCTCTCCCGGTCCGGTCGATGTTTCGGCGACATCTGGAAGGCGGAGGCGTGGCATTGCAGTTCATGAGGGCGGCATCGTCGACTGTGATCGGACAGTGGTTGCCAGGATCCCAGTTACCACCGTAGCTCGCACCCTCTTCGACCTGGCCGAAGTTGAGGACGAAAAGCGACTAGAGGGAGCCTTTGAGGAAGCCACTCGCCTGCGATTCCTGGAGCTGGCAGCTCTTGAGGCGGTCTGCGCGAGGGGCATTGGTCGGCGAGCCCTGCGCCCGATCCGACGCCTGATCGAGACCGCGCGGCTGCCGGACGACACACGATCCCCTCTCGAGGACCGAGTCCTTGAGCTCTGTCGCGAATACGGCCTGCCGCTGCCTGTCACGGGCGCGACGGTCCTCGATCGCGAGGTCGATGCCTTCTGGCCCGGTGAGAAGCTGATGGTCGAGGCCGATAGCTGGACCTTTCACAGCCACCGGGAGGCATTCGAGCGCGATCGTGCTCGTGATGCAGCGATGCAGGCAGATGGCTACCGCGTCATTCGCCTTACCCACCGGCGCCTCGAACAAGAACCGGCGGTCGTTGCAAGGCAACTCCGCCGCCTGCTCGCTTCAACCGCCGAGGACGGACGTGCCGGGACTTAAGCGTCCATATGGGTGCCTAAGTCCCGGCACGTCTGGTGGGGCATTGCTCGGGATTCGGTCGGAGCGGGGGCAGGGGACTGTGGAGTGGGTTGGGCTCGTTGTGGTGGTCTCGTTGCTGCTCTTGGGACTGGTCGCCGGCGGCATACGGGTTCCGGGGACGGCCCTGGCTCGAGCTCTGGCTTCGCGTCTGCTCTGCGTCGCCTCGCTCGCGGACGGGTGTGGGGATGAGCCGTCGCTGATCGCGGCCTACGGGACCGAGGTCGGCAAGCTCATCCGCCGTCACATGCCGACCATCCTCTTCGAGCAGGGCTCGCGGGCGATGCCGGTCGACTTTCGGCGCTGTCGTAGTAGTGGTTGTGGGGACGGGTCGCCGCGCGGTCTGGCGCACAGGACCGATGCCGGCTTGCCCTTGACAGCTTTCGTCCATGTGGTCGACTGCAGGGCGGACGGTGCGGAGGCGTCAGAAGCGGCGGGCGCCGATTGCTCCGGCCAGCGAGCCGGCAATCTCTACCTACAGTTTTGGCTTTACTACGCCGATTCGGCCACGCTGCGCGGTGTGCCGATCGCTGGGGCCGCGGGCTACCACTCCGACGACTGGGAAAGCGTGCAGATCCGCATTGGGCCGGATGGCAGCGTCGACGAGCGCGCCTCCTCCCACCACGGCTACAACTACGTCCAGAGCGTCGCCAACGCCGGATCCGATGCGGGCATCGATCCGCTTCGAGACCTCGCCGAAGAGGTTGGCGCCCGTCCTCGCAATGGCTGGGGCAAGGAGACCCGCCTATTGGTCGTCTCCGGCGGCAGCCACGCCGGCAACACGAACGGCTTCCTCCACATCGATCGAGTCACGCCGGGTCGCCGCGTCCATTTGGTGCCCCTCGAGCCGATCTTGGCCAGTGGCGATGCGGCATACCGCTTTGCGATCAGCCCCCCCTGGCGCAAGCGCGTCTGGCGCGACCCAGAGGCAAGCGGTACCGACTGACGCCAACTCAAGGAAGGATTTGGGGGTCTATGGCACCCACGATCCTTCACCCGTCGTTACTTCGGCGGCATCCGCAGGGCGCCGTCGAGGCGGATCGTCTCGCCGTTCAGCATCGGGTTGGCGACGATCTGCTCGACCAGCTGCGCGTATTCAGCCGGGCGTCCGAGCCGGGAGGGGAAAGGAATGCCAGCGCCGAGCGCGGCGCGCGCCTCTTCAGGCAATGCGGCCAGCAGCGGCGTGTCGAAGAGACCAGGAGCGATCGTGACGACGCGGACGCCGCGCGAGGCCATGTCGCGGGCGGCGGGCAGGGTCATCCCGACGATCCCTCCCTTCGAGGCCGAGTAGGCGATCTGGCCGATCTGGCCGTCATAGGCGGCGATCGAGGCAGTGTTGACGCAGACGCCGCGCTCGCCCTCCTGGTCGGGCTCGTTCTCGCTCATCGCAGCTGCTGCCAGTCGCAACACGTTGAAGGTCCCGATCAGGTTGACCTTGACCACGTTGGAGAAGAATTCGAGGTTATGAGGGCCGTCCTTGTGAGCCACGCGCTCGGCCCAACCGATCCCGGCGCAGCAGACCGAAACCCGCAATCCATCCTCACCTGCCTCCACCGCCCGCTCAACCGCGGCTGCGACGGCAGCCTCATCCGTAACGTCGACCTCGACGAAGCTCGCGCTCGCTCCGAGCTCAGCCGCCAGCGCCTCGCCCTTATCGGTGTTGAGATCTGCGATGGCGACTCTTGCGCCGGCCCTCGCCAGGGCCCGCGCCGTCGCCTCGCCAAGCCCTGAGGCCCCACCTGCAACCAGCGCGCCTGTCCCTTTGATTTTCACGGCCGCGGCAGCTTAACCCGCTAGGGTTTTCGCATCGCCACCGAGGTGACGGCAAGCTCAAGCTCCAAGGAAGCGATCGCGGACCGGCTCGCGGAGGCGCGAAGGCGCACCTATGAGTTGATCGAGCAGCTCGACGACGAGCAACTCAACCGCGTCTACTCGCCGATCCTCAGCCCACTCGCCTGGGACCTCGGCCACATCGCCAACTTCGAGGAGCTCTGGTTAGTGCAGACGATCGGCGAGCGCGAGTCGCTGCACGGCGAGCTCGGCCGCTTCTATGACGCGATCGAGAACCCGCGAAGGAGCCGCAGCGAGCTGGCGATCCTGCGCGACGCCGAGCTGCGCTCTTACCTCGCTGACGTGCGCGAGCGCACCCTTGAGGTCCTCGGCGAAGTCGAGATCGGCAGCAGGGCCGAGGACCCGCTGCTGCGCGAAGGCTTCGTCTACGAGATGCTGATCGCGCACGAGCAGCAGCACAACGAGACGATGCTGCAGCTGCTGCAGATGGTCGACGGCTATGAGCCGCTCGCTACCGATGCCGGCCCCAAGGCTTGGTCCATGTCCTCAGGTCCCGAGATGATCGCCGTGGAGGCTGGGGAGTACGAGATCGGAGCCGCCGCTACCGGCTTTGCCTATGACAACGAGCGGCGCCGCCACAGCGTCGAGCTGACCGCGTTCGAGATCGATCGAACCCCGGTCAGCAACGGCGCGTATGTCGCCTACATGGAGGAGACGGGAGTCGAGCCGCCGCTCTACTGGGAGCGCGACGGCCAGAGCAGCTGGGTTCGTACCGCGATGGGGCGCCGCGAGCCGGTCGATCCCACCCACCCCGTGATCCACGTCTCCTGGCACGAGGCCGACGCCTTCGCCCGCTGGGCCGGCAAGCGCCTCCCGAGCGAGCAGGAGTGGGAGGCCGCCTGTCCTGACCTGGACGCGGTCGGCCAGGTCTGGGAGTGGACGTCCTCGGACTTTCTCGCCTACCCCGGCTTCGAGCCGTTCCCCTACCGCGAGTACTCCGAGGTCTTCTTCGGCGACACATACAAGGTGCTCCGAGGCGGCTCCTGGGCGACCCATCGCGCCCTGATGCGACCGAGCTTCCGCAACTGGGATCTGCCGCAGCGACGCCAGATCTTCTCCGGCTTCCGCTGCGCGAGGGACGCCGGCGGATGAACCCCGGCGCCGCTGCTGAGGCGATCGAGATCGAGGTCCACCTGCGCGCCGACGGCGGCGCCGGGATGGCACGCGACATCCGCCTCGGCCTCACCGCCAAGCCGAAGGAGCTGGCGCCCAAGTACTTCTACGACGAGCGCGGCTCGCAGCTGTTCGAGCGGATCACCGAGCTGCCCGAGTATTACCCGACCCGCGCCGAGCGCGAAATTCTCTCCCACCGCTCTGCCGAGATCGTCGCGGCGGCGGGGGAACCGGGAACCCTGGTCGAGCTCGGCTCCGGCTCCGCTGCCAAGACCCGCCACCTGCTGAGCGCGATGCGCGACGCCGGCTGCCTCTCCACCTACGTCCCGGTCGACATCTCCGAGGAGATCACCCACGAAACCGCGGAGTCGCTGGTCGAGGAGTACCCCGGTCTGACGATCCGCGGCCTCGTCTGCGACTTCGAGCACGATCTCGAGCGGATCCCCAATGGCGGCGGCGGCCGGCTCGTCGCCTTCCTCGGCGGCACGATCGGCAATCTCTACCCGGACGCCCGCCGCGACTTCCTTGCCCGCATCGCGGCGCTGCTCGAGCCGGGCGACCAGATCCTGCTCGGCACCGACCTGGTCAAGGAGTCGAGCCGGCTGGAGGCTGCCTATGACGACTCCGGGGGGGTCACCTCCGAATTCAACAAGAACGTCCTGCAGGTGCTGAACCGCGAGTTCGGCGGCGACTTCGACCTGGAGCGATTCGAGCACGTGGCGCGCTACGACGCCGACGCGGCCCGCATGGACATTCGCCTGCGCTCGCTCGCGGAGCAGACCGTGCGGCTCGATGGCCTCGACTTGACGGTGCGCTTTGCCGCCGGGGAGGAGATGCGGACCGAGATATCCGCCAAGTTCACCCGCGAGGGCCTTGAAGATGTCTACCGGGAGGCGGGCCTGCAGCCGGATGGATGGTTCACGGACTCCGCCGAGGATTACGCGCTCAGCTTGGCTTCGGTTTAAAGTCTTGGACCTTGAATACCCGGAGGAAGATCGAGGAGGACCAAATTGAGCCTTGACGTCTACCTTTACGGGGAGCGCGTCGGAACCCTGTTCCCCGCAGGTGACAACGACTACAGACTTGCCTACGACCCCGAGCTGGTGGAGAGGGTGGGACCGGGGAAAGCGCTGCTTAGCAACTCGCTGCCCGCCCGTCCCGAGCCCTACAGCGCCGAGGCCACCCGAGCCTACGTCGAGGGGTTGCTGCCCGAGGGCCCGCGCCGCGAGCGACTCGGTCGCGAGCTGGGCCTCGACGCGACCGACGGATACCTGCTGCTGGCCGAGCTGGGCCAAGACTGCCCCGGCGCTGTCACCTTCCTGCCGGCCGGGGAGGCTCCGCAGCAGCGCGATCGCGGCTCGTTCGCCTGGTTGAGCGAGGACGAACTGGCGGAAGTGGTGAAGCCGCCCCCACCGCGCCTGTTCAGCGCGGACCGCAGACAGCGGATGCGTTTCGCTCTGCCTGGGCTCCGTCACAAGCTCAGCCTCGTCCGCGACGAGGCTGGCGGCCGCTGGACCTGGCCGGAGGCCGGCGTCCCGAGCACGCACGTGATCAAGCCCGAGACCGGCGAATACCCCGAATACGTCGCCAACGAGATGTTCTGCATGACCGTCTGCCGCCAGGTCGGTCTGCCCGTCGCCAAAGCGACGGTGGAGGAGATCGCCGGCCGCCGCTGCCTGGTCTCGCCACGCTATGACCGGGTCGTCGGCGACGGCGACATCGAGGTCAAGCGTCTCCACTGCGAGTCCTTCTGCCAGGCGCTCGGCATCTCGCCCTCTGCGGACGACGAGAGCGAGGAGAGCGAAGCCCCCGGCTGGACCGAAGCCCGGGGGCTTCTCAACGCGGTCAGCCGCCCCGACGAAGTGGTGAACCTGCTCACCGCAGCCTTCTGCAACTACATCCTCGGCAATGGAGATGCCCACGGCAGGAACTTCGCTTTGATCGATCGCGAGAAGACGTCACTCTCGGGACCGGAGAGGAAGTGGCGGCTGGCGCCGCTCACCGATCTCACCTCGACCGTCGTCTACGACGATCCGATCCACCACGGCCTGGTGATCTCCGAGGAGTACCAGGAAACGTCGTACCTGCTCGAACTGGCCGAAGTCTGCGAAGAATGCGAGTTCGACTTCGAAGTCCTGCGCGGGTTGGCGTCCACCACCGCGACGCGGGTCGGCATGGCGGTGGAGACGATCGCGACGCGATCGCAGAAGGAAGGCTGGCACCAGCCGATCGTCGACAAAATCGTCGAACTCGCCGCCGACCGATCCTTCGGCCTCGGGGCTGAGGTCGAGTACTGAGCCGGAAGCCCGGCTCTAGGGGGCCAGCGCCTCGATCGTCCCGCCCAGCGCATCCGGCGGGACGATTGGAGTGAGGATCGGCAGCGTCACGCCGTCGGCGACGAAGGCGTCGAGGCGCTCGCGCATCTGCTCGGGGGCGCCGAAGATGAACATGTCCTCGATCAGCTCCCAGGGCGCCGCCGCGGCCGCGCCCTGGCGGTCGCCCGCCTCCCAGGCGGCGACCATCGGCTCGATCTGCTCGCCATAGCCGAGCCAGCGGTAGAAGGCGGCGTAGACCGGGACGGTGATGTAGGAGGAGAACATGAAGCGGGCCAGCGGCTCGACCGCCTCGCGCTCGCCCGGCAGGCAGAAGAAGCGGCAAAGCAGCTCGAAGCCCTGCGGCGCCCCCTGCAGCTGAGCGGTCACCTTGGGCAGGCCGCCGAGCGGGAGGAAGTTGGTGAAGGCGCCCTCGGCGCGCTCCACCGCCAACTCCAGCATCTTGCCGCGCAGCGCCGCGAGCACGATCGGCACCCGCTGGGCCGGCGCCGTCTCCAGCTTGAAGCCGCTCGCGGTGCGCTCGCCGTCGAGCGCCACCCGCAGGAACTCCAGCGTCTCGCGCACCTTGCTCAGCGGCCGCTCGAAGGGGATCCCGTTCCAGCCCTCGACGATCCGGTCCGAGGAGGAGCCGATACCGAGCACGAAGCGCCCCCGCGAGGCGTCGGCAAGCGCCGCCGCCTCCTGTGCCAGCAGCGCCGGGCCGCGCTGGAAGACGCCGACGATTCCGGTCCCCAGCCGGGCCCGCTCGGTCCAGGCGGCACTCAAGGCGAGCGGCGTGAAGCCGTCCGGGCCGTTCGTCTCGCCGCTCCAAAGGTCGGTGTAGCCGGCCGCCTCGGCACGCTTCACGAGCTCCTCGTGCGCGGCCAGCGGGGTGCCCGGCAGCGGCAGCGTCAATCCCCATCTCTGATCCACGCTGAGAACATATCCGCCACCTCCTCCGCTTCGCGTCCGGGGGTGGCGGCTGGGCCGCCATATCGGCCCCGCTCGCGAAGTATCAGATCGTGACGCTCGCTAATCGGTTCGTCATGGATAGGCTGCTGGAAAATGGAGGCGTCCTCGCAAAAGCCCGACCGCAACCTCGCCCTGGAGCTGGTGCGGGTGACCGAGGCGGCGGCGCTGGCCGCCGCGCGCTGGGTCGGGCGCGGCGACAAGATCGCCGCCGACCAGGCCGCGGTCGACGCGATGCGCTTCGTGCTCGACTCGGTCTCGATGGACGGGGTCGTGGTGATCGGCGAGGGGGAGAAGGACGAGGCGCCGATGCTCTACAACGGCGAGCAGATCGGCGACGGCAGCCCGCCGGTGGTCGACATCGCCGTCGACCCGCTCGAGGGAACGCGGCTCTGCGCCCTCGGCATGCCCAGCGCGCTCGCCGTCATCGCCCTCGCCGAGCGCGGCACGATGTTCGACCCTGGCCCCTGCGTCTACATGGAGAAGATGGCCGGTGGTGAGGAAATCGCCGACCTGCTCGACCTCGACCGGCCGCTGCCGGAGACGTTGAAGCTGATCGCCGAGCGCAAGGGCGGCAGCGTCGGCGATGTCACCGTCGTCATGCTCGACCGCCCTCGCCACGAGGAGGCGATGCGCGAAGTTCGCGAGGCCGGCGGGCGCATCCGCCTGATCACCGACGGCGACGTCTCCGCCGCCCTGCTCGCGGTCAGCGATCGTTCCCCGGTAGATCTGCTCTGGGGAATCGGCGGCACGCCCGAGGGCGTTCTTTCCTCCGCGGCGCTGAAGTCGATGGGGGGGCAGCTGCTCGGCCGCCTCTGGCCCCGCGACGACGGGGAGCGCAGCACGGCGGTCGATGCCGGCTACGATCTCGACCGCGTCCTCACGGCGGATGACCTCTGCTCTGGCGATGATGTCTTCTTCTCCGCCAGCGGTGTTACCGACGGCGACGTCTTGCAGGGCGTCCGCTACCGCGGCTCCGGCGCCAGCACCGAATCGCTCGTGATGCGCTCCCGTTCGGGCACCGTGCGTCGTGTCCAGGCCCGCCATGATCGCTCCAAGCTGCGCGCGATCACCGGCGAGCGCTACGGCTGAGCTGCAATCCACGGGCCGGTGAGCGCCGCCGGTTAGATTGCCGGGACTCGACTACGGGTAAGGGAGCCCGCCAATTGACATCGGCATCGCACTTCCCAACGCCGTACCCGGCACGACCGGTGGGCTGGATCGCCAGCGGCTCGGCCCCCGATCAGGCCCGCAAGGGCGGGCTGCCTGGAGCGACGCCGGGCGCGACGGCAAGCCGCACCTGATGGCGCTCGTCTACTTCTCGCTTGGCGGTCGCGCCGAGGATGATGTGCGCGAGAACCTGATGGACTACTACGCCTGGCTAGGCGAGGAGATCGACGCCATGATCGCCGGCGGCGCCGCCAAGGATGCCGAGACGGTCAAGCAGCACATGGCGGCCTACGGGGAGGCGGGCTGCGACGAGCTGATCTTCTGCCCGAGCTCCAGCGATCCGCTGCAGGTCGGCCTGCTCGCCGACGCCGCCGAGCTCTGAGGCCGGCTCGCGCCTCAGTCGAGCAGGCCGACCTGGCGCAGGATCGAGACCGAGTCCGAGTAGACGTCCTTGCGCTTGACCAGGCCGCTCTCGAAGGGGATCGAGTCGATCCCGTCCCAGGAGATCGTGTGCCCGGTCGGCGCCGCTTCGAGATCGCCGCGCTGCATCGGGTTGGAATGGGTCGCGGTTGCCGTCCACTCCTGCACGACCAGCCCCTCGCGAACGTAGAGCCGCCGCGTCTCGAATTTCAGATCGGGCCAGGTCGCGAAGATCGAGGCGATGTGCCCGCGCACCTCCTCACCCGTGGCCGACTCGCCCGCGGTGTGGTTGGCAAAGACGATGTCGGCCGCGTGCATCGCCATGATCGCGTCGAGGTCCTGCGCGTTCCAGGCATCGTTGTAGCGCCCGATCGTCACGGTGAGGTTGTCGATGGAGTCCGCATCGCTCATGCGAGTCACTTTAATTTGTCCCGATGCCCGACGACGAGCTGCCGATCATGTTGTTCGCCGCGCCAGCCGAGCTGGAGGCGTGGCTGGAGCGGGAACACGCGAGCTCTGCCGGGCTCTGGCTGAAGATCGCCAAGAAAGGCTCCGGTGTGACGAGTGTCAGCTATGCCGAGGCGCTCGAGGCAGCGCTCTGCTTCGGCTGGATCGACAGTCAGAAGCGGGGCCTCGACGAGAAGCATTTCCTGCAGCGCTTCACGCCGCGACGCCCGCGCGGCCGCTGGTCGCGGATCAATCGCGAGAAGGCGGAAGAGCTGATCGCGGCCGGGAGGATGCAGCCTGCCGGACTGACCCAGGTCGAGGCGGCGAAGGCCGATGGCCGCTGGGACGCCGCCTACGAGGGTCAGCGCACGGCCGAGGTTCCGCCAGACCTTCAGCGCGAGCTCGAGCGCAACGCCGTCGCCCGCGAGTTCTTCGCCACGCTCGACAGCGCCAACCGCTACGCGATCGTCTATCGGTTGGAAGAGGCGAAGAAGCAGGAGACGCGGCAGAGGAGGCTGCGAAAGTTCATCGGCATGTTGGAGCGAGGGGAGAAGGTCCATGGCTGAGCAGGAGCGACTCAGCGCCGATGTCGCTGTGATCGGGGGCGGCCTCTCCGGCCTGTGGGCGGCGCGGGCTCTCGCCGACACCGGCCGCGAGGTCGTGGTCCTTGAGGCGCGCGATCGGGTCGGTGGCCGGTTGTTCAACTCGACTCTGGGAGACGGGGTGAGGATCGACCTCGGTGGGCAGTGGGTCGGCTCGGACCACGTCCGGGTCCAGCGGCTCGCCGGCGAGCTGGGAATCGAGATCTTCCCCCAACACGGCGCCGGGCGGAACCTGCTCGATGTCGGTGGCAAGCGCCGCCGCTACCGCGGCACCATCCCCCGCCTCGGCCCGCGTGTCCTCTGGGACATCTTCGTCGCCCGCCGTCGCTTCGATCGCCTGGCGCGTGCGGTGGGCGCCGATGCCCCCTGGGGCGCCGAGCGTGCCGCGGAGCTCGACCGCGAGACCCTCGCCGAGTGGTGCGAGCGCAACGTCCATACCGAGGTCGCCCGCGAGCTGATCGGCCTGGCCGGTCGCACGGTGTGGGGGGCCGGGCCGGAGGAGCTGTCGATGCTCCACGTCCTCTTCTATGTCGCCGCGGCGGGCAGCTTCGACAAGCTGATCGACACCGAGGGTGGCGCCCAGCAGGACCGCCTCGATGGCGGCGCCCAGCTGTTGCCCCTGGGTCTGGCCGAATCGCTCGGCGACCGGGTGCGGCTCGGGGTACCGGTCCGCCGGGCCTTGCAGAGCGATGCCGGTGTCCGGATCGTGGCGGACGGCCTCGAGGTCGAGGCCGAGCGGGCGATCATCGCCGCTCCCCCTGCGATCGCGGCCCGGATCGAGCTCGACCCCCTGTCCCCGGGGCGTCCGCAGCTCGCCGAGCAGCTGCGTCCTGGAGCGCTGACCAAGTGCATGGCTCTCTACGAGGAGCCGTTCTGGCGCGCCGACGGGCTCAGTGGTGAGTCGGTCACCGACGCTGGACCGGTCACGCTCACCTTCGACAGCTCGCCCCGGGACGGCTCGGCCGGCGTCCTGCTTGGCTTTGTCGGCGGCCCTGAGGCGCGCGAGCTGGCGGCAATGCCGGCAGCAGAGCGCCGCGCCCCGGTCCTTGCTTGCTTCGAGCGCCTCTTCGGCGCCCGGGCCGCGCAGCCGCTCGAGTACGCCGAACAGACCTGGACCGAAGAGGAGTGGTCGGGCGGCGGTCCGACCTCGAACTTTGGCCTTGGCGGCTGGACCGGGTGCGGCCCCGCCCTGCGCAAGCCCGTCGGCCGCGTCCACTGGGCCGGCACCGAGACCGCGACGGTTTGGAGCGGCTACATGGAGGGCGCCCTCCAGGCGGGCGAGCGGGTTGCGGCTGAGGTTCTGGAAAGCGGCCGCGCGGTGGGTTAGGGTCGGTCTGACCGCCTCCCCACCAGAACGGAGCCTCCTGCATGGCGTATGAGATGAAGATTCGTGGCACCGAGGACGAGGTGAAGATCCGCAGCCCCTGGGCTGCCGCCTTGCTGCCGATCGTCACGCTCGGCATCTACCACCTGGTCTGGTGGTACCGGATCAACCGCGAGCTGCGCGACTACGGCAAAGCCAAGGGGTACGACCTCGGCCAGAACCCGACCAACTCGGTGCTGGCGCTGTTTCCCGGCGGCATCATCGTCATTCCGGCCCTGATCACCTACTGGCGCGGGACCAAGCGCGTCATGGGCGCTTCGCGCCTTGGTGGGAAGGAGCCGCTAAACGGCTGGATCGCGATCATCCTCTATCTGCTCCTCTCGCCGGGTCTTTGGGCCTATATCCAGGTCTCGCTCAACGACCTCTGGCGCCAGGAGGCTGAAGCCCTGCCCGGCCAGGAGCCGCCGCCGAGCCCGTCGGCTGAGATGCCGCCGCCCCTGCCACCGGAGCAACAGCAGCCCGCGAGCCCACCGCCGCCGGAGCAGCCGCCCCAATAGACATCGATGCCGGTGGACGTGCCGGTGATTAAGCACCATTGTGGTCCTATAACCACCGGCACGTAGGCTGCGGGTCGCTACGCTCGGCGGGTGGACCGCGCGCTCCTGAAGCAAACTCTCGCTGAGACCGGCGAGGCGCCTTACCGGGTCTCCCAGGTGTGGGAGTGGGTCGCGCGCGGGGTGCGGTCCTACGCCGAGATGACCAACCTGCCGGGTGCGCTGCGCGAGCGGCTCGAGGCGGGGGTTCCGCTCTCGACCCTGATTCTGCGGTCGGAGGCGAAATCCGACGACGGCACCGTCAAGGCGCTCTTCCACACCGCCGACGGGCGGCCGATCGAGGCGGTGCTGATGCGCTACCGCGACGGGCGCCGCTCGGTCTGCGTCTCCTCGCAGTCGGGCTGCCCGCTGACCTGCAGCTTCTGCGCCACCGGCCAGATGAAGTTCGGCCGCAACCTGAGCGCGGACGAGATCCTCGACCAGGCGCTCCACTTCCGTCGCGCCGAAGCGATCGACCACGTCGTCTTCATGGGCATGGGGGAGCCGACGATGAACCTCGAGGCGGTGCTCGGCGCCTGCGAGCGGCTGCCCGACCTCGGAGTCACCCATCGGCGCACGGCGATCTCGACGGTCGGCTGGGTGCCGGGGATCGACCGCCTCGCCGAGTGCGAGATGCCGCTCAGCCTCGCCCTCTCCCTCCACGCCCCAAACGACGGTCTGCGCTCGCAGCTGATGCCGGTCAACGATCGCTATCCGCTGGCAGAGGTGCTGGCGGCCTGCGAGCGCTACCGTGCTCGCCGCCGCCGCAAGATCTTCGTCGAGTACGTGATGCTGGACGGCGTCAACGACATGCCCGAGCACGCGCGCGAGCTCGCCGCCCTGCTCGACCGCCGTGTCTACAAGGTCAACCTGATCCCCTACAACCCGACCGGCGCCTACGACGGCTCGTCGCCCGAGCGGATCGAGTGCTTCCGCGCGATCCTCGCCGAGCACGGCCTCGCCGCCACCGTGCGCCTCACCCGCGGCCGCGACATCGACGCGGCCTGCGGACAGCTAGCCGCCTCGGTCTCCGGGTGACGCTTCCGACTCTGTCCCGGCCATAGGGTGGTAAAAGTCACCTACGGCGACTGGCCAGCCAGCCAGTTGGCCAGCTAGGATCGAGGGATGCCGGTTGAGTCTCCCGTACCCGTCGCCAAACCGCCGCAGATGTCGGACAACCCAGTCCGTCGGGTCGCTGACGACATTCGTGCCGAGTGGCGGGGGAGGGGCAGGTACCCGCCCGGTCCAAGCGACTTCAGCCTCGCGCGCACCCACCAGATCGCCCACGACCCGCTTCCGCTCCTGCTCTCCAACTACGAAGAGCACGGCCCGATCTTCAGCATGCGCCTGCTCCACACTCGGGTCGTCTTCATGCTCGGACCGGAGGCCAACAACTTCGTCACCGTCGCCCACCCGGAGAACTTCCACTGGCGCGAGTCGAGCTTCGGCGATCTGATCCCGCTGCTCGGCGACGGCCTGCTGACGATCGACGACGACTACCACGACCGGGCGCGGGCGATCATGATGCCGGCCTTCCATCGTCGCCAGATGACCGCGGCGGTTGACGCGATGGCGACCGAGTCGGCAACGGCGATCGGCGCCCTGCGCCCCGGCAGCGTGGTCGATCTCTACGACTGGATGCGCAACCTGGCGATGCGGATCGCGATGCGGGCCCTGCTCGGACTCGACCCCGACGAAGCCGGCAAGGGCGCCGCCGCAGCTGAGCACTTCGAGCGTGCCCTCGGCTTCTACGGGATCGATTACCCGCTGCGGCTGCTGCGCGGTCCCGGCTCCCCCTGGCGCAAGCTGGTCGCCTCACGGCAGGTGCTCGACGAGATCGTCTTCGGCGAGATCGAGCGGCGGCGCGCGGCGCCCGACGACGAGCGCCAGGACATCCTCAGCCTGCTGCTCGGCGCGCGCGGCGAGGCGGGCGAGGCGTTCACCGACCGCGAGGTGCGCGACCAGGTGATGACCCTGATGTTTGCCGGCCACGACACCTCGACTTCGACCCTGACCTTCATGATGCACGAGCTGGCCCGCCACCCCGACGTGGCGGAGCGGCTCTGCGAGGAGCAGGACCGGGTTCTCGGCGGCGAGCCGCCCACGGTCGACCTGCTCGAGGAGATGCCCTACCTCGACATGGTCCTCGACGAGGTTCTGCGCCTCTACCCGCCCGCCTGGATCGGCCCCCGCCGCGCCGTCCGCGACTTCGAGTTCGGTGGCTACACGGTCCCCAGGGACGCCTACGTCAACTACTGCTCATGGGCCAGCCACCGCATCCCGGAGGTCTTCCCGGATCCGGAGGCCTTCGTCCCCGAGCGCTTCACCCGCGAGCGCAAGGCGGCGCTGCCGCGTGGCGCCTACGTCCCCTTTGGGGGTGGTCAGCGGATCTGCATCGGCAAGCGCTTCGGCCAGACCGAGGTGAAGCTGGTCGCGACGATGCTGCTGCAGCGGCTGCGCCTCGACGCGATGCCCGGTCGCACGATGACCGTGCGCCAGATGCCGACCCTCTCTCCAAAGGGAGGCCTCAAGATGCGCGTCCACGATCGACGTGCCGGGACTTAGGCGTCCATATGGGTGCCTAAGTCCCGGCACGTCATGTCGGGGATGATCTAGCCCTTGCGCGCCCTGGTCATCTCCGACACGCATTTCGGCGCCTGGACCGGTCGCGACCTGCTGCGGGAGGAGCGGTATCTGGAACGGCTGGCGCCGCAGCTGGAGGGAATTGACGAGTTGATCTTCCTCGGCGACCTCTTCGATTTCCTCTTCGGCTCGGTCGGTGGCGCGGTCGACGCCTCCGACGGCCTGCTGCGGCTGATCGCCGAGAAGCTGCCGGGGAAGCGCCTCGTCTTCCTCGCCGGCAACCACGACCACCACCTCGTCCACCGCGACGCCGAGAACCGGCTGGAGGCTCAGCTGGCCTCCGGCCTCTCGCCCACGGAGGAAGGCAGCAGGGCTGCGGGCGACGATCCCGACCGGCCAGGCCCCGGGTTCTTCCGCTCCTTCCTCGCCCGTCGGTTGCCGGGGGTTGAGATCGAGATCGCCTATCCGACCTACAGCTTTGCCGGCGTCCTCTGCACCCACGGTCACTACCTCGACCCGCATGCTCGCCTCGCCGGCTCGCGCGGCGACCGGCTGCTGACCCGGACCCTGTGGGGGATCGCCACTGGCGGTCCGGAGCAGCCGAAGACGATCGAGGACTACGAGTCGGTGATCACCCTGCTCACCGAGTGGCTCTACATCGCAGCCCAGATGCCACACGGCACCCATGCTCAGCAGAACGCCTTCCGCGCGGTGCAGCGCGTGGGGCGGATCGGCTCCGTCCTAGGCCTTCCGGGGCGAGGTGCGAAGCGCCTGACCGCCGAGCTGCGGGACCGCGGCGTCGGCGAGGGCGCCGCGGTCGAGCCGTTGCCCAGCGAGGAGCACTTCGATTCGGTCGTCCGTGCCGAGGTCGAGCGCCAGCGCCGCGAACAGCCGGCCCCCGAAGCCGCCTGGTCGCGCCCTGCCTACCCGGCGGCAAGCGTCGTCTCGCCCAGCGACCCCTCCGAGCACGCCCTCGAGGCCTTCGCCCAGGTCGTAGACAACCTCGGCTGGAACAGCGAGAGCGACAGGATCGTCTTCGCCCACACCCACCAGCCGCTGGCTGGCGTCCGCTCCAGCCGCGACTCGCGCACCCGCTACTGGAATACGGGCTCGTGGATCTACGAGCCCGACCTCGGCTCGCGCCAGGCCTATTCCCGTTACCTGCGCTATGCCTGGCCCGGCGCCGCCGTCGTCATCGACGACGAGGAGCCCGAGCCACGCCTGCTCGAGCTCCTAGCCGACCTCAATCCGCTGGCTGGAGGCGCTGGGATGCCGGGTCAGTGATGGTGCTCGCGTCCGAGGCGTGGCCCGCGGTCTTTGGCGGCTTGATACCGATCGTCGGGCTTGTGGCCATCGGTTACCTGATCGTTCGCGCCGTGCGCGACAACGACCAAGACGACGACTGACACCTGTCCGCGGCGGGTTGGAATGTTGCCGAACGGGTAAAGGCCTCGCTTCCGGACCCCGACCGAGGAGATGAGGATGCGCATTCTTCCCAGACCCTTCAGTCGCACGGCCGTCACCGTCTCGGCGAGCGTTGTCGCCGTCGCAGGCATGACCGCTATCGCGCTCGCTGCGAGTGGGGCGACCGCGTCGAAGGCACCCAGAGTCAAAGTCAAATGCCCGGCCCTGGTCACCAGCGGCAAGAAGGTGACTTGCAGGCTGTTCGGCCGGCTGCCCCAGGGACCGGCGGGTCCGCAGGGCCCGAAAGGGCCGAAAGGCGACAAAGGGCCGAAAGGCGACAAAGGCCCCAAGGGAGACACCGGCGCCAAAGGAGTGGCAGGTGCGCCCGGGGCCGACGGAGTTTCGGGCTACGAGGTCGTCAGCCAGACCTTCAAAGAAGTATTCATCGAAAACAGCGGTGGCTTCCGCGGCCTCAGCGAAGTGAAAACGGTGAGTTGCCCGGCGGGGAAGCGAGCGATAGGTGGCGGCAGCGATCTCGGCACGAATGCAACCCAGAACGGGCAGCAGCGCAGCGTCTCGGTCTCCCTGAGCGGTCCCAATGGCACCGGGACCGGTTGGTCGGTGCAGCTGTTCAACAACGAAGTCAGCGGCGGCGGGACCTCGATCGACCTTAGGGTCTACGCGATCTGCGCCAGCGCGGGCTGAGCTGCTCGCAAGCGCTGCCTCCCGCGGGCCTGCGACGCCGCTACTTGATGAACAGCATCTCCTCGTACTTGGGCAGCGGCCAGAGGTCGTCGGCGACGACCTTCTCCAGCTTGTCGGCCGCCTCTCGCGCCTGCGCCATCGCCGCGATCTGCTTGTCGCGGGCGTAGATCGCCAGGTCCATGCCCTCCAGGTCGTCCGGGTAGGCGTTCGCCGATTCCAGCTCGCCGAGCGCCGCGACCAGCTCGTCGACCAGGCCGCGCACCTCGCCCTCGATCGAGGAGACGCCGGACTCCGCGATCAGCGCCAGGTACCGCAGCGCCGCGGGCAGGATCATCGTCTTGGCAATCGAGAACGTGGTCTCCGCCTCGATGTTGGCCCGGATCGCGTACTGCTCGATCCAGACCTCGTAGCGCGACTCCAGCTCGCGCTTTGAGAGCACCTGGTAATCCTCGAATGCCGCGACGGTTTGATCGGTCAGCACCTCGGGCAGGGCGTCGGGGGTCGTGCGCAGGTTCTTCAGCCCTCGCTGCTCGGCTTCGGCGTGCCACTCCTCGGAGTAGTTGTCGCCGCCAAAGCAGACCTGCTTGTTCGCCTCGTAGGCCTCCTTGACGATCTCGATCACGGCCTCGGGCATGCCCATGCCGCCGGAGAGCTTCGCCTCGAGCTTGCCGGCGAGCTCGTCGATCATCTCGGCGGCGATCGTGTTGAGCACGGTGTTGGGGAAGGCGAGCGACATGCTCGATCCCAGCGCCCGGAACTCGAATTTGTTGCCGGTGAAGGCAAACGGTGAGGTCCTGTTGCGGTCGCCGCCGTGCATCGGCAGCGTCGGCAGCACCGTCGCGCCCAACTCCAAGAAGGAGGCCGGCGTGTTGGGATCGCCTTCGCCGCTGGAGATCGCCTCGAAAACTTTCTCAAGCTCGCCGCCGAGGAAGATCGAGATGATCGCCGGCGGCGCCTCGTTGGCGCCGAGCCGGTGGTCCTGGCCGATGTTGGCCACAGAGGCGCGCAGCAGCCCCTGGTGCTTGTTGACCGCCTGGATCACCGCAGCGCAGAAGAAGAGGAAGTGGATGTTGTCGGCCGGCGTGTCGCCCGGGTCGAGCAGGTTGGTGCCGGTGTCGGTCCCCATCGACCAGTTGTTGTGCTTGCCGGAGCCGTTGACGCCGGCGAAGGGCTTCTCGTGCAGCAGGCAGACCAGGCCGTAGCGCCGGGCGACGCTTTCCAGCACCTGCATCATCAGCTGCTGGTGGTCGGAGCCGACGTTGGAGTTCTCGAACACCGGCGCGATCTCGTACTGGTTCGGCGCCACCTCGTTGTGGCGGGTCTTGACCGGGATGCCGAGCTTGCGCATCTCCAGCTCGGCCTCGAGCATGCAGGCGAGGATCCGCTCCGGGATCGAGCCGAAGTAGTGGTCGTCGAGCTCGTGGCCCTTGGGTGGCTTGGCGCCGAACAGGGTGCGGCCGGTGGAGATCAGGTCGGGACGCTCGAAGAAGTACTGCTCATCGATCAGGAAGTACTCCTGCTCGGCGCCGACGGTCGTGAAGACGCGTTTGCTGTCCTCGTCGCCGAGCAGCCGCAGCGCCTTGATCGCAGAGCGCGAGAGGGCGTCCATCGAGCGCAGCAGCGGGATCTTCGCGTCGAGCGCCTCGCCGGTCCAGGAGGCGAACGCGGTCGGGATGCAGAGCAGCGCCCCGTTCGGGTTCTCGAGGATGAAAGCGGGGGAGGTCGGGTCCCAGGCGGTGTAGCCGCGTGCCTCGAAGGTGGCGCGAACGCCGCCGGTGGGGAAGGAGGAGGCGTCGGGCTCGCCCTGGACCAGCTCCTTGCCGGAGAAGCCGGCCAGCGCCGTTCCCTCGTCGCCGGGATCGAAGAAGGAGTCGTGCTTCTCCGCGGTCGAGCCGGTCAGCGGCTGGAACATGTGGGTGAAGTGCGTCGCGCCGTTCTCCAGCGCCCACTCTTTCATCGCCTCGGCTACCGCGTCGGCGAGGCTCGGGTCGAGCGCCTCGCCGTCGGCCAGGGTCGCCTGCAGCTTCTCGAAGACGTCGGCAGGCAGCCTTTCGCGCTGCACGCCAACCGAGAAGACGTTGGCGCCGAAGGGGTCGTTCTCGGGCAGGGTCAGGTCGAGCGCGCCGAGGGCCTCCCCGTTGGAGCTCCACTGCGCGGCGGTCACGTTCTGCTGGCGGATACGAGTCATCGCTGTGTCAGTCCCTCACTTGCGGCGCGCCCGTCCGGCGGGTGCGTTCGGTTACCGGTCTAACTCCTTGTGAGAAGCCAAAAGAGCCTAATGGGAGCGCGCCGAAGATGCCTTTGTACCCGGGTACAAGGATCGCCCGGCAGCCTTGTCCATCGGTTGACGCCGCCTCAGCTGCGCGTGCGCCGCAGCGTTGCGACCAGCCGCTCGACCGCGTCCTGGTCGGGCTGGACCGGGGTGCCGCGGCGTTTCACCGCGATCCAGGTCAGCCCGGTGGCCAGGGCCGAGCCGCCGATGCCGAGCACGAAGAAGGCGAGCGGGCTGCTGATGCGGTCGACCAGCCAGCCGAAGTTCATGCCGAAGAAGCCGGTGAGGAAGGTGAGCGGCAGGAATATCGTCGCCACCACGGTGAGCCAGTACATCGTCTCGTTGAGCCGCAGATCCATCAGCTTGGCCATCGAGTCGGCGGCGGCGTCGATGCCGTCGACCATCCGATTAAGCTGTCCGTATATGCGTTCGAAGTAGCGTTCGTTGTCGGATTCCAGGCCGTCGACCTGGCCGATCTCCTCGCCGATCCGCTCGAAGATCCCCCGCTGCGGCCCCAACTGGCGGCGCATCGTCGTCAGCCGCAGGCTGATCGCCCGCAGCGTCCCCATCCGCACCCGCGCGTCGCCGGCGCTGCCGGCCAGGAGCTGCAGTCCCTCCAGAGCGAGCTCGGTCTCGTGGAGCGCGTCGAAGGCGGTCGCGACCATCGCGTCGAGGACGGCGTAGACGATGTACTGCTCGCTGCGCCCCTCGGCGCTGTAGCCGGGCAGGAGAGCGGGCAGCGAGAGCCGCTCGCGGTGGACGGTGAGCAGGTAGTCGCCGTGGACCATCACGTTGACCTCGATCGCGGCCAGGCGGGGCGTGTCCTCGCCCTCCTGGCGATCGCTCTCCAGGTAGCAGTGGAAGGGGAAGACGACGTGTTGGCCGTCGGCGTGGAAGCGGCGCGAGGGCGGCCCTCCGCGTTCGAATTCGAGCAGCGGGCGCATCGCGTGCGCTGGGATGTCGAGCCCCTCGGCCAGCTCCTCGCGGGACAGGTCGGCGACGCAGAGGTCGATCCAGAAGAAGCGGCCCTGCTCGCGCAGCGACGCGATCCGCTCGCGCTCGCTCCCCCCAAGTCCCTCGACGATCTCGCTCATCGGTAAAGCGAGGCTAGAGCCGCCCGAGGACGGCTTGGACGGGAACGTATCCGAGCTTTTGGGGCGTATTGGACCCAAAAGCTCGGATACGCCTATGGAGCGGCACCCGATATACCCTTCGCCGGTCCCCGATCTGGAGGAATCCACCGAATGTTCGTCTCAAAGGCCGCCGTCGTCGGCGGCGGCACCATGGGGGGCGAGATCGCCCAGGCGATCGCCGCCTCCGACATCCCCGTCGTCGTCAAGGACATCGATCAGAAGTTCGTCGATGCCGCGGTCGAGAAAGCCCGCGCTGTCACCGAGGGCCAGCTCGCCCGCCTGGTCAAGAAGGAGAAGCTGACCCAGGAGCAGGCCGATGCCCGGCTCGCCGAGGTGATGGGACTGATCACCGGCGCCACGAGCTACGCGGACTTCGGCGACGTCGACTTCGTGGTCGAGGCGGTGCCGGAGAAGATGGAGATCAAGCAGGCCGTCTTCCGCGAGCTCGACGCCGCCACCCCCGGCCACGCGATCCTCTCTTCCAACACCTCCTCGCTCTCGATCGGGGAGATCGGCGAAGCGACCCTGCGCCCCGACAAGGTCGTCGGCTTCCACTTCTTCTATCCGGCCTCGGTGATGCCGCTGGTCGAGGTGATCGCCAGCGAGGACACCTCGCAGGAGACCGCCACCGCCGCCTACAACTTCGCCCAGGCGATCCGCAAGCAGCCGATCGTCTGCGGCGAGGTGCCGGGCTTCGTCGTCAACCGCGTGCTGATGGCGACGATGGGGGAGATCTGGCGCGCCCAGGAGGAGCAGGGCCTCTCGCTGAAGGCGATCGACGAGGCGATCGCCGCTGCCAAAGCCGCCCCGATGGGCCCCTTCTTCCTCACCGACCTGCTCGGGCTCGACACCGTTCTGCACGTCGCCGAGCATCTGAGCGACTCCTACGGTGAGAGCTTCTACGTCCACAAGGGCCTGCAGGGCCTGGTCGCCGAGGGCAAGCTCGGCGCCAAGAGCGGCGGCGAGGGGTTTTTCAAAGAGGGAGAGCAAAACGTCCCCGGGGACGGTGAGCCCGATACCGAGGAGCTGGTCGCGATGTTCACCGGCCGGGCGCTGATCGAGGCCTGCCAGCTGGTCGAGGAGGGCGTCTGCTCGGTCCGCGACATCGACCTGGGGATGATGGCCGGGGCCGGGCTCGACCCCCGCAAAGGCCTCTTCCCGCCCTTCTGGAAAGCCGACCTGGAGGGGCTCGACGCGATCCTGGAGCGGATCGAGCAGCTCGAGGAGAAGCACGGCGAGCGCTTCGCGCCGCCGGTCACCCTGAAGCGGCTCGTTGCCCAGGGCCGTCTCGGGCTCAAGTCCGGCCAGGGCTTCTACCCCTACCCGCAGCCCGACGAGGGCGATCAGGCGGAGACGGTGAAGCTGGAGACCCGCGGCGACGTCGCGATCGCCTGGCTCGCCAACGTGCCGATGAACGCGATCTCGCCCGACGTGATCCGTGACCTGGGATCGGTCTGGGAGAAGGTCAAGGCTTCCAAGGGAGTGGGGGCGATGGTGATCGCCTCCTCGATCCCGGTCGTCTTCTCGGCCGGCGCCGACATCAAGGCCTTCACCCAGATGGACGAAGGCGGCGGCGCGGAGCTGCTGCACACGGCCCACGCGCTGCTGCGCGAGCTCGGCACCGACAGCGTGGCGACGATCGCCGCCGTCAACTCGATCGCCTTCGGCGGCGGCTGTGAGCTGGCGATGGCCTGCGATGTGCGGATCGCCGCCGAGGCTGCGGTCTTCGGCCAGCCGGAGATCAAGCTCGGGATCGTCCCCGGCTTCGGCGGCACCCAGCGGCTGCCGCGCCTGGTCGGTCCCAACAAGGCGCTGGAGATGAACCTGGTCGGCGACGCGGTGCTCTCCGGCGAGGCACTCGATTTCGGCCTCGTCAACCGGGTCGTTCCCGACCACGAGCTGTTCGAGACGGCGCTGATGTGGGCGCGCAAGCTGGCCGGACAGGCCCCGGTCGCCCGCGAGCAGATCAAGAGCGCCTCCCACAAGGGTGACCTCGACGAGGGCATCGAGGCCGAGAAGCAGGCCTTCGCCACCGCCTTCAGCAGCGAGGACGCCAAGGAGGGCATCTCAGCCTTCCTAGGCAAGCGCACCCCCAAATGGAGCGGCAAGTAACCAACCTCAGCGGCCGACGGGCCGAAAACGGGACTCATGGTCCCGTTTCAGGCCCGTCGGCCGCGTTGGCGGAGCTGGTTCGGGCGTCGCGGTGCACCGTGGCGCTGACGGGGGCGGGGATCTCGGTGCCGTCCGGGATTCCGGACTTCCGCACGCCGGAGACAGGGCTGTGGGAGAACGTCGATCCGATGGAGGTCGCCCACATCGATGTCTTCGAGCACGATCCCGCCCGCTTTTGGTCCTACTACCGGCCGCGTTTCCACGCGCTGGGAGACAAACGACCGAACGCGGCTCACGAGGCGCTGGCGGAGCTCGAGCGGCGCGGCCGGCTGGAGGGTGTGATCACCCAGAACATCGACCGCCTCCACCGGGTCGCCGGCTCGCAGAACGTGGTCGAGGTGCACGGCTCGATCGCGACCTCGAGCTGCCGGCTCTGCGAGGCCTCCTACGGGATAGCCGAGGTCGATGCGCTCTTCGGCGCAGACGGTATCGCCGAATGCGCGTCATGCGGCGGCGCGGTGAAGCCTGACGTGGTCCTGTTCGGCGAGATGCTGCCCGAGGCTGCGATGAGGCGGGCAGAGGACCTCGCCGCGCGGGCCGAGCTGATGCTCTGCGTCGGCAGCTCCCTCGTCGTCTACCCGGTCGCCGGGCTGCCCGAACTGACCATGGCCGGCGGTGGCCGGCTGGCGATCGTCACCAAGGGCGCCACGCCCTACGACGGCGACGCGGTGTTGAAGTTGGAGGGTGAGGTGGACGCGGAGCTCGAAGCGCTGTTGACGGCGCTCGGCTAGCCCTGGCCGGCAGCCGCGGGGGATACCTTGATGCCGGCCTCGCGGCAGGTCTCGGCGATCGTGTCCGCCCGCGGATTGTCGAACCTCGCGCTGCGGGCGCAAATCGCCCTGGCCTCCGCCCCGCAGCCGTTGACCGGTTCACCGCCGACGCGGCCGGCGACCACCGTGGAGACGCAGCCAGGCGCAGGAGCGGGCCGGCTGTCGCTGGCCGTGGCCAGGATCAGCGCCAGCAGCGCCACGACCGTGACGACGGTCCCGGCAACCAGAACCTTGATCTCGCGTCCACTCAGCTTGCGCAGCGGCGTGTTGACGCGCTGAAAATGACCCTCCAATGGCATTGCGCAGGAGGTTAACGCCTGCTCGACAGGCGCGATCCCGCCACTGGGGCGAATCCTCCGTGCCGATCTTTAGACGCGTGTACGTAGAGGCGGAGCTCCGTGGCCGGAAGGGTGTGGCTAGTCCAAAGTGGGCGCTTCACGCCGGTGGGGACTTTCCCTTCAGATGTCCGGCAGGCCCGTAATCAAGAAAGGAAACACCGGATCAATGGAATGGTTGGATACGGGCAATAATGCTTGGCAGCTCACCGCGGCGACCCTGGTCGGCCTGATGAGCGTCCCGGGCCTGGTCGTCCTCTACGGCGGCGTAATGCAGAAACGCTGGTCGGTGAACTCGATGATGATGGCGTTCGTCGCCTTCGCGATCGTGCTCATCCTCTGGTGCCTGTTCGCCTTCAAAATGGCGTTCGGGAACCCGATGCACATCCTCGGAGCCGATAGCGGCTTCTTCGGCAACATGTGGGGGAAGCCGGGCTCGATCCTGAGCAGCTCGAGCCTGCTCGAACAGGCGCACATCCCCGAGTACGAAGAATTGGAATTCGCCTTCCCGACGTCGACGCTCGCCTACTTCCAGATCGTCTTCGCCGCGATCACGCCGATCCTGATGCTCGGCTCGGTGCTGGGGCGGATCAACTTCAAGGCGTGGATCCCGTTCGTCGCGCTCTGGACCGTGTTCGTCTACACGATCAACGCCTTCCTGATCTGGGGCGGTGGCTTCTTCGCCCAGCACGGAGCGGTCGACTTCTCTGGCGGGTACGTGATCCACCTCGCGGCCGGGGTCTCGGGATTCGTGGCGGCGGCGGTGATCGGCCCGCGGCTGCAGCGTGACCGCGAGGTAGATGCGCCCAACAACCTGGCGATGGTCGCGGTCGGCGCCGGCCTCCTCTGGATGGGCTGGAACGGCTTCAACGGCGGCGACTGGTACGAAGTGAGCGGCATCGCTTCGGCCGCGGTGCTGAACACCAACCTCTGCACCGCCGTCGCCTTCCTGGTCTGGGTCGCCTTCGACTACCTGACCGGTCGCAAGCCGAGCCTGATCGGCAGCGTCAACGGGATGATCGTCGGCCTCGTCGCGATCACGCCGGCGGCTGGTTTCGTCAACGGCTGGGGCGCGATCATCATCGGCGTGGTCGCCGCGACCATCGTCTACTTCGCGCTCAACTATCTGAGCCGAGCGGCGCCGTTCCGCAACGTCGACGACACGCTGGGGGTGGTCTATACGCACGGCTTCGCCGGCCTGGTTGGCGGCCTGCTTGTCGGCGTCTTCGCCAACAGCGCGATGGCCGAAACCGTCCTCGCCGGCACGATCTCCGGCGGCGGCCTGCACCTGCTCGGCTGGCAGGCGCTGACCGCGCTCTGGGTGATCGTGTTCTCCGCAGTTGGCACGTTCATCTTGCTCAAGCTCGTGGGACTGGTGGTGCCGCTGCGGATGACCGAGGAGGACATGGAGACGGGCGACGTCGCCGTCCACGGGCACGAGGTGTACCCGTCCGACGTCCCCTCGCTCGGGTACCCCGACGGGATGCCGGCTCACCAGCCAGCGCCCGCCACGGGGGGAGCGGCGTAGGGCAGAGCCGGGCGGGCCCCCTCCCTGCCGCCCGGCTGTCGCGACCACCACGGAACCGCCCCCGACTCTCCCGGGGGCGGTTCTCGTTGGTGGGTGAAGCACGCGTGGCTCAGGCCGCGGCGTCATCTGGATTGCGGGCGATCTCCCGCAGCACATCGAGCATCGTCGCCACCGCGGGCGTCACCGCGGCGGCTCGGGGAGTGGCGGCGAACACTTTGCGCACGGGACTGCGCGGGTCCAGAGCACGGACCCGGATGTCGCTCCGGACCGTGGAGAGCGCCAGCTGGGGGATCAGGGCAACCCCGACCTCGGCGGCGACCAGGCCCTGCACAGTTTGGTAGTCGTCGCTCTCGAACGAGACCCGCGGCTCGAAGCCAGCGGCGTGGCAGGAGCGGACGACATGGCGGGCGCAAGGGCTGGAGGCGGAGGTCTGGACCCAGGCCTCCTCGTGCAGGTCCTCCAGCGCCAGCTTGCGCTTGTGCGCCAGCCGGTGCTCGGCGGGGAGGGCGAGGTGAAGCGGGTCGTCGAGCAACTCGAAGCGCCGCATCCCCGCCCCGAGCCGCTCGCCGACGCCCTGGAACACGAAGAGGAGCACGATGTCGAAATCGCCGCCGCGCAGGCGCGGCGCGATCTCCTCCGATTCCCCCTCCGCGAGGCTGACCTCCACGCCGGGATGGGAGGTGCGGAACCTGGCAACCGCCTCGGGCACGAGCGTCGCCCCCGCGGTGGGGAAGGAGGCGATCCGCAACCGGCCGCCGCGACCGCCGGCGATCGCTGCGACCTCGGCCTCGGCGTCGTCCATCCGGGTCAGAATCCCCTCGGCGTGGCCGGCCAGCACGGCCCCCGCGGCGGTCGGTCGCACGCCGCGGCGGTCGCGCTCGATCAACGGTGCGCCCAGCTCGCCCTCCAGCGTCGCGATCGCCTGCGATACCGCCGATTGCGAGTAGGAGAGGGCATCGGCGGCATCCGAGAAGGAGCCGCGGGCGACAACCTCCTGCAGAACCTTCAGCCGGCTGGCGTTCAGCATCAGTAAAGCTTATCTAACGCATAGGCAATAGCAGTTGTGCTGATACAAGGATCTTGCGACCATCGGAGCGAACTTCGTTTCGCAAGATCAAATCCGAACAAGGAGATACCGATGGCCTTGAGGATCATCGTTTCCTACGACGACACCGACAACGACCGCGATGCGCTGGCGCTGGGACGACTGCTTGCCTTCTCGGGCGCGGAGCTTTCGCTCGCCTACGTCCGCCACGCCCAAGGTGGGGCGCTCGAGCAGAAGGAGGCAGAGGAGCTGCTGGCCCGCGGCGCTGCCTCGCTCGGGGCTCCGGACATGCCTCGCCATGTCATCGTCAATCCCGGCACCAGCGTCGGCCTCGCCGAACTGGCCGAGCGCGAGAACGCCGACGTCATCGTCTTCGGCTCCGAGTACCGGACCGCGGCCGGCACGGTAAAGCCGGGAATTTCGGCCCACAAACTGCTGCTTGGCGGCCCGGCGGCGATCGCCGTTGCCCCTGCCGGCATGCGCGAGCACCCGTCGGCGGGAATCAACACGATCGGCATCCTCGACGAGGGCGACGTGGCGGCCCGGGATACCGCCAACAGTCTGGCCTCGGCACTCGGCGCCAGCGTCGTCGATTTCAGCGGCCGGCCGGTCGACCTGCTCGTGGTCGGCTCGCGGCCTGAGTCGCCCCAGGGGAAAGTCACCCTCAGCGCCTCCAGCGACTACGCGGTCGAGGCCGCGACTTACCCGGTCCTGGTGGTCGCGCGCGGCGTCCCCCTCAGCTTCGGGGCACCACAGCCTCAGGTCGCCTAGGGGCCTTTGACGACAAGGACGACGGCCGCGATCTTCGGGTCGCGGCCGTCGATCCGCTTCCGCGCCTCTGCCCACTCGATCGGCGTCGAGCCGTTGTTGCCGGAGGCCATCTGCGCTGCGGCTGCGTCGACCGAGTCGGCCTCGACCACGACGACTGGTGGCAGCGGCGTCTCGGTCTCGGCTGCCTCGATCAGTCGCCGGGTCACGTCCTCGGCCGAGCGCAGCGCGTTCGACCAGCCCTGTCCATAGGCGAGATCGGGACCGTCGAGGGCCCGCCCCTCGAGGATCGTCAGCTTGCTCTCACGAGGTTCCCACTCCTGTTCGCCGAGCTCGAAGGTGTGGCCTGCGATCCATGGCTTGAGGATCTCCTGCAGCTCGGCGTCGCCGATGTTGAAGACCCGGGCGTGATGGAGGGGCGACCTGACCTCGACATGGAAGGGCACCTTCCAACCTTATGCTCTCGCGCCATGGACCTGCCTACGCCCACCGCCGTCGTCTTCGACAACGACGGTCTGCTGCTCGACACCGAGTCGGTCTGGACCCGGGCCGAGCGCGACCTCTTCGAGCGCCGTGGGCTCGAGTTCACGCCCGTGGACAAGCGCGAGCTGGTCGGCACCTCAGCCGAGATCGCCGGCGGCATCCTCGAGCGTCGCCTCGGCGAGCCGGACCGCGCATTGGCGCTGATCGACGAGCTGAACGAGCTGGTGGTCGCCGAGCTGGAGCATGGGGTGGAGGCGATGATCGGCGCGCGCGAGCTGCTGCATGCGCTGAAGGGACGTGGCACGCCGATCGGCCTGGTCTCCAACTCGCCACTTGCCTTCGTTCGGCGCTCGTTGGAGATAGTCGGCTTCGACGATCGCTTCGACGTCGTGATCAGTGCCCACGAAGTCGCGGCGCCGAAGCCCTCGCCGGATCCCTACCTCGAGGCCTGTCGCCGGCTCGGGGTCGAGCCAGGCCCCGAGGTCGTCGCCCTAGAGGATTCGCCCACAGGCGTAGCCGCAGCACGAGCCGCCGGCCTGACCGTGATCGGCGTTCCGTCGCTGGAAGGCATGGCGCTGGAGGAGGCACACGAGATCGCCGACTCGCTCCAAGACACCGTAATAGCCCGCCGCCTAGCCCTCTAGCCGCCGACGGGCCTACAACGTCGCCTATGGACACGTTTTAGGCCCGTCGGCGGTGGTATTCAGCCGCGCAGCACTCGGCGGCGGCGGAGGACTCGCTCGCAGATTTCAGTGAGCTCGGTCACCTTGTGCTTGTCCTCCACCGAAAGGTCGCCCCTCAACGCTGCGTTCGCCGCCTCGCCCGCCTCGCCTCGCCTCGCCTCCAGCTCGGCCATGTCCTTCTCGTGGCCGGGATCGGCCAGCGCGCCGCCGAGCTCGACCAGCATCGCCTCCAGCGCGACCCGCAGCTGCAGCGCCGCCTCGCGCCACCGGCCGGCGTCGAGATCGGCCCGAGCGCGCAGGATCAGCGTCTCGCAGGCGTCGACGCGCTCGCGGCCGCCAAGCACCGCGGCGAGTCGCTCCTGTGGGCGCAGCTCTTCGTCGCGCTGGCGCCGCCGCGAGCCGCTCGTGGTGCGGACGTCGACCTCGCGTGCGGCGGAGAAGCGACCGGTGGCAACCTCCTTGCCGCTGCCGTGGCCGATTCGCATGGCCGCGGCCCGCTCCGTCCTCAGTTCGGTCCCAAGTGGATCGGCGCTTGCCGCGGCGTGCGCGTGGAGGGCCCGATTGAGCAGGCCGATCGCGTCGGCGACCGCCGCCTCGATCGAGTCCTCGGAGGCGATCGCCTCCTGCAGCCAGCGGTCTGCCTCGGCACCCGACTCGAAGGGCTCCTCAGCTCGTACGACAGTGATCCGGCTCAGTGGCAGTGACTCGAGGTCCGCCCCGGAGTCGGACTCCTTCGGCCGGCGCCGGCGCCGGCGCCGGCGGGGCGGAGGCGGGGCGCCGACGGTTTCGACCACGAGCACCCGTTGCCCGTCCTCGCTACGAGCCAGGTAGCGGCCATCCGGCACGTCAAGCGCACCGGGGAACTCGAACTGCACGAATCCGAAGAGCTGGGCCAGGAGCCCGATTCTCCTAGGTCGTCTATTCCGGCGCGGCTGGAGACTTGCCGGGTTCGACGCCCGGCTTGTCCTTGCCGGCGGGCAGCGAGTACTTCGAGGGCCCGCTGGGCACGGTCGGGTTTTCGATCTTCCCGAGTCGCTTGATCAGCCGGTCCCACTTGTCCGGCGCGAGTTCGCCGAAGCCCGGGAAGAGGGCGCTGGAGCCGCCGAGGCTGCTGAGGAAGTCCGCCATCCTGTGGCCCCAGACCGTTTCGTCGCCCTCGTTGTATTCGGCGTGGCTGAGCGGCACCCCGTTTTCGTCGGCGAAGCCCATCTCGATCGAGCCGCCCGCGACGAAGGTGGCGATCTGCTGCCCGGCCGAAACCCGGTCGCCGGCTCGCACGGTCGCCTGCACGCCCTCGTAGACGAAGATCACCCGCCCGGCTTCGGGCCCGTCGAGAAGGCGGTAGAGGACGCCGCCGCCTTCCGGCCAGCCCAGCGCCCCGGTGGCGAGGATCTGCGCGTCGCCGACCGCCAGGATCGGGCCGGCGCCGGTGAAGTCGACCCCCTGGTCGATCCTGCCCTGGGTCGCGCTCACGAACGGGCTCACGTATTCGGCTTCGAAACCGGGGGAGTAGCCGACGTGGACGTGGTCGTAGTGGTCGGGTAGGGCAAAGCTGGTTTCTCCCGGCAGGTCCTCGAGCGAGATCACCTGGTGTGGCTGCATCGTCCCCTGCAGTTGCAGCACCGTTTTGATCAGCTCGTCGGTGAGGGTCCCCGGGCCCTGGTGGCCGGTGACCGGCACCCCGTCGATTTCGGCGATGTCGACGGCGCCGCCGGTTGAGTGCTCGGAGACGTTGCCGGAGGTGGTCAGGTAGCTGTGGCCGCATTTGAGCGCCGTGATCCCCAGCTGGAAGCCTTTTGCGGAGAGGTACTCGAGCATCGCCAGCACGCGGCGGTCGATCTGGCCGGTGGCGATGTCGGTGCGCCCGCAGGGGTAGATCGAGAGCTGCTTGTCGGCGAGAACGCGCTGCTCCAGCGCCTCCTTGGAGAGCAGCAGCACGCCGGCCCCGCCGAGGCCGGCGGTCAGCGGGTTCTCGCCCTTGGCGCTGTAGATCGCCGTCGCTTCGAGCAGCTTCCAGCCGTCGAGGATCGGCTTGGGGTCGATCCGGGGCGCGCCCCGGCCGGCGGGCCGGATCGAGAAGTTGATGTGCGGATCGACGCCGCCCTCGCCGGCCCCGATCCGGGCCAGCACCGTCCCAGCGATAACCCTCGAGCCAACATCGAGAGTTCCGGAAGTGCCGGTTACGGCCTTCTCGGCTCCGACCCGTGCATCTTCCTGGGCCCGCTTGTCGACCCGGCCTGGCAGCGCGTACAGCCGCGGACGAAGGTTCTGACTTTCGGTAGGCACTCGCTCTTCGCTGCCGCTGGAAGCCACGACGGAGCGGTGGTGGCGGACGAACCTGCCCAGCTCGGCATAGGTGAAGCGGTTGCCGTAGGCATCTTCGAGGACCAGAAAGCGACCCAGCTTCTTCGAGCTGCCCAGCTTCTTGATCACGCCGTCGTTGACGGCAACGACCGGGGACCCCTCGCTGGCGAAGATGTTGATCCCACGCCGGGTCGGCGAGGAGGAGATCACTTCGGCGGCGTTGCCGTATTCCTTGCGCACCTTGGGCGTCGCTTTGCTCAGCGCCGCGCGGGCGGAGATGTCATCGGCGTAGCGGGCGTCGGCGGCGACCGGGAAGTGGGCGCCCTCGGTCAGCCCGGTCAGCGAGCCGACCAGCTCGGTCGGCAGCTTGCCGTAGGCGCGGGCATAGAGCAGCACCTCCTGCACGTACCAGTCGGCGTGGTTGTAGGCGAAGATCGCGTGGTAGAGGTCGCCGCTGCCGCCTGCGACCTTGAGGTAATGGGCGGCGGCGCAGATCGCGTCGACCGGGTTGTAGGGGTCCTTGCGGCCGTCGCCGTTGGCGTCGAGCCCGTATTCCTCCCAGCTCGAGGGCATGAACTGCATCCAGCCGAGCGCGCCGGCGGTGGAGGGGCCCATGTTGGTGCCGAACGCGGTCTCGATTTTGTTGATCGAGGCGAGCACCTCCCAGGGGATGCCGTACTCAGTACCGCAGGCCTGGTAGATCGGCAGCAGGAAGGGCGGGATCTCGAAGGAGTCGATGACGAAATTGGGGACGCCCAGCGGAGCCGGGCCGAAAGGAGCGATCGTCGTCGTCGGGTTGGCGCTGGTCGGGGCGCCGCCGTTGCCGAACTGCGAGCCGCCATTCGAGCTTTCGGCCTGCGGCTGATCGCCGGCGGTCGCGCTCGGGGCGCTGACCCCGCCGCCGCTTGGCGCGTTCGAGGTGCCGAGACTCTGGTTCTGCTGAACGCCACCGACACTGCCGTCGCCACCGCTGGCTTCCGCGGCATTGAGGCTGGCGCCGGTGTGGACCTTTTCGACCGGCTTCGGCTTCGCGGGAGCTTCCGATTCAGCCGGCGCTTCCGCTTCCTCGCTCGTGTCGGAGGCCGATTCGCAGTCGGGGTCTTCGAGGTCGACCAAACCGTCGCCATCGTCGTCGACTTCGTTCGCGCACGCCGGCGCCTGGGAGGACGGGAGGGCGGGGGTGGTGAGGATGCCCTTTGCGGCCTGGCTATCGCCGAGCCCGGGGGCCGATGGGTCGGCGCCAGCCATGCCGACACCGAGCGCGGTGAGCGCCGCGAAGCCGGCCAGAGCCATGATCAGTGCGAGCTTTTGTCTCATGCGACAGCGCCTCTGTTCCCCGCGTGCACGAGCATGTCCCTACCCGTGTCCACCCTCTCCCCAAGCATCGAGCACGCCCACGCTACTGACTGGCACGGAGGTGCGCAACGCGCTATGGCGCCCCCCAACATGCCCTTAATCAACGGCCGACCCATGCCCGATGCTCGGCAGCATTTCAGCCTCCTCGGATGGGCCGGTTAATAACTTGTTTCAGCCTGCGGCCGCAGTTATTTTGAGCGGGCCTCTAAGGTGTTCCCGGTGAGCTTCGAAGACGACGATCAGGACAGCCTGCGGGCACGCAGTGAGCAGGCGATCGGCGAGCTTGCCCAAGCGCTGCTCGACAGCCAGGTGCTGGAGAACGCGGTGGCCGCAGCTTTCGGCGCTCGCGAGAAGGCGATGGAGGCTCAGCACGCGGCGATGGCGGCGCTCAACTTGCCTTCGGCCGGCGACGTCGAGCGCCTCGAACGCCGCCTGCGCTCGGTCTCGCAACGGCTCGATCAGGTCGAGGACGAGATCGACCGGGTTGCGCGCGAGATCGGCGGCCTGCGTCGGCAGCTGGCTGCTGATCGGCGCGACGACGACGCGGATCAGGCCGCAGAAGCTTAACTCTAACCTTCGACTTGAAGGTTAGATAGAGCCTTTGCGGCGGCTCGCCCGGCCTTTGCCGCCGCTCGCTCAAGAGCCTCGCCAGCGAGAACCTCGCCGCCCGCCGGTTCAGTGACGATCAGCACCGAGGCGGCGGCGATTCCCAGCGCGCGGGAGCGAGCTAGGACGGCGACCGTCTGCATGTCGGCAACCGCCGCTCCGCTGGCCACGCCTGGGTCGGCGTCGGCGGGCATCGTGTCGAGGCTCGCCACCGTCACCGCCCGCGCTTCATCCCCCAGCTCGGCGCGCAGGCTCTCGAGCAGCGATGGATCCGGCAGCACCGTCTCCCCCTGGGTAACGCCAAGCGCAGTGGCGCTGCCTGCGGCGGCAACCGCCGCGGTCGTCAGTATCAGGTCACCCGCTTGCAGCGTGGAGCTGAAGGCAGCGCAGGTGCCGACCCGCACCACACGCTCCACACCCAGCTTCGCCAGGTCAGCTAGCACCAGCGCCGCGCTGGGCCCGCCCATCCCGGTCGCCTGGATCGTCAGCGCGTCGCCCGCCGCCATGCGGCCCGTGTAACCCCAGAGCCCGCGCGCGTGGTTGCTCATCTTCGGTTGCTCCAGCAACTCCTGGGCCAGCAGCAGCGAGCGGCCGGGGTCGCCGACCAGGATCGCATCCGGCGCCAGTGGAGCGGTGGGGCGAAGGCGAGCAGGCATTCCGCCGAGCATCCTTCCACTGATGAGAGAGCCACGCTTGGGATTTTCTCCATCCGTCTAAACACAGCTCCCGCGCTCGTTCGTAAGTTGATCTCCGTCCAAGCTGATCGCGACGAAGTCGGGCTGGAGGCCTGGCCGCATGAAAAAGGTAGAAGCGTTCATTCGCCACGAGGCGTTCGAGCCGATCAGAGCCGAGTTGGTCGACAAGGGACTTCCGTCCCTGTCGATCAGCGAGGCCAAGGGCTCGGGTCGTCAGAAGGGGCTGGTCGAGCGCTACCGCGGTTCGGCCCTGACCGTCAGCGTCCGGCCCAAGCTGAAGCTCGAGGTCGTGGTCGAGGACAAGGACAAGGCAGTGGTCGTCGAGGCGATCCTCAAGCACGCCCGCACGGGCGAGGTCGGCGACGGAAAGATCTTCGTCCTGCCGGTGGAGGAGGCGATTCGCATCCGCACCGGTGAGGGCGGAGAGACGGTGCTCCAGGCGCACTCCGAAGAGGAGGTCCTCACTTCCGACTAGCCTCGCCCCTTCGATGGCCGCCGACGAACGCATCTCCCTGAGCGAGGCCTCGCGCCGCTCCGGCGTCTCGACGAGCACGCTGAAACGCTGGGCCACGGAAAAGGTCGTGCCGGTGCGGCGCGGCCGCTGGAGCGCCGCCGCCGCCGCGCAGGCGCGGGTCGTGGCGCGGATGCGGGAGCGTGGCCACTCGCTGGAGGAACTGAAGCGGGCGGGCCGCGAGGGCCGGCTCGCCTTCGGCTTCGTCGAGGATCTCTTTCCCAGCCCCGAGGAGCAGGTCACGGTGGAGCAAGTGGCGGCCGAGACCGGTCTCGAGCCCGAGCTGATCGAGCGCATCCTCGTCATCCTCGGAACCCCGCTGGGCCAGGAGCGGCTGCTCAGCCCGGAGGACGTGAAAGCGCTGCGTCACTGCGCGCGGGTGCTGGTCGCGGGCTTCCCCCTCGTCGCCTTCCTGCAGCTGGTCCGGGTCTACGTCCAGTCGATGCGGCGGATCGCCGACGCCGAGGTGCGGCTCTTCCACCTCTACGTGCACGAGCCGCTGATCCGCGACGCGCTGCCCGAGCTCGAGATCGCCGAGGAGATGGGCGAGCTGGCCGCCGATATCCTGCCGCTGGCCGCGCCGCTGACGGACTACCTCCACACCCGCTACCTGCGCTACTTCACCGAACAGGATGTCGTCGGTCACATGGAGAGCGATCTAGACACGGCGGCGTCCCACCTCGGTCAGGTCCCGGTCACCCTCTGCTTCATCGACCTCACGGGCTTCACGCGCTACACGGAGGAGGCAGGCGACCTGGAGGCGCTCGACGTGGTCGAGAACTTCGTCGAAACGGTCGAGGCGACGCTGCCGCCGGAGGCGACGATCGTGAAGACGATCGGCGATGAGGTGATGGTCGTCTCACCCGAGCCGAGCTTTCTGACCGAGTGGGCGGTAGGCCTGCTCGACCGTTTCCCCGAGCGGCCGCGGCCACGGGTCGGGATCCACTACGCAAACGCGGTCTACCGCGACGGCGACTACTTCGGCACTCACGTCAACCTGGTCCATCGCGTCGTCGACCGCGCCCAGGCCGGCGAGGTCCTGGTCACCGACGGCGTGACCGGCTCGCTCGAGGAACGCGGCCTGACCTGCGAGCCGATCGGCGAGGTCAACCTGAAGGGCTTCCCCGTGGCGACCCCGCTCTATCTGGTGCGTCGAGCCTCGGACTGACTGTCCCCGCGCAACACTACGTCTATGACGTCCATGGAGAGCGAGGCGATGCTCGAGGCGGTGCGCGGGGCCGGCATGCTGCCGGCCGGGACGCCGCTGATCGCGATGCTCTCCGGGGGCAGGGACTCGGTTTGTCTGCTCGACCTCGCGGTGGAGCTGCTCGGGGCAGGCGAGGTGACCGCGGTACACGTCAACTATGGGCTGCGCGATGACTCGGGCGCTGACGAGGAGCATGGCGCGGCGCTCTGTGAGCGGCTCGGCGTGCGGCTCGAGATCGAGCGGCCGCGCCGTCCGGAGGGCTCCGGCAACCTGCAGGCCTGGGCACGCGACACCCGCTACGCCGCGGCGGCGCGGCTGGCGCTGGAGGCGGACGCGTTGATCGCGACCGGGCACACCGCCGACGACCAGGTCGAGACGATCCTCTACCGGCTCGCCTCCTCGCCAAGCCGTCGCGCGCTGCTCGGGATGCGGCCGCGCGACGGCAAGCTGGTGCGGCCGCTGCTCGGCTTTACCCGCGAACAGACCACGACCTACTGCGAAGAGCGGAGGCTGGCCTGGCGCGACGACCCGAGCAACGCCGAGACCGCCTATGCGCGCAACCGCGTCCGCCACGGCCTCGCCCGGGCGCTGGCCGATGTTCATCCCGCCGCCGCGCAGAACGTCCTGCGCACGGCCGAGCTCCTGCGCGACGAGGCGGAGGTGCTGGACGCGCTGGTTGCCGCCGAGCTCGACGGCTCGAACGGCTCGCCCCGCAACAGGATCGAGCTTGATCGCCTCGCCGAGCTGCCGCCGGCGCTGCGCCGCCTGATCGTCCAGAAGCTCGCCGACCGCGCCGCCGGCCGCCCAGTAGCCGGCGCCGCCCGCCACGCCGAGGAGGTCGCCGCCCTGCGCCGCACCGGCACCGCGATGCTCGATCTGGGCGCCGGCGTCCGCGCAATCGCCGAACGCGGCACGCTGCGCGCCGAGCAGCAACCGCCGATGGGCCTAAAGCGGGACGCATAGGCTCGTTTTAGGCCCATCGGCTGTGGAAGACTGCGGCCGGTGATGGATTCGATCGGCGAGACCCTTGTCTCCGGCGAGGACCTGCAGCGACGCGTCGCTGAGTTGGGCAGGCAGATCAGCAAGGACTATGCGGGCCGCGACCTGTTCATGATCGGGGTGCTGAAGGGCGCGGTGATCTTCCTTGCCGACCTGATGCGCCATCTCGAGATCCCCTGCGAGATCGACTTCATGGCCGTCTCGAGCTACGGCTCACAGACGGACTCCTCGGGGGTGGTGCGGATTCTCAAGGACCTCGACGCCCCGATCGAAGGCCGGCACGTATTGATCGTCGAGGACATCATCGACTCCGGACTCACCCTCCAGTACCTGATGCGCAATCTCAACGCCCGCGGTCCGGCATCGCTTGAGGCCTGCGCGCTGTTGACCAAGCCCGATCGCCTGCGAGTCGACCTCGAGCCCCGCTACGTCGGCTTCCGCATTGCGGACCGGTTTGCGATCGGCTACGGGTTGGATCATGCGCAGCGCTACCGCAACCTCGACTACGTCGCTGCGTTGGACGACTAGATGATTGGGATTGATCAACCAATGCGGCCAGGCGCGGAAACCGCCCTGGTACGCTGAATTTTCCCTGTGAGGCGTTTCTTCAAAAGCGCGGCGTTCCCGATCCTGCTTGTGGTGATCCTTGCCTTTGTCGCCCAGCGGTGGATCGGTCATGGCCCGAGCACCGAACCGCCCTCTTACAACGAACTCGTCAAGCCGAAGTCCGGCCTGATCGCTAGCGGCCGGATCGAAGAAGTTACGGTCAACACCAAGGACAACTCGCTCGACGTCAAGGAAAAGGGCGAAAACGGCGAAAGCTTCTCGACCGGTTATCCGCCCAACACCGAGCTGAGCCTGCTCGAAGCGCTCGAGCAGAACAACGTCAAGACGATCGTCCACGGCACCGGCGGCTCCAGCCTGCTCTCGCTGCTCACCTACATCCTGCCCTTCGTCCTCTTCTTCGGCTTCTGGATCTTCCTGATGAACCAGATGCAGGGTGGCGGCTCGCGCGTGATGAACTTCGGCAAATCGAAAGCGAAGCGGATGTCGGTCGACGCGCCGAAAATCACCTTCCGCGACGTGGCCGGAGTCGATGAGGCGGTGCAGGAGCTGCAGGAGATCAAGGAATTCCTCGAGAACCCGAAGAAATTCCAGGCGCTAGGCGCCCGCATTCCCAAGGGCGTTCTGCTCTACGGCCCGCCGGGCACCGGCAAGACGCTGCTCGCCCGCGCCGTCGCCGGCGAGGCCGGCGTCCCCTTCTTCTCGATCTCCGGCTCGGACTTCGTCGAGATGTTCGTCGGGGTCGGCGCCAGCCGCGTCCGCGACCTCTTCGAGCAGGCAAAACAGAACTCGCCCTGCATCATCTTCATGGACGAGATCGACGCCGTCGGTCGCCACCGCGGCGCCGGCATGGGGGGTGGCCACGACGAGCGCGAGCAGACGCTGAACCAGCTCCTGGTCGAGATGGACGGCTTCGAGATGAAGGACAACATCATCTTGATCGCCGCCACCAACCGTCCCGACATCCTCGACCCTGCGCTGCTGCGGCCGGGCCGTTTCGACCGCCAGGTCGTCGTCGACCGCCCCGACCGCAAGGGACGCAAGAAGATCCTCGAGGTCCATACCCGTGGCAAGCCGCTTGCCAAGGCGATCGACCTCGACGCCCTGGCCGGACAGACCCCGGGCTTCACCGGCGCCGATCTCGCCAACCTGATCAACGAGGCAGCACTGCTGACCGCCCGCACCGGAAGCCGCGAGATCTCGATGCAGGAGCTGGAGGAGGGGATCATGCGGGTGATCGCCGGCCCGGAGAAGAAAACCCGGGTGATGAGCGAGAAAGAGCGGCTGATCACGGCCTACCACGAGCTCGGCCACGCGATCGTCGGCCACCTGCTGCCCAACTGCGACCCGGTCCACAAGATCTCGATCATCAGCCGCGGCCAAGCGCTCGGCTACACGATCAGCCTGCCGACCGAGGACAAGTTCCTAACCAGCCGCGCCGAGCTGACCGACACGATGGCGATGACGCTGGGCGGCCGCGCCGCCGAGGAGATCGTCTTCGGCGAGATCACCACCGGCGCCTCCAACGACCTCGAGAAGGTCACCGAGACCGCGAAGCAGATGGTGATGCGCTTCGGCATGTCGGAGCGGCTCGGCCCGCGCGTCTTTGGCCATGATCGCGGCCAACCCTTCCTCGGCCGCGAATTCAGCACCGAACCCGACTACTCCGACGAGATCGCGCGCGAGATCGACGACGAGATCCGCCGCATCGTCGAGGCCGCGCACCAGACCGCCAAGGACCTGCTCAACGAGAAGCGCCCTGAGCTCGAGCGGATCTCGGGAATCCTGCTGGAGCGGGAGACGATCGACGCCGAGCAGTTCGTGGCGCTGCTCGCCGGCAAGCCGGAAGACGAGATCTTCGCCGACGAGGAGGAGCCGTCGCAGCCGGCCGAGCCGGCCGCCGAGCCCGAAAAGGCCCAGCGCGAGGGCGCCCGGCCGAACCCCCGTCCGCGGCCTGGGTTCGCTGGCGGCGACGCCAGCTAATCGGTAGAGGGCACCGGGGCTGTCTCGGCGGTGCCTAAATCCGCCTTCGGCGGATTAATTTGGTGTCCCTTCGGGACAGGGATCACTCCGCGGTGCCGGAGGGAGGCACCGGCGAGACAGCCCCGGTGCCCTCCCCCCCGGTAGCTGGTGATACTTCGCATATGAATCCCAAGCTGATGGGCGTCGTCAACGTGACGCCAGATTCGTTTTCTGATGGTGGGCTCTACCTCGACGCGGATGCAGCTATCTCGCACGGGGAGGAACTTGCTGAGCAAGGTGCGGAGATTCTGGATGTGGGGGGGGAATCGACTCGGCCTGGGGCGGAGGAAGTCTCCGCCGAGGAGGAGTTGGCCCGGGTCGAGCCGGTGGTCGCGGGGCTGGCGCAGACGGCCACCGTCTCGATCGACACCTCGAAGGCCACGGTTGCGCGGGCGGCGCTCGATGCCGGGGCCTCGATCGTCAACGACGTGAGCGCGCTGCGCCACGATCCCGAGATCGCGGCGCTCTGCGCCGAGCGCGGCGCCGGCTTGGTGCTGATGCACATGCAGGGCGATCCGCGCACGATGCAGGAGAACCCTGTCTATGACGACGTGGTGGACGACGTCAAGGCGTTCCTTGCGGAAAGGCTGGAGGTGGCGGTCGCGGCGAGGGTGGCCGAGGAGCGGATCTGGCTCGACCCCGGGATCGGCTTCGGCAAGAGCCTCGACCACAACCTGGAGCTGCTGCGCCGGCTCGGTGAGCTGCGCGAGCTGGGGCGGCCGCTGGTCGTCGGCACGTCTCGCAAGAGCTTCCTCGGCAAGATCGACGGCTCCGAGGTGGACGACCGCCTCGGCGGCACGATCGCCTCGTCGATCCTTGCCGCCGCCGAGGGAGCCGACGTCCTCCGCGTCCACGACGTTGCCGAGGCCGCCCAGGCGGCCAAGGTCGCAAGGGCGATCCTCGGCTAGGTTTGCGACCTATGGACGAGCCCAGCGGCAACGGAATCGAATCGCGGGTCGAGGTAGACCTGCGCAGCATCTCGATCTACACCCATCACGGTGTCAGCGACGCCGAGCAGGAGGTCGGCCAGCGGCTCGAGTTCGACCTCACCTTCGACGTGCCCGACTGCGACGCGGTTCTCACCGACAGGATCGAGGACACGATCGACTACAGCGAGGTCTGCGACATCGTCGCCCTCGCCGCCACGGAGCGCAGCTACCGCACGCTCGAGCGGCTTGCCCAGGTCGTCGGCCAGCGGCTGATCGAGCGCTACGGCTGCGAGTCGGTGCGGGTTCGAGCCTCGAAGCCCGAGCCGCCGCTGCCCCTCTCGATCCAAGAGGTCGGCGTAGAGGTGACCCAAGAGCGCGGCGAGGAAGAGGACGAGGAGAACGGCGAGGAGTCCTAGACGTGCCGGGACTTGTGCACCCATATGGACGCCTAAGTCCCGGCACGTCTTGACGCGCGTCGGGTATCTGGGGCTCGGGTCCAACGTCGGCGACCGGGCCGCGCATCTGCGTGCGGCGATCTCGATGCTGGGCGAGCGTGGGGTGGAGGTGGAGGCCGCGTCCGCGGCTTACGAGACGGAGCCAGTCGGCGAGGTGCTGGACCAGCCCGACTTCCTCAACGCCGCGATCCGCATTCGCACTGAGCTGGCGCCCGAGGCGCTGCTCGAGCTTTGCAAGCAGGTCGAGGCCGAGCGCGGACGTGTCCTCGACGCTCCCCGCCACAGCCCCCGCCCCCTTGACGTCGACCTGCTCCTGCTCGGCGATCTGGAGCTCTCGACCGACTGCCTCACGCTGCCACACCCCGAGGTCACCGGTCGTCGCTTCGTCCTCGCCCCACTGCTGGAGTTGGATCCCAACCTGGCTCTCCCCAACGGTCGGCGGCTGGCCGATGCCCTCGCCGCCCTCGGTCCCGGCCAGCGAGCCGAGCGAGTATCCATCGAGCTCGATAGCTGATTTGACCACACTCCAATGTGGTCAAACCCCGGAAGCGTTGCCTCAGGCCACGGTGGGCAAGCTGCGCAGCGCTTGAAGCCACGCTGGCGGCAGGACCGGCGGCGTCTTGCCGGGATAGCTTGGGACCAGGCGCTTGGCCAGCTCTCCGGCCGGACGAGACTCGATCGCCGGACGCAGGTCATCCAACGTCATCGCCAGCCTCAGGCTGGGGGCGATCTGGAAATCGGCGATATTCGGCTGCTCGCCCCCGATCACGCCGGCGGCAATCCAGTCGTCGATCTGCTGCAGCATTGCCGGCATCGCCGCCAGGCTGCCTCGGACGTTCTCGTCGGTTGCCTCGTTGAAGTGTGCAGAGGCTGCCACGATCGGTCCCGCGGTTTTCAGCGCCAGCCCGATTGGGATGCCGAGCTTGGCGCCCTCCGAGTAGCTGCGCAGCGGGGCCTTGTCCTTGCGCAGCGCCCACCAGAGGATCGCGCGAACCGGGGGCTGCAACTCCTGGTCGCCAAAGCGCTCCGCCTCCTCCACCGCCGCGCGCTGCTCCGGATCGGCTGGGAGCAGTGGCGGCTCTGCCTGAACGCGGTCAAGCTCACGGGCGATCTCGCCGGTCCCCTGGACCTTGCGGCCGTCGATCTTGATCGCCGGCACCGTATTGCGAGGAAAACCGAGGCCGCGCAGCACCCCCTTGGAGATCACCGGCATCAGGTCGGTGCGCTTGTACGGAATGCCCTTGGTCTCCAGCATCAGCCGTGCCGCCATCGAAGGATGGGAACCGGGGATGACGTAGAGCCGCGCCTCCATGGCGAGCCATCATAATCCTCCGCCGTGCTGCTCGCAGTCGATGTCGGCAATACCCAGACCCACCTCGGCGCCTTCGACGGCGAACGGTTGGTCGAGCACTGGCGCTTTCAGACCCGCGCCGGGGCGACCGGCGACGAGCTGGCCGAGCGGATCGCCGGCATGCTCGCGCTCAGCGGAATCGGCCTCGACGATCTCGACGCCGTCTGTGTCTCCTCGGTCGTGCCGCCGCTCGGCACCCAGTACGAACAACTCACCGAGCGCTATATGAGCGCCACCTGCCTGGCGGTCGGGCCTGGGGTGAAGACCGGGATGCCGATCCGCATCGACAACCCACTCGAGGTCGGCGCCGACCGTCTCGTCAATGCGGTTGCCGCCTACGAGCGTTTCAAGACCGCCTGCGTCGTCGTCGACTTCGGCACCGGGATCAACTTCGACGCGGTCTCCGAGGCAGGCGAATATCTGGGCGGGGCGATCGCGCCGGGGCTGGAGATCTCTCTGACTGCACTGGTTGAACGAGCGGCCCGCATCGGCCGCATCGACCTCGAGGAGCCCGAGACGGCGATCGGCCGTTCCAGCCGGGCCGCGATCCAGTCAGGTGTCGTCTTCGGCTTCGCTGGCCTGATCGACGGCGTCGTGCGTCGCATCGAGGACGAACTTGGCGAGCCGCGGCTGCTTGCTACCGGCGGCCTCGCCGCCGCGATCGTCCCCTTCACCGAGACGATCGACGAGGTCGACGAGATGCTTACGCTCAAGGGCCTACGGTTGATCTATGAGAGAAACGCATGAGCTGACCGATCCGTTCGCGATTGGCGGGGTGCAAATCGCCAATCGCGTCCTGCTGGCGCCGCTGGCGGGGATCGGCAACTGGTTCGTCCGCCTGCAGGCGAAGCGGCACGGGGCTGGGCTCGCGGTCTCGGAGATGATCTCCAGCTTCGGCCTGCACTACCGCAACGAGCGCACCCTGCGCGAGCTGATGCGGATCCACCCCGACGAGCACCCCGTCTCGGTTCAGCTCTTCGGCCACGACCCTGAGGTGATGCGCTCCGGCGCCGCGATCGCCGCCGAGGCGGGCGCCGATCTGATCGACATCAACATGGGCTGCCCGGTGCGCAAGGTGCGCAAGACCGGCGCCGGGGTAGAGCTCCTCGCTGATCCCGGGCTGGCCCTCGCCTTGCTCCGCGGCGCGATCGAGGGCAGCGGGCTGCCGGTCACGGTGAAGCTGCGCTCGGGGCTGCGGCCCGGCGACCATTCCGGCTTCGAGCTCGCCGTTCGCCTTGCCGAGGAGGGTGGCGCGGCGGCGATCGGCTTCCACCCACGCGCCGCGACCACCAAGCACAAGGGCAATCCCGACTATGAGCTCACCCGCGAGCTGGTCGAGCGGATCGAGGCGCCGGTGATCGTCTCCGGCGGCCTCGACAGCGTCGACTCGGTGCGCCGCGCCTACCGCGAGTCCGGCGCCGACGCGGTGATGCTCGCCCGCGGCTCACTCGGCAACCCGTGGCTGTTCGAGGAACTGACCGGGCGCCGCACGGAGCCTCCCTCGCGCGAGGAGGTGGTCGCCGAGCTGCTCTGGACAGTCGACCGGGCCGAGGAGCACCTCGGAACGAAGCGGGCGTCCCGTTATCTGCGCAAGTTCTACCCCTGGTACGTCGAAGCTCTCGGCGCCTCGGTCGAGGTTGCGGAGGAGCTTCAACGCAGCGCCGACCTGCCTCGAGCGAGAGAGTTGATTGCCGCCCAAATTCCTCTGAGTGCCGGGCTGACGGCCTCGCTATAATCCCGCGACTTCTGGCCCTGGTGTTGGCGTGCGCAAGCCGTCGCACCCGGGCGTTTTTGGTCTCAGGGCCGAACTCCAACTTTCCACCAGCAAAAGCGAGGTCAGCGCAAAGTGACTCGTCAAGCCGTAATCACCCCGGAAGGGCTCGAGAAGCTCAAAGAGGAAATCGAGTACCTGTCGACCGCCAAACGGCGCGAGGTTGCGGAACGCATCAAGGAGGCCCGCGAGTTCGGCGACATCTCCGAGAACGCCGAGTACGACGACGCCAAGAACGAGCAGGCGCTGGTGGAGGGCCGGATCGCCCAGCTCGAAGAGCGGCTGCGGCGCGCCACCGTGATCGACGAGAAGGATGTCGATACCGACGAGGTCAGCTTCGGCTCGGTCGTCCACGTCAAAGACCAGAAGACCGGCGACTCGCAGAAATTCCAGATCGTCGGCTCGACCGAGGCGAACCCGCTGGAGCACAAACTCTCCAACGAGTCGCCGATCGGAAAAGCGCTGCTCGGCCACAAACGCAACGACATGGTCACCGTCGAGGTGCCGCGAGGGCCGAAGAAGAAACTGAAAATCACCAAGATTGAGTCGGCCTAGCGGCCGATAGGCTCGCGTCCGCAATGAGCGAGCCAGAGGAGCAGCAGCTCTCCGACGTCCTCCGCGACCGCCGCCAGAAGCTGGAGCGGATCCGCGAGGCGGGGATCGATCCGTTCCCACATGGGTTCGAGGAACGAGAGGAGATCGCCGAGGTTCGCGCCGCCCACGAGGGCCTGGCGGCGGGGATCGAGACCGATTCGCGCCACCGGGTCGCGGGGCGGATCGTCGCCCGCCGCGGCCACGGCAAGGCGGCTTTCCTCGACCTGCGCGATGGCAGCGGTCAGATCCAGCTCCACGCCACCGCCGACAAGCTCGGCGCGGAGGCGTTCGAGCTGCTGGTCGACCTCGACCTCGGTGACTTCGTCGGCGCTGAGGGGACGGCGATGGCGACGCGCCGTGGCGGTGAGCTCTCGTTGGCGATCGACCACTGGCGGCTGCTGGCGAAGAGCCTGCGACCGCCGCCGGACAAGTTCCACGGCCTCGAGGACGTCGAAACCCGCTACCGCCAGCGCGAGCTGGATCTGCTCGCCAACGAGGAGAGCCGGCGTGTCTTTGCGATCCGCGCTCGGGCGATCGCCGAGGTGCGCCGCTGGCTCGACGAGCACGGCTTCGTCGAGGTCGAGACGCCGGTGCTGCAGCCCCTTTACGGTGGCGCTCTGGCGCGGCCCTTCGTCACCCACCACAACGCGCTCGACCGCGACTTCTACCTGCGGATCGCCACCGAGCTATACCTGAAGCGGCTCGTCGTCGGCGGCATCGACAAGGTCTATGAGCTGGGCAAGGACTTCCGCAACGAGGGTGTCTCGCACAAGCACAACCCCGAGTTCACGATGCTCGAGTGGTACGAGGCCTACTCCGACTACCGGAAGACCGCCCACGACCTCGAACTGATGGTCGCCGAGGTGGCGGAGCGGGTGCTGGGGACGACCGTGGTCGAGCGTGACGGTTTGGAGATCGATTTGTCGCCGCCCTGGCGGCGGGTGACGCTGCGCGAGGCGGTGCGCGAGCGGACCGGCATCGACCTCGCTGAGCACCCAACCCGCGAGGCGCTTGCAGCGGCGATGGGCGGCGAGCCGGACCCGGCCGAGGGCTGGGGCAAGCTGGTCGACGGTCTGCTCTCCAAGTCGGTAGAGCCGCAGCTGATCCAGCCGACCTTCGTCGTCGACTACCCGGTTGAGCTCTCGCCTTTCGCCAAGGCTCACCGCTCCGAGCCAGGTCTGGTCGAGCGCTGGGAGGCTTTCATCGGCGGGATCGAGATCGCCAACTCCTTCAGCGAGCTCAACGACCCCGACGAGCAGCGTCGCCGCTTCGAGCAGCAGGCCGGCGAGCTGGAGCGGGGCGACGAGGAGGCGCAGCCTTACGACGAGGCGTTCATCGAGGCGCTGGAGCACGGGATGCCGCCGACCGGGGGCGTCGGCTTGGGCATTGACCGGTTTGCGATGATGTTGACCGGAGCCCGCAGCCTGCGTGAGGTCGTGCTTTTCCCGGCGATGCGCTCCTGAAGCCCCCAAACGGGGCCGAAAAACCCGCTATGAGCGGTAATCAGGGTCCCAGGGCCGGGTGGGCACTCTCGGTATCGTTTAAAGGGCACATGGGCGCCTCCCGATACGCGAAGGGCGCCTCCGGTACTTCCGACCGCAAATCGCGTTTGACCTTCAAAGGGTCAAGAGAGGAAGCCTTTGTTCGAGAGATTCACTGAGCGAGCCCGTCAGGTGGTGGTCCTGGCCCAGGAAGAGGCTCGCACGCTGAAACACAATTACATCGGCACCGAGCACATCCTGCTCGGGCTGCTGCGCGAGGAGGAGGGCCTGGCCGCCCGCGTCCTCGAGTCTCTCGACATCACGACCGAGCGCGTGCGCTCTCAGGTCGTGCGGATCGTCGGTTCCGGCGAGGAGGTCACCTCCGGTCAGATCCCGTTCACGCCGCGCGCCAAGAAGGTGCTCGAGCTGGCCCTGCGCGAGGCGCTTTCGCTCGGCCACAACTACATCGGCACCGAGCACATCCTGCTCGGGCTGGTGCGTGAGAACGAGGGGGTTGCCGCGCGCATCCTGCTCGACTTCGACGCCGATTCCGACAAGATCCGCAACGAGGTGATCCGGATGCTGTCCGGTCCCGGCGGGCGCCGTCAGGGCGGCGGCGGAGGCGGTCAGGGCGAGGGCGCCGGGGGCAAAAAGTCTTCGAAACTGCTCGACCAGTTCGGTCGCAACCTGACCAAGCTCGCCGAGGAGGGCAAGCTCGATCCCGTGATCGGCCGCGAGACCGAGATCGAGCGGATCATGCAGATCCTCTCCCGCCGCACCAAGAACAACCCGGTGCTGCTGGGCGAGCCCGGCGTCGGCAAGACGGCGGTGGTCGAGGGCCTGGCGGCGCGGATCAACAACGGCGAGGTGCCGGAGCTGCTGCGCAACAAGCAGATCTACACGCTCGACCTGGCTGCGCTTGTCGCCGGCTCGAAGTACCGCGGCGAGTTCGAGGAGCGCCTGAAGAAGGTGATGAAGGAGATCACCCAGCGCGGCGACATCATCCTCTTCATCGACGAGACGCGGCCTCGATCCTGAAGCCGGCGCTGGCGCGCGGCGAGCTGCAGACGATCGGCGCGACGACCCTCGACGAGTACCGCAAATACCTGGAGCGCGACTCGGCGCTGGAGCGCCGCTTTGCCCAGATAAGGGTCGACCAGCCCTCGGTCGAGGACACGGTGAAGATCCTCGAGGGCTTGCGCGAGCGCTACGAGCAGCACCATCGCGTCAACATCACCGACGACGCGCTGAAGGCCGCCGCCGAGCTCGCCGACCGCTACATCTCCGACCGCTTCCTGCCCGACAAGGCGATCGACCTGATCGACGAGGCCGCCTCGCGGATGCGGATCAAGTCGATGAGCGCGCCGCCGGTCTACCGCGACCTCGAGGAGGAAGTGGAAAAGACGCGGCGCGAAAAGGAGTCGGCGATCGAGGCCCAGGAGTTCGAGAAAGCGGCCAACCTGCGTGACACCGAGCGCCAGCTGACGACCCGCAAGCGCCAGCTCGAAGACGAGTGGTCCGAGGGCGACTCGGCCGAGCGGCCCGACGTTGGCGAAGAGGAGATCGCCGACATCGTCTCGATGTGGACCGGAATCCCGGTCTTCAAGCTGACCGAGGCCGAGACCAAGAAGCTCATCCGCATGGAGGAGGAGCTGCACAAGCGGGTGATCGGCCAGGAGGTCGCGATCACCGCCGTCTCCAAGGCGATCCGCCGCTCCCGCGCCGGGATCAAGGACCCCAAGCGCCCGTCCGGCTCGTTCATCTTCCTCGGCCCCTCCGGGGTCGGCAAGACCGAGCTGGCGCGCACCCTTGCCGAGTTCCTCTTCGGCGACGAGGAGGCGCTGGTGCGGATCGACATGTCCGAGTACATGGAGAAGCACGCGGTCAGCCGCCTGGTTGGCTCGCCCCCCGGCTACATCGGCTACGACGAGGGTGGTCAGCTGACCGAGGCAGTGCGGCGCAAGCCCTACAGCGTGCTGCTGCTCGACGAGATCGAGAAGGCCCACCCAGACGTCTTCAACATCCTGCTGCAGATCCTCGAGGACGGGCGGCTCACCGACGCCCAGGGGCGCACGGTCGACTTCCGCAACGCGATCGTGATCATGACCTCGAACATCGGCGCCTCGGAGATCGCCAAGAACACCTCGATCGGCTTCACCGTCGCCGATGAGACCGGCATGTCCTACGGCGACATGAAGAACCGGATCATGAGCGACCTGAAAAAAGTCTTCCGGCCGGAGTTCCTCAACCGGATCGACGAGGTGATCGTCTTCCACAAGCTCGCCAAGGAGGAGGTCAAGGAGATCGTCGACCTGATGATCAACCGGGTCCGCGTCCAGGTCGCCGAGCACGAGCTGCAGCTGGAGCTGACCGACGAGTCCAAGGACCTGCTGGTCGAGAAAGGCTGGGACCCATCGATGGGCGCCCGGCCGCTGCGCCGCGCGATCCAGCGCTACATCGAGGACCCGCTCGCCGACGAAGTCCTGCGCCAGGGACCGATGGTCCCCGGCTCGACCGTGCTGGTCGAGCGCGACGCCTCCGGCGACGAGGAGGACAAGCCGCTGAAGCTGAGCATCATCGCGCCGAAGAAGCCGCTGAAGAAGGCGAAGCCGGAGCCGGCGAAGGTCGGCGTCGGCGCCAAGAAGGACGATGCCGGCGAGGACGACGATCCTCGCTCGGACGTAGACGTGAAGCCCGCCGGCGACGGCGAGGCCTGAGCACCCTCTGCCGCGCCACCCGCGCGAGGGGCGCGTTTATGGTTCAGGGAGATGCGCGAGCCCGGACGTACTGCGATAGGAACCTGGAGTGGGGGGCGGTTCCTTCGCTTCGGTGAGACGATCGAGGAGGAGCGCCTCGAAGGGCTGTTGCGGCCTGGGAAGGGAATCGACACGGTGCTCACCGCTGATACCTATGGGCAGGGGGAGGCGGATCTGGTGCTTGGCCGCGCTCTGCAAGGCGTGCCCCGCGAGGAGTACTCGCTGGCTGGGGCGGTAGGGCACGACTTCTACGAGGGCGAGCGCGACGGGCCGCGGGGCTTTCCGCGCTTCACCGATCCGGGCCTGCGCTCGGAGGCGGAGTACGCCGGCTACCTGCGGATGGCGGCGGAGCGCAGCCTCGAGCGGCTCGGCGCTGAGCGTTTCGACTTGCTGCTCCTCCACAACCCCGACCGGATCGGCTACTCGAGCGAGGCGGTCTGGGATGGGATGGTGGCCCTTCGCGAGGCCGGCCTGACCGGCCAGATCGGTGTCGCGCCCGGGCCTGCCAACGGTTTCACCCTCGACCTGATCTCCTGCATCGAGCGCTTCGGCGAGCGGATCGACTGGGCGATGATCATCTTCAATCCCTTCGAGCCCTGGCCGGGCGAGCTCTGCCTCGACGCCGCTGTGCGCCACGGGGTCAAGGTGATCACCCGCGTGGTCGACTACGGCGGCATCTTCTGGGGCGACCTGCGTCCCGGGACGGAACTGGCCCAAGGCGACCATCGTGCGTTCCGGCCCGACGGCTGGATCGAGGCCGGGTTGGAGAAGCTCGGGCGGGTGTTGCCGATCGCGGAACGAGCCAGGCTCACGCCGATCCAGCTTGCCTGCCAGTGGAATCTCGCCCACCCGGCGGTCGAGTGCGTCGTCCCGACCCTGATCCAGGAGGCCGGCGCGGAGGCCTGTCCGATTGAGGCCAAGCGGGTCGAGCTGACGGCGCTGCCGGTCGAGCAGAGGCTCAGCGAAGAGGACGTCGCGGCGATCCGCGCGGTTGGCGACAACACCGGCTGCATGACGCTGAAGGGCGCTAACCCCGAGCACCAGGGTGAAGAGCGGCCAGACCGCTGGGCGCTGGACGGCGAGCTGGCGGCAGTGGGCGAGCGTTGGGGGATAGACCCCGAGCGCGACCTCGCCGCCATTGAGGCCTGAAGCCGGAGGACGTGCCGTCACTTAGGCCCCCCATAGGGCCCCTAAGTGACGGCACGTCCCTTAGGGTCGTGCGCGTGCTGAGGATCGACGAGCGGAGCAGGCCCTGGTGGACGCTGGCCGGGACCTGCGCCGGGCTCTTCCTGCTGATGCTCGACTCGACTGTCGTGGCGCTGGCGCTGCCCAGCATCCGCCACGACGTTGGCGCCAGCTCTGCCGGTTTGCAGTGGGTGATGAACGGCTACCTGCTGGCGATCACGGCGCTCGTCGTCACGGCGGGGCGACTCGGCGACATGTTCGGTCGCAAGCGGCTGTTCCTCACCGGCATGTGCGTCTTCGCCCTCGGCTCGGTTCTCTCCGGCGCGGCGAACGACGAGCTGACCTTGATCGCCGGCCGCGTGCTGCAGGGGGCCGGCGCGGCGCCGATGCTGCCGCTCTCGCTGGCGATCGTCTGCAACGCATTTCCTGCGGGGCAGCAGGCTCGTGCTCTCGGCATCTGGGCTGGGATCTCGGCTGTGGCGCTCGGCATCGGACCGCTCGCCGGCGGCGCCCTGGTCGATGTCGACTGGCGGCTGATCTTCTGGATCAACCTGCCGATCGCCGCTGTCGGGATCGCGATCACGGCGCTCGCCGCGCCCGAGTCGCGCGACCCAGGCTCGGGGCGGCGGATCGATCTGCTGGGCTTGGCAGCGCTCGGCGCCGGGCTGACCGCCGCCGTCCTGGCCCTGGTCCAGGCACGGGTCTGGAGTGGGGGCGTGACCGCCTTGCTGGCGCTGCTCGGACTCGGCTGCCTCTACGCCTTCTGGCGAATCGAGCACCGGGTCGCCGAGCCGATCGTCGACTTCTCCCTCTTTCGCAATGGTCCCTACTTCGGCGCCAGCGCCGCCGCCTTCGCCCTGGTCGGCGCCTACTGGTCGGTGATGTTCTTCCAGTCGCAGTACCTGCAGGACGTGTGTGGCCACTCGGCAGTTCTGAGCGGCCTGATGATCCTCCCGATCACGGTCCCGATGATCTTCGTCTCGCCTTTCTCGGGTCGGCTGATCGCTCGCTTCGGGGCGCGCAGGCTGATGACCGCCGGGATGACCCTTGGACTGGTGGGCCTGTTGGTCCTGACCCAGATCGAGGCAGGCAGCTCCTACGGGCTGCTGCTAGCCGGATACCTGCCGTTCGGGGTGGCGCTGGGCCTCGTCTACGCGCCGATGTCGACTGCGGCGATGGCGGCGATGCCGGCAGAGAAGGTCGGCGTAGCCTCAGGCGTTCTGGCGATGGACCGTGTGATGGCGGGCACGGTCGCCCTCGCGGTCACCGGCGCCGTCTTCCATGCCCTGCTCGGCGACAACGGCTCGTTTGCGGACGCGGTCGGCGGCTCGACCTGGGTCTTGGTCGCTCTCTGTGCGGCCGGCGCGGCTCTGACCTGGGCTTTTGTTCGGGATGCCGAGAGGCCGATACCCGAACCCCATGCCCATCACCGCAGATTTCACCTCTAGCCAGGAACTGCAGCTAGACGACCGTAGGGCATCTCGGTAGGGGGTGGAACGTCTTGTATTTTTGGCCACCGCAACCCACGGATGACCGCTCTGGCCTCACCAAAAAGTTAAGTGGAATCCCTGCTGAGATGCCCTACGTGACCGATCCGCTTGACAATGTCCGTTCCGACCTCTCCACTAGGGATTAGCCAGACCGCATTGCAGAGCGGAATTTGCCATTCTAGACGAGATGTCTTCACCGCCAGGGGATGAGCTTCACGAGCTAGCGGAACGGCAGGATCCCCGGCTACTGAGGGCCCTGGATGTTGTCGCCCCCGGCGGCGCGCTGCGTGAGGGTATCGACAACATCGTCCACGCAAGCACCGGCGGATTGATTGTGGTCGGCAACCCCGGCGACATCTCCCACATGCTCTCTGGCGGCATCTGCCTCGATATCGACTACACGCCGGCGATGCTCTACCAGGTGGCGAAGATGGACGGGGCAATCGTCCTCAACCCCGAGGCGACGAAGATCATCTGGGCAAACGTCCAGCTGATGCCCGATCCCACGATCCTCTCGTCGGAGACCGGGACCCGCCATCGCACCGCCGAGCGCGTCTCCAAACAGACCGACGCGCTGGTTGTGGCGATCTCCCAGCGCCGCGACGTCGTCTCCCTCTACGTCGAGGGGACGAAGTACATCCTGCAGGAGATCCCTGCGGTGCTGGCCAAGGCGAACCAGGGCCTGGCGACGCTGGAGAAGTACCGCGAGCGGCTCGAACAGGTCTCCAATCGCCTTACCGTGCTCGAGTTCGAGGGCGGCGGCGTCCTCTACGACGCGCTCACCGTCCTCCAGCGGGCCGAGCTGACGACGCGGATGGCGGTCGAGGTCGAGCGCTACATCGTCGAGCTCGGCACCGAGGGACGGCTGATCGAGATGCAGCTCGAGGAGACGATGGTCGGTGTCGCCGCCGACAAGTCGGCGCTGATCCGCGACTACAGCGTGGAAGACTCCGAGGGGAACCTCAACACCGTGCTGCAGTCGTTGGCGCGAATGCCGCACGAGGACGTGCTCGACTTCGGTCGCCTCGCCGAGCTGCTCGGCTACGACCGCAAGCTCAACACCCTCGACTTCCCGGTCACGCCGCGCGGATATCGGGTGATGGGCCGCATCCCGCGCATTCCCAAGCTTGTGGTCCAGAAGATCATCCAGGACCTCGGCGGCTTGGAGGAGGTCCTGGCGGCCTCCGACGACAAGCTGGAGGCCGTCGACGGAGTCGGCTCGACGCGGGCCAAGGACATCCGCGAGGGCCTGCGGAGGCTCCAGGAGGTCGATCAGGTCGACCGGTACTTACAGAGTTGACGGCCATGGAGGCCGTCGCAAATGGAAAGGAGCAAGCGATTCCCGAGCTAGAGGAGGCCACCGAGGTAAGCGCTGAGGAGGTCGTGTACGTCTGCGACTTCGAGGAGGGCGACAAGGTCGTCTATCCGCACCATGGTGCTGGCCTGGTGATGAAGAAAGAAACGCGGGAGCTGATGGGGGAGGAGCGTGAATACCTCACGATCAAGATCCTCCACAACGAACTCACCGTGATGGTTCCCTGTGAAAATGCCGGCAAGGCGGGGCTGCGTCGGGTAATCGACGAGGTCGAAATCAAGAAGGTCACAAGCGTCCTCACCGATGACGTCTCGGATATGCCGAAGAACTGGAACCGGCGATTCAAGTACAACCGCGAGAAGATCAAGACCGGCGACGTGTTCGAGCTCGCCGAGGTCGTCCGCAACCTGGCGCTCCGCGAGATGGAGAAGGGCCTCTCCACTGGCGAGAAGCAGATGTACACGCGGGCGAAGAAGATTCTCGCGTCGGAGTTCATGTACGCGCTCGACAAAGACGAGGAAGGCGCGGAGGAGTACCTCGACGGGCTGCTGGAGGAGCGCTTCGCCGCAACCGCGTAGCAGCGCCACAGCGTCCGTCACCGCGGTCATCGCGGCTGCCGGCTCCGGGGAGAGGCTCGGAGCCGGCGGTCCGAAGGCCTTCGTGCCGCTGGCTGGCAGGCCGCTGGTCGAGTGGTCGATCGCGGCGATGCGGGCAACGGCGTGCGTGCGTTCGATCGTCATCGCTTGTCCTCCTGGTCATGTCCACGAGCTGGGCGGCCACGACCTCGGCGTAGTTGACGGCGGCGCAACCCGCTCGCAATCGGTCGCCAACGCCCTCGCGGCGGTAGGGACTGAGCTGGTGGCTATCCACGATGCGGCAAGGCCGCTTGTGACGCCTGAGCTGGTCGAGGGCGTGGTTGCGACCCTGGCCGCCGACCCAGAGGCGGACGGCGCGATAGCCGCCACCCCGGTCAGCGACACGATCAAGCAGGCAGGGGAGGCGGGCTCAGCCCCTGCCGAGGGGACGAGAGCTGCATTGACCACGCGATACGGGGCAAATGCAGCCCTCGTGGTCGAGGCAACTGTTGATCGCGGAAGGCTGTGGGCGGCGCAGACGCCTCAGGTGTTTCGGGTCGATGCGCTGCGCTGCGCCCTGGAGGCGGATCGGGCCCAGGTCGAGTCTGCGACCGACGAGGCGATGTTGATCGAGGCGGCCGGGGGCCGGGTGCTGATCCATCCCTCGCCGCCCGAGAACCTCAAGGTGACGACGAGCACCGATCTGAAGCTGGCCGAGCTGCTGCTTGGCGAGCGCTCAGCTCAGTAGCACCCAGGCAAGCACCGCCGCGAAGCAGACCTGTCCGACGCCGAGCGCGACGCCGAGGCTGACCGCGCCGAACGCGCCGGCGATTGCCGCGCCGAGGACGAAGGCGCCGAGCATCAGGGCGAGCTGGCGGATCATCTCCTCGACGGCTCTCGTCGCGGATCGGCGGGCAAACCGGCGGCTGCTCGGGCGCCGCCGCTGAGGTGGCGACTTCGCCGCCTCTCGTAGAGGCGGCGCTGGATGTAGAGGGTCGTCACGCCGGCCACCACGATAGCCGTCAGGTTTACCGCGAGCTGAGCCATCGCCCCCCGCCATTCCGACCAGTCGGCGAGCGCGGCGGCGATGCCGATGTTGGCTGCGGCCGGGATCGTCGTCACCGAGATCAACACACCGATCAGCGCCCCGGACTTGGCCGAGGTCAGGGAGAGGACGCCCGCGGCCCCGGCGAAGCAGGCGACGATGAAGGAGAAGTCGTCGGGCTTGGAGATGAACTGGGTGAGGGGATGTTGGGAGCCGCTGAAATCGGCGTCGAGCAGCCCCGTCGCCTTCGAGATCAGGGTGAAGAGGAACGCCGCCGTGATCCCGATCGGGAAGCCGACGGCGAGCGCGATCAGCGAGCGCAGGGCGACCCTCGAGCGCCGCTCGACGAGTGCTACGCAGAAGCCGGCCAGGGGCCCGAACTCCGGCCCGACCACCATCGCGCCGACGATCAGGATCGGCGAGCCGAGGTAGATTCCGACCGAGGCGATCAGGCAGGCCAGGATCATGAAGATGAGGAAGTTGCCGCCCAGCTCGGTGCTCTCGGAGGTGCGGGCCTCGACCTCCTCCCAGACGACCGCGTTGGTCGCCGCCCCGCGGGCGGCGCGCTCGGCCTGCTCCGCGGCTTGGGAGATCTGCGAGTCGATCTGCTCGAGCGAGATCGACCCGTCGCGCGCCACGCCGAGCTCTTTCAGGTCCTCGATCAGCACGCTGGCGTCCTCGCGGGCGACATCGCAGAGGACGACGTCTCCCGGTGGCTGGCGGGCGGCGCCGGGGAGGTAGACCAGGTTGCAGGTCGACGACGTCGCTTCAAGCAAGTTGAGCACCTTCTCGGCGCGATCCGAGGGGACGACGATCCGCAGATGAACCACGCGCCGACCCTACCGGGACGTGCCGGGACTTAGGCACCCATATGGCCGCCTAAGTCCCGGCACGTCCCGTCGGTCCGTAACTTGTGCGTCCTGTGCTGACCGACTACCACCTCCACCTTCGTCCCGACGAGCCCGACACGCCGCCCGGGCGGTACTTCACCGCCGAGAACGTCGAGCGCTACCTGGGGGCAGCGGCCGCGGCCGGGGTCGACGAGCTGGGCGTCTCCGAGCACATCTACCGCTTCAGCCAGGCGCTCGACCTCTGGCGCCACCCTTTCTGGGAGGAACAGGCGCGCGACGACCTCGATGTCTACTGCGAGTTCGTTCGTGGCGCCGGCCTCAAGCTCGGGGTCGAGTGCGACTTCGTGCCCGGAGCCGAGGACCGCACCGCCAACCTGCTCGAGGCGCGTGACCTCGACTACGTGGTCGGCTCGGTCCACTTCCTCGGTGAGGCGGCGGTCGACCACGAGGGCTGGGACGTCTGGGAGGGAGGGGGGGACGCCGACGAGGTCTGGAGGCGCTACTTCGAGGCGCTCGCCGAGTGCGCCCGCAGCGGCCTTTTCGACATCCTCGCCCACCCCGACCTGATCAAGGTCTGGGGCCGCGCCCGGCCGCTGCCGGAGCGCGACCTCCGTCGCTTCTATGAGCCGGCGGTGGAGGCAATCGCGGCGAGCGGGATCGCGGTTGAGGTCTCGACCGCCGGGCTGCGCAAGCCGGTCGGTGAGCTGTATCCATCGCGGGGCTTTGCCGAGATGTGCGTCGAGGCCGGCGCCTCCTTCGCGCTCTCCTCCGACGCCCACCTGCCCGAGCAGGTCGGCTTCGGCTATGAGCGAGCAGTGGAGTTCCTCGGCGAGCTCGGCGTGGAGGAGATCTGCGTCTTCGAGCGCCGCCGCCGCCGTTTGGAGCCGCTCACCACCCGAGTAGGCGACAATCGCTGAGCTCATGAGCGTCGGAATCGGCTACGACAGTCACCGCTTCGCCGAGGGCTGCGCCCTGATCCTGGGCGGGGTCGAGATCGAGCACGAGCGCGGGCTGAGCGGCCACTCCGACGCTGACGTCCTCACCCACGCGGTGATCGACGCGCTGCTCGGCGCGGCCGGGCAGGGCGACATCGGCGCCCTCTTCCCCGACGACGAGGAGCGCTGGCGCGACGCCGACTCGATCGACATGCTGAGCACCGTCGTCGGCACGATCGGCGGCCGGATCGTCAACATCGACGCGACCCTGGTCTGCGAGGAGCCGCGGTTGGCTCCCCACCGCGCCGAGATGGAGCGAATCCTCGCCGGGGTGACCTCGGCCCGGGTCAGCGTCAAGGCGACCACCAACGAGGGCATGGGCTGGATCGGTCGCGGCGAGGGAATCGCCTGCATTGCGGTGGCTTCGGTGGAGAGCGAATAGGCTGCGCGGCTCGATGGGCAAGCTCGGATCGATTGCAGCGGCAGCGCGGCAGGCGGCCTCGGACAAAGCGTTCGAGCTGAAGGTGCTGCGCGAGGCCGGCATCCTCGGCCTGCACCGCCCCGACAAGTCCGCGAAGGTCGTTTCCGCCTTCGTGCGCTGGGGCGCCTCACCGGCCCTCGGCATCACGACCGCGGCGATCCACTACCCGCATGAGACGGCGCTGATCGACGAACGCGGATCGCTCACCTTCGAGCAGCTGCAGCGGCGCTCCAACGCGCTCGCCCACGCCTTCGAGCGGATGGGAATCGGCTACGGCGACGGGGTCGGGGTCATGTGCCGCAACCACCGCGGCTTCATCGAGGTGACGCTCGCCGCGGCCAAGCTCGGCGCCAGCGCGCTTTACCTCAACACGATGTTCGCCGGGCCCCAGCTGGTCGAGGTGACCCGCCGCGAGGAACCCAAGGTGCTCGTCTACGACGAGGAGTTCAGCGAGCTGCTCGACGGCGTCGACGAGGGCATCCAGCGGGTGGTCGGCTGGAGCGAGGGGGAGACCGAACCCCCGACCCTGGACTCACTGATCGATTCTGCCGACGACTCCGACCTGAAGCCTCCGGCCGACAAACCCCGCTTCATCATCCTCACCTCGGGGACGACCGGGACCCCGAAGGGCGCCCAGCGCTCCAGCCCCGACGGGCTGTTCGCGATGGCGGCGATCATCGACAAGATTCCCTACCGCAGCCGCGAGACGATGATGATCGCGGCGCCGCTCTTCCACTCGTGGGGCTTCTTCCACTTCGTCATGAGCCTGCCGACCGCTTCGACGCTCGTCCTGCGCCGCCGCTTCGACCCGGAGGAGACGCTGCGCGCCGTGCAGGACCATCGCGCCCAGGTGCTGGCGGTGGTGCCGGTGATGCTGCAGCGCATACTGCAGCTCCCCGATGAGACGCTCGACTCTTACGACCTTTCCTCGCTGCGGATCACCTCGCTCTCCGGCTCGGCACTGCCGGGGGAGCTGGCGATCGAGTGGATGGACCGCTTTGGCGACAGCATCTACAACCTCTACGGCTCGACCGAGGTCGCCTACGGGACGGTCGCCACGCCGGAGGACCTGCGGGTGGCGCCGGGCACGGCGGGGCGCCCGCCGCGCGGCACTGTGGTGAGGCTCTACGACGAGCAGGGGCGTGCGGTGCCGCGGGGCGAGGTCGGTCGGATCTTTGTCGGCAACGAGATGTCCTTCGAGGGCTATACGGGTGGCGGCGGCAAAGAGGTGATCGACGGGCTGCTCTCCAGCGGCGACGTCGGCCATCTCGACCCCGGTGGCCACCTCTTCGTCGACGGCCGCGACGACGAGATGATCGTCTCCGGCGGCGAGAACGTCTTCCCGCGCGAGGTCGAGGACCTGTTGGCCGACCACGAGGCGGTGGTCGAGGTCGCGGTGATCGGGGTCGAGGACGAGGAGTACGGGCAGCGGCTGAAGGCATTCGTCGTGGTCGCCGAGGAGGCGGAGGTCTCAGACGAAGACCTGAAGGCCCACGTCAAGGCCCATCTCGCCGGCTACAAGGCGCCTCGCGAAGTGGAGTTCGTGCCGGAGCTACCGCGCAACGCGACCGGCAAGATCCTCAAGCGCGAACTGCACGCGCGCGAGGCCGAGAAGTCCACTTAATCCGCTCTCCGCTAATTGCGGCAATTCGCTCGTGGTGCTGGTTGGGGGCCGCCGCCGCCCGTAGTAGTTTGCGACGGGATGGGCGAACCCGCGGTGCGGTTGACGGCAGTCGGTGAAGCGACGGAGCAGATGCACGGCGTCGCCAAGCAGGCCCTGGAGTGGGTCCGGATAGGCGAGGAGCGGGCTGCCGAGGCCGAGAAGGCGGTTGTCGCGGCAGAAGCGCGCGCCACGAGAAGCCGCGCCGAGGTCAAGGAGCGGGCGCGAACCGCGCTGAGCAAGATCGGTGAGGAAGGCCGCGAGCGGATTGCCGCCGAGGGCGACAAGCGGCGTGCTGCCCAGGCTCGCGTGGCTCGCGCAGAGGAGGGTCGGGACCGAGCCGAGAAGGCCTTCGAGCGGGCCGTGAAGCGGGCCGAGGCCGACCGCGAGGCGATCACGACGCAGATGACTGCCAGCAAGGCGCAGACCGATCAGGCGATGGCACGGGCGGTTAAGCGAACCGAAGAGGAGGCCTCGAAGCGAACCCGCGAGGTGCTCGAAAAGGCGCAGACGGAGGCCGACCGGCGCGTTGCCGCTGCCGAGCAGCGTGCTGCTGAGGCCGAGGCGCGCGCCGAGGAGACCCACCAACTTGCCGTCCGGCTCGAGTCCGAGATCGAGGAGCGGGTGATGCAGGGCACCGAGGACGTGCGCCGCGAGGCCGAGGAGCGGGTGCGCAAGCTGGTCGAGAAGGTCGAAGGAGAGGCTGTGGAGAAGGCGCGTGAGCGCGCGGAGGAGCAGCTCAAGGCCGAGTCGGAGCGTATCCGCGGCCAGGCCGAACAGCGCGAGGAGCGCTTGCGCCACGCCGCAGAGGACGAGATCAAGGCCAGCGCCAAGCGGGCGCGGCGCGAGGTGCTTGCGGCGGCCGATGAGACGGCGCCGGCTTGGGCTCGTAACGAGGCGTCGGCCTCGGGCGCTGGTTACCGCACGTTTTAGGGACGTAACGGGATCAGCCGCGGGTCCTGTCGCCGGAGTGGGGGTGTCCGGGCGTTGCTGGGTTTTTCGCCAGACGCGTCGGCGGCCGTCCGAGGTTGCGGTAGGGGCGAAAAAGAGGACGCCGCTGCCGCCCGGACACCCCCACCCCGGTGCCACCCGCGGGAGATCGCAACTAGCATCACCCCCCATGGGGGAGGTGATGATCAAAGACACGCTGAGCGGGAGTCTCGTCAGCCTTGACTCAGGAGCTGAGGTCGGGATCTACGCCTGTGGGCCTACGGTCTATAGCCGTATCCACATCGGGAATGCGCGGCCGTTCGTTGTCTTCTCGCTGCTGGCGCGATTCCTGAAGTCGGAGGGGTACCGGACGAAGCTGGTCGTCAACGTCACCGACATCAACGACAAGATCTATGACGCCGCGCGAGGGGTGGGGGAGCCGTCGGGGGAGTTTGCCGAGCGGATGACCCGGGCTTACTTCGAGGACACCGATCGGCTCGGGCTTGGCCGTCCAGACGCCGAGCCGTTGGCTACTGAGGCGATCGGGGGCATCGTCGCCCTGATCGCCGATCTGGTCGAATCTGGCCACGCGTATGAGTCCGGCGGCGACGTCTACTTCCGGGTGCGCAGCTTCGGGGGCTACGGCAAGCTCTCCAACCGGCGCACCGAGGACATGGACCAGGGCGAGGAGGCGGGGTCCGCCTCGCTCAAGGAGGATGCGCTCGACTTCGCCGTCTGGAAGGCGCACAAGGAGGGCGAGGACACGAGTTGGGACTCGCCCTGGGGGCCGGGGCGGCCAGGCTGGCACATCGAGTGCTCGGCAATGGCCGAGGCCGAGCTGGGGCCGTCCTTTGCGATTCATGGCGGCGGCTCCGACCTCGTCTTCCCTCACCATGAGAACGAGATCGCCCAATCCGAGGCCGCCGGGCGTCCTTTTGCCCGCCTCTGGATGCACAACGGGATGGTCGAGACCGACGCCGAGAAGATGTCGAAGTCCGAAGGCAACATCTTCCAGCTGTCGGAGGCCCTGGATCGTTTCGGCCGGGAGGCTGTGGTGGCCTATCTGATCTCCGGTCATTACCGGCAGCCACTCGCGTTCGGCGAGGATCAGATGCGGCAGGCGGTCGCTCAGGTCGAGCGGTTGCGCAATTTCTTCCGCGAGCATCCGGTGGGGGTCCCTGGAACCGGTCGTGAAGGGCGAGAGCCGGGGGGTCCCCCGCCAGGAACCCGCGACGAATCGTCGGGCGAGGGCCCTTGCCTCGCCGGCTCACAAGTTCCCATCGGGGAACCCCCCGGCTCTCGCCTCACCGCCTTCCGCGACGCGCTTGCGGAAGATTTCAACACGCCGCGGGCGATGGCGGAGGTTTTTGAGCTTGTGGGCGAAGCTAACCGGGAGGTGGTCCCCAGAGCGCCTGAGGCGCTGCTCGGGATGCTGGAGCTGGTCGGGCTCGAGTCGTTGGCGGGTGCCGAGCAGGGCGCCGATGACGAGGCGGAGGGCCTGCTTGCAGAGCGCGAGCGGGCGCGTGCGGCCAAGGACTTTGCCCGCGCCGATGAGATCCGCGACCGGTTGGCCGAGCTGGGGTGGGAGGTCCGAGATTCGGCCCAGGGCGCGAAGCTGGTTCCGAAAGGCTGAGAGTGGTCGACAGCCAGATCATCTACGGCCGCCGCCCGGTCGAGGAGGCGGAGCGGGGGAGACGGCGTGTGCGGCGTGTCTGGCGGGCGCCCGAGACCTCCGGCGAGGGGCTGGAGGGGCTCTGCGGCTCTCCCGACCACCAGGGCGTCGTCGCCGAGGTCGACCCGTATCCCTACGCGGACCCCAATGCTCTGCTGAGGCGGGAGGGGGCGCTGCTCGTCGCGCTCGACCAGGTCCAGGACCCGCGCAACCTGGGGGCGGTCTGCCGCTCGGCGGAGTTCGCCGGCGCCGCCGGCGTCGTCATCCCCGAACGGCGCGCGACGGAGGTCACCGCGGTCGTCTGCAAGGCGTCGGCGGGAGCGGTCGAGCACCTCGATATCGCCCGTGTCCGCAACCTCGCCGACTGGCTCGCGAAGGCGAAGGCGGCCGGCTTCTGGACCTGGGGCGCCGACGCGGATGCGAGCGAGGCGCCCTGGGACGTCGACCTCAGCGGCTCGACCGTCCTCGTCCTCGGCGGTGAGGGGAAGGGAATCCGGCCGCGCGTCGCCTCCGCCTGCGACGGCCTGGTCGCGCTGCCGCAGCGGGGCAAGGTCGAGTCCCTGAATGTCTCGGCCGCCGCCGCCGCGCTGCTCTTCGATGCGGTTCGCCAGCGCTAGGTCCCGGCGGCAGCTGCAACGGCAGTTGCAATTTCTCGCAATTTGGGGTTGACAGAACTCCGCCGGGCGGTAAGACTACGCCGCCAACAAGGGTGAACCTCAGCTTGAGTCTGAGATTCTCCCGTCAATGAAGGGCGCCACAGGGGAGGTACCGGCGCCACGACCCTTCATCTCAAAGGAGAAGGATCTGTGGCTCTATCGTCGCCTACGCAGGAATTGCGTCTCCCCAGCGGGCATTTCAACGGCTCTACCAAGCCGAGCTCTAACCCTCAACCTGAACTTGATGATCATTACCTGGTCGCCCTTGCCAAGGAGGGGCGGACCGACGCCTACGACTCGATCGTTCGCCGCTACCGCGGCTTCGTACGACTCAAGGCCTCGTCCTACTTCCTGCTCGGCGGAGAGAGCGATGACCTGATTCAGGAAGGCCTGCTCGGCCTCTACAAGGCGATTCGCGACTACCGCAGCGATCGCGAGTCGAGCTTCCGCAGCTTCGCCGAGCTCTGCATCACTCGCCAGATCATCACCGCGGTGAAGACGGCGACCCGCAATAAGCACACGCCCCTCAACCAGTACGTCTCCTTCAGCCAAACGCCGGCCGCAGCGGGCGACTCCGACACGACCCTCGACGAGATCCTGCCGGGCCCAAGCGTCGCCGACCCGGTCAACCAGGTGATCGCCAGCGAAGAGCTGGAGAGCCTCGTCTCCTGCCTCTCGGGCACCTCGGGCGTCCTCTCCGACCTCGAGAGCCGCGTCCTCTCCCTTTACCTCGACGGCCACTCCTACGAGGCGACCGCAGAGCGCCTCGAGTGCGATACCAAGACCGTCGATAACGCCCTCCAGCGCGTCAAGCGCAAGGTCGCCACTCACCTCGACTCCCGCGAGGTGCCCGCTTAGCGCCGTCTAGGGCAGGAGCTGGTAGCGGAAGACGCTGGTCGCGTGCAGCGTGTCCGCGGGGCTCAGGTTCGAGCCGCGCGAGTCGAAGGCGACGAAGCGGCCGTCGCCGGAGATTGCCGGGTTGGCGGAGGGCGCGTTGGCGACGGGCCCGCCGTTAGCGGCCCGCGAGGCGAGGAAGACGCGCCCACTGCGCAGGTCGCGGACGAAGACGTCGGGGATGGTGCTGTTGTCGGCTGGGCCGAGGTTGCTGGCGTAGGACTCGAAGGCCACATAGCGCCCGTCAGCGGAGATCGAGGGGTTCGAGGAGTCGCCATTTCCAGCAGCGCCTCGCTTCCCAGGTGCTCGGGAGACGAGCGTGGTTCGGTTCGTCTTCAGGTCGCGGACGAAGATGTCTTCGACGTCGTCCTTGTCGATCCGACTCAGGTTCTTCGCTTTGCTGGCGAAGGCGACGTAGCGCCCGTTCGCCGAGATCACCGGCAGCCTGCAATCGCCGACCGCGAGTGGGCCGTGGCGACCACTGGCTCGTGAGGCGTAGATCGCTCGCTTTCCGTTCATGTCACGCACTGCAACCTCCAGCGCGTGGTCGTGAGGGAGGTGAGCGACGGTGAGAAAGGCGACCCAGCGTCCATGGGTGGAAATCGAAGGCGTGTAGCCGCCGTTCAGCGGCCCACCGGGATGAAGGCGCACCCACGCGGCCGGCGTCGTGGTGTGTCGACGCAGGTCGCGGACGAAGATCCCGCCATAGCTGCCGTGGAGGAGGTTGGTCGCCTCGGTCTGGAAAGCGACGTAGCGCCCGTCGGCGGAGATCGAGGGGAGGTTGGAGTCCTCGTTGCCGCCGGTCCCTTTGGGGCCGTTTGCCCGCGAGACGAGACTGACTGCGCCGGTCGAGCGGTCGAAGACGAAGATGTTGCGCACCGGGAAGGTGTCGCCGGCCGGCGTGGTGGAGGAGTTGCGGTCTTCGGTGCTGAGATTGGGGTCCTCCGAGGCGAAGGCAAGGTAGCGCCCGCTGCCCGAGAGCGAAGGGGCGCCCGCCTCAAAGCCGAGCCCCTGTTTGCTGGTGCCGAAGGGGACGTCGACTGGGATGGTGGGGCCGCCGATTTCGCGCAGGAAGACGCCGGTGCCGGTTTCGCCGATTCCGGAGACTTCGTCGACGCTGCCGGCGACGCCGACGCTGCCGACGTAGGCGACGTGGCGGCCGTTGGCCGAGATCGCCGGGTTGATTTGCTCGGTCGGGCCGCCGGGCGCGTTCGGGTCGTTGGGCTCAGAGACGAGCACAATCGAGTCGGCCGCGCCCAGCGATGAGGCGGCCAGGGCGAGCAAGGCGGTCGCGACTGCCGCCAGCGCGAGGGTCGTGAGCCTCCGTCTCATCGCGGGCGGGGGCCCCAGCCGGGAGCGCCGACGCGATCGCCGAAGCCTTCTTCTTCGGTGCCGCCGCTGTCGAACTCCTTCGAGAACCCGCGCCCGTCAGACCGCACCACCTCGACATCGCTGCTGTAGCGGCCGGTGGCGAGGAAGGCGATGTGCTTGCCGTCGGGCGACCAGGAGGGGTTCGTGTAGCAGGCGCTGCCGAAGCAGTCGTGGCGGCTGTGGGTCAGCTCGCGCACCGGCTCCCCGTTCATCTTCGCGACGAAGAGGTTCGGCCCATGGTCGCGATTGCTGGCAAAGGCGATCTGACGGCCGTTCGGCGAGATGTCGGGGTCGAGCTCATTGCGGGGGCCGCCGATGAGGATCCGTATCTGGCTGCCGTCGGGGCGCATCGAGAGGATGTTGCTGCGGTCCGTGCGCCCACTGCTGATGCGGTTGCTGACGAAGACGATCAGCTTCCCGTTCGGCGTGAAGACCGGGTCGGAGTCGCTGCCGGCTTCGTCGGAGATCTGGTGCAGGCCGTTGCCGTCGGTCGCGACGCTGAAGATGTGGGTGACACGGCCCTGCAGGCCGCCACGGTCGAAGACCACCAGCTTCCCGTTTGGCGAGAAGGAGGGGTTGGAGTCGTAGAAATTGCCGCTGGTCAGCTGTTTGATCCCGCTGCCGTCGCTCTTCATCACGTAGATGTGGCTTCCCTGCGTTTCGCCCGGGTCGCGGTTGCTGGAGAACACGATCAGCCGCCCGTTGGGCGAGTAGGAGGGGCTGCTGTCATTGCGGTTTTCAGTTAGCCGACGTGGGGCGTCCTTCTTGCGAGGCCCATGGGCGAGAATGCCACCGGTGTCGCCGAATTCACTGATCGTGAAGTGCGAGTAAGCGATCGGACCGGGGACGCCTGGAAACGCGGCTTGTGCGGGCGCGGCGGCGAGCAATGCAGCAAGCCCGAGTGCCGGCAGAGCAACGCACCTCCACACCCACCTAGTCAGGTCGCGTCGCTGCACGGCCAACAGCCTAGTCCGCTGAAGCGGACGCTGGAATTGCAGCAAGCGGATATTCGGGATTCAGCTGGCGGCGGCAGCCGGCAGAGGCTCGACCTCGACCGAGACGCCAAGATCGGCCAGGGCGGCGAGGAAGGACGCGGGGTCGAACGCCTGCGCCGGCGCCAGGGCACCGCTGCGGTCGTAGGCCGGATCGGCGCAGAGCAGCGCGCCGTGCGCGAGGCTGACCGCGGTGAGGCCATAGACGTCGCTGCCGCTGAGCGCCCCGCGGCGCGCGCCCGACTTGCCCCGCGCCTCGCAGCTGATCGTGAATCGCGCCGCCGCGCGATCGCCCTCGCTCGGCGCAGCCGGCAGGCGCCGGATCAGCGCCCCCATCGCCCCGCGCAGCGGAGTGCGCATCGCCAGCCCGAGCAGCGGGGAGGCGGCGACGGCAAGCGGCATCAGTCGCGGCGGCACCACCATCCCGTTGAGCAGCGTGCGGACCCGAGCCGTCTCGACATGTCGCGGCACCGTGACCTGCTCGCCGGCGGGATAGCGCAGCATCCGCTGCTCGCCGATCGGCCCCGGGAAGCGCCAACGTCCACCATCGGCGCTGCGAGGACCGGGCCGCCAGCCCCCATCGGACCAGACCACATCCCCGCCCCGCATGATCTCGAGCCCAGACAGGGCGGTGCCGTGGGTGGGCGCGAACCCATGCACGCAGTAGGCGACGACGATCTCCTCCAGCGGTCCCATCCCGTCGGCCGTGAGCGCCGCAATCAAGTCGCCGGGCAGATAGTCGAATCCCATCCCGGAGACAAGCGCGGCGTCATTCTCAGCGGCGCGATCGCCATAGCGATCGAGACCATCCGCATGAACCCCTGCTCACCGGTCGTGTCCAGGTAATGCGTCCCGGTCTCCACGGCTGCAGCAACCACCGGCTCCCCGTGCAGAGAGAAAGGCCCAGCACAGGCGACCACAACCGAGCAAGGCTCAAGCATCTCCCGCAGCCCAGCCTGGTCATCGAGCGACACAGCCGCAGCCGGTACGCCCCCAAGCTCCGCCGAGAGCGCCTCCAGCTTCCCCCGATCCCGCCCCGCGATCAGAAACTCGGCCCCAGCCCGTTTCAGCTCGCGAGCAATCAGCCCCCCGGTGAACCCGGTGGCTCCGTAGACCGCAATCGGCCCGCTTTGGGCGGGCGCTCCGGGCGGCTTGTCCACCGCAGTCATCTCCCGCCACGGTACTGACCTTTTGCAGGTCGATTGCTTCCTTGTGACGGTGACCACGCTCCTCGCCTGCGTGCAGGCAGGTCCATATACAGGCTAGATGAGATTCAAGTAAGCTTAGATTTATCAGATCTAGCTACTCGAGGAGCCAAAATGAAGTTGCGTATTCCAGCCACCATCGAGATTGATCAGCAGGGCTTGCAGGAGCTTCGGGCTCTGCTCGACATGTTGGCGTCCGAGGAATCAAGCGTGGAGCCAGTTGCTTCGCGGGGGGATTCGAGGGTCGACCTGCCTCCCCGCTGGCGCATGGTCGAGGAACGCCATGGAGTCACCTACACGTGGGGTGGTGACCACGACGTCTACGATCCGTTCAGGATCTATGCAGCCGAGATCTCGAGTGGCGCCGTGCGCTTGGCAATCGGCAGATGCGAGCGGACTCGGACGTTTGGGCAGGACCGCATCTATTACATCGTTGTCTCAATCGGTCCCGAGGGCGGAATGCGTGCTATTTCCGAGTTCCTAGCTGCGGATGACTACGCCGAGACGCACGAGGTGATTGCGATCATCAAGGGAAGGGGGGGATCCGGCAGGCAGTTCGACCGCCCGGAGGAGCTGCCGTCTGTCTATGCAGACTGGTCGACGGTGACGTATCGGGATCGGGTCGATTACCCCGGCTCCTACCTGAAGCAGGCGCTCGTGTGCAGCGAGCAGGATCACGAAACGATGCTGAATCACTCTCTCGCGCAAATTCAGTTGCGCCATCTCGATGCCTAGCGGGGAGGCGATGGAAACGGGTCAGGCGAGGTCCGCCAGCACGTAGTCGAGCAGCTCACGGCCGTGGTCGGAGGCGACGGCGATGTCGTCGGGGGTTATGCGGGCTCGGTGGAGGGACTGCATTCGGAGGACGTCGCCGTCGGTGCGGTTGTTGGGGAAGACGCCGGCGTATGAGACGCCAAGGCGCTCCAGGTGGTCGGCCAGGAGGGCCGTTGCTGGGTTCTCCAGGGGGAGGTCGAGGTAGACAGCGTCCAGGCACTTGCGGTGGAAGAGGTGGTGGCGCTCGGCTGCTACTGCCGTCTCCAGGTCGGCGCCGGGCTCGTGGGCAGTGATCAGGGCCAGGTTGTGGTCCTCATCGATCTCTACGTGTAAGCCGGTTCGCTCGGGAAGCTCCACGCCGGCCGGGGGGGCGGCAAGGGTTCCTCGCAGTTCGCACAGCTCCAGCGTCTGGCCGATGATCTTGTGGTGGCGCTCGGGGGCGTAGACCTGGCGCTTGTGACCGTCGTTCAGCTTGGTGTAGAAGAGCGCTGCCGACTGTCGGCGGGGTCGTTGCTCGCCCGCCGCGTCGTTGGCGACCGAGGCTGGGATCCAGCCGAGCAGGAAGCCGGTCTCGTGGGCGCCGAGCTCGAGGTTGGCGCGCTGGCTGTAGGGATGGGCAGCGGTCGCCTCGCTGTACATCCCTGCCAGGCCGCGCTCCCTCGCCCAGTCCATCAGGTGCTTCTTGGTGCGGGTAAAGAGGTGCTGGCCGCGTGCCGCCGGCATCGTCACCGCCTGGCCCGAGTGGCCGACCGCGTCGCCGGCCGCCGCCAGGCTCATTCCCTCGTGGCAGAGCAGCTCGCCCTCGCCCGATTCCGCGATCCAGGAGACGTAGGTGCCCGCGGCCAGCCTGGCCTCTACCTCGGATGCGTCGTAGACCCAGCGCACGTCGTAGGTGTCGCCGTAGGCAGCCCGGATCGCCTTGCTGAGGACGCTTCCCTCGCCAGGCTCAAGGGGGCGGAAAGTGATCTCGGCAGCCTCATTATCAATGCTCACGCCCCGTATCTTCGCTGGTCGCACGGCTGCTTCGGCGCGGTCGCTACGTCCGGTGCTCCTCTTGATGTACGAACATGCGTTCGCTGCTCGGCGGAGCCAGTCCCAACCGATCACCCCGTAGACATCGGGCATCGCAGTGAGGCGGCCATTCTTGCTCAGCTTGTTGGGCGTGGTTACCGAGTTTCTTCTCCCAGCAAGCGTGCAGTCGAATACCAGGGGGACCGCGAACGCGACTACGCCGGTGAGGTTGATCTTTTGCCATCTACTGTCCGGAAAACGCCAGGGTATATTTAGCTCCTGTCGATGAAGTGTCTCCGAACATCAACTACCTTCGGGTAGATCCGACCCGGAACAATCAAACCAAGCACGTCCGTTGGGCGCGTGACTATGAACTGCCCGCCTAGCTCAATTGGCAGAGCACTCGATTTGTAATCGAGAGGTTTCCGGTTCAACCCCGGAGGCGGGCTTCACCGCAATCGGTTATGAGGCGCCGCCGCCCAGCACGCGGGCCTTCTCGGCGGCGAACTCCTCGTCGGTGAGGACCCCCTTCTCATGCAGTTCGGCCAGGCGCTCGAGGTGGCGCAGGCGGCTCTCCTCGTCGTTGGCAGGAGACTCGGGGGCCGCCGAGGACGCTTCGCCTCCACCACCGCTCGGCTTGCGCATCTCCGGCAGCCGCAGTTTTGAGGCCCGCTCGCCGAGGTTGGCGCTCTTGACCGCGTCGGTCACGCGCTCTCTGGCGCCGCCGAAGAAGTCGCTGAGCTGGGCGTCAGGGAATTCCTCTTCGGACTGGCGGCGCAGCTCGTGGATGCCGAAGGCGGCGAAGCCGGCGATCACCAGGGTGGTCAGGAAGGAGCGCAGGTTCTGCACCGAGGAGGAGAGGAAGTAGATGCAGACGAGGATCGCCAGCCCCGTGTAGACGTAGGGCACGTAGTTGCGCAGGACCGGCGCCATGAAGCGGCGGCTGGCGCGAGCGGCCTTGGTCGGAGACCCCAGCCAGCCGGCGATCCCCAGGAGGACGCCGAAGACGATCACCGTGGTCGCGATGCTGGTCATCAGCGAGGTGCCGATCGACCAGGTCGCTTCGGCCGCCGGCTTGACGCTTTCGTCGCTGACCAGCTGGTCGACGACGATTCCGCCGGCGATCTGGCGGAAGACGATCACGGCGAAGCCGGCAGCGACCAGTCCGATCCCGCAGAAGAGGACGGTCACCCAGCGCCCGTCGCGCGAGAGGTAGATCGCCAGCCCAAAGGTGAGCAGCGTCAGCAGCGAAAGGATCAGCGCCAGCCCCTTGATGCCGACGGCGATGTCCTGGGCGGTCTTCAGCTGGTCGGAGCGCAGGATCGTGATCTGGCCCGCGTCGGGGGGAAGCTTTTCCGCCAGCTGGCCGCCGATTCCGACCTGGCTGGCCAAGTTGGTGACCAGGCTGCCGAGGTTGAGGGTGACTTCGCCTTCGGCGGTGGACACGGCTTCTTTCTTGTTTTCCAGCACTGCGAGCAGCTGTTCGTGCGCGGCGCGGTTGGCGTCCTTCCAGAGGTTTTCCGCGGTCGTGCTCTTCAGCACCTGTTCGGCGCCGCTGCCCGCCACCTGTCGCAGCCCTCCGGATACCGGCCCCGCGAGCTGCTTGGTTTCGCCGGGCAGGATGCTCTCGAGTTCTTTTTCGACGTCGACGTTTTCGTAGAGCTGGTCGATCAGGTATTCGCCGACCGCGGCGCGGATCGTTTCGTTCTGGATCAGGCGGCCGCTGGTGTCGACCCAATCGTTGGTGTTGAGCGCCTGGCGCTCGGTCCAGATCGCGAAGACGCTGAGGAAGGCAAGCACCGAGCCAAGCGCCACCAGGGCTTTGACAGTGCGTCGCCTCGTGCGGCTCATCCCGGGGGATGCTATACGTGACTACCGTGAAGTTGGAGGGCATCCACCACATCACGGCGATCACCGCCGACGCGCAGAAGAACGTCGACTTCTACGCCGGGGTGCTGGGGCTGCGCCTGGTCAAGAAAACGGTCAACCAGGACAACCCGACCGTCTACCACCTCTTCTTCGCCGACGAGAACGGCAGTGCCGGCTCCGATCTGACCTTCTTCGAGTTCCCCGGCGTGCCCGCCGGCCAGCCTGGGGCGGGGGACGTGCACCGGGTTGTCTGGCGAGTCGCCTCCTACGAGGCGCTCGATTTCTGGGCGGAGCGGCTCGGCGCCCACGGCGTCGAGGCCGAGCGGGCTGGGGCGAGCCTGCGTTTCTCCGATCCCGAGGGCTTGGATCACGAGTTGGCTGTGGTCGAGGCGCCCGATGCGCCGCTGAGCGCCGAGCACCCCGAGGTGCCGGCGGCTATGGCGCTGCAGGGCTTCCATGCCGTCTGCGCGTATGCGGCCGCCCCCGATGCCAGCAGCGGGCTCCTCGAAGGGCTCGAGTTCGAGCCCGTGGAAGAGGGTTGGGAGGCACGTGGCGAGGAGCGCGGCGGTTTTTATCTCTACGACGATCCGCCGCAGGAGCGCTCGCTGCAGGGAGCCGGCAGCGTCCACCACGTTGCCTGGGCCTCGACGATCGAGGATCACGAGGGGTGGCGCGAGAAGGCGATCTCGGCCGGAGCGCAGCCGACGCCGGTGATCGACCGCTTCTACTTCCGCTCGATCTACTTCCGCGAGCCGAGCGGCGTCCTCTTCGAGATCGCGACGCTGGGCCCCGGCTTCACCGTCGACGAGCCGCTCGAGCACCTCGGCGAGAAGCTCTCGCTGCCGCCCGACTACGAGCACTTGCGGGCCGAGGTCGAACCGAACCTCCGTCCCGTCGTCAACCCCCGCGTTGCAAAGACCGGGTGAACGGAAGCTTCGTCTGGAGGGACGCCGGCCGGGTCGTGGTGTTCCGCCACGACGGCATCGGGCAGGCGGCGCAGCTCCTCCACGAGCACGGTTTCGCCGGTTTCGAGCTGTTGACGACGCCGCGAGCCCTGCCCGGCGCGCCGGAGCTCGAGGCGGCGGCCAAGGCCGTTCACGCGGTTCCCTCGGCGCAGGTTCCCGAGGCCGCTGCCGCCCTGCTCGACCGGGCGCAGGCGCCGCAGCTGGTCGCCCTCGGCGGCGGCCACACGATCGACGTCGTGAAGGCGGTCGCCGCGGTCACCGGCGCCCGCGTCGCCGCGATCCCGACCACGCTCTCCGGGGCCGAGATGACCGGGATCCACCGCCTGCCCGCCGGCGCCGAGTCGCGCGTGCGGGCGATGGTGCGGCCGGAGCTGGCGATCGCCGACCCCGAGGCGATGACCAGCCAGCCCGAGGCGGCGCTCCGCGCCAGCGCGATGAACAGCCTCGCCCACGGCGCCGACTCTCTCTACACGCCCCTCGCCAACCCGGTCTCGCAGATGACCGCGCTGCGCGGCGCCGAACTGCTCGCGGCCTCGCTCGACGAAGCGCAGCAGGAGCGCAACCGCACCGCGCTTGCTCAGGGCTCGCTGCTCTGCGCCTATGCGATCGACTCCGCCATGTTCGGCATGCACCACGTGATCTGCCAGACCCTGGTGCGGGTCTGCGGCAGCCCTCACGCCGAGACCAACGCGGCGATCCTGCCGCGGGCAATGGCCTTCATGGTCCCGCGTGCCCCCGAGCAGCTTTCTTCCCTGGCGGAGGCGATCGGAACCGACTCCAAGGACATAGAAGCCCGCATCCTCGAGCTGGGCGGCAACCCGCCCGGCCTGGGAGCCATCGGCGCCGATCGCAGCAAGCTCGACCAGGCCATCGAATCGATGCTCCTGCGCCCCGAGCTGGCGTTCACGCCGGAACCGCCCACGCGCGACGACCTCGAGCGACTGATCGAGTCCGCCTGGTAGTCACCTCGCCCGCCGGTAACTCCCAACCCTCATCCGTGTAGCGCTCTTCGTGAGCGAAGAGCGTCTCCAGCGCTACCATGACTACACGCGGCGTCACGGCGTCAACTGGCCCCTCTACCTGCTGGCGAGGGTCTTCATGACGCCGTTCTTCCTCGTCTACTTCCGCCTCGGCCGGACCGGGCGCGAACACGGCCGGGTCAGCGGCGGCCTGATCGTCGCCGCCAACCACCGCAGCTTCCTCGACCCCTTCGCGATCGGGGCGGCGCTGCCCTGGCGGCGACCGATGAACTACGTCGCCAAGGTCGAGCTGTTCGAGCGGCGCTGGCAAGGCTGGCTGCTCTCGCGGCTCGGCGCCTTCCCGATCCGCCGCGGCGAATCCGACGAGCTGGCGATGGATACCGCCCGCCTCGCCGTGCAGCGCGGCGGCACCGTCTGCATCTTCCCCGAGGGAACGCGGATCCGCCGCGGCACCCTGGCGACGCCGAAGCGCGGCGTGGGAAGGCTGGCACTCCAGACCGGTGCCCCCGTCCTGCCGACCGCCGTCTTCGGCAGCGAGCACGTGCGCCGCACCTGGCGGATCCGGCCGCGCCAGGTGCGGGTACGGCTGGGCAAGGCGATGACGTTCCCGCGGGTCGAGCAGCCCTCGCCGCCGCTGGCCGAATCGGTGACGGCGCGAATCTGGCCCAACGTCCTCCTGCAATGGGAAGAGATGGGCGGTCTGCCGCCGATGCGGCGCGCCGCTGTGATCGGCGCCGGCAGCTGGGGCACCGCTGTCGCCGTGCTGCTCGCCCGCGGAGGGCTCGAGGTTCAGCTCGGCGCCCGCACCGCCGAGCAGGTGAGCGAGATGGCGGCGGCGGGCGAAAACCGCCGCTACCTCGAGGGGGTCGCATTGCCGGACTCGCTGCTGGTCTGCCCCGCTTCGGAGATCGAGCTGGCCGGCCTCGACCTGGTCTGCATGGCGATCCCGTCCGGCTCGCTGCCGCAGGCGGTTGGAGCGATCGCCGACCGGGTCAGCGACCGCTCCTCGGTGCTGCTGTTGACCAAGGGCCTGATCGCCCCGCTTGGTCAGCTGCCGGCGGAGTACGTTGGCGAACGGATCCGCGCCCGCGCCGTCGCCTGCCTCGGCGGCCCGGCGCACGCGCGCGAGGCCGTCTCAGGGTCGGCAGCGCTGGTTCTCGGCTCCGGCGACGCTGACTTGCGTGACCAGCTCGGCGAAGTCTTCGATCGTGCCGGCCTCGTCTGCGAGCGCTCACGCGACGTCATCGGGGTCGAGATGGCGGGCGCCGCCAAGAACGCTGCCGCCCTCGCTGCGGCGGCGACCGAGCCCTTCGGCCTCAACGCGGCGGGCATCGCCACCGCCCAGGTCTGGCGTGAGTGCATCGCCTACGCGATCTCGCGCGGCGCCGAGCTGGAGACCTTCTCCGGGCTGGCAGGCGTCGGCGACCTGACCGCGACCGTGCTCGCCCCGTCGGGTCGCAACCGTCGCGCTGGCGAGCTGCTCGGCCGCGGCACACCGGCGGCGGAGATCCCGGCGCTGATAGGCCAAGCCTCCGAGGGCCTCGACGCAGTGCCGCTGCTGGTAGCGGCGCTCTCCGCCTCGGGCAGTCCGGCCGAGGGGCTGAACGGGCTCGCGGCGCTGATCCGCGGTGAGATCGACGCCGAGGCCTGGGTCGCCAGCTTGCGCCTGGTCGAGCGGTCGAGGAGGGCGGCCGCGTGAGGCTAGGCTTCGCCCGTGAGCGGCGCCAAGGAGAACGTCGAGCCGGCGAGCCTCGACCCTGCCGCCAAGGCGGAGCTCGACCGCGCCTTCGAAGAGCTCTACCGCGACCACCTCAAGGACGTCTATTCCTACGCCTACTACCGGGTTGGCAACCAGCACGACGCCGAGGATCTGACCGAGCAGGCCTTCCTGCAGGCCTACCGCCACTTCGACCGGGCACGGCGCGAGTCCCACGGGCGACCGTTGCGCCCCTGGCTGATCCGGATCGCCCACAACCTGGCGCTCAACTACTACCGGGACCGCTCGCGCCGGCCGCAGACGCCGCTGGAGAACGCCGACCCGATCCCGGCCCGGCACGGGACGGAGGCGATCGCCGAGGGGCGCGAGGAGCTGCGCCAGGTGATCGCCAAGCTCGACAATCTGCCGGACGACCGGCGCGACGCGCTGATCATGCGCTTCGCGCTCGGCATGGACAACCGCGAGATCGCGCGCGCGCTGGGGCGCAGCGACGGCGCCGCCAAGGTCCTCATCCATCGCGCGATCAAGCAGCTGGAGGAGGAGATGAGCGATGAGTGAGGCGAGCGAAAAGCTGACCGGCAGCACCTGGGAAGTCGAGCGGCTGCTCGGCGACGCGCTGCGGCCGATCGAGCCGCCGGAGCGGCTCTCGGGGCGCTTCGAGGACACCCTCGCCGCCGTCACCCAGGCGGCGGCCGAGGAGCTCTCCGACTGGGCCGAGGAGCTCTCCGAGAGCGAGCTGCGAGCTTTGCGCGACCCGCGCAACTGGGTGCGGCCCGTGGTCGCCGTCGGCGCCGGGGGGATCGCCACCGGCGCCCTGGTCCTCTTCGAGATCAGGCGTCGTGGCCGTCAGCAGGCCGGCGGCCTACGCTCGATAGCCGACCGCATCGGCCTCTGAGGCACGAAACTGCAATTTCCCGCCGTATGGGCGGGTAGATGCAGTTTCGGCCCTAGGTGAGGGATCCCGCGATGGGAATCACGACGTAGAGCGCGCTGATCCAGAGCGCGTAGCGGCGCGAGGCGAAGCTGGCGAGGAGGAGCCCAGCGGCGCCGGTGAGGATGTGGAAGACGTTGGCCCAACCGTTGACGGCGAGCAGTCCGAGCGCATCGCCGACGTCTCCCGGGGCGGCAAACGAGGAGTCGTAGAAGAAGCCGGCGATCCCGTAGATCACGAGACCCGCGCCGACCAGCGTCGCGTACAGCCGTACGGGGCTCGCCTGCTCCATGCCCGGCGATTGTAGGCTCCTCGTCCGCGATGGAGCAGACCTGTTACCGACATCCGAACCGCGAGACGCGGGTCTCCTGCTCCAATTGTGGGCGGCCGATCTGCCCCGACTGCATGACGCCGACCCCGGTCGGCATGCGCTGCCCCGAGTGCGCCCGCGAGCGGACCAAGGTGACGAGGGGCGCGGTGGCGCCGAGCCGCTACGACGCCCCCGCGACCTATGGAATCATCGCCATCAACGTCGCGGTGTTCCTGGTCGAGGTGGCGACGGGGCACGGTGGCGTTGGAACCATCTCTTCCTCGCTGATCCCGGAATTCGGCCTCTTCGGGCCATCTGTCGCCTCGGGAGAGTGGTACCGGTTGCTCACCAGCGCCTTCCTCCACGCCGGTTTGTTCCACATCGCCGGCAACATGATCTTGCTCTATTTTCTCGGCCGGATTCTCGAGCCCGGGATTGGAACCCCGCGTTTCGTCGCGGTATACATGACGTCCCTCTTCGTGGGATCGTTGGGTGCGCTTCTGTTCTCGCCCGACAGCCTCAGCATCGGCGCCTCGGGAGCGGTGTTCGGCATCCTCGCGGCCGCGTTTGTGATTGCGCGGGGGCGCGGGGTAGATGCTCTTGCGTCAAGCATTGGCGTGATCATCTTGCTCAACCTCGCATTCAGCTTCGGTGTCTCGGGGATAAGCATCGGGGCTCACATCGGTGGCTTGGCCGGCGGCTTCCTCTGTGCCCTCTTCATCCTCGCCGGCGAGCGCGGCATGCTCGGTCAGCGACACCTGCCGATGGAGCTGCTGGCGATGGGGGCGATCGCCTTCTTCTCGATCGCCAGCGCGATCGCGATCGCCTAGGTCATCAGCTCAGGTCAAGCCTGCGGGGATCTGGGACGGGCGTCCGCACCTCGGCGAAGCCGATGTTGCCGGGCGGATCGACCAGGTCAGGGTGAAGGACATGACCGAGCAGCTCGACGCCGTCGACGAGGCGCGGCCCGGGCCGGGAGAAAGTCGCTGCCGCGTCGACTGCGTAGACCCGGCCGGCGCCCAGTCCGGCGATCCAGTCCCAATGCTCGACCGCCTGCGCGTGGGCTTCACCGACCTGCCAGCCGCAGGGCATCGCGATCACCACGTCGGGACTGAGCCCCGACAGCGCGCCCCAGCCGACTTCGGGCGACTTCAGGCCCGGCGGTCCGGCGACGTCGTCTCCACCGGCGATCGAGATCATCTCCGGGATCCAGTGGCCGCCGACGAACGGTGGGTCGAGCCACTCCAGCGCGATCACGCGTGGGGGGCTGGCCCCGGAGACGGCGGCGCGAATGCTGGCAAGGCGCCCCTCCAGCTCGCCCCTCATCTGATGGGCCTCGGTCTCGAGGTCGGTGGCCTCGCCGAGGCGGATCACGTCCTCCAGCATCTCGCTGAGGGTGCTCGGGTCCTGCTGCAGGACGCGGGGGCGGCTTGGTAGCCGCCCCGCGACCTCGAGCACGTCCTCATATGAGACGGCGCAGACGTCGCAGATCGCTTGGGTGACGATCAGATCGGGGGCGAGCTCGGTGAGGCGCTCCTCGTCAAGCTCATACAGCGCCCGGCCTTCGCCCACCGTCGCCTTCACTGCGGCATCGATCTCCCGCGCGCTGAGGCCGTCGGCCAGGACGGTGCGGGTCAGGTGGGGGAGAGAGCGCGCCTGGGGCGGGTAGTCGCACTCGTGGGTGACGGCGACGACGCTGTCGCCGAGACCGAGAGCGAACAGCATCTCCGTTGCGGACGGGACAAGGCTGGCAATGCGCATAAGGGCGTCAATATGGCACTCTCGCGGTTCCGCGGGTAGGAAAGCTATATTCACCAATTGCCGAATGGCCGAAGACGACCTCCCCCGAAGTACCGGGCAAATACTCCAGGCTCCTAGAACCTGCCTCGAAATTCCGCGTGTGCGGTTGGCGAGCGCCGGACCAAGCGGGGCAAGGACGCAGGGAGGCCGAATAGCATCGCTATTTGGCCGACCGAGGACGCCGCACCGCGCAGTGTCCGCCGCCGCCAGGCGTGCGCGGGGGGTTTCGAGGCAGGTTCCTAGCCGATGAGCGTCCTTCTGCTTGTCCTGCTGCTCCTGCTGGTCGCCATCAACGGTTTCTTCGTCGCGGCCGAGTTCGCGCTGGTGCGGAGCCGGCGCGGCAAGATCGAACAGCTCGCGGAGGAAGGCGAGAGCGGCGCTGAGGCCGTGGTCGAGCAGCTCGACAAGATCGACGAATCGCTCTCCGCCTGTCAGATTGGGATCACGATGGCCTCGATCGGAATCGGCTTCCTCGGCGAGCCCTCGTTGGCAAAGCTGCTGGAGCCGATCTTCGGCGGCCTCTCGCACGGAGCGGCGGTCGGCCTTTCGGTCGGGATCGCTTTCGCCCTGGTCACCGCGATCCACATCAGCATCGGCGAGCAGGTGCCGAAGATGTTGGCGATCGGCAACGCGGAGCGCACTGCACGCCGTGTCTCCCGCCCGCTCAACTGGTTCCGCGTCGCCACGACGCCGGTGACGATGGGGCTGAGCGCGATCTCCAACTCGATCGTCCGCCTCTTCGGCGTCGACCCCACCAACATCGATGAGAAGCACACGGCCGAGGACCTGAAGCAGATCATCGACAGCTCGCGCATGGGCGGCACCCTCGACCCCGGCGAGGCGGGAATGCTGGGCGGCGTTTTCCACTTGCACGAGCAGCAGGCGCGAGAGGTGATGACGCCGATCCCGGCCGTCGTCACGGTCGACGCCTCGGAGACCGTGGAGACGGCGCTGCGGCGCTGCGTCACCTCCGGCCACACGCGGCTGGTGGTGATCGAGGAAGACAACCCCGACCGGGTCAAGGGGATCGTCCACAACAACAGCCTCGCCCGCCTCTACATGAGCGACGGGCCCGAGGCGCAGATCGAGCCGGTCGTGCGCGAGGCGGTGATCGTCCCCGAGACCCGCCCGCTGGACGACCTGCTCCACGATCTCCAGGTGCAGCGCACCTCGCTTTCGGTGGTGGTCGACGAGTACGGCCGCACGGTCGGGATCGTCACGGTCGAGGACATCCTCGAGGAGGTGGTGGGCGAGATCGAGGACGAAACCGATCCCCGCGCCGCCGCTCTGCGCCAGCTCGCCGGTGGGGAATGGTTCGTCCGCGGCCACGTCTCGCTCGGCGATCTCGCCGACCGAGGGATCGAGCTGCCGGTCGACAGCGACGCCTACAACTCGATCGGTGGCTATGTCTTCGGCGAGCTCGGCCGGCTGCCGAAGCGGGGGGACACGATCACCGCCAACGGCTACACGATCCGGGTCGAGTCGGTGCGCGAGAACCGGGTCGAGGCGGTACGGATCAGCAGTTCCGTCCGGCCCTCGGCCTAGGTTTCCGGAGCAACCCGCGTTCCGCCTAACCCTGGAGGTATCGCATGTGGGTTGTGCGCATGAGCGATAAGCAGCTGGAGGTCTTGAGGGCGCTGCTGCGTTCCGAGGAACATCTTGGCCCGGCGCTCAAAGGAGCCGTCGAGGCACTCGACCTGGCCCGCTGGGACGACCTGCCCGAGGCCGAGCTTCCTTGGGACGAGATCGAGGCAGCGGCCCGCCGTCAGGGCTGCTCCCCTGCTGATGTGATTTGGGACCGCGCAGGTAAGCGCTAGTCGTAGCTATAGAAGCCGGCGCCGCTCTTACGGCCCAGCTTCCCTTCGCCGGCCATCTCGACCATCAACCCCGGCGGTTTGTGGGCCGGGTCGGAGGAGTCGGCGTGGAGGGCGTCGCCGATCGCCTCGGCTACGTCGAGGCCGACGAAGTCGAGCAGGGCTAGGGGGCCCATCGGGTGGCCGGCGCCGAGCTTCATGCAGGCGTCGACCTCACCCGCCTCCATGCCGGTGCGCTCGACCAGCCGCACGGCGTCGAAGAGGTAGGGGAAGAGGAGTCGGTTGACGACGAAGCCGGCCTGGTCGGGGACCTCGACTGCGGTCTTGCCCAGCGCCGCGCACCAGGCGAGCGCCTTCTCACGGGTCTCCTCGCCGCTGCCGGGGAAGCAGACCTCGACCAGCTTCATTCGCGGCACGGGGTTGAAGACGTGTAGGCCGAAGAGGCGGCCGGTGATGTTGGCGGCGGCGGCGATCTCGGCGATGCTCAGCGAAGAGGTGGTGGTGGCCAGATCGGCTTCCGGACAGGCTTCGGCGACGGCGCTCAGCACCTCGCCCTTGGGCTCGACCTCCTCGATCACGGCCTCGACGACGATGTCGCAGTCGGCGAGGTCTTTGGGATCGGTCGTGACCCGCAGCCGCGAGGCCTCGGCCCCGTCGATCTTGGCGCAAGCAGCGACAACTTTCTCCTCAGCCCGCCAAGCCGAAGCCTCGCTGCGCGCAAGCAAGATCGTGTCCGCGGTCGTCGTGGCCACAGCAGCTAAACCCGTAGCGATTGCTCCGCTCCCGGCAATCCCGGGGCTTTCGTATCCCGCGCTCCCGCTCATTGAGGACGGGTTCCTATCAGTTCGCACTCGGCTGGGGAGGCGTGGGGTGTCCCTGGCCGGAACTTGTGAGCACGCTACGAATAGAGCCCTGGCCGAGAATCCATCGCGGGTTCCGGACGGGGACACCCCACGCCTCCCCCTGGCTGACTGACCAGTCAATCAGCTATCTTGAAGGGGTACGCGCGACCGAACGGAGGGCTTCGATGTCAGGCAACGGAAACGGCAAGTTCGGCGGCCGCGAGGTCGTCATCGTCGAGGCGGTTCGCACGCCTATCGGTCGCGGTCACCCCGAGAAGGGCTACTACAAGGACGTCCACCCTTCGAACCTCCTCGCCAAGGTCTACGGCGAGCTGTTCGAGCGCTCCGGCGTCGACCCGGCCGAGACCGGCGACGTGGTCACCGGCTGTGCGCAGCAGTTCGGCGAGCAGGGGGTCAACATCGGCCGCAACGCTTGGCTCGAGGCCGGCCTGCCGATTGAGACGCCCGCGACCACGATCGACCGCCAGTGCGGCTCCGCCCAGCAGGCGGTCAACTTCGCCGCGGCGCTGGTCGCCACCGGCGTCCACGACGTCGCGATCGGCTCCGGCGTCGAGCACATGGGCCACATCTCCTTCGCCGACGGCTACGAGGTGATGAAAGAGCACGGCTCGCCCTTCTCGCCCGAGCTGATGGAGCGCTACGACCTGATCCCGCAGGGCCTCTCGGCCGAGATGATCGCCGACAAGTGGGAGATCCCCCGCTCCGAGTTGGACGAGCTCGGGGTCCGCTCCCAGCAGCTCGCCGCCAAGGCGACCGAGGAGGGACGTTTCGAGCGCGAGGTCGTCCCCTTCGCCGTCAACGGCGACACCTACATCGCCGACCAGGGCCTGCGCGAGACGACGCTCGAGGGGCTGGCCAAGCTGAAGCCGGCCTTCAAGGAGGACGGCAAGATCACCGCCGGCAACTCCTCCCAGGTCTCCGACGGCGCCGCCGCGGTGCTGCTGATGGCGCGCGAGAAGGCCGACGCTCTGGGCCTCAAGCCGCGGGCGCGGATCTACGACCAGACGACGGTCGGCGTCGACCCGGTGATCATGCTGACCGGCCCGATCCCGGCGACCGAAAAGCTGCTGGAGCGCAACGGGATGAAGATGGACGACATCGACCTGGTCGAGATCAACGAGGCCTTCGCCTCGGTCGTCGCCGCCTGGCGCCGCGAGCTCGACCCCGACATGGACCGGGTCAACGTCAACGGCGGCGCGATCGCCCTCGGCCACCCGCTGGGGTCGACCGGCGCCCGCCTGATCACCACCCTGCTGCACGAGATGGAGCGCTCCGACAAGGAGATGGGCCTGGTGACGATGTGCTGCGGCGGCGGGCTCGGCACCGGAACGCTGATCGAGCGGATCTAGGCGGCTGGCCGGCTAGCCAGTAGTCTCCCGGACCGATGGACCTGAGCCTCTCACCGTCCGAGCGCGAGTTCCGCGACGAGGTTCGAACCTGGCTGGAAGAGAACCACCCGGGACCGGAGCCCGAGGCGGGTCTCGAGGAGGTGATGGCCTTCCGCCGCGAGTGGCAGGGCAAGCTGCACGAGGCGGGCTGGGCTGGGATCTCCTGGCCGAAGGAGTACGGCGGCCGCGGCGCGACCCTGATCGAGCAGGCGATCTTCGTCGGCGAGGCGGCGCGCCAGGAAGCGCCGAGCCCCGCCAACGTGCTCGGCCTGGCGATGGGCGGGCCCGTCGTGATCGCCCACGGCACCGACGAGCAGAAGCAGCGCTACCTGGAGCCGATCCTCACGTCCGAGGAGATCTGGTGCCAGGGCTTCTCCGAGCCGGAGTCGGGCTCCGACCTCGCCTCGCTGAAGACGAAGGCGGTCAAGGACGGCGACGAATGGGTCGTCACTGGACAGAAGGTCTGGACGACCTTCGCTCAGTACGCCAAGTGGTGCATGCTGGTCGCCCGCACCGACCCCGACGCCCCCAAGCACAAGGGGCTGACCTACTTCCTGATGGACATGGAGCAGCCCGGCGTCGAAGCCAAACCGCTGGTCCAGATCACTGGCGAGGGCGAGTTCAACGAGGTCTTCATGGAGGAAGCGCGGATCCCCGACGCCAACGTCGTCGGGGGGGTCGGCAACGGCTGGTCGGTGGCGATCACGACGCTGATGAACGAGCGCGCCGGGCTTGCCTTCGGCGCGATCTCGCAGATCTCCAACAGCCTCAAAAAGCTGACCGAGCTGGCGCAGGAGACGCGTGTCAACGGCGGCAGCGCTGCGGACGACCCGCTGCTGCGCGACCGGCTCGCCCAGCTCCATATCGAGGCCGAGACGATGCGGCTGAACGCCTACCGTGGCCTGACCAAGACGATGCAGTCGGGTATCCCCGGCCCGGAGGGGTCGCTCGGCAAGTGGCAGTGGGCCGACATCAACCAGCGGATTGCCGAGCTGGCGCTCGACATCGAGGGCGCCTACGCGCCGCTCGACCGCGGCGCCGAGCACGCCGTCGCCAACGGCGCCTGGCAGTACAGCTTCCTGCGCTCGCGCGCCAACTCGATCGAGGGCGGCACTACCGACATCCTCAAGAACATCATCGCCGAGCGCGTGCTCGGCCTGCCAAGGCTGCGCTAGGGATTTAGGGGCTTTCGCTTATGTACTTCGACCTCACCGACGAGCAGCAGGCGATCAAATCGACCGCCCGCGATTTCCTCGCCGCCCGCTACAAATCGGAGCGGATCCGCGAGCTGGCCGAGAGCGAGCACGGCTTCGAGCAGTCCGACTGGGAGGAGATGGCCGAGCTTGGCTGGCCCGGCCTGGCGCTGCCTGAGGAGTGGGGAGGACAGGGCCTAGGCATCGTCGACCTCGCCGTCCTCTTCGAGGAGATGGGCTACGCGCTCGTACCTTCGCCGCTGCTCTCGACCACCGTCGCCGGCCTCGCGCTGGCGATCAACGGCACCGACGAGCAGCGCGAGCGCTGGTTGCGGTCCCTGGCGAGCGGTGAGGCACGCGGCACGGTCGCCCTCTTCGACGCCGGCACCCCCGCCACGATCGGCGGCTTCGAGATGGAGGCCAAGGCCGACGGGGACGGCGTCGTCATCGACGGCGCGAAGGTGCTGGTGATGGATGCGGCGACTGCGGACTTCTTCCTCGTCGCCACCTCCGACGGGCGGCGCCACCTGGTCGAGCGCGGCGCCGACGGCGTCACTGTCTCTGCCGAGAAGTCGATCGACCTCACCCGCCGCCTCTACTCGGTCCGCTTCGACGGTGTCCGTGTCGGCCCCGAGGCGACGTTGAGCGGCGGGCAGGAGAAATACCTGCCGGTGCTCTGGCGCGCCTGTGTCGCGATCGCCGCCGAGTCGACCGGGCTCGCGCAGCGGACGATGGAGATGGCGGTCGAGTACGCCAAAGACCGCCAGCAGTTCGGGCGGCCGATCGGCGCCTACCAGGCGGTCTCGCACCGTTGCGCTCAGATGCTGCTCGAGACCGAGAACTCACGCTCGGCTGTGTACGGAGCCGCCTGGGCCGCCGATGCGGAGCCCGAGTCGCTGCCGCTGGCGGCCTCGATGGCGAAGGCCTACGCCTCCGACGCCGGCTGGCGTGTCCCCGATGCCTCGATCCAGGTGCACGGCGGAATCGGCTTCACCTGGGAGCACGACCTCCACTTCTTCCTCAAGCGCGGCAAGGCGAACGCCGCCACCTTCGGCGACGCTCGCTGGCACCGCGAGCGAGTCGCCGACTTGGTCCTCGCCGAGGCGCCCGCCCCAGCTCCAGCTTGAGCGCTCTGGACCGCATCTCGGTCGCTGCGATCGGCGTCACGGTCGCTGACCTCGAGGCCGAAGCGAAACGGGCCGAAGCGGCCGGCGTCGAGTGCGTCTGGGCGCCGGAGCTGTTCCGCTCCTCGGTCACCCAGGCGGCCTACCTTGCCGGCCGCACCGAGAAGATCGGCATTGCCACCGGGATAGCCTGGGCCTTCACGCGCAGCCCCTTCATCGTCGCGGTCAGCGCTCTGGACATCGACGAGATGTCGGGCGGGCGCTTCCGGCTCGGCCTCGGCTCCGGCGTCAAACGGCTCAACGAAACCTGGCACAACGCCGAGTACGGCAAGCCGGCGCCGCACCTGCGCGAGGCGATCGAGGCGACCCGGCTGATCATGCAGCAGGCGGGGAAGGGCGAGCCGATCCGCTACGAAGGCGACTACTACGACATCGACATCAGGGGCTGGGTTCGCCCGCACCCGGCGCCGCGCGAGTCGGTGCCGATCTACACCGCCGGCGTGCAGGGCGGCATGTGCCGGATGGCCGGCGACGTCGCCGACGGGCTGATCGGCCACCCGATCCAGAGCCTGCGCTGGATCGACGAGGTTGTCGTTCCCTCCTTCGAGGAGGGGCTGAAGCGCTCCGGGCGAGCGCGCGCGGACTTCGACTACCTGCCGACCGTCTGCTGCGCGATCGACGACGACGAGGCGAAGGCGATCGAGATGGCCCGCCGCACGATCTCCTTCTACGCCACGGTCAAGACCTACATGCCGCTCTGGGAGCTGCATGGCTTCGCCGACAACGCAGTGGCGGCGGGTGATGCCTTCCGCCGCGGCGACCTCGCCGCCGTCCCCGCCGCGATCAGCGACGAGATGGTCGACGCCTACTGCGCCGCCGGTCCGCTCGACAAGGTCCGCGCCCGGGTCGAGGCGACCGCAGAGCGAGCCGACGGCCTCTTCCTCACGCCGCCGACCTACTTCATCTCCCCCGAGGAGCTGAGCGAGTACCAGAATCGCCTGATAGATGCCTTCGGCCCCGCCTGACTCACTCAGGCGAGATCGAGAACCAGTTCCAGCCCCTCGTCGACGGCTCGAAGCTCGTCCAGTGTCAGATGCGCGACCTGTTCGCCGATGGCTCGGGCATCGACAGCCCCTGTCATCTCACATAGAACGAGGGTGGGCGCGTCCCCGATCGCAACCTCCGGGTGAAAGCTTGTCGGAGGGGCGGACTGGGAGGTGGGGCAGATGAGGATCGTCGACAGAGTCAGCAGGTCATCCGCCTGGACCACCACGGCGTATCGCCGCCCCTGCTGAACCCGTCCCTGGCCCTGCGGCAGCGTTATCGCGCAGACATCACCACGGACCACGCAGTGCCTCCATCATCCCCGCGACATCCTCTGCCTCGCTGACCCAGTTCGAATCCTCCATCAACCTTCGAGCCTCGTTGGCCAGGCCGGATCGCTTACGCTCGCGCTCGGCCGTCTCCGTGATGGCGCGACGCGCTGCCTCGGCCCGGGTTATGCCGCGGCGCCGAGCGAGTTCGTCCAGTGCCCGCAGCCCATCAAGCCCCAAGCGCAGCGAGAGTGGATTAGGTGCTGAGGCCACTCTATAATTGTAGCGTGTTTCGCACTACATTCTTGACAGGGCGAAGAGTTTGAGTCCGTCGCGCGAGCTCGAAGTGCTCGACCGCGTCCGCGGGATCCCCGAGGGCTTCGTGCGAACCTACGGCGACGTGTCGCCGGGCTCGCCGCGCTTCGCCGGGGCGGTGCTTTTCGAGTGCGATGAGCCTGATTTGCCTTGGTGGCGCGTCGTCCGGGCCGACGGATCGCTCGCCAAGGGCGACCGGCAGCGCCGCCTCCTGATCGCCGAGGGCGTGCCCTTCCGCGGCGACCGCGTCGAGATGGGGGAGGCGAGGGTTCCGTGATCCTGCGGTCGCTCGAGCCCAGCGACGTGGCTGAGCTGCGGCGCATCCACGAAACCCCTGAGGTTGCGCAGTGGTGGGACCTGCTCGAAGACGGCTTCCCCCTGACCGACGAGCCGGAGGCGACCCGGCTGACGATCGAGGTCGACGGCGCGGTTGCCGGGATGGTGCAGTTCAACGAGGAGGAAGAGCCCAAATACCGCCATGCCTCGATCGACCTGTTCGTCGACCCCTCGCTGCACGGCCGCGGTGTGGGAACCGAAGCGGTAAGGCGTGTGGTGCGCATGCTGATCGAGGAGCGCGGCCATCATCGGATCACGATCGACCCGGCGACCGAGAACGTCGCGGCGCTGCGAGCTTACGAACGGGCCGGCTTCAAACCGGTCGGCGTGATGCGGCAGTCAGAGCGCGACGCTGACGGTACGGGATGGCACGACAGCCTGCTGATGGAGCTGCTCGCCGAGGATCAACAGTCTCAGCGCCGCAGTCCGTCGATTTAACTTGCCCCACTTTCCGGGGAGATTCCAGGGTTACTTATTGATTTGAGGATGATCAGTGGGTGACTGACCAATTAGGTTCGTTGGGTCGACGTGGTACACCGAAAAGGAGGATGAGATGCCCAACAAATTGGGGAAGATCAAGGCGCCGCCAAAAACGACGGCGCCGGCCGGAGGCGGAGATCCACCCGCTCCAGCCGACACCAGCTTGCCAGACCCGACGAGTGTTGCGAAATGGATGTTGGCTGGAATGCTGTTGCTCGCGCTCGCTGTTGCACTGATTTGGAATCATTTCGGACATGCTGGCGCCCCATTCATGCCGGCGAAAGACGAAACCGCGAACTTCGCACTGTTCGCCGGCTTCTACGCCGCCGCGCAGGTCATAGAGCGCCTGCTCGAGTTGGTGTCCCCGGTACTCCCATTTTGGGAGATCCCCGACCCAACAACCCCTGGGGGCGCCGCGGCACCGGTTCAGATGGCGACTGCGAAGGCAGCCCAGATCAAGGCCGATAGGGCGGCAGCCGCTCACGGTATCGCCGCCGTTCTCGGTGTGGCGGCGAGTTGCGCGTTCGGTTTGTTCTTCCTGCAGGCGGTCGGTTTTCACGCGTCGAACACCATCGACACGTTTGCAACCGGCATCATCATTGCGGCTGGCACGAAGCCGCTCCACGATCTCATCTCGGGACTGCAGAACAAAAACACGCCAACCACCGGAACCGCGACCTGATAGCAGTCGTACGGGGAGTCTGCTGGCCACGCCTCGGCTCGGGTGCCCTGTTGCTCGGGCGCCCGAGCCGGCTGCGTCGACCCGATGGGCGAGGATGCCGCGCTGGGTCAGTCGTCGCGCGGAGTAATGCGGAAGATCGAGACGACCTCAGCCTGGTGTGCCTCCGGGTGGACGACGTAGGCACTCGGCCCGCCGCCGAACCAGCCGGACGCTTCGTTGTCACCAACGTAAACGCCGGGATGGTGCTTGCCGTCGCCGTCCTCGACCCAGACCTTATCGCCCTCCTTGAACCCCTGCGGAGCCTCGTTCATCGCGGCCAGCATAGACGTGCCGGTCGACGGCCGACCCCTGTGGCTGAACGTGGGGCCGCGCCGCCGCGCCGCCCGTCCTATGGGCAGACGACGATCAAGTGAAAGTCGGCGTCCTCGGGGGCGCCTTTCTCGTCGCGCGTTCGAACTTCGATCGCGCTGGCGTTGGCGGGGGAGGTGTTGGTCTGGGCGAAGCCGGCTCCGGGAGGAGTCGTGCCGGCGTTGTTGCGGCCGGCGACATCGGCGCAGCCGCTCACGTTGACCGGAAAGGCGACCGTGACGGCGCCGCCGCCCTCGCTTGCCGAGATCCCTTCGTCGCTGGCGCGGGCGAGTGCCGCGTTGCCGGGGCTCGGCGGGTTGTTGACGACAGCCCAATAGGTGTGCGATGCACGCTTAGCCGCGGGCACGACGCCGAGCTTGTTGGTGTTGATCTGGAAGCCGGTCAGCGTCTTCTGCTTCAGCTTGCCGCTGCCGATCGTCTGCTTCTTGATCGCGCCGCCGTTGATGCTCTGGGCGGCGTAGGCGGTGCCTCCCAGCGCAACGATCAGCGCCACCAGCGCAACGACCATCGCCGGCGACGGCCCCTTTCTCCTCAGCTTGCTCATTTGGCTCCCTTCCAGCCCCGATTTGAGGACGTGCCGGTTACTTACCCACCGCATAGGTGGTTAATCACCGCACGTCCTCAGGCGAGGTCTAGCTTGGGAGGGCGGCGACGAAACGCTCGAAGGCTGCGATGTCGGTGACGGCGGGGCCGTGGCCGGGGAGGATCAGCGCGGGATCGAGCTCGGCCAGCTTGCGTATCGAGCGGCGGTTCTCGGCTGGGTCGTAGGTGAAGAGCTCTGGCGGCTCAGCCAGCATCGGACGACCGGTCGCATAGCTCATGTTGCGGATCACGTCGCCGCCGATCGCCACCCGGTCGGACTCGCGGAAGAAGATCACCTCGCCGCGGGCGTGGCCCGGTGCATGGATCACGCGGAAGCCAGCGACCTCGTCGCCCTCGTTCAGCACGCGCTCGACCTTGTAGGGAGGGCCCTCCCATATGCGCCGGATCAACCGGTTCACCGGATGACCACGGTGTGCCTCCTGGGCCGCCCGGCGTCGATCAGCACGTCGTCGGCCAAGTAGACGTTGATCGTCGGCGCTGGCAGCTCCTTCAGCCGCCAGACCCCCGGCGCGAGCTGCTTCATCCGTGGCCGATGCCCATCGTGCCGCGGGGATCGCCGCTGTGCTCGGCGAGGTCCTCCAGCTCGGCGATCTTCCGTTCACCTTCCACCCGTGCCGGGTGGCCGGCCGGCAGCGGCTCGATCAGGCGGCGGATGCGGTTGCGGACCTGCAGCGCGAAGTGCGGGGTCGAGGCGCCGGCCAGGGCGCGAATGTCCTCGGCGGTGACCTCGTGCGCGCCGCCGAGCAGCTCCGGGCTCTCCGCCTCGCTCACTGTTCCCCACCGATCTTGGCCAGCTCGGCCAGCTCGTCGATCTTGGCCTGCTCGTTCACGTCGATGGCCTCCTGGTCTCCGATCACCCAAACGTGGTTGTAGAAGGCGCGCGTCGGATCGGTCGTGTAGCCCGGCTTGACGTCGAGCAGGTACCCGCGCAGCGCAGCCGGCAGGGTATCGGCGCTTTCGGTGAGCAGCAGCGGTCCCCAGGCGCCGGATGCCGAGAGCGGCGCCGCGGCGGCCGCGTCGAGCGGCTCGTCGGAGCTGGCGACGACGAAGCCGTGGCCGGGGTCGTTGACGTTCCAGCCGAAGCCGCCGTCGCTGTAGCGGGCGAGCGCGACCGCGTTGGAGGCTGGGTCCTCGCCGGAAACTCGACGCACCCGGTCGGAGAGCTTGCCGATCTGGCGAACCACGTCGGAGGAGATCGCCGAGGACGGTCCGAGCACGTAGACCGGCGTGTGGGGATGACGTTTCAGCGCCGCCGCGGTCGGCGCCGGCAGCTTGTCCTCATCGGCGAAGAGGATCGGATCGCCTGAGCGTGCGGCCCAGGCGGCGGCGGGCATCGCGAAGGCGGGCTGCGCCGCCGGCGCGACCACGATGTGCCGCGGCGGCCCGCCGAGCAGTTCGTCACGCAGGGCCGCAATCGTCGCCGCGGCAGCAGTGCCGCCCCCGCTGCCGACACGCCTCGTCTGCAGGCCCGAGGGGACCGAGGCCGCGCCGATCGCGAACGCCTGAACGCCCTTGGTGGCCTTGCCGCCCGGCGGATCGAGGGCGGCAAGCGCCTGTGCGGTCGGTTCGGGTACACCGTCGGCTTCGGAGACGAGGACCGGCGCTCCGACCGGAGCCGCCATCAGCACCGAGGCGGCGATCGCGGAGCGCCAGTCGCCCGCATCGACCAGGGTGACGGCATCCGGTTGCTGGGAAGGCTCGGTCGAGGGGTAGGTGGCGAGGGCGACGCCGGCCGCATTCGAGGCCGGGTCGGAGCCGCCGACGCGCGTCGTGTTCGCGGTGGCGAAGGCGGGATAGCCAAGCTTTTCCGGCGTTTGGGCAGCTGGCGCTCCGGCAGAGGCGCCGGGCGCTTCGCTGGCCGGCGCCGGGGTTTCCGTGCCTTCGCTCCCACCGCCCCTGCCGCCGAAGATCGCCGCGACGATGAAGACGATGGCGAGCACGAACAGCCCGGCGATCGCCTTGAGCGCCGCGGGTATCGGCTTGCGCTGCCGCTTCGGTGCCTTTGGAGCGGGTGGCTTCTTCGTCGGCGTCGGCGTTTTCGGCGCTGCGACGGGCGCCTCGCCAGGCTGCGAGGCCGGCAGGTCCGCGTTGATCGGCCGCTCCTTGAGTGCCACGGCGGCAGGCTAGACGGTTGGAGAACCGGTGCGCATCTCAAGAGTTGGCTGGTTGGTCAGCTAAACTTCGAGAAGCCATTGACTGACCAGTCAATCAACCCGAGATAGCGCGTCAACGAGGGGGACGGATGGATTTCGCACTGAACGAAGAGCAGCAGGAGTTCAAAGATCGTGCCCGGGCTTTCGCCCGCGATGTGATCCGCCCCGCGGCGCGCAAGCACGACGAAGAGGAGAGCACGCCTTGGGAGGTCATTAAAGAGGCGCGCAGGCAGGGTTTCCAGGGCCTCGAGGCGATTCAGCGCTCGGCCTCCGATTCCGATGGGCAGATGCAGGTGATCTCGGCCGAAGAGTTCCACTGGGGCTGCGCCGGCATCGCCCTGGCGATCTCAGGCTCCGGCCTCGCCGCTGCCGGCATTGCCTCCTCCGGCACCCCCGAGCAGATCGCCCAGTGGGTTCCCGAGTGCTTCGGCGCCGGCGACGAGGTCAAGCTCGGCGCCTACGCGGTCACCGAGCCGCAGGCCGGCTCGGACGTCAAGAGCCTGAAGACGACGGCGAAGCGCGACGGCGACGAGTGGGTCCTCAACGGCACCAAGGTCTTCATCACCAACGGTGGCATCGCCGACGTGCACGTCGTCGTCGCCACCGTAGATCCCGCCCTCGGCACCCGTGGTCAGGCCTCCTTCGTCATCGGCAAGGACACCCCGGGCCTCAGCCAGGGTAAGAAGGAGTCGAAGCTCGGCATCCGCGCCTCCCACACCGCTGAGCTGATCCTCGAGAACTGCCGTATACCGGCCGAGAACCTGCTCGGTGGCGAAGAGAAGCTCGAGAAGAAGCTTCAGCGAGGACGGGAAGGGAAAAAGTCGCGCGGCGCCGACGCGTTGGCGACCTTCGAGATCACCCGGCCGCTGGTCGGCGCCTCGGCGCTTGGTATCGCACAGGCCGCCTACGAGTGGACCCTCGAGTACCTCGACGGACAGTCGGAAGGTGGCACGCCGCTGCTGCAGATTCAGCGAATCCAGCAGACGCTGGCCGACGTCGCGACCGAGATCGAAGCGGCGCGCCTGCTGGTCCAGCGGGCCGCCTGGATGGGCCGCAACGGCATCCCGATGCGCGGCGGTCAGGGCTCGATGTCGAAGCTCAAGGCCGGCGACGTGACGATGTGGGCGACGACGACGCTGATGGACCTGGTCGGTCCCTACGCTTGGAGCACGGAGTGCCCGCTGGAGAAGTTCTTCCGCGACGCGAAGATCTACCAGCTGTTCGAGGGCACGGCGGAGATCCAGCGGATGGTCATCTCGCGCATGCAGGCGCGCGAATACGGCGAGCGGCTCGGCTACGCCGCTGAAGTGGTTGCCGAGGCGGAGAAGGAGGCCGAGAAGCAGCCGGTCGCGGCGTAGGAGAGGAGAGCCGGGGAGTCCCCCTCCGGGAACCCGCCGACGATCGCTGGGCGAGGGTTCTGGCGCTTTGCTGGCTCACAAGTTCCCGGAGGGGGACTCCCCGGCTCTCCTCGCAAGCCGGATTGCAAGGTTCGGGCATCTTGCCTTGATGGCTAGCTGGCATCGCTAGCCTTCCCCGCCATGCTCAAGACTCGCCTTGCCGCGGTGGCGTTGGCTGCTGCAGCGGCGGCGCTCGTTGTGCTGCTTTGCAGCGCTGCCGCGCCTGCCAAGGATCTCGAATCGGAACTGAACGCGAAGGAAGCGAAGCTCTCGAAGGTTCGCGACCGCAAGGGCGTCCTGACTACGACGATCTCGCATTACAAGGCGAAGATCGAAAGGCTGACCGGGGAGGTCGCGGCGCTGCGTTCGCGGCAGGCGGAAGTGAAGGTGCGCCTCGACGCGAAGCAGGCTGAGCTGGACGGCGCGATGGCCGAGCTGGATGTCGGCAAGAAGCACCTCGCGGTCGTCCGCGCCCACCTGACGCGGGCGCTGGTGGCGCTGCGCGAGCGCCTCGTCGCGATCTATGAGACCGGCGCTCCGGACATCCTCAGCGTGCTGATTGAAGCCGGTGGTTACGACGAGCTGGTCAACCGCACCGAGTACCTCAACCGCATCCATGGGCTCGACGAAGCTGTCGTCACCCGGGTACGCGACCTGCGTGACCAGGTGAAGCGGACCGTTGCCCGCCTGCGCTCCGCCAAGAACCGGATCGAATCGGCCCGCGACGCGATCGCCGCCGAAGAGCAGACCCTCGCCAGCGCCCGCTCGGCTGTCCAGCAGCGCCAGTCGACCCTGGTCGAAGCCCGCCGCAGTCGCGAGGCCGCTCTCACCAGGATCACGAAGACCGAACAGGACCTGGACGGCGACGTGGCCTCGATCCAGGCCGAGCTCGCCGCGACCTTGGCCGGAACTGGGTCGGCTCCGCTGCCGGCCGGGCCGATCCAGGGCGGCAACGGCAGCGGCCTGATCTGGCCGGTCGACGGTCCGGTCGTGTCTGGATTCGGCCCGCGCTTCGGCGGCAGTGAGTTCCACGAGGGAATCGACATCGCCGTCCCAAGCGGCACGCCGATTCGCGCCGCCGCGGCCGGAACGGTGATCTTCACCGAGCCCGAGGCAAGCAGCGGCGGCTATGGCAACTTCACCTGCATCGATCATGGCGGTGGGCTCTCGACTTGCTACGCCCACCAGGAATCATTTGCGGTGTCCGCTGGACAGCAGGTCTCGCAGGGTCAGGTGATCGGTTACAGCGACTGCACCGGGCACTGCTTTGGGCCGCACGTCCACTTCGAGGTCCGGATCAACGGCGCGCCGACCGATCCGATGGGTTACCTCTAGGCACGGTTCTACTGAGAATCGCTCAAAAATTCAATTAGTGGGTATGTCCGGGCGGTTCGCTCCTGCGACCCTTTGGGTAGCAAGCAAGACGGAGGCGAGATGGCCCGCCAGGCGCGCAATTACCTTGCAGGAGCGGTATCGGGCACAGCCCTGATCGGTATGGCGATGGTGGCTTTCGTCATGCTCGTCTCGCTGCAGACCCTGCGGAGCTGGCCGCTCGCCGGAATCGGCGGCGGCGATTCCGGCAGCAGCAGCGTCGCTCTGGGGCGGGCGACGACGACCGGCGCCGCTGCGACCACCCCCGGCGGCAAAGTCGGCAACGCCCCCTCTGCGGCCGGTGGGCGCGGCTCGAGTGGCGGCATCCGAGCCAGCGGTGGCAGCGGCAGCGTTTCGGGTTCGCCTGGCGCCGGCTCGCCGGTCGCAAGCGCGCCGAACGCGAAGGTGCCCGGTTCCACGCCTACGTATCCCGCCGGGGGCGGCAACTCCAACTCGGCGTCTTCGGGATCCTCAGGCGCCGCCTCGAGCGGTGGCGGCTCGGGCAATGGCGCTAGCGGTTCGACCAAACCACCGGGGCAAGGCGGTGGCGCCGGAGCCCGGGGCTCCTCGCCCTCCGGAACCGTGACCAGCACCGTCAACAACACGGTTGGCGGCGTCGACAAAGCCACCGGCGGCACGCTGGGCGCTACCGGAGTCACGCACGTCACCGAAGAAGTCGTCGACGGGGTCGCCGGCCCCGAATCCCCCGTCGGCGAAACGGTCGACAAAACCGTCGAAAAAGTCAAAGAAACGGTCGGCGGCTTGCTCGGCGGGGGTCGCTAGCCGGGCTTCCCGACTTTCCCGTCACAATGCCGTCCCATGCCCGAGCGCGGACAGGCAGGCGCGGTCGCCGACCCGATCGCGGGTTCGCCGGTCTACCCGGCCGGCAGCCGCGTGAACGAGCGCGGACATCTCGAGATCGCCGGCTGTGACGTAGTCGAGCTCGCCGCCGAGCTCGGCACCCCCGCCTACATCTACGCCGAAGACGACATGCGGGGGCGGGGGCGGGCCTACCGCGAGGCATTCGAGCGGCGCAGCGACGACTTCGAGGTTCTCTTCGCCAGCAAGGCCCTCCCCTGCACCGCTGCCTACCGGCTCTTCGCCGAGGAGGGTCTCTCCGTCGACGTCGCCTCGGGCGGCGAGCTGCACATGGCGCTGCGCGCTGGCTTCGACCCGACCCGCATCCACATGCACGGCAACAACAAGAGCGACGAGGAGATCCTCTTCGCGGCGCGAGCCGGGGTCGGCCACCTGATCCTCGACTCCTTCGACGAGATCGAGCGCTGCGAGCGGCTGCTCGAGGAATCCCAGGACGTGCTGATCCGGGTGACGCCGGGGATCAAGCCCTCGACTCACGACTACATCCAGACCGGACAGCTCGACTCGAAGTTCGGCTTTGGCCTCGAGGACGGGCTGGCGGGGCGGGCGATCGAGCGGGTGCTCGGCTCCGACGTGCTGAACCTGGTTGGGCTGCACGCTCACATCGGCTCCCAGATCTTCGAGCTGGAGCCCTACAGGCTGGCGATCCGGGCGATCGGCGAGCTGGCTGGCGATTGGTGTCGCCTTGTCAACGTCGGCGGTGGGCTTGGGATCGCCTACACGGCCGATGACCTGCCTCCCTCGATCGACTCCTATGTCGAGGTGAAGGCGCGCGGCGTCGCCGAGGTGTTCGGGGAGGGCGTGCGGATCCTGGTCGAGCCGGGCCGCTCGCTGGTCGGCAACGCCGGCGTCACCGCATACCGAGTCGGCACCGTCAAGGAGATCCCCGGCGTTCGCACCTACGTCGCCGTCGACGGTGGCATGTCGGACAACATGAGGCCAATGCTCTACGGGTCCCGCTACGAGGCGCTGATCGCCGACCGCGCCGGCGCTCCGCTCGATACGGCGGCGACGATCGCCGGCATGCACTGTGAGTCCGGCGACGTGCTCGTCCGCGACGCGATGCTGGCCGCGCCGGCGGTAGGTGACGTCCTCGTCACGCCGGCAACCGGCGCCTACGGCCACGCGATGGCGAGCAACTACAACGGCGTGACCCGCCCGCCAGTGGTCTTCTGCCGCGACGGCGAGGCGCGGGTCGTCGTGCGGCGTGAGTCCTACGAGGACCTGACCTCACGCGATGTCTAGTCCGGTCCGCATTGGGCTGCTCGGGCGCGGCACGGTCGGCGGCGCCTTCGCCAGGCTGCTCGCCGAGCGAGCCGACGCGGTCGAGGCGGCGACCGGACGACGGCCGGAGCTGGCGGGCACGCTGTCGCGCAGCGAGGGCGACTTCGGCAAGATCCTCGAGCGCGCCGACCTGATCGTCGAGCTGATCGGCGGCACCGACCCGGCGCGCGGCTACGTGCTCGACGCGCTGCGCGCGGGGCGGCCGGTCGTCACCGCCAACAAGCAGCTGCTCGCCCGGCATGGAGAAGAGCTATTCGGCGTCGCCCGCGAGGCGGGGGTGCAGCTTCGCTTCGAGGCCGCTGTGGCCGGGGTGATTCCGATCGTGCGCACGATCCAGGAGAGCTTCGGCGTCACTGAGATCGACAAGGTGTTCGGGATCGTCAATGGGACGACCAACTTCATCCTCAGTGAGATGGCCGCCACCGGCGCCGCCTACGACAAGGTTCTCGCGCGGGCGCAGGAGCTGGGCTACGCCGAGGCAGACCCAACCGAGGACGTCAACGGCGCCGATGCGGCGGCGAAGATGGCGATCCTCGCTCGCCTCGCCTTCCACACGGCCGTCACTCTCGACCAGGTCGCCTACGAGGGGATCGAGCAGGTCAAGCCCGACGACCTCGCCTATGCCAAGGAGCTCGACCTCTCGCTGAAGCTGCTCGGCGTCGCCGAGCGGCGCGACGGCGGGATCAGCGTCCGCGTCTTCCCCTGCTTCCTCTACAGCGGCCACCCGCTGGCGCCGATCGGTGGGCCGTTCAACGCGGTGATGGTCGAGGCGCCAGCGATCACCGAGGTGACGATGTCGGGGCCTGGCGCCGGTGGCGTTGAGACCGCCTCGGCGGTGCTCGGCGACGTCGTCTCGATCCTCTCCGGCGACGCCCCAGTCCACGAGGCGCGCGAGGAGCTGCCGCTGGTCGCCGACGTCACTTCGTCCTTCTATCTTCACCTGGAGGTTGCCGACGAGCCCGGCGTGCTGGCGCGGATCGCCCAGGTGCTGGGCGAGAACGAGATCTCGGTGAAGAGCGTCGTGCAGCGCGGCATCGGCGACGACGCGCGCCTGGTGATGGTCGTCCACGAGTGCTTGGAGTCGCGCTTCGCAGCGGCGGTCGACGAGATCGGTGGGCTCGACGAGGTGCGTTCAAAGCCACGGTTCATCCGGGTTATCGAGGAGGAGTTCGTTTGACCCCCGTCCCCCTGATCGAGAGATACAGGGATCGGTTGCCGCTTGAGGATGGAGACCCGGTCGTTTCGCTCAACGAGGGATCAACTCCCCTGATCGAGGCGCCGCGGCTTTCGGATCGTCTTGAGGTTCGGGCTTATCTGAAGTTCGAGGGGGCGAACCCGACTGGGTCCTTCAAGGACCGGGGGATGACGGTGGCGGTGTCCCGGGCCAAGGGGCGGGGGGCGGAGGCTGTTATCTGCGCTTCTACTGGGAATACGGCGGCCAGCGCCGCCGCCTATGCTGCGCGCGCCGGTATGCGCGGGGCGGTGATCGTTCCCGAGGGCAAGATCGCGATCGGCAAGCTGGCCCAGGCGTTGATGCACGGGGCCCGGGTGATCGCCCTGCAGGGGAACTTCGACGAGGCGCTGCGGATCGTGCGCGAGCTGGCCGACAAGCACCCGATCGAGCTCGTCAACTCGGTCAACCCCTTCCGGATCGAGGGGCAGAAGACGGCGGCGTTCGAGGTGGTCGAAGAGCTCGGCGAAGCGCCCGGGGCGCTGGCGATTCCGGTCGGCAACGCCGGCAACGTGACCGCCTACTGGCGTGGTTTCGAAGAGCTTGGCGCCACCCCCGTCGTCTACGGCTTCCAGGCGGAGGGCGCCGCGCCGCTCGTCCACGGCGCTCCGGTCGCCGACCCCGAGACGGTCGCTTCGGCGATCAGGATCGGCAACCCGGCGCGCTGGGAGGAGGCGATGGCCGCCTTCACTTCCTCGCGAGGCCGGGTGGCGGCAGTCTCCGACGAGCAGATCCTCGACGCCTACCACTGGCTGGCCGCCAGCGAGGGAGTCTTCTGCGAGCCGGCCTCGGCGGCCTCGGTTGCCGGCCTGTTAGCCCATGGCCTGCCGGTAGCCGAGGACGCGGCACGCCCCGAGTCGGTCGTCTGCGTCCTAACCGGCCACGGCCTCAAGGACCCCGACACGGCCCTCTCCAAAGCCCCCCCCGTGATCAACTGCGAGAACGACCTCAGCGCTGTGGAGCGGGCGGTGTTCGATTGACCGCCCGCCGCCGTGTCGTTCGCGTTCCAGCCTCCTCGGCCAATCTCGGGCCGGGCTACGACGTGATGGCGGCTGCGCTCGACCTGTTCCTCGAGCTGGAAGTGGAGGAGACGGGGGAGTTCTCGTTCGACCCGGCCGGTCTCGACGTGCCGACCGGGCGCGACAACCTGATCGTGCGCGCCTTCGAGAGCCTGCACTCGGCCGACGGGATCGCCTTCCGCATCAGGGAGTCGATTCCGCTCGGCCGCGGCCTCGGCTCCAGCGCGGCGGCGATCGTCGCCGGCCTGGTGGCCGCCGACCATCTCTATGAGCTGGCGCTCTCCGAGGAGGAGCTGCTGGCGCGCGGGGCGGAGATCGAGGGCCATCCCGACAACGTCGCTGCGGCGATCTTCGGCGGCTTCGTCATCTGCGACCCGGCCGGGGACGGGCCGCCGGATGCATCGCGGTTCCCGCCGCCTGACGGGCTCGAGGGGATCCTCGTCATCCCCAACGAGGAGGAGGTCGCTACCGAGCGGGCGCGCGAGGCAATCCCGAACGAGATCCCGCTCGGCGACGCGCTTGGCAACATCTTCTCCGCTGCCCGGCTGACGCTCGGCCTCTACCGGGGGGACCTGAGCCTGATCGCCGCCAGCCTCAAGGACAACATCCATCAAGGCCGCCGCCGCGACCTCTACCCCCGTTCGATGGAGCTGGTCGAAGGCGCGCGCGACCTCGGCGCGCTTGGCGCGACGATCTCAGGCGCCGGTCCCACTGTCCTTGTCTGGACCACCTGGCAGGACGCCGGCAAGGTGGTCGAGGAGCTGGAGAGCCGCTGTCAAGGCTGGGCGGAAATCCGCCGCATCCCCTTCACCCCGCACGGCGCCGACGTGCCCGAGCTCTGATTTAGATGATCCGGATCGGCCTGATCGAGCTGGCGCTCGGCGGCCTGCTCGGCTGGGCGATGGTCATCCGCGAGGAGAAGCGCGAGTGGCTGAACCGGATCGGCATCGTCGCCCCGCAGCGGATCCGCCAGGTCCACCTCGACTACGTGATGATGGGCCTGATCCTGATCGCCGTCGGTCTTGCCGTCCCGGACCTGCCGCGGCTCATCTCCGTTGCCCTTGTCTTCGGCACGCTGGTCAACCCCTTCCTCTTCGTCCCCCTTGCCTTCGACCCGGAGATCGAGAAGCGGCTCTGGTACCGCTTGCTGGCGGTCGTCTCCTTCCTCGGAGTAAGCGGCGGCCTGGTCGCCGCCGCCGTTGTCGGTCCCTGAGTCTCGGCTCGTCGCCGCGTCCGCCACTAACATCGTTCTGTGGCGGGCAGGCTCAGATGGGTTCCGGCGTTGGCGCTGCTGGTTGTGCTCGTCGCCTCTCCGGCGATGGCGCAGGCCACGCTGACGTTCCTACGTGGTCCCCTTAAGCCAGTCGTCTGGGCCGCGAAAGACAACGGCTCGCACGCGCACAAGGTCGCGCCCGGGACGAATCCCCGAGTCTCGCCCGACGGCCAATCCGTCGCCTACAGCCCGGTCAAGGGCGGGATCTTCGGCTCCGAACTCGTGGTCGCGCCGGTCGATGGCAGCGCGCCGCCACGCCGGCTCCTCGGCAACGTACGGGAACCGTTCTACCTCGTCTGGTCGCCCGACTCGACCACGATCGCGGCGCTGCGCGGGCCCGAACTCGGCGCCCGCCAACTGGTGCTGATCGACGTCGCATCCGGCGCCGTGCGGACGGTCGCCAGAGGCTTCTTCGGTGGGTTCAGCTTCGAACCCGGCGGCGGTCAGCTCGTCTACGCAAGGGCAAGTAAGGAAAAGTTCCCGCCTCGCTCCGACATCTACCGAGTCGACGTGTCCGGCGGAAACCTCACTCGCCTCACCCACGACCACCGCTCGCAGAACCCGCTTTGGGGCCCTGACAACGAGATCGTCTTCGTCAAGCAGCTCGGCGCAAAGCAGCGCCGCTACGGCCCCAAGAACGAGCTCTTCCTGATGAATTCTGATGGGAAGGGCGTGCGCCAGTTGACCCATACCAGGGTCGATCCTCTGCTTTTTGGACTGACGCCGACGCAGTGGTCGGCCAACGGCAGTCGCCTGCTTGCCGAGTTCAACGGCCAGGACACCAGCTACGCCGTCACGGTCAACCCCCGAACCGGCGCACAGCGGCCGGTGACCAAGGCGCGTGAGCAGGGCTTCGCGGCCACCGCGCTCTCAGCCGACGGCAAAAGCATCCTTGGCATGACCGGTGGCTTCGAACCGGGGCCGGGTCACAAGGTCCTCAGCATCCCCTACGGTGGTGGGCGCCCAAAGGTCTTGGCGAAGAACGCCTTCGAACCCGACTGGAGCCGTTGATGGCAGACAGCTACTCGATCAAGCACCGCGACGAGTTCGAGTCGATGGAGGGGTCGGGGGACTCGACCTGGAGGCTGGCGCGCAAGGCGCTCGGCACCTCGGCATTCGGCTTCAACCTGGTCGAGCTTGCGCCCGGTGGGGAGATCCCGGAGCACGACGAGGCGCAGAGTGGCCAGGTCGAGCTCTACGCGATCCTCGAAGGCGAGGCGGTGCTGCGCATCGAGGGCGAGGACCATCCGGCGCCCGCGGGCACCTTCGCCTCGATCGAGCCGCCTGCCAGCCGCACGATCCTCAACCGCTCCGACGCGCCTGTCACCGCCCTACTGATCGGCGTCCAGCCCGAGGGCGGCTACGAGCCGATGAGCTGGGCCTGAGCGACGAAACTGCATTTACCCCCGCATAGGGCGGGTAAATGCAGTTTCGTGGGGTGTTTGACTCCCGAATCGATTAGTCAGCCGGGCGCCTCACCCCTATAATCCGGCAACTCGTTCAACCCGTCGCGCGCCCGCTCGGAGAAGGCGTGGAAACCGGGAGGTCAACATGTCGGATACCCAGTCCCGTGAGCTTCACGGCGAGGGCGGCCCCGTCCGCTACTCGCCAGAACGTGCCTACCGCCCGCTTGTCTCGCCCCCCAGCGTCGAGGACAAGGACGCCTGTGCGATCTATGCCTCGGTGCGCAAGGACGCGACGCCGAGCCACGAACCGATCGAACGGGCGATCCCGGCCCTGCAGAAGATGCTCCACCGGGCCGGCAACGTCGACGGCGAGGGCGACGGCTGTGGGCTGCTGCTCGACATCCCGCGCAAGATCTGGGCCGAGGAGGTCCGCGCCGGCGGCCACGACCCCTCGCTGACCCTCGACGACGCCTTTGCCGTCGCCCACGTCTTCATCGAGCGCTCGCAGGACCTCGAGCGGGTCCAGCACGACGCCCGCGAGCTGCTCGGCCGGGGGGGCTTCCGCATCCTCGCCGAGCGGATCGGCGTCGTCGACTCGCCCGCGCTCGGCCCGACCGCGCGCGAGGAGGAGCCGCACTTCTGGCAGGTCTGTGGTCTCGTCGCCGACGCTTCTCGCCGCGACCGCGTCCTCTTCGACCTGCTGATCGAGCTCGAGCGCGAGCTCGGCGTTCACATCCCCTCGATCTCGGCGACGATCTGCGTCTACAAGGTGATGGGGGCGCCGAACATCCTCGGCGAGTACTACCCCGACCTGCGCGACGAGCGCTTCGAGACGATCGGCAGCTTCGGCCACAACCGCTACTCGACCAACACCTGGCCCTCCTTCAAGCGCGTCCAGCCCTTCTCGGTGCTCGGCCACAACGGCGAGATCAACACGATCGAGCAGCTGCGCCAGGAGGCGCGCATGCTCGGCGTCCCGATCGAGCCCGGCTCCTCGGACTCGCAGGACCTCAACCGGACGATCGCCACCCTGGTCAACCGCGACGGGCTCAGCCTCGCCGAGGCGATGGAGATGGTCGTGCCGCCGATCGTCAATGAGATCCGCGCTCTGCCCGAGGACCTGCACCGCTTCTACATGTACCTGCGCCAGGCCATGGGTCCCTTTGCTCAGGGTCCGGTCGCGCTGATCGCCCGCCACGGCGACGAGTGCGTCTTCTCCGCCGATGCACTCGGCCTGCGCCCGCTCTGGCAGGTGGAGACCGGCGAGGACTTCGTCTTCAGCTCCGAGCCCGGCGTCGTCGCGGTCAACGAGATGGTCTCCGAGCCGAAGCCGCTCGCTCCAGGCGAGAAGGCGATGGTCGCGATCGACCGCGACGCGAGGCGCTCGACCCTGCACGCGCACGACGAGATGCTGCGCATCGTCCGCGACCGCTGGTTGGCCCGCAACGGCGCCGAGGAGGCAGCGCCCTACGATCGTGCCTTGCAGACCGGCGGCCCGCTCGAGGGCGGCGACGTGCCCGGTTACTCCGACGCCGGCCCAGAAGAGCCGGTCAAGGTCGCCGACCGCGTCCTCGCCGGCTTCGGCTGGCAGCGCGACGACGTCAAACTCGTCCAGCAGATGGCCTCCAACGGGGCCGAGCCGATCGGCTCGCTCGGCTACGACGGGCCGCTGGCGGCGCTCTCGCCCGAGCGCCAGAACCTGGCCGACTACTTCAAGGAGACGGTTGCCGTAGTCACCAACCCGGCGATCGACCGCGAGCGCGAGGTCGAGCACTTCTCGACCCGGTCGATCTTCGGCCGGCGTCCCTCGATCGACGCCGCCGGCGAGGACTCCGGCACCGTGGAGACCTCCTTCCCGGTGATCCTCGGCGGGCATCACGACATGGCGCCGCTCTCCGACAGGGCATACCGCCAGATCGCCCGCGAGCACCACACCTATCTGCTCGAGGACCTCTGGGAGGAGTTCCGGGGCCGCGGCGGTGCGGTCGACATCTCGCTGTTGGAGTCGGAGACGACCCAGGGGGCGATCGAGCGGATCAAGCAGGAGGCGGTGAAGAAGGTTCGCGGCGGCGCCGAGCTGCTGGTGCTGACCGACCGCACCGTCTACGACGCCGAGCGGCGCTACCTCGATCCCCACCTCGCCACCTCGGCAGTGGACCAGGCGCTGAAGCAGTTCCGGGTCGAGCCGGGAGAGGAGAACCTGCGGCGCCGCTGCGGCATCGTCCTGCGCTCCGCCGCGGTGCGCAACGTCCACGACGTCATGCTCGCCCTCGGACTCGGCGCCAACGGTGTCTGCCCTTACACGATGGTCGAGGTGATCTGCGTCGAGGATTACCGGACCGACATCGGCAACCTCTGCGCGGCGCTCGCCAAGGGGATCGAGAAAGTGATCTCGACGATCGGGATCCACGAGGTGCGCGGCTACGCGCGCCAGTTCTCCTCGATCGGGGTGCAGCCCGAGCTGGCCGAGATCTTCCAGACCGAGGCATTCGCCGCCTCCGAGCGAGGGGGTGTCGGTTTTGCCGGCCTCGATCAGAGCAGTAACGAGCGGGCGCGGATCCTGGGCGGCGAGGTGGACGCCAAACCGGCCAAGACCTTCCGCTTCTATCCCAAGGTCTACAAGGCGGCGATCGCCACCGCCAACGGCTCTGGCTCCTACGCCGAATACTCCGAGAAAGTGCGGGATCTGGAGGCTCAGAACCCGATCTCGATGCGCCACATCATGGGCCTGGTGGGTGACAGAGAGCCAATCGTCGACGCGTCAGTTGTAGACGCCGGCATCGGCCATCACGACTACCCGGTGGTGATCTCCTCGATGAGCTTCGGCTCGCAGTCCGAGCCGGCCTTCCGCGCCTACGCCGAGGCGGCGAAGGCGATCAACGTCCTCTGCATCAACGGCGAGGGCGGTGAGATCCGCGACATGTACGGGCGCTACCGCAAGTGGCGCGGTCAGCAGGTCGCCTCGGGCCGCTTCGGCGTCTCGGCGGAGATGATCAACTCCTCTTACGTCGCCGAGATCAAGATCGGCCAGGGCGCCAAGCCTGGCGAGGGCGGCCACCTGCCCGGCAAGAAGGTCTCCGAGAAGGTCGCCGCTGCCCGTAACGCGGCGCCCGGCACCGACCTGATCTCGCCCTCCAACAACCACGATCTGTATTCGATCGAGGATCTCGCCGAGCTGATCGACGAGCTGAAGACGGTCAATCCCGACGTGCGCGTCTCGGTCAAGGTGCCGGTGGTGCCGAACATCGGCACGATCGGTCTCGGCATCGCCAAGGCGGGCGCCGACATCATCACCCTCTCCGGCTTCGAGGGCGGCACCGGCGCCGCCCGCCAGCACGCGCTGCGCCACGTCGGCCTGCCCTCGGACATCGGCACCCGAGCCGTGCACCGGGCGCTGATGGAGGCCGGCCTGCGCAACCGAGTCGAGATCTGGGCCGACGGCGGTTACCGCACCGGCCACGACATCGTCAAGCTGCACTGCCTCGGCGCCAACCGGATCGGCTTCGGCACGCTGGCGATGGTCAGCCTCGGCTGCACGATCTGCCGCGGCTGTCAGCTCGACACCTGCCATGTCGGCATCGCCACCCAGATCGAGACCGTCGAGCAGGCCCAGCAGCACGGTCTGAAGAAGTTCACCCCGCAGGAAGTGGATGGGGCGGCCGAGAGCTGTGCCCGCTTCTTCGCCGCGATGGGCGAGGAGGTCAAAGAGGTCGTCGCCTCGCTCGGCTACGACCGTGCTCAGGACCTGGTCGGTCGCTACGACCTGCTGGAGCAGGTCTCCCACCATGAGCAGGTCGACCTGGCGCCCCTGATCACGCCGCTGGAGGAGTTCCTCGACCTCGAGCCGCTCGACCTCCCCGTCGCCGAGGAGATCGCCGAGGAGCGGGCCGAAGCGGGCCTCGTCGTCGCCAGGCCGATCCGGATGGAGGCGAAGCAGGCCTCCGCCCAGATCGGCGCCCTTGCCGGCGACATCTGCTCGGGCCGCACGCTGCGCAATGAGTTCCCGCGCTCAACCGACGCCAACGACCGCGTGCTCGGCGCCGAGCTGGCCGGGGCGATCGCTCGCTCCCGCATCTTCGAGGACGGGCCCGAGTCAAATGAGGACGTGCTCGCCAGCCTCGAGTTCAACGGCGGCTCCGTCGCCGGCCAGGGGCTCGGCGCCTTCAACGCCTACGGCGTCTCGATCCGGGTCGAGGGTGGCGCCCAGGACGGCGTCGGCAAGGCGATGCTGGGCGGCACGGTCGCCGTGCTGAAGGGCAAGGGAGCCAAGGGCAAGCGGCTCAACGGCTCGGTCGGCAAGTCCTTTGCCTACGGCGCGCAGCGTGGACGCCTCTTCGTCCAGGGATCGGCCGACTCGCGCTTCTGCATCCGCCTCTCCGGCGCCGATGTGGTGCTGGGCGGCGAGCCGGAAGCCGAGATCGACGACGGCCGCGGCTGCGTTGTCGACCGCGCCAACGCCAAGGGCTTCGCCTTCGAGTACATGACCTCGGGTCGCGCCGTCGTCCTCGGCGACCTCGGCCCCTGGGCCTGCGCTGGGATGACCGGCGGCCGCGTCTACGTCCGCCACAACGCTTTCGGGATCGACCGAGAGGCAATCGAAGCGCGGCTCGGCGAGGGCGCCAAAGTCGAGCTGAAGGAGATCGACTCCGAGGGCCAGCTCGACATCGACGACCTGCTCTCCCACTACGCAGGCGAACTACGCGCGACCGGCCAGGACGAGGAGGCCGAGCGGATTCTCTCGCTCGCGTCCAATGCAGCCGAGAGCTTCCTCATGGTCGTGCCCCATAGGGTTCAGGCAGACCCCTCTATCTCGACCGAGTAGGCGCGGGTGGAGGAGGACACCCCGTCCCTCCTTGACTTCTGCCTAGCGAGTTCGGGTTAGGAGGTCGGCGATTGCTCGGACCTCTCTTAGGAGGCCGTCGAGCATGGCCTCCGTGTTCGTGTGGATGCGCCACTCGGCGAGCTTGCGGTCCTGCTCGACCTGATCGATCCGTCGCTCCAGCTTGCCGATGCGCTTGTCGGTGCGCTTCTCGCTCTTGCGGAGCCGCTGCTTGACGTAGAGCCTGGTGTCCTCCCGCAGAGCGTCTAGCTCGCGGCGCAGGTCGGCGTCGCCGCCCTCCTGCTCGGTTAGCATCTCCTCTACGCCCACGCGTACGCGCTCGATCTCTTCGTGTAGCCGCTGCCGTGCCTGGTCGGCGGCGATCGACGGGTCCTGCGCAGAACTCATGACGCCCACTCTAGGGGCGCCATAGGCTGGAATTTGCGCGATTCAGCCTTCGAGCGCGAAGATGCGGAAGCGGCCGATCGCCAGCTCGTCGCCATTGGCGAGCTTGCCCCACTCGACCAGGTCACCGTTGACGAAGACGCCGTTGAGGCTGCGGTCGTCGAGCACCCGGAGGGACTCGCCCGGTTCCGATACGACAAGCGCGTGGCGGCGCGAGACGCTGGGGTCGTCGAGGCGGACGTCAGCTGTGACGCTGCGCCCGATCCTGGTCCAGCCGGGCTCGATCTCGAAGGTGAGCATCTCGTCGCCGTCGCGGCAGACCAGGTGGCGGCTGCCGGCGGCGAGACCCGCCCGCAGCTCCTCCAACCAGATCGATGAGTCGACCTCGGTCTGCAGCTCGAACTCGGCGGTGGTCCCACCGTGGTCCTGCATCGACTCGAAGATCGAGTCGAGCCTGAAGCTGGAGGCGTCGCAGCGGGGGCAGCGAGGAAGCTCGTCGTCCTCGCGCAAGGAGAGTTGAGAGCCGCACTCTACGCAAAAATAGGTACCAGGACCGGGAAATGTCCCAGTGGCGTAGCTGTCGGAAGCTGGCGTGGGGGTGAGGCTGGCGGTGATGTCTGCTCCTTCCGGGCGCGCTCCGTCGATGGATCCTAGCGCCGTGTACAAGCCCGAGCATCCGGGTTTTGCCGCAGCGATACCCGAAAGTGGGCTGCGGTCAAACATTGGGCCAGAGCCATCGAGGGTCAGAGGCTAGAATCGCGCCCTCGCATGGGGCCGGTCAGCGCAGAGATCGAGATCGACGCCCCACGGGAGCGCGTTTTCGCGACGATCGCCGACCTGGCGCGCCGCCCCTCCTTCACCGATCATTTCCTCAGCGGCTTCCATCTGACCCGGATCGAGTCGAGTGGGGTTGGCGCCGGGGCGCGGTTCCGGGTGGTGTCGCCGCTGCGCTCGGTCTGGATGGACACCGCGATCGTCGAGCTGGAGGCGCCGCACAAGATCGTCGAGCGTGGTTGCGGCGGCCGCGCCAACCGGATTCCCTCGACCACGGTCTGGGAGCTGACCGAGGGAACCGGTTCGCTGACCAGAGTTCGCGTCTCGCGCTGGACCGAGCCGTCGAACCCGCTCGACCGAGCGCTGGAGGTCTTGGCTGCCAACTCGATCTGGGAGCAGCGTGGCTGGCGCGAGGCGCTGCGACGGCTCCGCGACCAGCTCGAGAGCGGCGAAGCCAGCCCGGCGCCGGCGGCGGTGGCCGGCGGCAATCCCCACGCGACCGGTATCCCGTAGGGCGGGCTGCCGGGCACCTTTATAGACTCTCGCCGCCGATGGCCCGCCACCGCAGAATCGCCTTGCCGCTGCTTGCGGCGCTCGTGATAGCCGCTCTGACTCTTGGCGTCACGGCCTGCGGCTATTCGAGCGACTCCAAGAGCGTGGTGGAGGGCGAGTCGGTCTCGCTCGGCGATCTCAAGTACACGGTGATCTTCTCCCGCTTCCTCAATCCCAGGGACAGCGAGGACTCCGCCTACCTGGTGGGCCAGCCGCAGCTCCCACCCGGGCAAAGCTACTTCGGTGTCTTCTTCGAAATCCAGAACGAGAGCGATAAGCCGCAGTCCCTGCCGCGTTCGCTGGAAATCACTGACGCCGCACACAAGGCCTACCACTCACTTGACAGCGAAAGCCTCTACGCGCTGCCTTTTGAAGGCGAAGTCGAACCTGAAGAACAGATCCCGGTGCTCGACTCGACCCCGCAGCAGGGGCCGATCGAGGGCTCGCTGGTCATATTCAGGCTGCCGGCCTCGGCCTCCGAGAGCCGGCCGCTGACGCTGCATATTCCTGGTCCGGAACCCGAATCGGCCGAAGTCACGCTCGACCTGTAAAACGCGGCCGACGGGCCTAAGACGGGTCCATAGGCGACGTTTTAGGCCCGTCGGCGGCTTACAGTCCGGCCGAGAGGATCTGGGCGGCTATCGGGGCGGCGACTTCGCCGCCCGCGGCTTCGGCTTCGATCAGCAGCACGCCGACCGCGAGCTTGGCGTTTTCGGCTGGGGCGAAGGCGGCGAACCAGGCATCCTTGATCTGCGCCGGTTCTTCTTCGTTTTCGGAGTCCGGGCGCGGACCGAGCTCGGCGGTGCCCGTCTTGCCCGCCACCTGCGCCTCTGGAATGGCGGCGGCGAAGCCCGTTCCTCCGGTGACCACACCGACCATGAGTTCGGTCAGCTCCCCGGCGATCTTCGGCGACATCACTCGCACTGGCTTCGCTTCGGGTCGAAGCTTGCGGTTGGCGACGACCGAGGTTGGCTCGCGAACGCCGTTGTTGCCGATCGTCTGCGCGACGGTCGCCATCTGCAGGGGGGTCGCCAGGACTTCCCCTTGCCCGATCGCGCTCACGCCGAGATCGAGTTCGGTGCCGATATCGGTTGGGATGGTCGATTCGGGCGGATCCACCGCTGCGACGACCTCGGGCGCGTAGAGGGTGGGTGGGGCATTGAAGCCGAAGCGTTCGGCGGCGCCGACGAGATCGTTGTTGCCGATCTTCGGCCCCAGCGGGGCGAAGTCGGCGTTGCAGGATTGGGCGAACGCTTCGCGGAAGGTCCCGCCGCAGAACTCCCCGTTGGCGTTGCTGATGAAGCGGCCGCCGACATTCACGCCATCGACGATTTCGAATTCGTCGTCGAGCGAGACGACTCCCTTCTGCAGGGCAGCCGTCGTGGTGATGGTCTTGAACGTGGATCCTGGTGGCTGCGGCGCCGAGAAGGCCTGCCCGGCAAGCGCACGCACGTCGCCACTGCGTGCGTCGAGCACAGCGACGCCACCGGCGCGTCCGGCGAGGCCGGAGACCGCAGATAGCTGCAGATTGGGGTCGATGGTCGTCTTCACCGGCGCCCCGGGCTGGGGTTCTGCTTGGGAGAGGATGCGGGCCGAACCGCCTTCGCCTTCAACTGCGAGCAGCGAGCCGCCGGGCCGGCCGGCGAGACGCGCGTTGAAGGCCTGCTCGAGGCCACTGACGCCGACCGGGGTGCCGGCCGGGAAACCCTGCCGGGCGAGCGCCGCCAGATCTTCTTCTTCGGCCATGCCGACTTCGCCGGTGACGTCGATCGCGGCGCTGCCGAGTGGATGTTCGCGCGCCTCGGCGGGGCCTTCTGCGAGCGGCGTCCCGTCGCGGGCGAGGATCGGCGCTCGCGGCGCCAGCTCGACCCGGTTTTCGAGGTGCTCGCCGGGTTCGAGGCCGGGGAAGACCAGGCTCGGGTCCCAGGTGACGCCACCTTCGGCGTAGGGGACGTCGAGGTCGTCGGAGACGTCGCCGAAGGCGGCCGTGCCGGCTTCGACTGGAACCGGGACGACCGTGTGGTCGCTCTGGCTGGTCGGATCGCCGGGCGAGTGCACCTCGAGCGTGCGCAGCGTCGCCACCTCCGCCGCCTGGCGGTAGGCCTTGGCGAATTCGCCTTCGCCGACCGCGCGCCGCGAAGCATCGTTCAGCTCCCGATACATCGCGGCGAAGTCCTTGTGTGCCCAGGCTGTGGCATAGCGCTCCGCAACTTCCTTCTCTGGCGATCCCGGCGCGCCCGCTGAGGCGCCGAGCGCGAAGGCGACGATGGCGATGACGATGAGGGGAAGCGCGCGGGTGACGAGACGGCGACGGCGCTCCACCTCGGTGGGCAGGGTTTTCACTGACGGGAAATTTAGTGGTGGGAGGGGTCGGGTACTGCTCCCGGCTCAACTTTTTCCGAACACAGCTCGAGACTGTCCATGGGCGTCGCCGCGGGAAAAGTACAAGCCGCCGGGGCAGCACCCGACCCCTCCCTTTCTCAGCCCGTGCAGGGACCCGTGTCCACCGAGGCGGCGTTTGCGCGCAAAGCTTCTTGAACCACGTCATTTGGGACCGCGAAGCCTCCTGGCGGGCCGGAGGTGGTGGCGGCGAAGATGGTGGCCAGCACTCGGCCGCGCGAATCGACAAGCGGGCCGCCGGAGTTGCCGCTACGGACGCTGCCGCGGAGGAAGGAGATCGATCTGCGGATTGGCCCGTTGCCGTAGGAGTCCTCGCTGGTCACGGTGCTGGTGTCGCCGAGGCGGGCGGCGGAGACTGCGTATGGGCCGTTCTCGGGATAGCCGAGGATTGCGCCGGGGGTCCCGCGCTGCGGGTCGGGGGCGATCTTCAGCGCTGGGATCGGAGCGTCGATCCGCAGCAGCGCAAGGTCGTTGGCGGGGTCGTAGCGAACTGGGGTGGCATCGAGCGAGGCGCCGTCGACCGTGGTCACGGTGGTGTCGTCCTCGCCGGCGAGGACGTGGGCGTTGGTCACCACCAGGCCTGGTGCGGCGACCCAGCCGGAACCCTCGACGCCGAGTCCGCAGGCGGTGCCGAGCACACGCACGACTGAGCGGCTCACCCGGCGCACGTCCGGATCGGAGGCGATCGCCGGGTCCGGCGGCGCCACCGGCGTGGTCGGGCCGGCGATCGAGGGAGCGGGGTCAACGCGGTTCAGCGCGTTCAGGACCGGGCCCGATGGGGGCAGCAGGTCGTTCAGCCTGCGCAGGATCAGCGAGCGCTGCACGTCTCCCCGCAGCTGGGCGGTGTTCGGGGCGTGCAGCGCCACCGCGCCAAAGACCCAGATCAGTCCCAGGGCCACCGCGGCGATCAGCGCCGCGCCACCGGTGCCGTCGGCGAGGCGCAGGACATGGCCGCGGACCAGGCGCTCGCGCAGCTCGAGCGCGAGGCTCTCCACCGTCACTGCGACGAGGGCGCCCGCGAGCAACGCCCCCAGCGCCGCGAACAGCGGCGCGTAGGGGGAGCTGGGGCCTTCGCTCAGCAGCAGTGGTCCAGCCCGGCTTCCGGCTACCGCCCCGGCGACGAACCCGAGCAGGGTGAGCACGCCGACGATCAGACCCTGCCGATAGCCCCACATGGCGAAGGCGATGGTGAAGGCGACGATCGCCCAGTCGAGAATGGTCACCGGCAAATAGAAGCAGGCCGGGGCCGCGCGGCTGAACGGCCGGGCCCGTCACTTACGTTCAGTAAGCTGAATCGACGTGGAGGCCATAACTGCGCAAGAGCAGCCCGTCGGCGTCTGCCCGCACTTTCACGCCGCGATCGAGCTGATCGGCAAACGGTGGACCGGTGCGATCGTCTGCGCCCTGACCGAGGGGCCGCTGCGCTTCGGCGAGCTGGCCAAGGCGGTGCCAGGCCTGTCCGATCGCCTGCTCTCGCAGCGCCTGCGCGAGCTCGAGCAGGAGGGTCTGGTCGAGCGCGAGGTCGAGCCAGGCTCGCCGGTCCACGTCACCTATTCGCTGACCAAGGCAGGGGTGGAGCTGGGCCCGGCAATCGCTGAGCTCAAGGCCTGGGCTCGCCGCTGGCGCGCCGAGGAGGCGCCCGGCCGGCGCATATCTGCGTCCTCGGACGCTCGCGTGCAGAGCACGCGACGCTCCCTGAGTCCTTGATCTGCTTGACCCAGGGCGCCTCCTCGGCCCGTCTGGAATTTGGATTAGCCTCAACGCATGGGATTACCCGGACCGTTCCCGGTTGGGCGTTACGCGCGAAAGCTCCGAGAGGAGATGCGCCGCCGCGCGCGTGTATCGCTGTTCGGCGAGGTCACCAGTCTCAGTCGCAGTAAAGCCCAGGCCTATTTCGAGTTGCGTGACGCTGAGGGCGCGGTTCCATGCGCGATCTGGCTGAACGATCTCGAGAAACTCGAACTCCCCGAGCAGGGCCTTCGGGACGGCGCTGAAGTCGTTATCGGAGGCGGTCCGGACTACTACCCCGGCAATGGACAGGCATCGCCCAGCTTCTTTTTTCGCGCCACCCATATCCGCCTCGCCGGCGAAGGCGACCTGCTCGCCCGGCTCGAGGCGCTGCGCGAGCAGCTCCGCGCCGAGGGGCTTTTCGAGCTGCAGAAGCAGCTGGCCCGGCCGCGGCTGCCGAAGGCGATCGGCGTGGTGACGGCGGAGAGTGGGGCGGCCCGCCGCGACCTGCTTGCCGGGCTGCGGCGGCGGGGTTGGGCGGGGACGGTGATTTGGGCCTTCGCGCCGGTTCAGGATCGCCGCGCCGCGCCGGCGATCGCCGGCGCGATCCAGGAATTGGCGGCGACGCCCGCGGTCGAAGCGATCGTCGTCGCCCGCGGCGGCGGCAGCCTCGCCGACCTCTGGGCATTCTGCGACGAGACCCTCTGCCGCACCGTGGCAATGTTGCGAGTGCCGGTGATCAGCGCGGTTGGCCACGAGCGCGACTCGACCCTGATCGACGACGTCGCCGCCGTCGCCTGCTCGACCCCGACCCACGCCGCCGAGGCCGTAGTGCCGCTCGACTGCCACGCTGCGCGCAGTGCTCTAACTCGCAGCGCTGCCTCCCTGCGGCGAGCAGGGGAGGGGACGGTGGGGAGCCGCAGCCGGCACCTGGTGGCGCTGGCCCGCGGTCCCGCCCGGGCGTTGCGCCGGGAGCGGATCGCGCTCAACCAGAAGACCCGGGAGATCCGCGCCTCCTCCGAACGCGGTCTGGCCGAGCGCCGCGCATTTCAGCGCCGCCTCGCTGCCGTCGTTCTCTCTCGCGCCGCCCGGCGGGCCGCTGGGGCGGAAGCGAACAACCGGCGCGAGGCGCTGCGGCGGGCGGAGGTGGCTTTCCGTGCCCACGAACCCGAGCACACCCTGGAGCGCGGCTATGCGCTCGCCGAGGACGTCGCCGGCGAGCCGGTGACCAGCGCCGCTGCTGCGATCGCCGCCGGGCGCGTAAGACTGCGCTTCGCCGACGGCGGCGTCGGCGCGGAGATCGACCGAGATGGGAGCGAGGGATGAGCGAGCAGCCGGAGTCCTATGAGGCCGCGGTCGAGCGGCTGGAGCAGATCATCGATCGGCTCGACTCCGGCCAGGCCGGCCTGCGCGAAACGCTCGAGCTCTGCCGCGAGGGCCGCGAGCTCGTCACCTACTGTGTCACCGAGCTCGATGCGGTCGGTGAGGGTCTCAAGGAGCTGCAGCTAGACGAGCTGGCGGCGAAGCTGGAGACGACACCAACCGAGAGCTAGCGAAAGGAGCAACGCTACGCGCCGCCAGCGGAGTAGTCAGCCCTCAGACACCGGGCCTGAGCAGAGCCGGCCCAACGCCGGGCATCCCCGGCATAGCTCCCAGCTCCGCCGCTCGACCGGCGCCACCGGGAACTCGCCGGCGCCAATTCGTGCGATCGCCTCGGCCAGCGCGTTGCGGCCGCGCTCCATCGCATCGAGGCCGAGCAGCTCGACGACCGGCTCTTCGGGGCGCTCGAGGAAGAGGTAGGCGACCTCGACCTCGGCCGCGCCGCGTGCCTCGGCGACCGCCAGGGCATAGATCGACCGCTGCGTTCTGTACGTGGCGGCACGTTCGGCCGGGGTCGTGTCGCCCAGGCGATCGGTCTTGTAGTCGACGACCAGGGGGGGCGCCCCGTCCCGCTCGACCAGCAGGTCGATCGAGCCGCGCAGCGTCACGCCGGAGACCCCGAGCAGCAATGGCACCTCGGCGCGGGGGATGGCGCCCGCGGCCAGGACCCGCTCGCGCAGCAGGCTGGAGCCGAGCCAGGCGCGAACGGGCGCCAGCAGCTCCTCCTCGACTCCACTTTCGGGGTCCAGCCCGGCGGCGAGGGCGTGGTTGTGGATCAGGTCGATGGGAGGCTCGCGCCACTCGTTGGCGGCGCTCCACTCCAGCATCGAATGGACGGCGGCGCCCCGAGCTGCCGCGTCGTCTCGGGAGCCAGCCGTACCCTCGGCGACTTCGGCGTCTGCGTTCGCTTCTTGTTGCGCTATGGGCAACAAGAAGCGAACGGGCGTGCCGAGGTCGAGGACGCGCTCCATGTAGAAGCGGTAGGCGCATTCCTCGTAGGCGGCGATCGCGGTATAGGAGAGGGGGCGGTTCGGCACAGCCGGTGGTTGGCGCTCCAGCAGCGGCGCTCGGCCCTCGCCCAGCGCCGCTTCTGCCTTGGCCTCGCTCCGCATCGCGGTGAGCCCGGCCGCGCGCTCGGGCGAGGGCAGGTTGACGCGCACCTCGATCCGCGAAGGCTCGAAGTTGGCGTCGAGTCCCTTGCGCGGCTGCGGGGCGGGGATCGCGATCGCCGAATCGCGCTCGCGCTCGACCTCGAAGCCGTCGAGGATCCGCTCGATCACCGGCGTTCCGGGCTGCGTGCCCCGTCCCGGCTGCGGCATGGCCACACCGCTGAGGATCAGCCGTTCGCGCGCCCGCGTCGCGGCGACATGGAAGAGGCGCAGCTCCTCCGCCGCCTCGTGCTGCTGGGTCTCAGCGCAGAGCTGCTCGTGCGAGTAGAGGTTGATCGAGGCGGCGCCGAGGCGACGCAGCTGCAGCCCGACCCGCGGCTGCTCGCTCTCGCGGCCGAGCGTCAGCGGTGGCAGGCGCGAGCCGGCCAGCAGCCGCCGTGAGAGGGTGGGCACCGTGACAACGCCGAACTCGAGTCCCTTGGCGCTGTGGACGGTCATGATCCGCACCCCGTCGTGTCCCTCGATCGCGCTCGCCGCCTCCGCCTCGGCGTCTGCTTCGGCCCGCGAGGCGAGGAAGTCGAGCAGGCCGCGCAGATCTCGTCCCTCGCGAGCCTCGAACTCGCCGGCAAGCCGCATCAGCTTGCGAACGTTGGCGAATCGGGACTCGCCCGAAGGGCGCATCAGGACCGCCAGGTCATAGCCGGTCTCGGCGATCGCGGCGTCGATCAGCCCAGCCAGCGAGAGGCGCCCGGCGCGTGCCCGAAGGCCATCGATCGTCCGTGCGAAGTCGCGCAGCAGCGCCAGCTCCGGCTCCGGGATCGCCTCCAGGCGCTCGGGGCCGTCCAACTCCGCGTCGTCCAGCCCCGCGGCCTGCTCCACCGCAGGCCAGACATGCCGCCTGCGGCCGGCGGCGGCGCGCAGCAGCCAGAGCGTGTCGGGCGCGACGCCGCAGGCGGGAGAGGCGAGCGCGCCGAGCAGGGCCAGGTCGTCGAGCGGGTTGGCGAGCGTCGCCAGCAGCGCCCAGACGTCGGCGACCTGCTGCTGCGACCAGTAACCGCGCCCGCCAATCGTGTAGGGGCGTAGGCCGGCGCGTTCCAGCGAGTCCTCGTAGGCGTCGAGGTGGGTGAAAGCGCGCAGCAGCACGACCATCTCGCCGCGCTCGACGCCGCTCTCGACCAGCTCGCGCAGTCGCTCGGCGACGAAGCGCGCCTCAGCCAGGTGGCTCGGCGGCGTGTCGGCATCGGTCGCCGGCGCCAGGTCGATCCCCTCGGCGTCCCAGCCGTCGCGGGCGGTGAGCAGCAGCTCGACCGCCGGGCCCTCGCCAGGCGGCTCCGGCAGCTCTGGCAGGGCCCCGACCCGCAGCGGATGGAAGGTGTCGGCGAGCAGCTTCTCGCCGATCGCGTTGACGGCGCCGATCACCTCCGGGCGGGAGCGGAAGTTGCCGCTCAGGTCCATCGCCACCGCGTCGGCGCTCTCTTCGACCGCGCGTCGCTGCTCGCGGAAGACATCGAGGTCGGCGTGGCGGAAGCCGTAGATCGACTGCAGCTCATCGCCGACGACCATCAGCTCGGTCCGCGGCCCGCGCAGCGCCTCGATCAGCCGCAGCTGCAGCCGGTTCGTGTCCTGGAACTCGTCGACCAGCAGGTGGCTGAACCGGGCCCGATAGGCGTTGCCGATCTCCTCCCGTTCGAGCAGGCGGACGGCGCGCAGCTGCAGGTCCTCGAAGTCGAGCCCTTCGCGTCGCTCCTTGATCGCCTCGAAGCGCTGCGAGAAGAGACCGAGCAGCTCGGCGATGTTGCGGTAGGCGTCGCCTCCCTCACCCGCCTCGGCCGCGCTGGTCACCGCCGCGTCGATCGCCTCCCGGTAGGCGGTCATCGATTTCGCTTTGCTGTTGGTCCTCAGCGAGGCCAGCTCGTCGAGGCTCGGGAGGTCGTCGGCGCCGAGCACGACCAGCGCCTGCTCGATCAGCTCCCAGTTCGAATTGGTCGGCTTCAGCTCCTCGAGTGTTGCCACAGCCACCTCTACGGCACGGCGGACGGCGGCCTCCAGGTCCGGGGGTGGGGGCTCGGGCAGGCCCGGCATGGAGATCCCCCGGCTGCGAAGCTCGCCGTGGACGCCACTGACGATCGCCCGCAGGCCGCCGATCTCGAACGCGGCCACGGTTCGCTCGCGCACCTCATCGCCGCCGGCGAGGAACTCCGCCAGGGCGTCGTCGAATGCCTCGCCCGCTATCCGCTCGGTCTCCGGCCCGTCGAGGACGCGGAAGTGGGGGTCGATCCCGGCCGCAACTGGGTGGCCGGCGAGGAGCCGGTTGCAGAAGCCGTGGATCGTCGTCACCCAGGCGCCGCCGATCGTCGCCAGCAGCGCGCGCGCGCGCTGCGAACCCTCCGCGGCCCGCAGCTCGAGCGCCGCGCGGATGCGCTGGCGCAGCTCGGTCGCCGCCTTGTCGGTGAAGGTGAAGGCGAGCACCGCCTCGGGAGAGACCTCCAGATCGCAGACGAGGCGGCAATAGCGGTCCACCATGACGCCCGTCTTGCCGGCGCCGGCGCCGGCCTCGACCAGCACGTCGTGGCCATCGGCCTCGATTGCCAACGATTGTTCGGGGGTCGGCGTGCGGTGGGTCACCTCTCCTCCCACTCGCCGTTCTCGGGCTCGACTGGAGCCCGGTCGCGGCGGCAGATCGGGGCGAAATCGCAGAAGGCGGGGCAGACGTCGTGCCCACGCAAGCCGCGGCGCGGCCCGGGGTCGCGGCGGATGTCGCCGCGGCGCATGCGGGCGACAATCTCGCCAGCGCGCCGGCGAGCGTCGGCCAGCAGCTCCTCGAAGCCCTCGCGGTCGACCAGGTCCTTGTCGTAGAGGCCGTAGGAGGCGAGCTGCGCCGCGGCGTCCTCGCGGACCGCCCCGCGCGGGCGCCGGGCCGAGGTCCCGCGCAGCGGGTGGTAGAGCCCGCCGACCGCTTCCACATTCCAATGCTCTGCGACCGCGATCAGGTAGAGCTGAAGCTGGAGCTTTGCCTGCTCCTCGAACTTCTCGCGCGGCGTGACCGCACGAGAGAGCTTGTAGTCGAGGACGAGGGCGCGGCCGCTGGGGTCGCGGTCGACCCGGTCGATAGCTCCGTGCAGGCCCCAGCCGTCGATCTCGAGCGCCGGGCGCTCGGCCTCCTCGTCCTCGCCGAAGCGGCCCTCCAGCAGCCAGGGCTCGAAGCCGCCCGTCTCGCGTGCCGCCTCGTCGGCGAGGAAGCGCGCCAACAAGCCCTCGACCCGGCGCGCGATCGCTCGCTCGGCGGGGTGGACGCCCAGGCTGCGCTCGGCCGCGAGCTCCCCCACCAGCTGGCGGGCTCGCTCGATCCAGGCGCTGAGCGAGCTGGGGCGGGGGAGCGGATCGCCGCCCGGTCGCTCGCGATAGAGGCGATCGAGCACAGCGTGCATCAAGCCGCCCTGCACGAGGGGGTCGGGGGCGGGGTCGAGCGGCTGTGGGTCGAGCTCGTGCGAGACGAACCAGCGGTAGGAGCAGACGTCGAACCCCTCCAGGGTCGTGCCGCCGTAGGCGGGGACCGCGGCGAGGGCCTCGAGCACGGCCGGGTTGGAGAGCGGGCCAGGCGAGCGGCTGGCGGTCTCGGCCGTTCGCGCGATCGTCAGGCGCCGCGCGATCCGCTCGCCGACGTCGACTGCGACGCCGGCCCCCGCGAGCAGAGCCTCAACGTCGGCGCTTGGGCCGCGGGCCGCGATCGAGCGCGCCAGCTCGGCCTCAGACGGCGCCTCGCGAGGCGGGTGGACGACTTGGGCCAGGTCGCGGGCGACGGTCAGCTCTGCCTCGACTGCATCGTCCTCGCCGTCCTTCGGCGCCGGCTCGAGCAGTCGCCGGACGTCATCGAGGAAAGGCGAGCGCGGCTCGGCGACCCCGTTCTCGTCGCTGTCTCGGCAGGAGAGGAAAAGTCGTCGATTGGGCAGCGCCAGGCAGGCGTGGAAGAGATAGCGCTCCTCGGCATCGGGATCGCGGCGCGGCTCGAGGCCAAGCGCGAGTCGCTGCGATTCGGAGAGGAAAGGGTCCTCGCCGCGGTCGCGTCGCGGGAACTCGCCGTCCTGGAGCGAGGCGACGAATGCGAACTCGAAGCGTGATGCGCGCAGCCGGTAGGGGCTGGCGATTCGCACACGGCCCTCGATCGGGCCGCTCCAGGCGCGGAAGCGAAGCTCGCGCAGTATCGCTGCCAGATCCTCCGCTGGTGGCGCCAGCGAGGAGAGCTCGGCCAGATCGCCGAGCGTGGTGGAGATCGCGGCGGCGGCGCGCAGCTCCAGACCGTCGCCCCGCCCCGGCGCCGGTCCGTCTTCCCCGCTGCGCAGCGGTCGCGAGGCCATCGTCGCGGCAAGCCGGGCGACCGCGGCCGCCAGCTCGGTCGGCCCCTCGCTTGCCGCCCGCCTGAGCCGGTGGAGGTCGCCAGGCAGCCGCTCATGGCGCTCCTTCCACAGCTCCAGGGCGGCGGCCGCGCTCTGCAGTCGGCGGCGGCGAACGGCGCGCTCGAACCAGTCGACTTGGATCGGGCGCAGCCCGGACGGACCGCGCAGGAAGCGCAGCAGGTCGTTCGCGCGGCCGGCGCCGAACTCCGCCTCCAGCAGCGCGATCAGCGTCCCGCCCACCGCGGTGCCCGCGACCGGCACTTCGGCCTCCAGCGCCACGGCGATGCCGCAGGACTCGAGCACCGCGGCGAGCAGCGGCCCGCGCCGCGCCGGGTCGCGCACCGCGATCGCGATCGCAGCGGGGTCGGCGCCGTCGCCGATCAGCTTCGCCACCTCGGCCGCGATCGCCTCCGCCTCGCCCCGCTCGCCGGCGGAGCGCAGCAGCACCAGCGCCTCGTCGGCGCCGCGTCGCGCCGGCTCCGCACGTCCGAACTCGCGCTGGATGTGGACCAGCAGGGGGTCGATGCCGAATGGCTCGAGCTCCTCCGCGGGGCCGCTGAGGAGCTCGGTGTCCGTGGCGATCTTGCGCAGCCCCTCCAGCAGCGGGATCCGCGCGGCGAGCGCGGCGTCGCTCTCCTCAAAGGGAAGGGCAACGGTGACTTCGGTTGCCGCGCTCAGCGCCTCGAGCAGCCGGTGCTGGTTCGGGGTGAGGTCGCCTGGCTCATAGAGGAAGACCGGCCGCTCCCCCCAGGTCGCCGGCGCCGCCCGCAAGGACTCGATCGCGCCGAGGGCGACGCCGTGCACGTCGAGCAGGCCGAGTCGGTCCCGCGCCTCGGCGTAGGCGGCGAACAGCAAGGTCAGGTCGCCGAGGTAGGCCGAGGCCTCGAGCGTCTGCGCCCCGGACCCCAGGGACGCCGGCTCGAGGCCGGCGCTCTGCAGCTCGTCGAGCAGGCGCTCGAACGGGATCGCGAAACCAGGCCGCGCGGCGGAGCGCCGCAGTGGCCCCAGCTCGTCACGACGCGCGGCGATCCCGACTGAGATGGCAGCCAGCCGCTGTGCGGGCGTCAACTCGCCGGTGGACGGCATGCCGGCGCTCCTCGCCACCTCGCGGAAGAGCCCGTCGAAGGTCATCACCGAGCCGCCGAGGGCGGCGCCGGGCTCGCAGAGGATGCGCTCGAAGCGGAAGACGTCGTCCAGCGTCGGCAGGACCAGAATCGGATTGCGGTCGAGCGCCGCGCGGAAGCGGGCCTGTATCCGGTCGGCGCGGCCGGAGTTGGGGGGTCCGTGGATCAGTTTCAGCGGCATATCGGCAAGCGCCCCAGCATAGGTCCGCCTCCGGCGTGCCCTGGGGCGCTGGCAAGCCGCTGCGGGAAGCCGCAAATGGCGCTGTTCCGTCTCCGCTTTGCCGTCTTCCGCCCTCTCTAGATTGGGATCGGTAAATGGCCCTCTGCTTCGTAGACCCAGCCGACGCTATCCGCGCCATCTCCGACTCGATCGGCCGTGAGGCGCGCCGCCAGCTGCTCGGCGAGGCGGTCCGCTCCTGGGTCGACGAGATTCCCGACGACGAGCTCGAGGTCCACTACGCGAAAGCGCTCTCCGAGCTGGACGAGCACGACCTTTCGATGCTGGCCGCCTGGCACGGCTCGCTGGAGCTCGGCCAGCCGGTCCCCAACCGCGACTTCCTCATGGGCGCCTTTGGCTCGCTCGGCGAGAATCGCCGTGAGGCGCTGAAGCTGGCTGCCGGCTTCCGCGGTGAGGAGGCCGTCGACTCCGGCGTCACCGAAGACGATGCGCTCGAGCTCGTCCTCGGCCTGCTCTCCCCACCTCGCCTGATGGAGCTCGCCGCCGAGGCGGTCGACCTCTACGTCTGGGACCGGGCCGGCTCAGACAACTAGCGCTGGCTCGGGTCAGTTCTTTTTTGTCGGCGTGATTTTGAACCTGCCACGGCGGGCGGCCGGTTCAAATGCCAGTCCGTCGAGTAGATCGCAGGGTGGGATGCCGAGCGCGCCGGCGAGCTTCACCAGCGTGTCGAGCCTGGGAAGCTGCTGTCCGCGCTGCAACTCGGAAACCTGCGTCCGGTGGATCTCGGCCTTGGCTGCGAGCGCTTCCTGCGAGAGGCCCGATTTGCTTCGGTAGTGGGTCAGGTTTTCGGCGAATCTCTTGGCTAAGTCGTCAGACACACAGGAAGTCTCGTATCTGTCCTGGGTTTATGCCACAGGAAGAAGTAAGGAGAGAAAACACGACAAGTCTTGCCCGGGAATACAAAGTTGGCTTTGACCGGCGACGGGGCTACAGCGCCGCGCGCACATCGGCGATCGCCTGTGCGTTGTCCTGGAAGTGGACCGCGGTCATGCCGGCTCGCTCGGCGCCTTCGCAGTTGACCTTGATGTCGTCGACGAAAAGGCAGGACTCGGCGGGGAGGCCGACCCGCTCCAGGGCGATCGCGTAGATCTGCGATTCGGGCTTGCGGCAGCCGACGAAGCCGGAATCGACGACCGTCTCGAAGATCTCGTCGACCGGAAGCATCGGCCGCCACAGTGGCTCCCACTCCTGCACGTTGTTGGTCAGCATCGCCATTCGGTAGCCGGTGGCCTTCAGCTCGCGCATCAGCTCGATCATCTCCAGGTTCGGCTCGAGCGCCTCGAAGTAGATCTCTTTGAAGCGGTGCATCTCGGGCCGGTGACCGAGCAGCGGCTCGAGGCTGTCGGTGAGCTTCTCCAGGAAGGCGACCTCGGTGATCTCGCCCCGCTCCATTTCGAAGAGGGGATTGTCTCCGTTTGCCTCGGTGGCCGCCTGCATCGCCTTGCCCAGGGTTTCGGTCGTGATCCCGGTCTGGTCCTGGAAGGCCATGAAAGACTGGATCAGCGGCGTGGTCAGCACACCACCGAAGTCGGAGATCACGGCCTGGATCCCGGCGCCCTGGTCAGCCATCTTCACGGGTCAGCTCGTAGTGGCCGAGGCCGTCGCGCCCCTCGACCGACCAGCGGAAGAAGGCGATGTCGGAGTCGATGCCGGGCCGACGCACCTTGGCGGCGCTGATCAGAGTCCCGGCCCCGCGCAGGGGCTGTCCTTCGTCGCCGTCGGTCCAGAGCTCCAAGGTCGCCCGCCGCGGCACCCCGTCGGGCCCGTACTCGGTCGAGAGCAGCGTCTCGGAGACCTCGATCGGAGCGCCATCCGGGCCGCAGAGGACCACCGCCACCTGCTCGTCGCCGTGCCCACTCGACCCTGGCGGGCGCACCGCGCTCAGCGCCAGCAGGCCCCCGTCGGAGAAGACGATCCCGATCGACCGCCGCAGCGCCTGACCCGTCTCTTCGCTCATCTCGCGGCAGCCTATTCTCCTGGCCAGAATTGAAGCCAGCGACGATCCGCACCGCCGATCCCGACCGCGACGCCGCCGCGTGCGTCGCCATCTACGCGCCCCACGTCGAAGCGGGCGCGACCTCGTTCGAGGAAGAGCCTCCCAGCCCAGCCGAGTTTGCCGAGCGGATCGCCACCATGGCGGCGACCTACCCTTGGCTGATCGCCGAGCGCGACGGCGACGTGGTCGGTTACGCGTACGCCTGTCCCCACCGCGCACGTCCGGCCTACCGCTGGGCGGTGGAGGTATCTATCTATGTGGCCGCGGAGTGGCGCGGCCAGGGTCACGGGCGGGCTCTCTACCGGGAGCTCCTCGAGCGGCTGCGGCGCCAGCGCTTCCAGGTTGCCTGCGCCGGGATCACCATGCCCAATGCGGCAAGCGTCTGCCTTCACGAGAGCCTCGGCTTCGTCGCCGTCGGCGTATACCGGAGGATCGGCTGGAAGGCGGGCGCCTGGCGCGACGTCGGCTGGTGGCAGCTCGAGTTGAACCCGGCGGACGAGGGACCTCCTGCCGAGCCGCTGCCGCCCGAACCGTAGCCCCGGCTAACATTGACCGATGCCAGAGAACCAGACCGATGTGTTGACCGAGGACGACGTGATGGAGGCGCTCGAGGAGGTGATCGACCCCGAGCTGGGGCTCGACTTCGTCTCGCTCGGCCTCGTCTACGACGTCGAGATCGAGAAAGAGGACGTCTACGTCACTTTCACGCTGACCACGCCGGCCTGCCCGATCGGCCCCCAGGTGTCCGAGCAGATGAAGGAGTTCGTCGGCGACCTCCCCGGAGTCAGCGCCGTCCATCCGAAGATGATCTTCGACCCGCCTTGGTCCCCCGAGATGATGACCGACGACGCCAAGTTCGCACTTGGCTTCTAGGCAGGGATTGGGGGGTCATAGGGGGTCATAAGGGGTCAGTTCTGTCCCCATCCCCGTCCCCACGGCTGTCCCCACGGGATACCACGGCCACACCGAGCGCGGTACCTTTTCGCTCGCAGGTGAGCGAAGGGCATATGGCAGAGGAAAGCATCACCCACGCGAAAGCGCTAGACCTCATCGAGGAGCACATTGGTGAACAGGTTTATGTTGACTTTCTCTTCGCGCCCCCGGATGGTTCGAAAGGCGATTTTCTCGGCGTCGAGGAGATGGCCGGCGTTCTCGCGAATCCCTTTAAGACCTCCGCGCCTCGAACCCGATGTTGGGGCCTACGAACTTGGCCCCGACAGCGGCCGCTCGTTCTACCTCTCGCCGATGGCGGGCACGGTGTGCTTGCGCGACAACGGGATCGACTTCCGGCCCAGCGACGGCGCGCTGATTCGCGTTGCGTGGCGCGGTAGCAGCGAGGTCGGCGACTGGCGCCCTACTCGTGAGGCGTTGGCCAAATTCAACGAGTTGGGGATCGCGATGCCGGAACACGAAAAGCCAGGTGTCATCCTGCCAGCAATAGCGCGGGCGCGCGCCATTGGCCGGGGAATGGGAATCGGCCGATAGGGCGGGTAGGTCGGGCGAGAGGTGTGTGTGGGCAGCTATGTAAGGAGTGCGACAGCGCGGAGCGCTGCCGGGTGTCGGCTCCACGATCTCATCGTCTCGGTTTTTGAACAGGCCGAACTCTCGAAGGCTGCGGATCGCCTGGGCCCTGTCTCGGTCTCCCTGCTGTCGTCTGGGTCACTGACGATCTTCAAGGAGAGTCCGTCTGTCGATAGGTGTTCGGGGTGCAGTTCGGCGGCCACTTCGAGGATCACGGCTTCGACTATCGCCATGTTGTACTTCGGCGGAGTGTCGCGGTCGGTCATTGTCTCTCCCTCGGTGGGTTTGCTGGTGCGCGGCGATGGGCGACGCAGGGGGCGATCCTTCCTGTCCTGCGCCCTCGGCTCGCACTACGAGGGCGTGTAGGTCCGCTGGCTCCCAGGCCGCCTCGAAGGCCAGTAGCGCGAAGGTGTAGCCGGTCGCCTTGCCGCCGTTGCCATTGGCTTTCTTCATGCGCTTCGCCGTTGCCTGCTGCTCGTTTTCGACTTCCTTGGTCGCCCGCTCCGCGATTGCCTTCACGTTGCGCTGTCCCTCGCCGTCGAGGACCAGCGGGGTGCGGGTGATGTGGTCATGCGTCCCTTTCAGCTTGCCCGCTTTTAGGGCGTAGGCAAGGTCGTTGAACAGGTCACTGGCCTGGCCTGCGCCGACTACGGCGCGCAGCCCTTTCTTGAGCCGACGCCACGCCTTCGCCGGGAGCAGGGTTTTCGCACTGGCGCGGTAGTAATGCTCGACCGCCCCTCGGCGCGGCTCGGTGCGGGTCTCCTCGATCATCCCGTCGCAGTCGTCGCGCAGGACTTTGACGTGGTAGCTGACCTGGCTCAGCCCTTCGTCGAGCGCCTTCGACAGGCCGTTCGGGCTGACCTCACCTTGCACTGCGGCGAGCAGGATGTGCTGCCGCAGGACGTGATCCAGTGCCTTGACGAACCGTGGGTCCACGAGGACCGGCAGGTGCGCCCCGCCCTTCCCTCCGCCCCCGTTGCTTGACTTAACTCTAGGCATCTCTCGCCCCTTCCCGTTCACAGGGACGTGGGGGAGCAGCGGAGCACCACCCACGGAATAATCCCCGGACCGACTATCCGTTGGTTCAAACAGTCGGTTCTATTCTGAATAGTGAACAGTTACAGATAGGAACGGGCGAGTCTGTACCAATTTCTTGAATGGTTTCCCCCCGTCAGAGGGATTTCACCTGTAAGTCAGTTTTTCCTTGGAGTGAGTCGGTGCATCGCAGGAGCAGTGGAGTCAACGGGCTTGCTTCGCTCGAAGCCCAACGTTGCGGCGATCAGCGTCGTCGCCTTCTCACCCGATTTGGCTCGTCTGTTGGTAGACCGAGCCTCGATCTCCGTAACCCGTTCCCATGATTCGCGCTGCTCATCAGCTAGTTCATCGCGACCCTGCTCGTCGAGGTTGTACCAGCGCCACATCATGCGGACTCGGGGATCTCTGTTCAGTTTCTGGGTTCGCAGCGCCGCGAGGGACTCGGCCATGATCGCTTGGAGGACCACCGCGGCGTATTCTTGCTTGACCTCCGGTGGCAGCGCCTCCGCCTCCTCGTCGCTCACGACTGGGAGTTCAACGGCCCGATAGAAGTGCTGATCGGTGTTGCGGACCTTTTCAATCCTTGCCACCTCAATAGAGCCCGAGCTGAGCATTTCTTTGATGTGGTGGCCGATGGTGGTTAGGGGCCAGTGGGTGAGTTCGGCAAGCTCGGAGGCGCTGTAGATAGCTTCGTTTAGCAGGCAGAGGATTTCGATCCTGATGCGGTGCGCAATGGCGTAGGACACCGCCTCTTCGATGCTCCGCTTCCGGTCCTTGATGATCTCTGCCACCGAAATCCCTCCGCTCAGTCTGGTCTGGACATTCAGAAGGACCAGATCATATTGCCATTCATCTTCGGTGTTTCCCTGCCGCTAGGGCTATCCCGGATAGTCGGGAAATCCCTAGCATCGGCCTCCCAACCCCGGCGAGTGAGCCGGGATGACAAAGCGGGGAAGGGAGGTGAGTACGGATGATGGTCCTCAAGGTTGAGAAGGCGGCTCCCATCGTAGAGATCTACAAGCACGGCTAGACCGTATGTAGGGGCCGATCTCGGCCCGCTTGCGTTGGGCCGGGGTCGGCCCCGTTGTGTTGTCGGAGCAGGCGGCATGGGGAGGCGACAGTCTACGCGAGGACTTGTGAAGTTTCCTATGGAGGTTCCATCCCACAGGACAGAGGATTGCGGCATGGGCGCTCTCGGCGCCAACCTGCGCGAGGCGCGCGAACGGCTTGGGTTGACGCAGGGACAGGTCGCGCAGAGGAGCGGGGTCCACTCCACGGAGGTCAGCCGGATCGAGGCGGGGAAACGCGACCCAAAAGTCTCGACCGTGGAAAGACTCGCCAGGGCGGTCGAGGTAAAGCCGGGGCAGCTGCTTGTCTAAGCTGCCGCCATGCAGGGGCGGGAGCCAAGGCGCGTCGAGAAGCCCTGGGGGCACGAGATTTGGTGGGCTCAGACGCCGGAGTACGCTGGCAAGGTCCTCGTCGTTCAGGCGGGGCATGCTCTCTCGTTGCAGTTGCACCGCGAAAAGGACGAGAGCTCCTACTTGTTCTCGGGTCGTTTGCGGCTGACGGCTGGCGCGACGGAGGCCGACCTTGAGGAGCGTGTTCTTGAGCCGGGTCAGAGCTGGCGAAACGAGCCTGGGACCATCCACTCCATTGAAGCTCTCGAGGACTCGGTCGTCTTTGAGGTTTCGACCCCGCACCTTGACGACGTCGTTCGCCTCAGAGACCGATACGGGCGCACCGGCCAAGACTGACCTTCCCCTAAATAGCGCTATCGACTTAGCGGGGTCCAGCGTCCCCAGCTCGCTAGCGCGGAAGCTGCGGATCGTCCGGGTCGATCTCCTCGGCGGTGCCATCGAAGTCGTAGGGGCGCTCGGCGGGCGTGCTGTTGCGAGGACGCCCCGCGCCATCGACGCCCCCGACACCGACGACCACGAAGCGGTGCCCGGCGTAGGCGCGCAGGAGGCGGCGGAAGATCGCGCGGGTCGGCGGGATGAGAAGCAGGACGCCGAAGATGTCGGTGACGAAGCCCGGCGTCAGCAGCAGGGTGCCGCCGACGGCGATCATCAGGCCGTCGGCGACCTCGCGGCCGGGGAAGCGCCGCTCGGCGATCGCCTGGTTGAAGCGCCGCCAGGCGCCGCGACCTTGGTGGCGAAGCAGCAGCGAGCCAAGCAGCGCGTCCGCGAGGAGCAGCGCCAAGGTGGGCAAAACCCCGATCAGCCCCCCGATCTTGATGATCACGAACAGCTCGACGATCGGGACGACGATGAAGAGGACTACGACCAGGGCCACGGCTCAGGCCGGCGCCGCGGCGGCAGCGGCGGCCTGCTCCAGCTCTTCCAGCGACTCGTCGATGCCGGCGGCGATCGTTTCGACGTCCTCCATCGAGTCGTAGTCGGCGAGCAGGCCGAAGCAGACGCGGCCGTTATAGCTCATGATCGCCACCGCCATCGCATGGTTCTGGGGCAGGAAGGCGACCGGGAAGACCTCTTCAAGCTGGCGTCCCAGTACATAGAGGGGCATCTGCGGGCCGGGGACGTTGGTGACGATCAGATTGAAGAGCCGGGTCGAGAAGTTGATTCTCGCCGCCTGCGCCAGCAGGGTCGGCGGGGCGAAGTCGTTGAAGCGGGAGATCACTTCGGCGCCCAGCGCCTGCTTGGAGCGCTTCACCCCTGCCATCTGCTCGCTGACCACTCGCAAGCGCCGCGCCGGGTCCTCGACATAGACCGGCAGCGGCCCGCGCATCGCAGCGAGTTTGTTGCCCAGCTCACCGCGCTCGTCCGCCGTTCGGATCGAGACCGGGACCAGGGCGCGCAGCTCCAGACCCTCGGTGCGGATGCCGCGGGTCTGCAGCCATTTGCGCAGGGCCCCAGTCACCACCGCCAACACGACGTCGTTGACGGTCCCGCCCAGGCTGTCCTTGATCCGTTTGAAGGTCGCCAGCTCCGATCGGGTCCAGGTGAAACGTCGGTGCGGGCCGATCTGGCGGTTGAGTGGCACGTCGGGGGCGGGATCGGCTAAAGCCCCGACCACCTCGCCGACGCCCTCCAGCGCCTCGACGGCCCGGCGCGCGGCTGCCTCCGGGTGGCGCACGACCTCCACGGCGCGCTCGGCCAGTTTCAACGGCGCGACTGCCAGCTCTGTGGCGCCGCGCGCGATCAGGTCGGTCGTGCTCGGCGCGGCCTGGGGTTTCCAGCCGTCCTCGACCGGGGCCGGCTCGGGCACCGGCTCGAGGTCGAAGAGCACGGTCCCGATGTCGACCCCGGCGATCCCGTCGACCGCGGCGTGATGGGTCTTGGTCAGCAGGGCGAAGCGATCGCGCTCCAACCCCTGCACCAGCCACATCTCCCAGAGCGGCTTGGAGCGGTCGAGCTGCTGCGAGAAGACGCGCGCGGCGAGTCGCTTCAGCTGCGCCTCCCCGCCCGGCTCGGGCAGCGCCGTGTGGCGGATGTGGTAGCTGAGGTTGAAGTTGACGTCGTCGGCCCAGAGCGGCCGGCCGGCCTCCAATGGCGGCACGACCAGCCGCTGGCGGAAGCGGGGGACCTGGTCCAGCTTCCCCCGCACGTGCTCGACCAGGTCGACGTAGCGCGGCGGCGGGCCCTCGAAGATCAGGATGCCGCCGATGTGCATGTGGCTGGACGAGGTCTCGTTGGTGAGGAACGAGGCGTCGGTCGAGCTGAGGCGCTCGAGGTGGTCTCCGGCGGTGTTCATCCTGCAAGGCTAGCTACGGCGCTTGCCGGGGCCAAGTCCGGCAAGCCGGTCGCAACTCCGCCACCGGTACCCTGGGGCCATGCCCACCACCGCAACCGCAGTGCCGAAGCGCGTCCTGCTCGCCGCTCCGCGCGGCTACTGCGCCGGCGTCGACCGCGCCGTGCAGACGGTCGAGCGAGCGCTCGAGCACTATGGCGCCCCCGTCTACGTCCGCAAGGAGATCGTCCACAACAAGCACGTGGTCGAGGAGCTCTCCAAGCGGGGGGCGATCTTCGTCGAGGAGGAGACCGAAGTGCCGGAGGGCGAGATGGTCGTCTTCTCCGCCCACGGCGTCGCTCCCGCGGTGCACGAGAACGCCGCCGCCCGCAAGCTGCGCACGATCGACGCCACCTGTCCGCTGGTCACCAAGGTCCACGTCGAGGCGCGCCGCTTCGCCGCCGACGGTTACACGATCGTGATGATCGGCCACGAGGGCCACGAGGAGGTGGAAGGAACCACCGGCGAGGCTCCCGACAGCATCGTCCTCGTGCAGACGGCTGGAGAGGTGGATCGGCTCGAGGTCGCCGATCCCGAGCGGGTCGCCTTCATCACCCAGACCACCCTCTCCGTCGATGAGACCGCCGAGATCATTGCCGCCCTGCGGGCCAAGTTCCCGGCGATAGTCAGCTCCAAGTCCGACGACATCTGTTACGCCACCACCAATCGCCAGATCGCCGTCAAACAGCTCGCCCGCGAGTGCGACCTGGTGCTGGTGATCGGCTCGACCAACTCCTCCAATTCCAACCGGCTGGTCGAGGTCGCACGCGAACACGGTGCCGCCTCGCACCTGATCGACAACCACACCCAGGTGCAGGAGGAGTGGCTGGCGGGGGTGGAGACGGTGGGGATCACCTCCGGCGCCAGCGCCCCCGAGGAGCTGGTCGAGCGCCTTGTCGAGTCCTTCCGCGAGCGCGGCGCCGACGACGTCTCCGAGCTCCGCACCGTCCACGAGGACGTGCGCTTCATGCTCCCCAAGAAGATTCGCGAAGTGGTGGCCGGGTAGAGGGTGGGGAGTGCCCCCGCCCTCTATGGCACGCCTGCCGAGAAGCTGATGGACCAGATTCGGAGGCCTGGGGTGGGACGGAGAGCAATGGTGTGCTGCTCGTGCTTCGGGTGCTCGGCAAGTGTGTAAAGGGCCGGGCCCGAGACCGCGGCCGAGCTCATCACCGAGCCGTCGAGCTCGATGGCTATCTCACCCTTGCCCTCGACCGTCGCGTAGGCGCCGCCGGCTTCGTAGGGGACCTCCAGCTTGGCGCCTGTCCATGCCTTCTCCCACGAGCCGCCGGGGAACAGCTCGGGGGTGGGGGGCATGACCTTGGCTCCGGGCGAATCGGTTGGCCGTTGGGGATCCATCGGGTCCGGCAGGGCGCGCAGGGCGTCCTCCTCACGCAGCTCGGCCTGGATCGCTTCCTCGCTGGCGCGGTATTCGCCCTCGCCGAAGTGGAACCAGGTGAGTGCTCCGCCCGTCTTCCAGAGGAAGAGGCTGGGCCAGCCCTCGCAGCCGTAGGCGTGCCAGAGGCGACGATCGGCGTCGATTGCGACCGGAAACTCGACTCCGAGCCGCTCCACGCCGGCGGCGACCGCTTCGCGCTCGGCGCCGAAAAGGAAGCGCGGCGCTTGCACGCCGATCGTGGTCAGGCCAAGCGGCTCGTAGCGACGCGCCCACTCGGAGACGTAGGGAAGCGTCCGCACGCTGTTGAGCTGGGCGAAGTCGAAGAAGTGGACGAGGACGGGTCCGCCCGCGGTCGCAAGCGGCATCGAGCGTGGCGCCTCGCCGATCCACTCGCTCCCCTCAGGCAGGTCAGGCGCAGCAATGTTCTCCCGTTCGGGCCGCATGGGCCGCGCAAGTTACCCCGCAACGAGACGTGCCGGGAGTTAGGCACCCATATGGACCCTTAACTCCCGGCACGTCCCCAGATGCTGTTGCTGCAATGCGCTAGCTTGTTCGAGCGATGATCGAGTTCGCCATTGCGGCTGTTCCGCTGTTGCTGCTCGTCGCCGCGCTGCTGCTCGGGCGCTACCCGGGATGCGAGATGGCGATGCGGCTTGCCGAGCGGATTGCATCGCGCGCTCGGCCGAGGGCCACAACGGCCGACAACTCGCCCCGGCCCCGGCCGCCGGCCTCGCACGCCGCGCATGGCGGCCAACTGATCGCCCTCAGCCTCGCGCAGCGGCCTCCTCCGCTCGCTGCCTAGCGCAGCGATACGGCCCGCGCCCTCTGGGATGCGGGCGAATCCGGCGCGGGCGGGATGCCCACGCCACGCGAAGGAGCAAGCAATGAACTCGAATACCGGACGCGCGGTCGCTGGCATCGCGATCATCGTCGTGGCGGTCGTGCTGCTGATCGTGTTGAAGAACGGCGGCAGCGACACGAGTGCGACGACCAAGGGTGTCACCACGATCGTCATCAAGAACGGCAAGCCGGTCGGTGGTATCGCGCAGCTGACCTACAACAGGGGCGAACAGGTCCGCTTCAAGGTGGACTCCGACGTCAGCGACGAGGTTCACATGCACGGCTACGACATCATGAAGGACGTCAAGGCGGGCGGCTCGGTCAGCTTCGACTTTCCGGCCACGATCGAAGGCGTCTTCGAGGCGGAGCTGGAGGGCCGCAAAGAGCAGATCCTGGAACTGACGGTGAATCCGTGAGCTTCTTCCTGCCGGTCGCGCACGCGCTGGTCGCGCGCAAAGACCTGCCGGTCCCGGTCTGGCTGTTCGCCTGGGGGGCGTCGATCGTCCTGATCGTCTCCTTCTTCGCCCTCTCGGTCAGCTGGCGGGCGCCCCGCTTCGAGGAGGACCGCTGGCGTCCCCTCGGGGCGGGGCTCTCGCGAGCCCTGCTCGGCCTGCCGGCGCAGATCGTTTGCGGGCTGGTCGGGGTCCTCCTGCTCGGCCTGGCGATCTACGCGGGTCTGCGTGGCACCGAAGCCCCCGACCGCAATTTCGCCCTCACCTTCCTCTATGTCACCACCTGGCTCGGCTTTCCCCTGTTCAGCGTCTTCCTCGGTGACGTCTTCCGGCCCTTCAACCCATGGCGGTCGGTCGGCCGGGTCGTGGGAGCGGGGTTCACGGCGCTGGCGGGTCAGCGACCAGCGCACCTGCGCTATCCGGAGGCGCTGGGGCGCTGGCCTGCGGCGCTCGGTCTGATTGCAGTTGTCTGGCTGGAGGTCATCTACGGGGCGAGCGGCGGAGTCGCGGTGGGCCTCGCGCCACATGCGGCCGCGGTTGCGGCCCTCCTCTACAGCGGCTACACGCTGGCGATGATGGCGTTGTTCGGCGCCGAGCAGTGGTGTCGGACCGGCGAGGTGTTCTCGGTTTACTTCGGCATGTTCGGCCGGCTCGGCTGCTTCGGGGTCGAGGACGGCCGGCTCGGTGTGCGCAGGCCCTTCGCGGCAGCTGCGAAGTGGGCGACCGTACCCGGTTCGGCAGCGGTGGTGATCGCTTCGATCGCGACCACCAGCTTCGACGGCGCCCAGGAGGGAGCATTCAAGGGCGCCCTCGAAAGCACTTTCAACCATCTCACCGACGCCGGTTTCGGCCTCACCTCGGCGCTGCGGCTCACCGACACTCTCTTCATCCTGCTCTGCTTCGCCGGCGTCGGCCTCGTCTACCTGACCGGGGTGTGGGGGATGGCGAGCGTCCCCGGCGCTCCCTCGTTCAAGAAATTGCGTGCAGGCTTTGCCCACTCCCTGATCCCGATCGCCCTCGCCTACCTGATTGCCCATTACTTCAGCCTCTTCGTCTTCCAGGAGCAGGCGCAGTTCACCTACCTGCTCTCAGACCCGCTGGGAACCGGGACCACCGATCTCTTCGGGACTGCTTCCTCCGGAATCGATTTCCAACTGCTCAACGCCAACGCAATCTGGTACGTGCAGGTCGGCGCCCTCGTGATCGGTCACGTGATCGGCCTCACCCTTGCTCACGATCGAGCCACTGCGTACTGGGGTGACTATAGGCAGGCCGCACGCTCGCAGTACTGGATGCTGGCGGTGATGGTCGCCTTCACCTGCTTCGGCCTCTATCTGCTCTCGGTGGCGAACGCGTGAACCCGCAACGACCGGGAAAACTGCGGGATTGCGGCATTGACCGCTCGGTTTTTTACCGATGCCCAGGGTGCTGAGGGGTGGTTTACTGATCGTCAGGTTGCAAGTCCAGTTCCTTTCGAATTCCCTCCCAAGAAAAACAGCACCGAGGCCGCCGGAAGATCAGCCACTCCGACGGTCTCGGTGTAGTCCTGTTGCCGCCTCGCTGAAGATGGCTCTAAAGGATCTCGCCGAGCCGGCGCTCCAGCGCCGCCGAGACCTCGTCGCGCACCGGGCCCTCCGCGAGACGCTCGACCAGGGACTCGAGGAAGCCCTCGATGATCAGCTGCTTGGCCTCTGCCGGATCGAGTCCGCGCGAGGTCAGGTAGAAGAGCTGGTCGCGGTCGATCTGGGCGATCGCCGCGGCGTGGGTGCAGCGGACGTCGTCGGCTTCGATCTCGAGGCCGGGGATGGAGTCGGCATGGGCGTCGGGGGAGAGCAGCAGGTTGCGGCTCTCCTGGAAGGCGTCGGTCCCCTGGGCGCCGGGGTCGACCCGGATCATGCCGCGCCAGACCGCCGTCGCTCCGGCGGCGAGCACGCCGCGGAAGGCGAGGTCGGAGAAGGTGTTCGGGGCGGCGTGCTCCTGCGTAGTGTCGTAATCCAGGTGCTGGCCCGGGCCGCCGGCGTAGCCGCCGGTCACCCGCGCCTCGGAGCCCGGGCCGGCCAGGTTGGTCTCCATCCGCACCTTGCCACGAGCCGAGCCGAAGCCGAGCGCGGTCCAGTCGAGCCGGGCGTCGCGCTCGACCTGGGCGCGCTGGCTGGAGAAGATCCAGGCGCGCTCGGAGATGTCCTGGGTGCTGACGTAGCGCAGCGCCGCCGCCTGACCCACGTGCAGCTCGACGACCGAGTTGAGCAGAGCGTCGGTCTCGTCGCCGGCTGAGAAGCAGTGCTCCCAGACCTCCGCCTCGGCCCCCTCCTCCAGCACGATCAGGGTGCGCCAGTAGACGACGCTGCCATTCTCATCCAGGGGCAGTTCGACCTTGATCGGCTCGGTTAGCTTCACTCCGGCCGGAACGTGGACCAAGACCCCGCCGCGCCAGCCCGCCTCGTTGCGGGCTACGAATGGGTCCTCGATCGGCACCAGCGAGCCGAGCCGCTCATGCAGCAGCTTGTCGTGGCTCTCCAGCGCCGCCGCGAGCGGCAGCGCTGTCACCCCCTCGACCCCCTCAATCGTGGCGGCGGGGGAGGCCTCGGCGTAGGCGTCGAGGTCAAGCGTGGCGAGGTCGGTGAATTCCCATCCCTTTGCCTTCTGGTCGGGCAGGGGGAGGCTCTGCGCGAGAGAGGCGCCCCGCCGGCGCCTCTCGTCCAACCAGGTGGGCTCGGTCACTACCTCAGCCAATGCTTCCCTCCATCTGCAGCTCGATCAGGCGGTTGAGCTCGACCGCGTACTCCATCGGCAGCTCTTTGGTGACCGGCTCGATGAAGCCGTTGACGATCATCTTCGAGGCCTCCTCCTCGTCGAGCCCGTGACTCTGCAGGTAGAAGATCTGCTCGTCGCCGATCTTCGAGACGGTTGCCTCGTGGCCGACGTCGGCGTCGTTCTCGCCGATCCGGATCGTCGGGTAGGTATCTGAGCGGGAGTCCTCGTCGAGCAGCAGCGCGTCGCAGACGACCTTGGAGCGGGACTCGGTCGCCCCGTCGGCGACTTCGAGCAGGCCGCGATAGGTCGCCCGCCCACCGTCCTTGGAGATCGACTTGGAGAAGATCGAGGACGAGGTGCGCGGCGCGGCGTGGATGATCTTGCCGCCGGCGTCCTGGTGCTGGCCCTCGCCGGCGAAGGCGATCGAGAGGATCTCGCCGTGCGCTTCGGGCCCGAGCAGGTAGATCGACGGGTACTTCATCGTCAGTTTCGAGCCGAGGTTGCAGTCGACCCACTCCATCGTCGCCTTCTCGTGGGCGACGGCGCGCTTGGTGACCAGGTTGAAGACGTTCTGCGACCAGTTCTGCACCGTCGTATAGCGCACCCGCGAGCTCGGCTTGGCGACGATCTCGACCACGGCGGAGTGCAGCGAGTCGGTCGAGTAGACCGGCGCCGTGCAGCCCTCGATGTAATGGACGTCGGAGCCCTCCTCGGCGATGATCAGCGTCCGCTCGAACTGGCCCATGTTCTCGGTGTTGATCCGGAAGTAGGCCTGCAGCGGCATCTCCACCTTGACGCCCGCCGGCACGTAGACGAAGGAGCCGCCCGACCAGACGGCAGAGTTGAGCGCCGCCAATTTGTTGTCGTTGGGCGGGATGATCGTCGCCCAGTACTCGCGGACCAGGTCCTCGTGCTCGCGCAGCGCCGTGTCCATGTCGGTGAAGATCACGCCCTGAGCCTCGAGCTTCTCGTTGACCTGGTGGTAGACGACCTCCGACTCGTACTGGGCGCCGACCCCGGAGAGGAATTTGCGCTCGGCCTCGGGGATGCCGAGCCGGTCGAAGGTGTTCTTGATGTCGTCGGGGACCTCGCTCCAGTCGCGGCTGTTCTTCTCGGAGGCGCGGACGAAGTAGTGGATGTCGTCGAAGTCGATCTGACCGAGGTTGCCGCCCCAGGTCGGGGTCGGACGGGAGTAGAAGTGCTCCAGCGCCTTGAGGCGGAAGTCGCGCATCCATTGCGGCTCGTCCTTGTACTCGGAGATCGATTCGACCACCTCGCGAGAGAGGCCCTTCGGCGCCTTGTAGGCGTAGCTGCTCTCGGGATCGTGGAAGCCGAACTTCTCCTTGTAGTCGGCGTTGATGCCGGCAAGCTCTTTTTTCTCTGCAACTGCCTCAGGCGTTGCCATGGTCAGACCTCCAGGACGATGGTGTCGTCGACGACGGCTGTCGCGAACGTCCGCACCGGAGCATAGGCGGGGAGCGTCTTCGGCCTGCCGGTGCTCAGGTCGAAGAGGGAGCCGTGACGGGGGCACTCGACGGTGCAGGCCTCGGCGATGAACTCGCCCTCGGCAAGCGGCCCGTCGTCATGGGAGCAGCGATCCTCGATCGCGTACAGCGTTCCGTCGCAGTTGAAGACGCCAATCTTGATCCCGTCGTGCTCGACCAGGCGCATCGCGCCGGGCCGCAGCTCGGAGAGCGGGCAAACGCTGATCCTGGTGGTTGTGCCGTCCGTCACGTTATTCCTAGTGTATCGGTCGGGATTTTAGCGGTCGAACCGGATCGGTGCGCGCGATAACAAACGTTTGACCATCGCTTAGGTGGGGATGAGAGGATCGAGCAGACCTTCGACGATTGGAGTGCAGCAATGAGCCAGATGACCACCTATACGCCGGGAACTCCTTCCTGGGTCGATCTCGGAACCCCCGACCTGGAGGCCTCGGCCGATTTCTACACGGCGCTGTTCGGCTGGGACGTGCCGGAGTCCGAAAACGCCGAGCAGACCGGCGGCTACCGCCAGGCAATGCTGGGCGACAAGGCGACCGCCGGGATGATGCCCCTGATGCAGGAGGGCCAGCCGCCCGCCTGGAGCACTTACGTCTCAGTCGAGGACGCCGACGCCACCGCGGCGAAGGTGACCGAGGCCGGCGGCACGGTCATGGCCGAGCCGATGGACGTGATGGACCTCGGCCGGATGGCGATCTTCGCCGACCCGACCGGCGCCGTCTTCGGCATCTGGCAGCCGGGCACCTTCGCCGGCGCGGGCATCGTCAACGAGCCCGGCGCGCTGAGCTGGAACGAGCTCAACACGCGCGACCCCGAGGCCGCCAAGGCCTTCTACGGCGCCGTCTTCGGTTGGGACTTCGAAGACAACGACATGGGGGAGATGGGGACCTACACCACGCTGAAATTGGGAGATGCCATGGTCGGCGGGATGCTCGACATGGCAGGTCGCGGCGTCCCCGAGGAGATACCCGCCCACTGGCAGGTCTACTTCGCCGTGGAGGACACCGACGCGGCCGTCGAGCAAGCCAAGCAGGCTGGCGGCAACGTGATGGTCGAGCCTATGGAGGTTCCGGCTGGCCGCTTCGCGATCCTCACCGACCCCTTTGGCGCCAGCTTCGCGGTAATCGCGCTCAGCGAAGGGGCAAGCGCCTAAGCACATGCGCAGCCGACATTTACCCCACCCTGGTGTGGTGAAAGTCGGCTGCGGCGCCTAGGCCGAGCCGAGGTCGGCGGCCGCTTCCGAGGGGTCGCCGACCTTGCCCTCGTCCTCCCATTCGGCGGGCTGGCCGAGGCCGGCGCTCTTGACGACCTTGAGGCCGAGCATCGCGCACTTCATCCGCGTGGCGGAGATCTCGATCCCGAGCAGATCGAGCACCTCCTCTTTGGGCAGCGCCAGCAGCTCCTCGCGAGTCCTGCCGACCAGCTCGTCGGTGAGCAGCGAGGTCGCCGCGGTCGAGATCGCGCAGCCCTGGCCCTCAAAGGCAATCTCCGCCACCCGGCCCTCCTCATCGAGTCGGATCGTCACACGCTGCTCGTCGCCGCAGAACGGGTTGGTGTCCTCGAACTCGAGGTCGGGATTCTCCAGCCGGCCGAAGTTGTGCGGCCGCTTGTAGTGCTCGAGGATCTGGTCTCGGTAGAGCTCGTCCATCACTTCGAGGCTAGCGAAGCCGCTGGAGGGGGCCGCGACGAGGCGCAGCGCGACCACCCGTTGAAAACGGCTGAGTTTGTCCAGTGTCTCTAGAGTAGTGCGGCAAATTTCGAACTGGGAGGTCGAATGGTTGCCCCTCGCTCTGTCCTGCTTGCCGTCCTCGTCGTCGCTCTGGCCGGTGCAGTCCTGCCTGCCGCTTCCGCGGCCGGCGCGAGCTATTCGACCACGATCGTCGTCAGTCTCAAATTCCCCGCCTTTCACGGCACGCTGAAGTCCGCCAAAAGCGCCTGCGCGACGGGCCGCACGGTCAAGCTCTTCCGCGAGAAGTCGGGGCCGGACAAGCTCCTGGGCACCGACACGAGCAACGCCAAGACCAAGTGGTCGATCCCACTTGGCAAAAGACTGACCTCCGGCTCCTACTACGCCAAGGCCCCCAGCAAGGGCAAGTGCAAGCCGGCGAAATCGAAAGTGCTCACGATCGACTAAGCGACGAGTACGAGTTGCGGCGTTTAGCCGGCGACGCCGAAGACCCGCCGGGCGTCGTGGAGACCCTCGAGCAGGCGGTCGATCTCCTCGCGGGTGGTGTAGACGCCGAAGCTGGCGCGGGCGGTGGCGGCGACGCCGAGGCGATCCATCAGCGGCTGGGCGCAGTGGTGGCCGGCGCGGACGGCGACGCCGTGGCGATCGAGGATCTCGGAGACGTCGTGGGCGTGGACGCCCTTCAGCTCGAAGGAGACCGGCCCGATCCGATCGGCGCTGCGCGGTGGCCCGAAGACGCGCAGGCCCGGTACGTCGGCGAGTTGCGCCAGCGCGTAGTCGGTGACCGACCGCTCGTGGGCCAACACGGCCTCCATCCCGAGGCCGTCGAGCCAGCGCAGCGCCGAGGCCATTCCGATCGCCTGCGCGATCGCCGGCGTCCCCGCCTCGAAGCGGGCCGGGGGGTCGGCATAGGTCGTGCCCGAAGTCGTCACTTTGCGGATCATCGAGCCGCCGCCGAGGAAGGGCGGCATCTCGCGCAGCAGGTCGAGCTTTGCCCAGAGGGCTCCGATCCCGGTTGGCGCGTAGAGCTTGTGGCCGGTCAGCGCGTAGAAGTCCACCCCCAGCTCGCCGACCTCGAGCGGCAGCTTCGGCGCCGCCTGAGCGCCGTCGGCCAGCACCAGGGCACCGGCCTCGTGAGCGAGGCGGGCGATCTCGGCGACGGGGTTCTCGGTGCCGAGCACGTTGGAGACGTGAGTGACCGCGACCAGCTTCGGGCGGCGCTCCAGCAGCGTTGCGTATGCGTCCATGTCGAGCAAGCCGTCCCTGCCGACGGGCACCCAGTCGACCTCGGCGCCGGCCCGCTCGGCGAGCTGCTGCCAGGGGACGACGTTGGAGTGGTGCTCCATCTCGGTCAGCACGATGCGATCGCCCACGCCGACATTGGCGTCGCCCCAGGCCCGTGCGACGAGGTTGATCGCCTCGGTCGCGTTGCGGACGAAGATCACCTCGCGGCGGTCGGCGGCGCCGAGGTGGTCGGCGACGGTCGCCCGCGCTCCCTCATAGGCCGCGGTCGCCTCGGCCGAGAGCGTGTGGGAGCCGCGGTGGACGTTGGAGTGGTGGGCGCGCTCGTAGCGGTCGACCGCCTGGATCGAGGCCAGCACCCGCTGCGAGCTGGCGCCGCTGTCGAGGTAGGCGACCGGGCGGCCGTGGACCTCGCGCTCCAGCGCCGGGAAGGAGGCGCGGACCTTCTCGATCGGGAAGGCCGACGCAGGCGTGGTCGTCGTCGGCTCCATCGTCGCGAGGCTAGGCGGTGGCGCCCGCCTCGACCTCCTCGCGGATCCAGCCATAGCCCTTCTCCTCGAGCTGGGTGACCAGCTCCGGGCCGCCCTCCTTGACGATCCGGCCCTCGAACATGACGTGGACCGAGTCGGGCTTGACCATGTGCAGGATGCGCTGGTAGTGAGTGATGATGAGGACGCCCATGTCGGGCCCGGCGAAGGTGTTGACCCCATCGGCGACGACTCGCAGGGCGTCGATGTCGAGGCCCGAGTCGGTCTCGTCGAGGACCGCGATCTCGGGCTTCAGCAGCGCCAGCTGCAGCAGCTCCATCCGCTTCTTCTCGCCGCCGGAGAAGCCGTCGTTGAGGTAGCGGCTGGAAAAGGCTTTGGGGATGTTCGCCAGCTCCATCGCCTCCTGGGCGGTCTTGGCGAACTCTTTGATCTTGACCTCGCCTTCACCGCGCGCCTCGCGGCGGGCGTTGAGAATCATCCGCAGGTACTTGCTGACCGAGACGCCGGGGATGGCGACCGGGTACTGGAAGGCCATGAAGAGGCCGGCGCGCGAGCGCTCGTCGGGATCGGCCTCGGTCATGTCCTCGTCCTTGAAGACGATCGAGCCCTCGGTCACCTCCAGCGAGGGGTGGCCCATAATCGCGTTGGCGAGGGTCGACTTGCCCGAGCCGTTCGGTCCCATCAGGGCGTGGACCTTGCCCTTCTCTACGTCGAGATCGAGTCCGCGCAGGATCTCCTTGCCCTCGGCGCTCACGTGCAGGTTGCGTATCTCAAGCTCAGCCAATGTCACTCCGTTCGTGGTTGCGTGGGATTAAGCGGCGCTGCCGACGGGCGTCTTCTCGGCGGCGCCTTCGGGGCCGCCGGAGAACTCGACCAACTCGGCCAGCGTGGTGCCGGCGAGCGCCTTGGTGACGCCGCCCTGGACACGGGTCCAGAGCAGCTTCGTCGCGCAGTTGCGGTCCCCGTCGCTCTCGTGCGAGCAGAGGACCTTGCCCTCGGGCGTCTCGTGGAAGCACTCCATCGGCGCGATCTGGCCTTCCAGCGCCTCGACCACTTCGTCGAGGGTGATCGCCGCGGCCGGCTTGGCGAGTCGGTAGCCGCCGTGCGCGCCCCTGGTCGAGCTGACCAGATCGGCATTGCGCAGTTTGGCCACCAGGTGCTCGAGGTAGGAGAGCGGCAGTCGCTCCGCCTCGGCGACGGCGCTCAGTGAGACCGGGGCGGAGCCGGGCTGGCGGCCCAGCTCGACCATCAGGCGCACTCCGTACTCGGCTTTGGTCGAAAACAGCATCGACCTAAATCCTACTGAAGCGGTCGGTTATGCGGATGCGGGCTCGGTCGCCTCTTCCTCTGCGCTCCTGCCCTCCGCCTCTTTGCCGAGCTCCACATGGGCTTTGCTGTCGCGACTGCGAATCAGGACCAAGGTGAGGACGAAGCCGAGCGCGGCGATCGCGGCGCCGCCGAGGAAGGCTGCCTGGAATCCCTCGGTCAGCCCGTTCGCCAGGCTCGAGCTGCCGGAGGACAGCACGTTTTCGGTCCGCGAGGTGGCCACGGTGGAGAGCACCGCGAGCCCGAGCGCTCCGCCGATCTGCTGGGAGGTGTTGATCAAGCCGCTGGCGAGGCCGGCCTCGTTCTCCTCGACCCCGGAGACGGCGGCGATCGTCGTCGTCACGAAGGCGAAGCCGAGCCCCGCGGCGGCGAACAGCGACGGCCCGAGGATGTCGGTGGTGAAGCTGCCGCCGACGGATACGCGGCTGAACCAGACGAGGCCGATGACGATGAAGAGCAGGCCGGCGGCGAGCACGGGCTTGTAGCCGAATCTGGTGACGAGCTGGGACGCGACGGCGGCCGAGGCCATGATCGTCAGCGCCAGCGGCAGGTAGGAGAGGCCGGCGTGGATCGCGCTGTAGCCGAGCACCTGCTGCATGTAGAGAGAGATGAAGAAGAACATCGAGAAGAGCGAGGCCCCGACCAGCAGGCCGACGACGTTGGCCCCGGTCAAGGTCCGGATCCGGAAGATCGAGAACGGCACCAGCGGTTTCCTCGCGCGCAGCTCGATCACGACGAAGGAGATCATCAGGACCACCGAAAGCGCGATCAGGCCGATCGTCTGGGTTGAGCCCCAGCCGGCGCTGCTCGCGTCGACGAGCGCGTAGACCAGGGTCGAGAGCGCCGCGGTGACGGTGACCGCGCCGGCGACGTCGAAGACGCGGGTCTCGTGCTCGGCGCGGCTTTCGGCGATCAGCCTGGGAGAGAGCGAGAACGCGATCAGGCTGACCGGCACGTTGACCCAGAGCACCCACTCCCAGCCGAGCCCGTCGGTGAGGACGCCGCCGAGCAGGACGCCGGCGGCGCCGCCGGAGCCCGCGACCGCTCCCCAGACGCCGAGCGCCTTGTTGCGCTCCGAGCCGTCGCTGAAGGTGGTGGTGACGATCGAGAGCGCCGCCGGCGAGATGATCGCGGCGCCAAGCCCCTGTGCCGCCCGCGCCGCGATCAGCTGCCCCTCGGTGCTGGCGAAGCCCGCGGCGAGCGAGGCCGCGGCGACCAGGAGCAGGCCGGCCATGAAGACGCGGCGGCGGCCGAGCAGGTCGGCGGTGCGGCCGCCGAGCAGGAGGAAGCCGCCGAAGGTGAGGATGTAGGCGTTGACGACCCAAGGCAGGTTTTCTTGGGAGAAGTTGAGCGCCTTGCCGATCGTGGGCAGGGCCACATTGACGATCGAGGCGTCCAGCACGACCACGAACTGCGCCGAGCAGAGGAGGACGAGCGCCTGCCAGCGCTTTTCTCTGAAGTCCTGGGTATCAGCCATGACTGGGTACTTCAGTCAAGCAAATCCGCCCCATCGGCTCGCCGCTTCAGGGCTCGATCAGCCCGCGGCGGATCGCGTAGCGGACCAGCTCGACCCGGTCGCGCATGCCGAGCTTGCGCATCGCGTTGGCGCGGTGGTTCTCGATCGTCTTCTCGGAGAGGTGGAGGATCGCCGCGATCTCCTTCGAGGTGTGGGCCTCGGCGACGAGCTTGACGATCTCCTCCTCGCGCGGCGTCAGCTCCTCCTCGCCGCTCGAGCCGCGCTCCAGCACGTCCTTGATCAGCGTCCGCTGTGCCTCGGGGGTGAGGAAGGGCTCGCCCCGTTGGACCGCCCGGATCGCCGCCAGCAGGTCGGTGTCCGCCTGGGCCTTGAGGACGTAGCCAGACGCGCCCGCCTTGAGCGCCTCGAACAGGTAGCGCTCATCGTCGTGCATCGAGAGGATCAGGACTGAGACCTCGGGCGCCTGCGCCTTGATCTCGCGCGTCGCCTGCAGGCCGGTCAGCTTCGGCATCTTGACGTCGAGGATCGCCAGGTCGGGCCGCTCGCGGATCGCCAGCTCGCGCGCCTCGGCCCCGTCCGCCGCCTCGGCGACGACCTCGATGTCCGGCTGGCGCTCGAGCAACAGCCGCAGGCCGGAGCGGACGATCCCGTGGTCGTCTGCGATCAGGACCCTCAGCATTCGAGCAGTGTCCCATCGTGCGGCGAAATACCCCGGCGCGGGGGAGAACTTTGCGCAGTGGCGACTTAGCCCCCGGTATGGGACGAAAAGTCGCCAGGGCCGACGTGTCGATTGCGAAGATCGCGCGCCGACAGCACGGAGTCGTATCTGTGGGACAGCTGTACGGTCTGGGTCTCGGCGAGCGCGCCGTGCGTGGCCGGGTCGATGCGGGACGCCTGCATCGCGTACATCGGGGCGTCTATGCAGTGGGCCATGCGGCCCTTCCGCCTCAGGGCCGCTGGCTGGCGGCTGTGCTTGCGATCGGCAGGGGCCCGAGCCTCAAGGCCGGCTCAGTGCTCGACTACTGGCGGGCGGCTGTCAGCCATCGCAGTGCGGCCTGCCTTTGGGATCTCTTGCCCGAGGCGGATCGCCCGGCCGACGTCATCGTCAGGGGCGATGGCGGCAGGGCGAAGCGCCTCGGTATCCGTGTGCATCGCTCGTTCACTCTCGCTCCGACCGATGTGACGCTTCTCCGTGGAATACCGGTCACTACTCCGGCGCGCACGATCTCCGATCTGCGCCGGGCGACGTCGGAGGGCTGGCCCGGCGCCCTTCGCCCTCGTGAGCTGCGAAAGGCCATTCGCCAGGCGAATGTGCTCGGTTTGCCGATCGGTGAGGAGAGCGGCAGGGATCGCACACGCAGCGACTTGGAGCGAGACTTCCGGCGACTCTGCCGTCGCCATCACCTGCCGTCACCCGAGGTCAATGTGCGCATCGGCCGTTACCTCGTCGACTTTCTCTGGCGAGAGCGGCAGCTCGTAGTCGAAACCGACAGCTACCTCTATCACCGCGGAAGAGAGGCTTTTCAAGACGACCGCAGCCGGGACCTCGAGTTGAGGCGTCGCGGCTTCGAGGTCATACGGCTATCCGAACGGCAGATAGACGAGGAGCCGGACCGGGTGGCGGAGACGCTCGCGGCGACCCTCCGCGGTCAGCCACGAGTCTAGCCAGGCACTGAGCGCAACAAACCGCGCTACCGATTTGTGCACCGCGACGAGCCCGCTGATGGCGCACCCGCGACGAGCGTCATTCTGGCAATTGGCCGCCGTGACCGGATGATCGCCTACGCGAAAGCTGCTGGCCGCCTCAAGGAGCGAGTGGCCCAGGAGGGCCGGGCTGTCGAGTAAGGATCTGGCCGGGGATCGAAAGGCGCACAGTCGTGCCGTGGTCCGGCCGCGACTCGATCGTCAGCTCGGCGCCGATCAGCAGCGCCCGCTCCCTCATGCCGCCGATCCCGAGCCCGCGCTCGGACTGCTCGAAGGCGAAGCCGCGGCCGTCGTCGGCGACCTCCAGCTCGACCCCGCCCTCGAAGCGGCGCAGGCTCACCGCGATCCGCTGCGCCTCGCTGTGGCGGGCAGCGTTGGTGAGCGCCTCCTGGGCGACGCGGTAGACGACCAGCTGCACGTCGTCGTCGAGGTCGGAGAAGTCACTCTCCGCCGCCAGCTCGGTCTCCAGGCCGGGGCGCTCGACCTGCGAGACCTGGCCCCCGATCGCGGCGGCTAGGCCGAGGTCGTCGAGCGCCGTCGGCCGCAGTTGCCGAGCAAGGGCGAGCAGCTCCCGCATCGCCTGATTGGCGAGCGCCTTGGTCTCCGCCAGCTCGGCCTCCAGCTCGGGAGGGGCGGCCTCGCGGGCGGCCTCGAGCCGCAGCAGCAGCCCGGTCAGCGACTGGTTGACCTCGTCGTGGAGGTCGCGGGCGACCCGCGCCCGCTCCTCCTCTTGTGCCTGCAGCGCGGCGCTTCCCGCCCGCCGCCGCTCGGCTTCGAGGCGGTGCATCATGCGCAGAAAGGCGAGCTCGATCCGCTCGACCTCCTCGGTCTCGCCGACGCCGTCGATCGAGTCCGGCAGCAACGGCCCCGGCCGGCTCAGGTCGACCTTCTCCATCTCCTCGATCAGGGTCTCCAGTGGCGCGAAGCGGCGTCGCTGTCGCACCAAGCTCGCCGCGAGGACGACAGCCGCGATTGCGAGCACGACGATCGCCGCCATCGTCATCTCGAGCTTCCAGGTCGCACGTATCCGAGCTTAAGGGTCGTATGGCGCCTAAAAACTTAGACACGCCAGGGAAGGAGGGTCCGAGAATAGGGGTTGGCACCTATAGGCGAATGGGCCAGACGAGGCAATACTTCGGAGGCTGCGCAAATCTCGACTAGGAGCTGGCGATGACGACCACCAAGCAGTCCACCTGGGGAGCCACCCTGCGCACGACGATCCTGCTGGCGTCCCTCTCGGGGCTGCTTGTCTTGATTGGCGCCTTGATCGGCGGCCCGAGCACGGCCGGGCTCTTCCTCGGCTTCGCCCTGCTGATCAACCTCGGCTCCTACTTCTTCAGCGACAAACTGGCGCTGGCGATGAGTCGCGCCAAGCCGATCGACGAATCCGAAGCGCCGCGGCTCTTCGAGATCGTGCGCGAACTGACGACGCGCGCCGGCCTGCCGATGCCGCGCCTCTACATGATCCCCCAGGACCAGCCCAACGCCTTCGCCACCGGCCGCAACCCCAAGCACTCCGCCGTCGCCGTCACCCGCGGGATCACCAAGCTGCTCTCCGAGGACGAGCTGCGCGGCGTCCTCGCCCACGAGCTCACGCACGTCAGGAACCGCGACATCCTGATCCAGTCGGTGGCCTCGGCGATCGGCGCCGCGATCACCTACCTCGCCTACATGCTGCTCTGGTTCGGCGACGACGACAACTCGCCGCTGGGGCTGGTCGCCTCGCTGGCGATGGTGCTGCTGGCGCCGATCGCGGCGAGCATCATCCAGCTCGCGATCTCGCGCCAGCGCGAGTACGCGGCCGACGCGGGCGGCGCCGAAATCTGCGGCAACCCCGAGTCGCTGGCCAGCGCCCTGCTGCGCCTCGAGCAGGGGGCGACCGAGATGCCGATGCAGGTCAACCAGGCGGCCGAGCCGCTCTACATCGTCAAGCCCTTCGCCAGCAAGGGAATCGCCGGCCTCTTCTCGACCCATCCCCCGATCGAGGAGCGGGTGAAGAGGCTGCGCCAGATGCGCCCGAGCCTCGGCTAGAAACCTTTTGTCGTCAATAGGGCCTAAGATTGGCTGGGTGGCTGCTCAGCCAAGAAAACGCCCGCTCCTGGGCTCGGGCAACGAGGCTGAGTGGGCGAGGATCAACGAGGAGAAGGACCAGCGAGAAGCTGAATTTGCCCGAACGCTCTCGATTCCCGAGCGGCTCGACTTTGGCCAGAAGCTCTTCGACCAGGCATTCGAGCTCTGCAGCGCTATCCACGCTTCCGACCAGGGTCATCGGCTGGATACGCCTGGACCTGATCTATCAGGCGTCGTTGCCGACGCCAATGCCTGAGGCAAGGCAGTTCAGCGACGGAAAGCTGTTGACTGCCGAAGATGTGGCAGGTGCCCGCCACCTGTGCGTCGACAGCCGCCATGGCGTGATCGACGTTATGCGCGGTGGCCTGCCACCCCTTGACTACGAGACGGTTGCCGCCAATGCCTTGGAGGGTTCCTGGCGCGATAGCCCCTTTCGTGTTGCCTCGCTGCGGAGCCTGGGTCGGTTTCAAGCGTCTCGCCAATCGCAGCCAGGACAAGGTTGACCTTGAAGCGCTGGAGCGGGTCAATGGCGAGTTGTCGATTGACCAGATCCCGGAGCTTGACGACCAAGGTTGAACGCAGCCTGGGAGGCCACCGTTGACCGGGGGGTATTTAAGAACTACCCTGTACGTGTAACGGGATAGACCGTTCGCGAACATGGCCAAGGCACGCGCCAGCACCAAATCTGCAGCGCCGAAGCGCCTCCCGCGCGGCCGCCACGCGCTCGCGCCTGAGGAGGTTCTGCGCGACCAGCGCGAGCGGCTGCTCGCCGCCGTTCCCGCGGTCGTCGCCGAGCACGGCTACGAAGCGATGTCAGTGGCCGACATCGTCAAGGCCGCGGCCGTCTCGCGCAACGCCTTCTACAAGAATTTCAGCGACAAGCAGGAGTGCTTCGCTATGGCCCACGATGCTGGCCACGAGCGGCTCTTCGAGGTCCTCGCGCAGCCCTGCGACGCAGAGGCGACGATCGAAGAACGTGTCGAGGACTCGCTGACGGCGGGCCTCGGCGCCCTGGCGTCTGAGCCCGACGTGGCCCGCCTCCTCTTCGTCGAGGCGCCCTCGGCGGGGGAGGAGATCGCCCTCCGCTACCACCAGTGGTTGCAGCGCTACGGCACGCTGCTGCGCTTGGCCGCCCCCGACCTACCCCCGCACTCGATCCCTGCACCTGAGGTCGAGGGTGTGATCGTCGGTGGCATCGCCTCGCGCATCGCCAGCGAGGTGCTCAACGGGCGGGCAAAAGAAGTGCGAGATCTCACGGCGCCCTTAGTGGAGTACGTGCTCGCCTTCTACCGCATCACCGAGCCCGGTCCCAAAGAGGGCAAGCTCGTCGCCTTTGAGCGCGATCAGCATCTGGCGCAAGAGCCTGTCGAGGCTCGGCGCAAACAGGCCAGCGCCTAGCTGAAGAGAATCGCGCGTACCCGGCTCAAACGCCCGTTTATCTGGGTACCTATGGAGTTTCGCGGCTGAAACTCTGCATTGGAAATCCCCGCAACTGACGGATTCTTGTTGTAGATACCATGTGCGTATCTTGACAACATCGAACCAGCGTGTTTACATCTGGTCGCGTCTTCAGTTGGGAATCACAACGGTATAGCCAGCGAAGTACGCAAAGCAGGAACAGGGACAAACCGAGCGCCGGGAGGGTCGCCAAGGGAAGCGGCCGGCAGAGGGGCTCACGGGACAAGGAGAGAGATTTGATGTTCTCGCCACTAAGCAACCGCTTCGGCATCCCGGGCGTGATCTCGGTGATCGCCCTCGTCT
>WNFM01285652.1_pt1 | contig 153380 bp, 115 predicted proteins | sample 5400271 | NCBI WGS metagenome assembly WNFM01 (sample SAMN13153352, study PRJNA577476) | soil metagenome | isolation source: 60 cm saprolite on Douglas fir-dominated hillslope | place: USA:California | collected 2013-09-17
CGAATACGGCAGCATCATCATCGCCTACCGCAATGGAGCCGCCGTGCGGCTCAGCGATGTGGCGACCCTGGTCGCGGGCGCCGAGAACACCAAGCTCGGGGGCTGGATGAATTCGACGCCGGCGCTGCTGATCAACGTGCAGCGCCAGCCCGCCGCGAACGTGGTCGACGTCGTCGACAGCATCAAAAAGCTCCTGCCCACCCTGCAGGCCTCGCTCCCCGCCGGGGTCGAGCTGCAGGTGCTGACCGATAGGACCACCACAATCCGCGCCTCGATCCGGGACGTGCGCTTCGAGCTCATCCTCGCCGTGGTCCTCGTGGTGCTGGTGATCTTCCTGTTCCTGCGCAATGTTCCCGCCACCGTCATTCCCGCCCTCTCGGTGCCCCTGTCCCTGATCGGTACCTTTGCGGTGATGTACCTGGCGCATTTCAGCCTGAACAATCTGTCCCTGATGGCGCTCACCATCGCCACCGGCTTCGTCGTCGATGATGCGATCGTCATGATCGAGAATATCTCGCGCTTCCTGGAGCAGGGCGATGCGCCGCTCGAAGCGGCATTGAAGGGATCGAAGCAGATTGGCTTTACGATCATCTCGCTGACCGTCTCGCTGGTGGCAGTGCTCATCCCGCTCCTGTTCATGCAGGACGTCGTGGGCCGGCTGTTCCGCGAATTCGCTGTGACGCTGGCGGTCACCATCCTGATCTCCGCGCTGGTGTCGCTCACCCTGGTGCCGATGATGTGCGCGAAGCTGCTGCGCACGCGCTCAGCGCAGGAGCACGCCGCGCAGCCGCAGGCCTATGCGCCGTGGTTCGCCGGACTGGTGCGCGGGTACGGGCGGCAACTGACCTGGGTGCTCAACCATCAGCGCCTGACGCTCGCCGTCGCCGTGGGCACCCTGGTGCTGACGGCACTCCTGTACATCCTGATACCGAAAGGCTTTTTCCCGACGCAGGACACGGGAATCATCCAGGGCGTGTCCGAGGCCACTCAATCCGTCTCCTATGCGGCCATGGCCGATCGCCAGCAGGCGCTGGGCGCGGCCCTGCTGCGCGATCCGGATGTCGCGAGTCTGTCCTCCTTCATTGGCGTCGATGGGAGCAACGTCACGCTCACCAGCGGACGGTTCCTGATCAACCTCAGGCCGCGCAGCGACCGCAGCGCCACGGCCACCGAGATTGCGCGCCGCTTGCAGGATGAGATTGCCGGGGTATCAGGCATCACGCTGTACATGCAGCCGGTGCAGGATCTGACGCTGGATGCCACCGTCAGCCGCACGCAGTATCAATTTACCCTGCAGGCCTCCGACACGGCGGCGCTGGCCTCCTGGACGCCCCGGCTGGTGGCGCAACTGCGCACGCTGCCGGAGTTTGCCGATGTGACCAGCAACCAGGAGGACAACGGACTGTCCGCCGCGGTGGTCATCGACCGCAACAGCGCCGCCCGATTCGGCATCAGCGTCGGCACCGTCGACAACGCCCTGTACGACGCCTTCGGGCAGCGCATCGTCTCGACGATCTTCACGCAGTCCAACCAGTATCGCGTGATCATCGAGGCCGACCCCTCCCTGCAGGGCTCGCTCCAGTCACTGGCCTCGATCTACGTGCCGTCTGCGGGCGGCGGCCAGGTGCCCCTGTCCGCCATCGCCACGGTCCAGGAGGACACCCGCCCGCTGCTGATCAATCACCAGGCGCAATTTCCGTCGAGCACCGTTTCCTTCAATCTCGCTCCGGGCGCCTCGCTCGGTTCGGGCGTCCAGGCAATCGAGAGCGCGGAGCTGGGCATCGGCCTGCCGGAAAACATCAGCACCACCTTCCAGGGGGCGGCGCTGGCGTTTCGCAGCAACCTCAGCAATGAATTGCTGCTGCTGCTGGCCGCCGTGGTCGTGATGTACATCGTGCTGGGCGTGCTCTACGAGAGCTTCATCCATCCGGTCACGATCCTCTCGACCCTGCCTTCGGCGGGCATCGGCGCGCTGCTCGCGCTGATGCTGGCCGGAGACGAGCTGACCATCATTGCCCTGATCGGCATCGTCCTGCTGATTGGCATCGTCAAGAAGAATGCCATCCTGATGATCGACTTCGCCATCCAGGCGGAACGGCAGGAGGGCATGGCGCCGCGCGAGGCGATCTACCAGGCCTGCCTGCTGCGTTTCCGTCCCATCCTGATGACCACCGTGGCGGCCATGTTCGGTGCCCTGCCGCTGATGTTCGGTGCCGGCACCGGCTCGGAACTTCGCCACCCGCTCGGCGTGAGCATCGTGGGCGGCCTGGCCGTCAGCCAGGTGCTGACCCTGTTCACGACGCCGGTCATCTACCTGGCCTTCGACCGGCTTGGGCTGCGATTTCGCCGGCCCGCATGAACCTCTCCGCCCCGTTCATCGCCCGCCCGGTGGCCACGAGCCTGCTGACCCTGGGCGTGGCGCTGGCCGGCGGCGTGGCCTTCAATCTGCTGCCGGTCGCGCCGCTGCCGAAGATCGACGCGCCGGCCATATTCGTCTCGGCCTCCATCCCCGGGGCCAGCCCTGAAGTCATGGCCAGCAGTGTCGCCACTCCGCTGGAGCGCCATCTGGGCGCGATCGCCGATGTGGATGACATGACCTCCACCAGCAGCGTGGGCAACACCAACATCCAGCTCACCTTTGGGATCGATCGGAACATCGACGGCGCCGCGCGCGACGTCCAGGCCGCCATCGTCGCCGCGCACGCGGACCTGCCCTCCTCGCTCACGCGCAATCCGGCCTATCACAAGCTCAACAGCTCGAGTTTCCCCGTCCTGCAGCTCGCCCTGACCTCCGATGTACTGTCCCAGGGACAGATCTATGACGCCGCCGATGCCGTCGTGTCGCAGCGCCTGTCGCAGATCAAGGGTGTCGGCAACGTCAATGTGGCCGGCAGCGCGCTGCCGGCGGTGCGCGTGGAGATCAATCCGCTCACGCTGTCCAAATATGGGATCGGCTTGCAGGACATCCGCGCGGCGATCTCCAATGCCAATGCCAATGCGCCTAAGGGCGCGATTGAGACGGCCGCGCTCCACTACCAGATCTACACCAACGACAACGCGCGCACCGCCGCCGATTATCGATCGCTGATCATCGCCAACCGGAGCGGCGCGACGGTGCGCCTGGGCGATGTCGCACAGGTCACCGATATCCAGGACGGAGCGACCGAGAATATCCGCAACTACGGTCTGTACAACGGCAAGCCGGCCGTGCAGGTGCAGATCACCCAGCAGCCGGGTGCGAACATCATCAGCGTCGTCGATGCCATCCGGGCCGAGTTGCCGCAGCTGCGCAAGTCCATCGATCCGAAGATCGACCTGGCGGTCACCAGCGACCGCTCCGTGACCATCCGGGCCTCGCTCCGCCAGGTGGAGCGCACACTGTTGCTCGCCGTCGCGATGGTCATCCTCGTGGTCTACGTTTTCCTGCGCAGCGCGCGCGCGGCACTGATTCCGGCGGTCGTGGTGCCGGTGTCGCTCATCGGCACCTTCGGGGCCATGTATCTGCTCGACTACAGCCTGGATAACTTTTCACTGATGGCGCTGACCATCGCCACCGGCTTCGTCGTCGATGACGCCATCGTCGTCATGGAAAACTCGATGCGACACATCGAGGCGGGCATGCAGCGCCGCCAGGCGGCCCTGCTCGGGGCACGCGAGGTGGGCTTTACGGTCGTCTCGATGAGCCTGTCCCTGGTCGCGGTGTTCATTCCCTTCCAGCTGATCGGCGGAATCGTCGGCAAGCTGTTCCGCGAATTCACAGTGACGCTGGCGATTTCGATCCTGATCTCGCTTGTCATCTCGCTGACGACCACGCCGATGATGTGTGCGCGGCTCCTCGGGCGGGACGGCACGCGCAAAGGTGGCGGCTGGAGCGAGTCTTTCGAGCGCCTGTTTGCCGACCTGCGCCGCAAGTACGGACAGACCCTCGCCTGGGCGCTCGATCACGGGCCGTTGATGCTGGCGATCCTGCTGCTGACCATCGGATTGAACGTCGCCCTGTATTACTTCGTGCCCAAGGGCTTCCTGCCCCAGCAGGATACCGGCCAGCTGCGCGGTGGCATCCGCGGCGACGCCTTCTCATCTTTCCAGCTGATGAAGGGCAAATTCAGGGAGGTCGTCGACATCATCAGGGCCGATCCGGCGGTGGCGACCGTGGCAGGCTCGGTCGGCGGTGGCGGCGGTGGCCCGGGCGGCGGCGGCGGTGGTGGCGGAGGCGGCGGCGGGGCCAGCGCGAATGTCAACATCACGCTCAAGCCCCTGTCCGAACGCCATGAATCGGCCGACCAGGTGATCGCGCGTCTGCGCCCGAAAATGGCGCAGGTCACGGGCGTGCAGGCCTTCCTGCAGGCCGTGCAGGACATCGGCGGCGCGGGCGGCGGGCGCTCCGCGAATTCGCAGTATCAGTACACCCTGCTCGGCGATGACCTGACTGAACTGCGCAGCTGGTCCGTGAAGCTCCGCAAGGCGCTGCAGGAGGTCCCCGAGGTCACGGACGTCGACACCGACCTGCAGCCCGGCGGCCTGGAGACCGACCTGATCGTGGATCGTGACGCGGCCTCACGACTCGGACTGACCGCGGCGCAGATCGACAACACGCTGGGCGATGCCTTTGCGCAGTCCCAGGTCTCCACGATCTACAATCCCTACAGCCCGCAGCAGTACCACGTCGTCATGGAGGTGGCCCCCGCCTTCTGGCAGAACCCGGACAGCCTCGAGGCGCTCTACATCAGCACTTCGGGAGCGTCCGTCAGCGGCACACAGGCCACCCAGGCGGTGGCCGGCACCACCGTGCTGAAATCCGCCCGCAGCACAACCGCGGGCGCCGTGACGCAGGATGCGGCGCGCAATGCCGCCGCGAATTCGCTCGCCAACGCGGGGCGCAAGAACACCTCCACGGGCGCGGCGGTGAGCATGGCGAGGGAAGCGGTCGTGCCCTTCTCGGCCTTCAGCCATTTCTCCACGGGCACGACGCCCGTCAGTGTCAATCACACCGGCACATCGGCATCCACTTCGATAGCGTACAACCTGCCCGAGGGGGAATCGCTCAGCACGGCGCTCGCGGCGATCAAGCGGACGATGGATCGCATCCACGTGCCCGCCACGATCCAGGGCGGCTCCTACGGCACGGCACGCCTGTTCCAGCAGAACACCAGCAACGAGCCACTCCTGCTGCTGGCGGCCTTCGCGGCCATCTACGTGGTGCTCGGCATCCTCTATGAAAGCTACAGCCACCCCCTGACAATCCTCTCGACCCTGCCCTCGGCCGGCGTGGGCGCGCTGCTGGCACTGCTGGCGACCGGCAATGAATTCAGCCTGATCGCCTTCATCGGCATCCTGCTGCTCATCGGCATCGTCAAGAAAAACGCCATCATGATGATCGACTTCGCCATCGACGCGCAGCGCAACCAGGGTTTGAGTCCCCGCGCCGCCATCGCCCAGGCCTGCGCACTGCGGTTCCGGCCGATCATGATGACCACCTGCGCCGCCATTGCCGGCGCCCTGCCCCTCGCCCTCGCCTCGGGCGACGGCACCGAGATGCGCCGCCCGCTCGGCATCTCCATGGTCGGCGGGCTGCTCGTCAGCCAGTTGCTCACCCTCTACACGACCCCGGTGGTTTATCTGTACGTCGATCGGCTGCGGACCCGATGGGCGCGCGGCGCGGCAGCGGGACCGGGCCGTACCGGCATCATTTATGCTGTGAGTCATACATGATAGAACATGACTAATTTGTACGGATTCCAATAATCCCGCGGCATCATGCAAGTCAACATCTACGACGCCAAGGCGCGACTGTCGGCGCTGCTCGATCGGGCGTTGGCCGGTGAAGAGGTGGTCATCGCCCGGGCGGGCAAGCCGCTCGCGCGATTGACACCGCTGGCGAATGGCCGCGCCCGCAGCCACTTGCGCCCTGGCTTGCCTCTTCAGCACCCGATCGATCAGCAGCCCTCGACAGAATACCGTCAGCCGAGCATTCTTATGCACGTCCATTCGGGACTCCTTTGTCACTTGAGGCCTGGTAACCACAAGCTTCATCGGAGACCCCCGAATGGGCAACTACTTAACCAGGAATAACGTCCTGAGACTTCACACCTAGATCGCCGCCCTGGGCGCCGCCAGGCTGCTCGGCCGGCAGGCGGCGCGGAGCCGCTCCCAGTCCGCCCGCCAGGTATCGGTCAGGGCGCCAGACTGTGCGCGTTCGGCGGCCGGAAATTCGGCGGGGAGCGAGGCCAGCATCAATGTGAAGCGCGGCAGTCCCTTGGGGAATCGGCCGCGCGCCGAGAACACCACACGCCCCTCGACGGGCAGCTCTTCGACCATGGCGCGCACGGCCGCAATGCGATCGTACAGACCCGTCTGGGGATTCGCGAAGGTGTAGCGAAGTGCGCGATGCATGACGGTCCAGGCCGTCATCTGATCGCCCCCGAAGATATTGCCGGCGATGTTGCGCATGTCGAGCACCACGCAGCCGCGCGTGGTGAGCAGCAGGAAATCGACGTGCAGCGAGCCTCCCTGCCCGTCAGGAACCAGGACGTCGCGCAGGTACGCGTAAGCCCCACCCGTCACCGTGCCGAGCAGCCTGGCGTGCGCGCGGTGGCGGCGGTACCAGCGCCACAACAGCACCAACAGCACGATGGCCAGGACGCCCCCGGCGATGCGGGCCATCGTGAGCAGATCGAGAGGCAGTTGCGGCAGGGCAATCATGGAGCGGAGCCTGCGAGCGCGGCGCGCAGGGCATCGAGCGTGGCGTCGATCTCGAGGAAACGGGCCGGGAGCCGGAACAGTCGGTCGAGACTCTCTGGCACCGGCACGGGCCGGCCCACCAGCGGTTCGACGATCTCCCGGAATTTCGCCGGATCGGCCGTGGCCACCAGCACCCAGGGCCCAGGCCCGCGCTGCGCCGCACTGAGTCGCGCCCAGGCTTCGGCGGCGGTGGCGGTATGCGGGCACCAGATGACGCCATAGCGCTCGTAGTCCGCACGAATGCGCGCGCGAATCGCATCGTCATCGACCGACACCGCACTCACCACGGCGCCGAGGCGGGCCGCCCCGGGGTACAGCGCGCTGAGCCGCTCGAGATTGCTGGGGTTGCCGACGTCCATGGCCGAGGCCAGTGTTGCAATACTCGGGCGCGGCCGCAATACGCCCTCGGCCAGGTAATCCGGCACGGTGCGATTGGCGTTGTGGGCCAGCACAATCTGCGCGATGGGAGCGCCCAGGCGCTGCGCCCAGACGCAGGCCGTGGCGTTGCCGAGATTACCGCTCGGGATCACGAAGGACGCCGGCTCACCCCATTGCTCGCGTAGCGCGAGACTGGTGGCGAGGTAGTACACGGCCTGTGGCAGCAGGCGCCCGAGATTGATGCTGTTGGCCGAGGACAGTTCCCAGCGCTCACGCAGCGCGGCGTCGACGAATGCCTGCTTCACCAGTCGCTGGCAGTCATCGAAGCTGCCGCGCACCCCCAGGGTGCGCACATTTCCGCCCCAGCAGCTGAGCTGCTGCTGCTGCGTCGGCGATACCTGCCCCAGAGGAAATAGCACCGCGACTTCGATGCCCGTACGACGGTGAAAGGCGGCGGCAACCGCGCCGCCCGTATCGCCCGAAGTGGCAACCAGTATCTGCAGGCTCTGAGTGGCACCCTGTCGCAACTGCGTAAAGGCGGCGGCCAGGAAGCGCGCACCGAAATCCTTGAAGGCCGCAGTCGGGCCGTGGAACAGCTCGAGCACGCCCAGCCGCTCATCCTCGAGCGCCACCAACGGTGCGGGAAAATTGAAGGCCTCGGCGGTAATCTCCGGGAGCGCCGCCTCGAGGGCATCGCCGGCCGCGAACGGCGCGAGAAATTTCGCCGCCAGCGCTGCCAGGGCCGGGTCTGCACGCAGTGCGGAGACCGGCGTCGCCGGCCATTCCTGCGGTACGTACAGGCCTCCGTCGGGGGCCAGTCCACGCCGCAGCGCGGTGCTGAGACCGACCGGTTGCTGCTCGCCGCGCGTGCTGACGAACTGCATCAGTCCACCAGGTGAGCACCCACCGGTTCCATCCTTGTGGTCCAGTGGTCGCACGCCAGCCCATGATGCGAGAACTGCGCCACCATCGCCTCGCGCACCGCGTGGGCGTGGCCATCCAGACACCAGGCGAAGAGCGTCGGACCCGCGCCGGAGATCGAACAGCCCAGCGCACCGGCCGACAGCGCCGCGCGGCGTACCGCGCTGAAGCCAGGAATCAGCGCGGCGCGCTGCGGCTCGATCACCACGTCCTCGAAGGACTCGCGCAGCATGTCGATATCATTCGTATAGCAGCCGGAAATGAACCCGGCGAGATTGGCGGTCTGCCAGACGAAGTCCTCCATCAGCACGCTGCCCTTCAGGATCGCGCGCGCCTGGCGCGTGGACAGAAACATGTGGGGATGCACGATCACCGCGCGCACGGTGGGCGGCACGGGTATCTGCTTGACCCGCGGCTGATCGATCCCCACCGTCAGCACCAGACCGCCGAACAGCGAGGGCGCGATATTGTCCACGTGCAGCGAGCCGCTCGCGACCTGCTCGCCCTGCATCGCATATTTCAGCAGCTCCAGCTGGCTGCGCGGTTCAGGCAGCACGGCATTGGCCGCGACCACCGCGGCCACCGCCGAGGCGGCCGAGCCGCCCAGACCCGAGGCCAGCGGAATGCCCTTGTCCAGTTCCAGTTCAAAACCAAAGGGCAGCGCCAGTGCGTCACGCATCGCCTGCAGCGCACGGCCCGCCGTATTCCTGGCCGCATCCAGCGGCAGATCCGCAACCACGCCGCGAATCGCGTTGATGCGTACGCCCGTCTCAGCCGTGCGCCGCACGGTCGCCCGATCGCCGATGGCACCGATCGAAAAGCCGAGAATATCGAAGCCGATGGCCACGTTGCCGACTGAGGCGGGAGCAAAGGCGCAGGCGCTGTCGCGCGGCCCGCTCACAGGCGCGCGCCCAGAAATGTCGCCAGGCGCAGCAGATCCGCGAACACGCCGCCCGCCGTGACGGCAGGCCCTGCTCCTGGACCTTGAATTATCAATGGGTTATCGCAATAACTTGATGTCACATATCGCACCACGTTATCGGTAAGGGCCAGGTTCGCGAACGCGTGCTTCGCTTCAAACTCGACGAGTCCGACCGTCGCCTCACCCCTGGCGTTGACGCGCCCGACGTAGCGCAGCACCTGTCCGCGCGCCTTCGCCTCCGTGTAGCGCCGCGCGACCTGGGCATCATAGCGTGGCAGCTGCGTCAGAAACTCCTCGCTCGTGCCCTTGGCCAGATCATCAGGCACCAGGCTCTCGACGCGCACGTCGCGCAGTTCCAGCCCCAGGCCCATCTCGCGACCGAGGATGATGAGCTTGCGGGCCACATCGCTCCCCGACAGATCATCGCGCGGGTCCGGTTCGGTGTAGCCGCGCTGCTTGGCATCCCGGACGATCGCCGAAAACGGCTGCGTCCCGTCATAGACATTGAACAGGTAAGCCAGCGTGCCGGAAAAAATACCTTCGATGCTCGCGATCTCATCGCCGGTTTCGCGCAGGTCGCGCAGGGTCTGGATCACCGGCAGGCCGGCGCCGACGGTCGCCTCGTACAGATAATGTGCCCCGCTTCGGCGCCGCGCCGCCTGCAGGCTCTGGTAGTAACCGAGCGTGCCGCTGTTGGCCTTCTTGTTGGGCGTGATGACGTGCACGCCCGCGGCCAGCCAGTCGTGATAGCGCAGTGCCACCGACTCATTGTTGCTGCAATCGATGATCACGGTGTGCGGCAGGTAATCCACCCGGACGTGCGCCAGGAAGCGTTCGTAGTCGGGTTCCAGCGGGTTGTGGGCCAGCTGTGCGCGCCAGCGATTGAGCGCGATGCCCTGCGCGGGAATGGCCATCTGCCTGGAACTCATGATGCCGCGCACGCGCAGATCAATGTTGAACTGCTTCGCCAGCCGCTCGCGCTGGCTGGCAAGCTGATCGAGCAGCACCTTGCCCACCGTACCCGGGCCGATGAGGCCGATCGAGAGTGTGTGCGGGGAGAGGTAGAAGCCCGCGTGCACCGCGCGCAGTGCGCGGGTCGCATGCGCGCCGTCGACCACCACCGAGATGTTGCGCTCGGAGGCGCCCTGGGCAATGGCGCGCACGTTGACGTTGGCCGTGCCCAGGGCGTTGAACACCTTGCCGGCGACGCCGGGCATGCCGGCCATCCCATCACCCACCACGGCGAGGATCGCCAGATCCGCGCTGACGTCAATGCTCTGGATCTGGCCGTCGGCGAGCTCGCGCGCGAAGGCGCGCTCGAGCACCAGTCTTGCGCGAGCGGCCTGGCTGGCCGGAATCGCGCAGCAGATCGAATGTTCGGAGCTCCCCTGCGAAATCAGGATCACCGAAATATCCTCGTCGCGCAGCGCGCCGAACAGCCGGTGCGCGGTGCCGGGCACACCGATCATGCCGGCGCCCTCGAGATTGACCAGCGCCACATCCTCGATGCTGGTGATGCCCTTGACCGGCTGGTCGGACTGCGGGTGCGCGCAGATGAGCGTGCCGGATTTCTCCGGCGCGAAGGTGTTGCGGATCCAGATCGGGATATTGTGGCCGAAGGCCGGCGCCATCGTCTGCGGATGGATGACCTTGGCGCCGAAATAGGCGAGCTCCATGGCCTCGTTGTACGAGAGCGCGCCGATGACCTGGGCGTCGGGCACGCGGCGCGGATCAGCCGAGAGAACACCATCGACATCCGTCCAGATGTGGATCTCTCTGGCCGCCAGCAATGCGCCGAAAATGGAGGCGGAATAATCGCTCCCGTTCCGGCCCAGCGTGGTCTGAATCCCGGTCGCGTCGCTGGCGATGAATCCCGTGATCACCAGCGTGCCGGCGTCGGCCCGCAGCAGGGCCTTGAGCCGATCGCCAGACAATTGCCACTGGATCGCCGGCCCGAGGGAACCCCACTCCGCCACCACGCAGGCGCGGGCATCGATCCACTGCGTACCGCGGCGCCGGCCCCGGTGCAGCAGATAGCACCAGAACAGGCGCGTCGACCAGATTTCCCCGTAGCCCGACACCTTGTCGCACACATGCCCGCTCGCGGTGCGCATCATCTGCGTGGCGCGCAGCACGCTGTCCAGATCCATCGTGTCGCGTGCAAACGCTTCGAGGTACTCCGCGACCGTTGCAGCCGGGAGCAGTGCCGCGGCGATGCTCGCGTGCCGCTCGCGCAGCGCGACCAGTTCCTGGCGCCAGGACTCGTCCTGCCGTTCAGCCAGTGCCACGAGCTGCAGCAGCGTATCGGTGACGCCCTTGCAGGCCGATAGCACCACGGCCAGCCGCTGACCGGGTTGTGACTCGACAATGGCGGCGACGCGGCTGAAGCACTCGGCATCCGCCACACTCGAACCGCCAAATTTGTGGACCACCCAGGAACTGGGATCTGGGGCACTCATGACCTGGGCACTTTTAGTGGAGAGGTAAAAAAGCCGCAGCACTCTACTGGTGCCGTGGCCTCTACCGCAAGGGCGGCAGCGCCCGCAATCGGGCCGTGCAGCCTTACCGTACAATGCCCGCCGTGCAAGGCTGCGCGCGGCGGCTCCTGGGGGACGAAGGGCGCACCATGGCGGGGCGAATGATCAGGAAGGGTCGCTTGACCATGGCCGATCTGGCCAGGATTGCCGGCGTGTCCACGATCACCGTTTCGCGCGCCCTGCGCCGGAGTGACAACGTCAATCCGAGAACCCGCAAGCGTATTCTCGATCTGGCGCGCGAGCATGGCTATCGCCTGAATCTTCCCGCGCGCAACCTGCGCATCAACAGGAGTCACACGATCGGCGTGGTGATCGAAATGGATCCGTCGCCGGATCGGCCGATGACCGGGCCCTATCCGCTGGTGCTGCTGGGTGGCATTTCGCAGGCCCTGACCTCGGCTGGGTACAACCTGCTGTTGACGACCCTGCACGGCATGGACAGCAACACGGCCAACGCCGCCGAGGGACTCATCCTGCTCGGCCAGGGTGCCGACGATACGGCCGTACACGCCATCGAGCGGATCGGCCTGCCCTGGGTGGTGTGGGGAGCGCCGCGCAAGGGTCAGGACTATGCCGTGGTGGGCAGTGACAACGAGCATGGCGGCGCCGTGGCGGCCACCCGGCTGCTCGGCCTGGGGCGACGCCGCCTGGTGTTTCTCGGTGATACGCGCCACGCCGAAATCGCTGCGCGTTACCGCGGGTTCGCCCGGCTGGTGCAGGAGGCCGCCGGCGCCACGCTGACCTCACGCGCCAGTCCCTTCACTTTTTCCGGCGGCGTGCACAAGGTCGCCGAGCTGTATCACGAAGGCATTTCCTTTGATGGCGTCCTGGCCTGCAGCGACCCGCTGGCCATGGGTGTGGTGCGCGCGCTGATCGATCATGGGCGGCGCGTGCCGGACGATGTTTCCGTCATCGGGTACGACGATTCGCCCGAGGCGGAGTCCTTCGTGCCGCCAGTCACGTCGGTCCGTCAGGACTGGCACACCGGTGGCACACTGCTGGCACAGAAGGTGATCGCGCTGATCGAGGGCAAGTCCGTGAACTCGGAAGTCCTGGAAACGAGCCTGATCGTACGCTCGACCTGACTCAGCTCCGCGGAGCCCCTTTCGCCGTATGGGCCGGGGATCGGTCATCCCGAATCTGAATACAGGCGTTACGTGTAACGCCTGCGAGCCGGGAACACAGACCATGAAGCGGGCGATCCCTCAGCAGGCGCGTCGCCTAACCCCGGCGCAGCGACCCCCGCGCCGGGCTGGACGGCGCAGGCGCGCCCGGCCGTGGCGCCGGTCTGTCCTCGATGTCGTGGCAACGATACCAAACGCCTTCCGGCGCCCGATCCGGGGGCGGCTCATCCCGGCCCCGGGGACGGTGCGCCCGGCCACCTCAGACCGAGTCATATTCTCCTTTAAAACCAATCATGAGTAGGTCATTGACCCACGCCGGAAAGACCCGACCCTGCGGCCTCAAAAGGCCTATGTTATCGATGTCTTGACATCGATAACATATTCTGTAGTATCCGGGCATCGCGAGTTCCTGTGTGCGCCACAAGGAGCTCCATCGCGGGGCAAGCAGGTACTCATGGCTGTCGATTGGCCGCCCGGCCTCAAGTCGTCCGTCCTCGCAGCTGGAGCGGCCGCGGAGGGCTGGCAACTGGTGATGACCGATGAAGGTCGGTCGGACAATGCTGCCCAGGCGGAGACCCTGTTCTGCCTGGCCAATGGGGCGCTGGGGGTACGCGGCGGACGCGAAGAGCAGTCCAGTCCCACGGACGGGGCCCTGCTGGCGGGCGTCTTTGAGTCGGTGCCGATCAGCTATCACGAGAGCTTCCCCGGATTCGCCCGCGCCTCCGACACGCGGGTACCCGTCGCGGACGGAAAGCGCATCCGGGTGCGGCTCGGCGAGAGCGCCACCGATATCACGGCCGGGCAGCGACTCGGCTGTCAACGCATCCTGGACCTGCGCACCGGACTGCTGTGGCGCAGGACCCGCTGGCGCACACCCGACGGCTGCACCCTTGAGATCGGCGCCGAACGACTGGTCCCGCTCGATGGTGAAACGCTGCTGGCCCTGCGCTTCACAGTGCATTCCATCGACTACGTGGGTCCCATCGCTCTCGAGTCGTGCATCGAGGCCGGCACGGCGGCGGTCCGCGCGGATGATCCGCGGGTCGGTACGGCTGCCGATGCCGCGCTGATTATCGGCAAGCGGCGCCTCGAAGGTGTGTGCGCCGTGATGACCCAGGCGGCGCGCCGCTCGGGCATTCAGGTGGCCATCGCCCAGGCGCATCGCGTGGGCGTGGAGCTCAGTGCGGGCAATCCCTTGTTTGACGATCCCACCGCGGTGGGCCAGCGCTACACCACGACGCTCACGCCGGGTGCCTCGGTGACCCTGGATAAATTTGTCGCCTGGTCATCCGGTCCGGACGCGGCGGATCTCGAGGCGCGGGCCACGGCGATCGCCTGTCATGCGGTTGGTGTTGGCTTTGAGCAGCTCAAACGCCACCAGGCGCAGGCCTGGGCAGGGTTCTGGTGCGATGCCGAACTGGGTATCGAGGGCGACGCCTCACTGGATCAGGCCCTGCATTTCAATCTGTTTCACCTGCGCCAGTCCACGCCGGCCGATGGCCGCACGGCGCTGGCGGCCAAGGGCCTCACGGGCGAGGGTTACGAAGGCCACGTTTTCTGGGACACCGAAGTCTTCGCGCTCCCGGTGCTGCAGATGACCGCCCCGAATCTGGTGCGCGCAAGCCTGGCGTGGCGCTATCGCACGCTGGAGCGCGCGCGCGCGCACGCACGGGAACTGAATCACCTGCGCGGCGCCCTGTTCCCGTGGCGCACGATCGCCGGTGACGAGGCATCGGCCTACTTTCCGTCCGGGTCCGCCCAGTACCACATCAACGCCGACGTGGCCTATGCCCAGCGCCTGCATCACCTGGGTAGCGAGGACCCCTCGCCGGCCCTCGAGAACGCCGAAATCCTGTTCGAGACGGCGCGGATCTGGCTGCAGATCGGGCACTACAGCGCGGCGCGTGGCGGCGCCTTCTGCATCTACGAGGTCACGGGCCCGGACGAATATTCCGCTCTGGTGGACAACGACTATTACACCAATCGCCTGGCCCAGCTGCACCTGCAGCATGCGGCTGACATCGCCGCACAGCTGGAGCGAGACGCGCCAACGGCCTACGCGGAGCTCGCGAGTCGCATCGGGCTTGCGGCCACGGAACCCCCGGAGTGGCGGCGCGCCGCCGCGGCGATCTATCTGCCGGTGGATGAGCGCCTGGGTGTGCATCCACAGGACGACGGCTTCCTCGACAAGCCGCGCTGGCCGTTCACGGCTCAACCCGGGGACGATCGTCCCCTGTTGCTGCAGTATCACCCACTCACGCTGTACCGGCACCAGGTCTGCAAGCAACCGAACGTCGTGCTGGCGCACGTGCTTGCCGGCGACACGGTGTCGCTCGCACAGAAGCGCCGCGATTTCGACTATTACGAACCGCTCACGGTGCACGACTCGTCCCTGTCCGCCTCCAGCTGGTGCATCCTGGCGGCTGAGCTGGGGCGCACCGAGCGCGCGCTGAGCTATTTCCGCGACGGCGCGCGCCTGGACCTGGACGACCTGCACGGCAATGCCAGCCACGGGGCGCACATGGCGGCCATGGCCGGTTCGTGGCTGAGCCTGGTGTGGGGATTCGGGGGCTTGCGCATCGCCGGCGACGGCACGCTGAAATTCAGTCCCACCCTGCCTGCGGGTTGGTCAGGGTTTCGATTTACCGTGCTGTGGCGTGGACGGCGCCTGCGTGTCGAGGTCAACGCCGCCGGCGCCTGCTATCAGCTGACCCACGGCGAGCCGCTCACGCTGCTGCATCATGGCAGCGAGTTCACGCTCGCGCCGCGCAGCACGGCCCAGTTGCCGCTGGTGCCGGCGATGCCCCACCGACCGGCTTGCACAGTGCGTGCGGTCATTTTCGATCTTGACGGTGTGCTGACGGACACGGCGACGCTGCACTATCGGGCCTGGAAGCGCCTGGCCGATGAAATCGCGGTGCCCTTCGACGAGACCGTCAATCATCGCCTGCGTGGCGTGGATCGCGCCACCTCACTCGAGATCATCCTGGAGCGCGCCGCGCGCCCCTACACCGCCGAGGAGCGCCGCCAGCTGGCAGAGCGCAAGAACCAATACTTCCGGGACTCGATCGCGAGTTTTACGCCGTCGCAGCTGTTTCCGGGTGCACGCGCCGCGCTGGAAGCGGTGCGGGCGCGCGGAGTGCAGACCGCGCTGGCCTCGGCCAGCCAGAACGCCGCGGCCCTGATTGCGCGCCTGGGCATCACTGCACTGTTCGACTACGTGGTGGATCCGGCCAGCGTTCCTGCCGGCAAACCGGCACCCGACATTTTTCTGGCCGCCGCGGCCGCCCTGGGCGTGCCGCCTTCGGCCTGCCTGGGCGTGGAGGACGCGGCAGCGGGCGTCGCGGCGATCAAGGCGGCTCACATGTTTGCGGTGGGAATCGGAGATGCGCGGAACCTGGCGGCTGCCGACGTCGTGGTTCCTGACATTGCCTCAATTGGAATCGAGCGATTTCTGGAGGGGGCATGAGGGGCAACAGGCAGTGCACATTTGCAGCGACAAGTACCAGGGTTAACGATGCAATCAACACAGCGGAGATGAAAATGATAGACGACACTAGAAACGGAGGGGGTACGGCCAGCGGACTCCAGGCCTTCAGAGCCTGGCGGCTGGGCGTCATGGCGGGTTCCTGCCTGGCGGCGCTCGGCGTCGCGCCGGTGCTCAGCGCCGCGGACGAGGCCGCCGCGACGGAGCCACTTGAGGAGGTGATCGTGACCGGCACGGCCGGCGGTGCGGAACTGCGCAAGCAGGACGCCAGCTTCACGATCACGACTGTAACAGCCGATCAGATCGAAGCTGCGGCGCCCAAGAGCAGCGCCGAACTGCTGACGCAGCTACCCGGCGTGTGGGTGGAGAGTTCCGGCGGTGTGTCGGGCGCCAACATCAACGTGATCGGGTTCCCGGAGGCGGGCGATGCGCCGCACGTGACTTTCGAGATCAATGGCGCGCCGATCTTTGGCACCGAGTCGCTCTCCTTCATGGAGCAGAGCACGCTCTTCAGGGTGGATGAAACCATCAACTCCGTGGAAGGCGTCATCGGCGGACCGGGTTCGGTATTTGCCAAGGGTGAGCCCGGCCTGACCACCAACTTCCGGCTGAAGGAAGGTGGCGAGCAGACCAAGGGTGTCGTCAAGTACACGGGTTCAGACTACAACCTGCAGCGCGTGGATGCAGAGGTCAGCGGCAAGCTGTCTGATGACCTGTATTACATGGTGGGCGGCTATGTGTCCGCCTCGCCCGGCATCCGCAACGCCCAGTTCCTGTCGGAGAAGGGGCACCAGTTCACGGTCAACCTGACCAAGAAACTGGAGCACGGCAAGATCGGCCTGTGGACCCGGGTCACCGATGACGTGGGTCAGTGGCTGCTGCCGTTCTTTTCAAAATCCGGCAACAACCTGGGCACCTTCAGCCAGCTCGGCGATTTCACCCGGATGCGCCAGATCCAGGTCGGCAAGGACAGCAACGGCGATGCCGTCTATGAGAACTTCGACTTTGCCAACGGCCGGGGCTGGAGAGGCTCGGTCAGCGGCCTGAATGCGGAGTTCAACACCTCGGACAATACGGTGTTGCGCGACAACCTGTCGTTTACGAGCGGGAATGCCGACACCTACGGCTTCGTGCCCGATGGCGGCGCGGTGCAGGTATCGGCGCTCGTCGGTGTCGCCCCTGGTGCGGTCACCACGCAGCATGGTGGAAAGGTACTGGCCCAGAGCGACTGGGTGCAGGAATACGGCTACTGGGTGGTCAAGAAACAGATCCGGTCCTTCACCAACGACATCAGCCTGGCCATCAAGACGGCCAGTAACAATGACCTGACGGTTGGCTACTACGTGGCCCAATGGTCAGTCGACGACTGGTGGTCGCTGAACAACCAGGCGCCAGTGCAGAACATTGCGCATGGCGACCTGCTCAGCGCCAATGTGACCTGCGCCCTGCTGGCCGCGTCGGGCTCGGGTGCAGGCTGCTGGAACTACGGACTGGCCTCGACCGGCGATTCGACCGCCAAGGCCTTTTACCTCGCCGACTCCTTCCACCTCACCGACAAGTGGCGACTGGACGGCGGCGTGCGCCAGGAACGGCAAACGCTGGATTACTCGGCCTCCTTCCCGGCGGCCGGAACCACGGATCATTTCCCGAGCGGGATCGTCGATCAGGTGGTGCCCGATGCGAACGCCTCGAAGTTCTCGTATACGGCGGCTGCCGATTACGAATTCTCGAACGAGATGGGCGCGTTCGGCCGTTATACCTCGGGCTGGGCATTCCCGAACTTTGACAGCTTCCGGGGCGGCAACGGCAGCGCCACCATCCAGGAGATCAAGGAGTTTGAAGCCGGCTACAAATACACCGGACCGGTGTGGAAGGCGTATACCACCTTCTTCTGGAACACCAGTGACGCCACCGCCGGTGTACAGGGCTCCAATCCCGGATCGGCCCCCCAGGCTTTCAAGTCCAAGGCCTACGGCGCGGTCCTTGATGGCAGTTACCACACCGGCCCGTTTGCGGTGGGTGTGAATGCGACGTGGCAACACGCCGTCTATGACACCGTGCAGGGCACCCCGTCCCAGGTGGGCAAGAAGGTGCTGCGTCAGCCGGATCTACGCGTCATGCTGACGCCCAGCTACAATCTCCTGGCGGGCGACTGGTCGGCCGACTTCTACGGTTCCATCGACTACATCGGCACCCGGGCCGCCGACGCGGCCAATACTTTCTTCTTCGACGCCTATACGACGATCGATGCCGGCGTGCGGGTCAGCACACCCTGGCACTACGATCTGCAGTTGAGCGGACAGAACCTCACCGATCGGCATGACGCGACGGAAGGCGATCCGCGCAGTTTCGTCGCGGCCAACTACCGCCCGATACTCGGAAGATCGATTCAGTTCAGCGTCAGTTATAAGCTCTAATGCGCAGTCGGGGTGGCCTGCACGGGCAGGCCACCCCTTTTCCACGCCTTCAACCCGAGTCGCATAGACCAAATGGGGCGCTATGAGCCGATTCCGCATGATCACGGCGCTGGTGTTGATCTACATGATCTTCGCCATCCTGCTCAACAGCGTGGGCACGGTGATCCTGCAGTCGATCGTGACCTTCGGCATCAGCAAACCGCACGCCAGCCTGCTCGAGGCTTTCAAGGACCTGACGATCGCCCTGACCAGTTTTATCGTCGCCTCCTTCCTGCCGGCGCTGGGCTACCGGCGCGCCATGATGCTGTCGCTGGTGCTGGTGGGCAGCGCCTGTACCCTGATGCCCCTCCACCCGGGCTTTCATACCACTGAATTTCTGTTTACCTGCGTCGGCGTGGGCTTTGCGATGACCAAGGTCGCGGTCTACTCCTCCATCGGACTGCTGACGACGGACAAGACCGGGCACTCGCGCCTGACCAACACCATCGAAGGCCTGTTCATGGTCGGCGTGCTGCTCGGCAGCTGGCTGTTCAGCGCGTTCATCGATCCGGCCGCGCCTGCGAACCCGCGCTGGTACAACGTGTATTGGCTGCTGGCCGCGCTCTGCGCGGCGGTCTTTGCGCTGCTCGCGACCGCGAGGCTCGATGAATCGGCGGCCCACGCCGCCACCGCGAGCTCGCCCGCCGAATCATTCGCGGGCATGCTGCGGCTGCTGGTACGGCCGCTGGTCTACTGCTTTCTGATCTCCGCCTTCCTCTATGTACTGATCGAACAGAGCTTCGGCACCTGGCTGCCGACCTTCAACAAGGAGATCCTCAAACTGCCCAATACCATGAGCATCCAGCTGGCGAGTATCCTCGCCGGCGCCACGGCCCTCGGGCGCATCAGCGCCGGATTCGTGCTCAAGCGCGTGCCGTGGCATGTGCTGCTGAACCTGTGTGTACTGGCCATGGGCCTGCTCGTGGTCCTGACGCTGCCTCTGGCCGCCAACGTGGTGGCGCGCCGCGATGTCGGCTGGTTCGATGCCCCGATCGTCGCCTACCTGATACCGCTGATCGGAGTGCTCATGGCCCCGATCTACCCGGTCATCAACTCTGTCGCCCTCAGTGCCCTGCCCAAGCCGCTGCATGCGCCGATGACCGGTCTGATCGTGGTTTTTTCGGCCCTGGGCGGCACACTCGGCTCGCGGATTACGGCGATCGTTTTCTCGCGGTTTGACGGTATCCACGCTTTCTATTTCTCGCTCCTGCCGATGACGCTGCTGCTGATCGCGCTGTTTTTCTTCCGGCGCGAGACCGAACGCATGAGCGCCGCCAGTGCCCGGGGGAGGATATGAACCGCGCGGCAGTGCTATGCCTTGCCGTCTGCAGCCTGCTCGGCGGGCCGGCCCAGGCCCGCGAGCGCTGGAGCGAGCAGCAGGCGCAGGCCTGGTACGGACACCAGCCCTGGCTGGTCGGCGCCAATTACATACCGGCGAACGCCATCAACCAGCTCGAGATGTGGCAGGCCGAGAGTTTCGATCCCGCGACGATCGACAGGGAGCTCGCGCTGGCCGAATCCATCGGCATGAACACCATGCGCGTGTTTCTGCACGATCTGCTCTGGCAGCAGGATGCCGCGCGTTTCCGCGGGCGGATCGACCAGTTTCTCGCCATCGCAGCGCGGCATCACATCCGGCCGCTGTTCGTGCTGTTCGATTCCTGCTGGGACCCGGAGCCGCGGCTCGGTCCCCAGCATGCGCCCATCCCGGGGATCCACAATTCCGGCTGGGTGCAAAGCCCGGCCGCGCACGCGCTCGAGGACACGCGTGAGTACTCGCGCCTGCAAGCCTACGTCGAGGGCGTCATCGGCGCCTTCGCCACGGACGAGCGCATCCTCGGTTGGGACCTGTGGAATGAGCCCGACAACGAAGGCGGCACGGCTTATCCTCGCACCGATGCGAGAGACAAGAACCGCCTGATCGCCGCTCTTTTGCCGCAAGTGTTCGCCTGGGCACGGGGGCAGAATCCGCGGCAACCGCTGACCAGTGGATTGTGGAAATCGGCCGGTGGCAGCGCTGCGGTCGGCGACTGGGTGACACACGATGCACCGAGCGCGTTCGAGCGCATGCAGATCGGGCAGTCCGACGTGCTATCGCTGCACAATTACAGCTGGCCCGAGGACTTCGAGCAGAGCGTCCAATGGCTGCAGCGCTACCATCGCCCGATACTGTGTACCGAATACATGGCGCGCAGCGTCGGCAGCACCTTCGACCTGATCCTGCCCGTCGCGAAGCGGCTGCGGGTAGCGGCGTTCAACTGGGGCCTGGTACTCGGCAAGACCCAGACCAACCTGCCCTGGGATTCCTGGCAGCACCCCTATGTCGGCCACGAGCCGCCGGTGTGGCACCACGATGTCTTTCATGCCGATGGCACGCCCTATCGGGCGCGCGAAATCGAGATCATCCGCGCCCTGACCGGAAGCGGCGAGCCGGTCAAATGAGATGGCGCGGCGCACTGATGTGGGCCACCGAATTGGGCCTGATCGCCCGCGCCTTTGCGGCGCCCATCACCAGCGCGGCCTTTGGCACGCTGCCGGACGGCCGTGAGGCGCATCTGTACACCCTGACCAGCAGGGAGCTGAGCGTCGCCGTAACCGACTACGGCGCGCGCGTCGTATCGATCGTGTCACCGGATCGCAACGGCACCCGCGCGGATGTCGCGCTCGGCTTCGATCGACTGGACGGCTACCTTGGGGATCACTCCTATTTTGGAGCGATCGTCGGACGCTACGCCAACCGCATTGCGGCGGGCCGCTTCTCCCTGGACGGCCACCCCTATACCCTGGCGACCAACAACGGCGCCAACCATCTGCACGGCGGCCGCAGCGGTTTCGACCAGCAGCTGTGGCACGCGCAGATCGAGGCGGGGACGCTGGCACTGCGCTACCGCAGCCAGGCCGGCGAGGAGGGTTATCCGGGCAATCTCGACGTGGAAGTGCGCTATCGCCTGCGCGGCCGCGAACTGAGCATCGAATATCGGGCGAGTACCGATGCGGACACGATCATCAATCTGACCAACCATTCGTATTTCAACCTGTCCGGTGATCCGCGCCACTCCATCGTCGATGAGAGCCTGCTGATCGCCGCCGATCGCTATACGCCGGTGGACCGCGGTTTGATACCGACCGGGCGCCTGGCGAGTGTCGCTGGCACGCCGTTTGATTTTCGCCGGTCGCGCCCGATCGGCGCGTCCATTGAGGACCGCAGGGACGAGCAGATCGTGTTCGGGCGCGGCTACGATCACAACTGGGTGTTGAACGACCAGGGCGACAGTTTGCACTTTGCCGCACGCGTCGAGGATCCGGCGAGTGGCCGTGCGCTGGAAATATCCACCACGCAACCCGGCCTTCAGCTCTATTCCGGCAATTTCCTGGACGGCACGACGATTGGGAAGGGAGACGTGGCCTACGCCCACCGCAGCGGCTTGTGCCTGGAAGCCCAGCATTTTCCGGACTCGCCCAACCACGCCGGCTTCCCATCGACGCGGCTGCGGCGCGGGCAATCGTGGCGCGCGTTGACGGTGTATCGATTCCTGGTGACCGGCACGGCGCAGTGATGAATTAACCAGGCCGCTCGGGGTCGATCCTGAAGCGGCGCGCAGCGTCAGTCCAGGCGCTTGCGGAACCGGGCCGCGGCCAGCGCCACCGCCAGCATCAGAAAAACGCTCAACTTGAGCACCGGCTGCCACAGGGCCGCCAGTGAGGCCCCGCGCAGGATGACGCCACGCAGGATTTCGATGAAATGCGTCAGTGGCAGCGCCTGGGCCAGATACTGCACGGTGCGGGGCATGCCCTCGAAGGGAAAAGCGAAGCCCGACAGCAGGATGGAAGGGAGCAGCGTAAAGAACCCGAGCTGCATGGCCTGGAACTGGGTCGTGGCGACGGTGGAGATGACCAGGCCGAGCGCGAGCGTTGCGGCAATGAACAGGCCGGCACCCACGTACAGATCCAGGAGGCTCCCGTTGATTGGCACGTCGAACAGCAGCACGCCCAGGAGCAGGACCAGCGTGGTCTGGACCAGGCCCACTCCCACGAAGGGCAGGAGCTTGCCGACCATGAGTTCCGCCGAGCGCACCGGCGTGGTGATCAGCAGCTCCAGGTTGCCGCGCTCGCGTTCGCGCACCAGCGCGATCGCGGTGAAGATCACCATCGTCATGCTGAGTATCACGCCGATCAGCCCCGGCACCACCTGCACCGCCGTACGCCGCTCGGGATTGAACTCGTTGAGCAACTCGATCGTGGGCGTGGCGCGCGAGGGCATGCCGCTGCGCCCCGGGAGCGGCGCCTGCTGGATCGCGCGCACGGCGGTATCGACCCCCGGCCGCGTGCCATCGACGATGACCTGCGCGACCGGCCGCGTCCCGTCGATCCGCCGCCGCTCGAAGTCCGGCGGTATATACAGGCCCGCGTGCAGCTCGCCGGTCTGGATCAGCCGCCGGAGCTCATCGACCCCGTCGGGCCGCGCGACGAATTCCACCACCTGGCTGGAGGCGATCTCCGCCACCAGCGAGCGCGACGCCTGCGTCCGCGCCAGATCGACCACGCCCGCGCGCACGTGCCGCACGTCGTAGTTGATGCCGTAGCCGAAGATCATCATCTGCAGAAACGGGATGCCGATGATCATCGCGAGCGTCATCCGGTCGCGCGACATCTGCCGCAGCTCCTTGAGGGCGATGGCGCGAATGCGCACCACGGGGGCCGGCACCATCAGTGCTTGTCCATGGTGGCGCCGACGAATACGTCTTCGAGACTGGGCGCAGCCACGCGCACTGCCGCCTCCAGGCCGCGCGCGGCGAGCAGCGCGCGCACGCGTTCGACCGGGTCGCGCTCCGCGGGGGCGAACAGCGCGTGCAGCCGCAATCCCAGCTGCGCCAGCGAACGCAGCGTCTCGAGGCCGTGGAGGGCCGCGCGCGCAGCGGCCGGATCGTGGGTCTCGATTTCCACGACCTTGAGCGGCAGCGCCGCCATGAGCTGCTGCGGCGAGCCGTTGGCGACGATGCGGCCCAGATCGAGGATGGCCAGCCCGTGACAGCGTTCCGCCTCATCCATGTAATGCGTGGACACCAGAATGGTCGTCCCCTGCGCGGTCAGCGCAAACAGGCTCTCCCAGAAATCGCGCCGGCTCTGCGGATCGACGGCGCTGGTGGGCTCGTCAAGCAACAGCAGCTCCGGCTCGTGCAGCGTCGCGGCGGCGAGCGCGAGGCGCTGCCTCTGTCCGCCGCTGAGCGTACCGGCGGGCCGGGACTGGAACTCGGCCAGCCGGTACTCCTCCGTTACGGTCGCGATGCGCTGCGCCGAGCGCCGGGCACCTAAGGTATAGATGCTGGCGAGGAATTCCAGGTTCTCGCGTGCACTCAGGTCCTCCCACAGCGAGAAACGCTGCGTCATGTACCCGATCAGCCGCCGCAGCTCCTCCGCCTGGCGGGGAATGTCGAGGCCGAGCACGCGGATGGTGCCGCTGCTGGGCTTGATGAGCCCGCAGAGCATGCGAATCGTGGTGGACTTGCCCGATCCGTTCGGCCCGAGAAAACCGTAGATGTGGCCACGCGGAATCGACAGGTCGGCACCGTTGACCGCCGCCACCTGCCCGAAGCGGCGCGTCAGGCCGTGTGCCTCGATGGCGGTCTGCCCGTCGCTCACGGCCCGCGATCCAGCCACACCTCAACCGGCACGCCCGCGGGCAATTCGCGTGCCGCCGCTTCGCCCAGATCGATTTCGGCCAGGTACGCCAGGTGGCTCCGGTCCCGCTGCGTCAGCGCGAAGTACGGCGTAAAGCTGGCCTCGCCGGCGATGTAGCGCAGCGTGCCGGAAAACGGCTGGGCGATGCCATCGACGTGCACCTGCAGATTCTGTCCCGCACGGAGCGCTGTGCGCTGCGGCTCGGGTATGTACACGCGCGCATAGGGTACGCCGCCGGCCAGCATGATGACGACCGGCGTGCCCAACGCGGGCCGCTCGCCCAGGCGGTACGGGAGTGCCTCGACGACGCCATCGACCGGCGCCAGCAGCTGCAGCCGAGCGAGCAACACTTCCTGCTGCTGCAGTTGCGCCTGGGCGGCCCGCAGCGCCGCACGCGCCTGCTCGAGCTGCTCGCTGCGGGTGCCCTCCTGCAGCAGTTCCAGGCCGGCCTGCGCGACGGCCACGGCCGCCGCGCTGCTGTCGCGCAGCTGCTGCTGCTGATCAACCTGTGATTGCGCGATCAGGCCGCGCCCGACCAGCCCGGCGAGGCGCTCGTATTCCTTCGTCGCCTGCAGGTGCTGTGCCTCCGCCGCGCTCAGCTGCGCGCGCGCCTGCGCCAGCTCCTCGCGGCGCGCGCCATGCACCAGCTCCTCGAGCCGATGCTCCAGCTGACTGGCCTGTGCGGCCAGGCTGTCACGACTGGCCGCCAGCGCACCGCCATCCAGCTGCGCGAGCAGATCGCCCCTGCGGACCACCTGCCCTTCCGTGACTGGCATGGCCACGATCTGCTCGGCGGCGGGCGCCGCAATCTCGAAGCGGTGACGTTCGATCGTGCCCACCGCCGGCACGCGGCCGTCGCGCGTGCAACCCGCAGCCATCGCTGCGACACAGCAGGCTAGACCGAGGCGAAACGAAGCCAATTGCGCTCTCCCTGCGAATGCCGGCCAACATTGTAGGCGGAGCGCCGCCGAGAGCGTCAATCGCTTGCCGGCCGTGGAACTTACAGGCTAACGTGCGCTCTCAAGGATTTGGACCGCAGGGGAATTCCGGATGTCCTATCGCTGGCCCGGGCGATCGCTCCTTGCCGGGGCGCTCTGCTTCATCGTGGGCGCCGGGCTGTGCGCGCAGGCTGCGCCGTGGCCGCCCCGCGCCGCCAGCGAACGGCCCTCCGCACGCATCATCGTCAAGTGGCGCGACCAGGGCGTGGCGGCCATGCAGATCGAAGGCACGGTCAAGCGCGCCGCACGGCTGAGCGCCTTCACGGGCATACACCTCACCGCGATGCGCGAGATTCACGACCGGCTCGATCTGATGCGCCTGCCCACGGCGCTGGCCGGGGCCGATCTGATGCAGGTCATCGCGCGGCTGCGAGCCGATCCGTCCGTCCAATACGCCGAAGTCGACGCGCGGCGCTACGCCCTGGCTTATCCGGTCCCGCCCAACGACCCGCGTTTCAGCGCCGGCACAGACGCCAATGGCGCCTGGCAGGGTCAGTGGTACCTGAATGATTCCAGCAGCGCCACGCCGGCGGCCATCGGGGCCACCGCGGCGTGGCAGACCTCTACGGGCGCGGGCTACGTGGTCGCGGTGCTCGATACCGGCGTCGATTTCACGCATCCCGACCTCGGCACTTTTGCGGCGGGCGGCAAGCTGCTGCCCGGGTTCGACTTCATCTGCAACGATTCGGGCATGAACTGCAGCCTGACGACGCCCGGCAACAGCTATCTCGTCGCCAATGACGGCAACGGCTGGGACAGCGACCCCACCGATCCGGGCGACTGGATCGATGCCACCGATCTGACACGCGCCGACCATTTCTTCGACGGCTGCGGCACGGACGTCTATCCTGATCATCACGTCGAGAGCAACTGGCACGGCACGCGCGTCGCCGGACTCATCGCCGCAATCACGAACAACAATGCCGGCATCGCGGGCGTCGCGCCCGACGCCTTCATCCTGCCGGTACGCGTGATCGGCAAATGCCACGGATACCTGTCCGACATCGTCTCAGGCATGTACTGGGCCGCGGGATTGACGAGCCCGACCCTCGCCGGTATCGCCAGCAATCTCAATCCCGCGCCCATCCTGAATCTGAGTTTCGGCGGCAACGGGGCCTGCTCGCAGACCGAGCAGGACGCGGTCAACGCGCTCGACCAGGCCGGGCACCTGGTGGTCGTCGCCGCCGGCAATGATGGCGGACCGCTTTCGGCGCCCGCCAACTGCCAGGGCGTGCTCGCGGTCGCGGGGCTGCGGCATGTCGGCACCAAAGTGGGTTACAGCAACGTCAGCAGCACCGCCGCCGCCGTCGGCATCGCCGCGCCGGCCGGCAATTGCGTGAACGTCAACGCCGGCTATCCCTGGACGCTGTCCTGTCTTTACTCCATCGAGACCACCAGCAACGATGGCCTGACCACAGCTGGCAGCCCCTTCTACACCTACGCCCTCTTCAATTCGAGCTATCCGGGCAACGTGCTCAACGAAGGCAACGTGGGCACCAGCTTTGCGGCGCCCATCGTCGCCGGGGTGGCCGCGCTGATGGTGCAGGCGAACCGGAATTTCACGGTCCAGCAACTGATCGCGCGCATGCAGGCCGCGGCCACGCCCTTTCCGATACCGGCCACCTCTCCGCCCGGTGGCATCTGCCATGTCGCTGCGCTCACCCTGGATGCCAGCGGCCAGAACTACACCGACGTGCAGAATGCCGAATGCCAGTGCACCATCAGCACCTGCGGCGCGGGCATGGTGAACGCCGCGGCCGCCGTTGGGCTCGCGCTCAAGCCACTGGCCAGCATCATCGCCTCCAGCGATACGGCCAGCGTCGGGGAGAGCATCACGCTGGATGGCAGCACCAGCATTGCGGCCACGGGGCGCAAGATCGCCAGCTACCAGTGGAGCGTTGATCCGGCCGTCGCCATCGAGAATGCCAGCAGCGCAATTGCCAGGATCGTATTCCCGGCGCTCCGCCCGATCACGGTCACTCTGACGGTCATCGACGACGTCGGGCGACAGGATCAGGCCTCCAAGACCATCAACTCGGTGGCCCTGAGCGCGGGCGGCGGTCGCGGCATGCTGGCCGCGGAGGAGCTGCTGGCCCTGGCCTGCGCGGCCGCGCTGGCGTTCCTGCGACGCCAGAACCGGGCCGGTTGACACTTTCTGGCCCTAATCCCGCTATGCTACGCGGCTGGCCGCCCCGCGGCGGGCCGCCAGTACGCGACTGAGGAGAGCTGATTTGAGGGTATCCGCTTGCGCGCCGCCTGGGCGCTTCGCCTGCGCCTGGTTGCTGGCCGCAACGGCCGCGATGCTATCGGCCTGCGCCGGCGGCTCGCGCTCCCCCGTCACCGGTCCGGTCGGAACGACCGCGGGCGTGACGCTGAGCAGCTCGACCAACAGTGCGCAACTGCAGCAGGGTGCAACGCTGGTGCTGACCGCCACGGTCACCAAGGATACGAATAATGCCGGCGTCACGTGGACGCTTCCGGGTGACCCGGCACTGGTCGGCGTACTGTCCAACATCACCACCACGACGGTGACCTACACCGCGCCCACGGGCATCACCGGCACGACGACTCCGATCGTCACGGCAACCTCGATCGCCGACACCACGCAGTATGCGAGCGCCACGCTGGTGGTGCTGGGCACCCCGATCATCGACGCTACGGTATTGTTCCCCGGCAATGTCGGCAGTCTTTATTCCGCCGGCGTGACGGTATCGGGCGGACTCGCCCCCTTCACCTGGGCGGTGACGTCCAGTTCCGGTCCGCTTCCGCCCGGCATCACGCTCGGCACGTCCACGACCACGTTCACGGCGATCAGCGGCGCACCGACGGCGGAGGGCACCTATCCTTTCCAGATCAAGGTCACCGACGCCAACAACAATTCGGCGACCGTCGATCTCACGCTGGTCGTCAAGGCTGCGGCGGCCTGCCTGCTCACGGGACAGTATGCCCTGCTGTACACGGGCTACTCCGGCGGCCACCCGGCCGTGGGCGCGACCAGCCTTACGATCTCAACGGCCGGTACCCTCACCGGCTACCAGGATTTCACCGCCGCGGGTGCACCTGTCGCAGAATCCGTCACCGGCACCTGCACCACCCGTACGGCCAACAACGGCACCCTTACGCTGACGGGCACCGGCTCCTCACCGACCTACGACTACGCCGTGACCACCAGCCTGGCGAGCGGCCGGGTGCAGCTCATGAACGGCGGCGACACGCAATCCGGGACGGGATTGCTCCTGGTGCAGGATCCGACCGCGTTCAACCTGCCTGGACTCGCCGGCAGCTACGCCTTCGGCACGCTCGGCGTCGCGACCGATGGGAGCCGCATGGGTCTGGCCGGCACGCTCTCGATCGATGCCGGCGGCGTGGTGATGGCCGGACGCGCCGATTCCAATGGCAGCAGCGCGCTGAGCGCCGCGCCGCTCACCGGGAACCTGGGCAACCCCGATGCGAATGGGCGCGGCACACTGGTGCTCACCAGCGGCAGCACGAGCTTTCACTTCGCCTACTACATCGTCTCGGTCAACCGCCTGCTGATCGTCAGTGCCGAATCCACCGCCACGGCGCCGCGGCTGGCCGGCTTCCTCACCCGCCAGTCCGGAACCTTTGACAACAGCAGCCTCGCCGGATCCGGCGTACTCAGCCTCTGGGGCGCCAGCAACGCGCCGGTCTCGCCCACTGCGGTGCTGGGGCTCGGCCGCCTGTCGAACGCCAGTGCCGCCGGCGGCACCATCGATGTGGCGCTCGACACCGCCAGCCTGGCCACCGCAACGCTGAACAAGAGCTTCACGGGCGCCGCGTACGCCGTGGACGCGGACGGCCACACCACGCTCAGCTACACCGATAGCGGCGTGACGCGCAGTTTCGTGCTGTATCTGGACGGCCCCGCCGATGGCTACGTCGTGGAGAAAGGCAGCAGCGTGGGCAGCGCCGGCCTGCTCGAGGCGCAGGTCGTGGGTCCGTACACCAATACCGTGCCCGGTCTGTTCGTGAGCGGCACGCAGTTTGCCCAGGATGTCGCGCCGATGCTGCTCCTGCCGGCGGTGCATGTCGCGGCCGGTGCCCTGTCGGCCCCAAATGCCAGCGGCTTCTTCGCCATGGATGCCGCGACGGGCCGCGGCGTGGGCACTCTCACCGCGTCCGGGAGCCTTCCGGCTGTGCTCACGCTCTATGTGATCGGCCCGAACAAGATCGTGACGCTGCGGCTGGGCGCGATCAACCGCAGTGCCGTGATCGACTGGCTGGGCAGCTAGCGCAGACGCAGCAGGATCTTGCCGATGTGCCGGCTGCTCTCCATCAGCTGGTGCGCAGCGGCAGCCTCCGCCAGCGGGAAGCTGGCGTACACGTGGGTGCGTATCCGCCCCGCCGCCAGCGCGGGCCAGACCTCGCGCAGCAGCGCGTCACGAATCGCGCTCTTCTCCGCCAGAGTGCGCGGCCGCATGGCCGAGCCGGTGATGACCAGCCGGTTGCGCAGCACAGGGCCGAAATCCAGTTCGGCGCGAGTCCCGTGCTGGAAACCGATGAACACCAGGCGCCCATCGCGCCGCAGCAGGCTCAGGTTCCGCGGGATGTAATCGCCCCCGATCATGTCGAGCACCAGGTCAACGCCTTCACCGGCGCACAGCTCGCGCACCCGGGCGACAAAATCCCCGGTGCGGTAATTCACCGCCTCCTGCGCGCCGAATTCACGGCAGAAGCGCACCTTGTCCTCGTCACCGACCGTGACGACGCACCAGGCGCCGCGCAGCTGCGCCAGAGCGATCGCCGCGAGGCCGATACCGCTCGACCCGCCATGCACGAGCAGCCGCTCGCCCGCCGCAAGGTGGCCGAGGTCAACCAGATTCGCCCAGACCGTAAACCAGTTCTCCGGCAGGCAGGCCGCCTGCTCGAGTGACAGCCCCGCAGGCACCGGCAAGGCCTGCCCGACCGGTGTCCGGCAATATTCGGCGTAACCGCCGCCCGGCGTCAGTGCGCACACCGCATCGCCCACCTGCCAGCCCCCGACATCGGCTCCCAGCGCCACGACGTGCCCGGCGACTTCCAGACCCATCACGGCGGAAGCGTCGGGCGGGGGCGGATACTTGCCGTCCCGTTGCAGCAGATCGGGGCGATTGACGCCCGCGTAGTCCACCTCGATCAGCAGCTCTCCAGCCCGCGGGACCGGCATGGGCGCATCGCGGACGCGCAGTGAAGTCGCGCCGCCCTCCGGACCCACTTCGATCTGCCGCATGGCACCCCCCCCAGGCCAGAGTTCTGGCTGCGTCGAGCGGTAATATACGCGCTGCCCCACTGCGTGGGATGAAGGTTCCGATGGCCAGAACGAAGCTCCAGCCACTGTCTCATCGCCCTGAATGACTGATCCGGGGCCTGGGGCCACGCCGGCTCTTCTGCGGGCCGTTTACTTATCCTTGCTTCCCGACGCTGGCGCGCGACATCTGGACGCTGCGCACCGCGGGAGGGTAGTTTGACCGGGTCAAACTGCTGGAGTACCCATGAATCGCTTCAAACTCCCCTCTTGCTCATCCCCCTGGATCGGAGCGGCTGTCGTGGCCGTGGCCTGCTCGGGACTGGCTTCACAGCGCAGCGATGCGGTCGACCTCGTGGGCTTCTACGCCGGCGGCGCCGTTGGCCAGGCCCAGGTTGAAGCCGGCGTACCCTCCTTCGGCAGTTTCAAGAAGGATCACAGCGCCTATCAGCTGATGGTGGGGGTGCGGCCCATCGCCCCGTTTGGCGCTGAACTGGTTTACCTGAATTTTGGCCACCCGAGCGGGATGGTGGGCGGCTGGCCGACGGACTTGTCGATGAAAGGCGCGGCCGCGTTCGCGGTGCTGTACCTGCCGCTGCCGCTGCTCGACCTGTACGCCAAAGCGGGCGTTGCCCGCCTGGACAGCCGGCTGCGCACCGTCACGACCCTCACCTGTACCCCGGCGAACCCCGGCTGCAACGTGTTTGTCAGCGAGAACACCGATTCGCGCCTGGCCGCGGGCGTCGGCGTGCAGGTGAAACTGGGCTCCTGGACCGTGCGCGGCGAATACGTGGGATTCAGCGTAGCGGGCGGCACGCCCGGGATGACATCGATCGGATTGATGCGAACTTTCTTCTGACGCCGGCTCACTTGGCGGGCCAGGCGCTCGCCATGAAATCCAGGGCGCCACGGAGCGAGCTCGACATCGCCACGGTGGTCTGCGGCTGCTGCACCAGCGGCAGGATCTGCTCGCACAGCTGCTTGCCCAGCTCCACGCCCCATTGGTCAAAGGCGTTGACGCCCCAGACCACGCTCTGCACGAAGACCTTGTGCTCGTAGAGCGCCAGCAGGCGCCCGAGGGTGGGCGGGTCCAGCCGCGGGAACATGATGAGCGTCAGGGGCCGGCTGCCGGGGTGGATCTTGTGCGGCAGCAGCTCGGCGATGCGTGCCGGCGCCAGCCCCTGGCGGCGCAACTGCGCTTCGACCTGGGCGGCCTCCTGGCCGACGGCGAAGGCCTCGGCCTGCGCCAGCGCGTTGGCGATGGCCAGCTCCTGCTGCGGCTGGCTGCCGCAGGAGGAGATCACGGGCACCAGGAAATCGCAGGCGGCACGCGCGCTGCCCTGGTGCAGCAGCTGGAAGAAGGAGTGCTGCGCATTATTGCCGGGCTCGCCCCAGATCACCGGACAGGTGGGCACGGGCGCGCTGCGGCCGTCCAGGCGCACCGACTTGCCGTTGCTCTCCATCTCCAGCTGCTGCAGATAGGCGGGAAGCCTGGCCAGCCGCTGGTCGTAGGGCAGCACTGCGAGCGTCGGCAAGCCGAGGAAATTGACGTTCCAGACACCGAGCAGGGCCGCGAGCACGGGCAGGTTCTGCTCCCAGGCCGCGGACTGGAAATGCTGGTCCATCTCGGCCGCCCCGGCGAGCAGGGCCTCGAAGTGGGCACCGCCAATCGCGATGGCCAGCGCCACGCCGATCGACGACCACAGCGAATAACGCCCGCCCACCCAGTCCCACATGGCAAAGCGGTAGTCGGCATGCACGCCGAATTCGTCCATGGCTTTCTGGTTGGTCGAGACCGCCGCGAAATGCTGCGGTACCGCGGCGGCGCCCAGGCGCGCCTGCAGCCACTGGCGCGCCGCGAGCGCATTGCTGCGGGTCTCGAGCGTCGTGAAGGTCTTCGAGCAGACGATGAACAGTGTGCGCGCCGGATCGGCCTCCTGCAGCAGGTCGGCGAGCTGACAGCCATCGACGTTGGATACGAAGGCGACGCGCGGAGCCCCCTGCGTGTACTGGTGCAGCGCCTCGACGGCCATGGCCGGGCCGAGGTCCGAGCCGCCGATACCGATGTTGACCACCAGCGCGTAGGCCTGACCCGCGCTCGAGCGGACCGTGCCGTTGCGCACGCGCTCGGCAAAATCCAGCATGCGGGCGCGCTCGGCCCGGACCAGCGCGTCGATATCGATGCCACCCACCATGAGCGGTGCCGGTGCGCCCACGCGCCGCAGCGCCGTGTGCAGCACCGCCCGGCCCTCGGTGAGATTGATGGCCTCGCCGCGAAACATCGCCGCGATGCGCTCGCGCAGCCGCAGCTGACCGGCCAGCGCGGTGAAGGCCGCCAGCACCGGCGCATCCACCCGCTGGCGGGAATAATCGAACAGCAATCCGGCGGCCTGCACCGAGCAGTGCGCAAAACGCTCGGGATCGGCGGCGAACAGTTCGCGTGTCGGAGCCATGAGTGGCGCGGCGGCTGCCAGTTCAGCCCAGGCCGGGCAATCGGGGCCGGCGCGAAGCTGCGGCACACGATCTGCGCTGAGCTGCGTCACGAGCCCGTCACCCTACGTACTCCGTGCGGGCTTCCAGGGCCGCCGCAGAGATGGCTTGTCCATGAACGCGCCGGGCCCACACCAGCTTGGAAAGCTTCAGGTCTTCCCTGCTGACGATCCTGGTCTGAATGTTGGCAAGATTCACGGCCGTGCGGCGTTCAACTTCGACCCGCCGGAATTCATCGCTTCGCCTGATAATGAGGTCCACTTTGATGCCGCTCTCCAAGTGCATCATATTGAACAGTCCCTCAGCCGCCAAGGCATCTCGTACTGCGGAGGTGTGGTGTGGTACGCGAGCGCAAAGGAGTCTATGAGCATGAACCGCTGGCCCAGCGTGACAAGCTGCGAGGCGTTCACCACCGCATCGCGCGCCAATCCACTCGCCTTGCGCGCCAAGCGGGTGTTTCCGGGCGCAGCGGCGCATGACCACTTTTCCCCGGGCAGTGACCGGGACTGCCTGCACTCCAGGAGCGGATCGAGCGTGGAGTCCTGGGGATCCTTGGCATACACGGCATCAAGCCGTTCATGCAGGCCGAAGACTCTCTGGGCTTTGACGAAATCAGCGACGGCGTGGGCATACAGTTTGCTGCGTGGGCAGCCGCGGCGCTTGGCGAGGCGCTCCGCGTCTTCGACGATCGAGTCTGGGATGGAGATGGTCGTCGTCACCGGCAGAAAATAACCTGACTTATACCCGGTGCACAGGTCTGCTACGAGGTGCCGACCCGGTAGTACTCGCGGAACCAGTCCACGAAGCGGCCCACGCCGACTTCAATGGGCGTCTCCGGGCGGTAGCCGATCGCCGCGGCGAGTTCGCTGATGTCGGCGAAGGTGTCCGTCACGTCGCCCGCCTGGCGCGGCATCATGACGCGCTTGGCCTTGCGGCCCAGACTGGCTTCGAGCAGCTCGATGTAGCGCAGCAACTGAATCGGCCGGTGGCTGCCGATGTTGTAGAGGCGACAGGGCGCAAGGCTGCTGGCGGGGTCCGGAGCCAGGCTGTTCCAGTGTTCGTCGGCCGTGGCAGTCCGGTCGATGATGCGCACGACGCCCTCGACGATGTCGTCCACATAAGTGAAGTCGCGCTGGTGGTGGCCGTTGTTGTAGACCTCGATGGGCCGGCCATCGACGATCGCGCGCGCGAAGCGGAACAGCGCCATGTCCGGGCGGCCCCAGGGCCCATAGACCGTGAAGAAACGCAGTCCCGTGGTGGGCAACCCGTACATCGCCGCGTAGCTGTGCGCCATGAGCTCGGCGGAGCGCTTGCTGGCGGCATACAGGGACATGGGGTGGGCAGCCGGCTCGTGCACCGATGAGGGTAATTTGGTGCTGGCGCCGTAGACCGAGCTGGTGGAGGCGTACACCAGATGCTCGACCCCATGGCTGCGGCAGCCCTCGAGGACGTTGAGCGTGCCGAGCACGTTGCTGGATATGTAGCTGTGCGGATCCTTGAGCGAATGGCGTACGCCGGCCTGGGCGCCGAGGTGCACCACGCGCTGGAATTTCTCGCGCGCGAAGAGCTGGGCCACCCCCGCCTGGTCGGCGAGATCGAGCTTCACGAAGCGAAAGCCGCGCTCGCCGTCCAGCTGCGCGAGGCGCGCGCGCTTGAGCGTGACGTCGTAGTAGTCGTTGAGGTTATCCAGACCGATGACTTCATCGCCGCGCGCCAGCAGGCTGCGCGCAGTGAAATAGCCGATGAAGCCGGCGGCGCCGGTGACCAGCAGCTTCATGACTGGCGCCAGAGGCACCGCCCGTGGCTTTCCCGCTGCAGCAGATCCTGGAGCCGCTCGTGGGCCAGGCGCTCCTGCTCATTGGCCGCCCGCACCAGCAGCGGCACGCGGCCGGCCTCCGCACCCTGCCCGACCCGGGCCGCCGCGCCCGGCCGACCCGCGCCGGGGCGCGAGGCCTCGTCCAGGGCCAGTGCACTCTGTCCACCCGTCATCGCCAGGTAGACGTCCGCCAGGATGCGCGCATCGAGCAGCGCGCCGTGCAATTCGCGGTGCGTGTTGTCGATGCCGTAGCGCTTGCACAGTGAATCGAGGTTGTTGCGCTGGCCCGGATGCATCTGGCGCGCCAGCGCCAGGGTGTCGAGCACCGGGCACAGCTCGCCCAGACGGACCGGTGTGGGCGCGGCCAGGCGCGCAAACTCGGCATCAAGAAAGCCCAGGTCGAAACCGGCATTGTGAATGATCAGTTCCGCGCCGGCGACGAAGGCGGTGAATTCCGCGGCGATCTCGGCGAAACGCGGCTTGTCCGCCAGATCCTGGAGCGAGATCCCGTGGATGGCGCGGGCGCCCTCATCGATGTCGCGCTCGGGGTTGAGGTAGCGGTGAAAATGCCGCTCGCTGGGACGGCGATTGAGCAGCTCGACGCAACCGATTTCGATGACGCGATGCCCGCGCGTGACTTCGAGACCGGTGGTTTCCGTGTCCAGTACGATTTGTCGCATCAGCGCGATATTACCCCAAGCAGTGCGTCGATCGCGGCGTTGGCGAGCTGGTCGCAGCGCTCATTGCCGGCATTGCCCGCGTGTCCCTTCACCCAGTGCCATTCGATCTCGTGCCCGGCCGCCAGGGCATCGAGCTGTTCCCACAGATCCTGGTTCTTCACCGGCTTGCGCGCCGCGGTGCGCCAGCCGCGCGCCTTCCACTCCTTCAGCCAGGTGGTGATGCCGAGCTGCACGTATTGCGAATCGGTAAAGACGCGCGCGCGCACGCGGCGCTTGAGCGCGCGCAGGGCCTCGATCACCGCGAGCAGCTCCATGCGATTGTTCGTGGTCGCCGCTTCGGCGCCGGACAGCTCGCGTTCCTTCCCCCCGCTGATGAGCAGCGCGCCCCAGCCGCCCGGACCCGGATTGCCGCGGCAGGCGCCGTCGGTGTAGATGTCCAGCTCGGGCGGCGCGCTACTCATGCCGAAGGATTCACCAGTCCGCCGAGCAGCGCCCGTGGATCGCGCCGGCGCGGGCGGATCGGCGTGAGGGCGTAGACACGCTTGCGTGCCTTGAGCAGGTACCCGCCCGCGGGCAGGGGATTGAACAGACCGCGGCGCCGCATGCCGCGCAGCGGCGCGCGGGCGCGTGGTTCGACCGGCAGGACATACAGGTAGCGGTGGACGGCGAGGACTTCGTATCCGAGCAGCACCAGCCAGTCGCGCAGGCGTCCTTCCGAGAGCAGGCGGCTGAAGCCCGGCGGAAAGCCGGTCCGGCTGGCCGCGGCCCGCAATCCCCACAGGCTCCAGGGATTGAAGCCCAGCACGATCAGGTGCCCTTCGCCCAGCAGGACGCGATCGGCCTCCCGCAGCACCGCATGCGGGTCCGGCTCGATCTCCAGGCAATGCGGCAGGAGCACCGCATCGATCGTGCCGCTGGCGATGGGCAACAATGCGGGGCGCGCGATGATATCGGGTGCTTCCCCGCCATCGCACGCCGGGGCGATGAGACTTTGCCTGCGGGTGCGGCTCGCGCCCAGCAGCTCTCGCGCGCGCCCCCACTCGCCCAGCTGCAGCAGTTCGAGGCCGAAAACATCGTCCATGGCCACGGCCAGGAGCTGCGCCTCGGCGAGCGCGATGGCGCGCCCCAGCACGCGGGCCCGCCAGCCGCCCAAGCCGGAGGGATTTTCGGCGTTACTCATTGAGACTGTGATCCGTGCCCTAAAAACGCTAGCAATTATGTGAACTTACGGGTTAAATAGGTCAGCCGGATCACATTAGTCTCCGGCGCCCATACCGTAACATGTTATCGGCCCGGCACTGGGATGGAGCAATTTGTCTAAGCCGATTCGACCCCTCAATTCAGCCCTTGCCAGCGTGGTTGCGCTCCTGGCGCTGAGCGGCTGCGCCCACCAGCCACGCTCGGCCGGGCCGCCGCTGCCGATCAGCGTGACGGCTGAGGCCGAACCGGCGTCGGCAGCACCGGCGGTTGTGGCGGCGCCCGCTGCGGACCCTGTTTCGGCCGGAGAAGTCACGGCCCTGCCCGACGAAGCGGTGGTGCAGCCGGTCGACCCGCCGACGCTCAGCGACCATTCGCTGGTCGCACCGCCCGCCCCCGACCTGTTCGTGCGACTGCGGGCCGGCTTCAAGCTCGAGGATGCGGACGAAGCGATCGTCGATCGCGAACTCAACTGGTACGCCAATCATCCGGACTACCTGGAGCGTACCTGGGGCCGCGCCGAGCAATACCTGCACTACATCGTCGAGCAGCTCAACGCCCGCTCGATGCCGCTGGAGCTGGCCCTGCTGCCGGTGGTCGAGAGTGCCTTCGAACCCTATGCCTACTCGCGGGCGCGCGCCTCGGGCCTGTGGCAATTCATTTCAGGCACCGGCTCGCACTACGGTCTGAAGCAGGACTGGTGGTATGACGGTCGCCGCGACGTCGTCGCCTCGACGCGGGCTGCGCTCGATTACCTGCAGGCGCTCCACGACGACCTCGGCGGCGACTGGCTGCTGGCGATCGCGGCCTACAATTGTGGCGAGGGGAATGTGCAGCGGGCGATCAACCGCAACCTGCGCCTCGGCCACCCGACCGACTTGTGGCACCTGAAGCTCCCGAGGGAAACCCGCTCCTACGTGCCCAAGCTCCTGGCCATGCGCCGCATCGTGGCCGACCCGGCCGCCTACGGCCTGGATTTCAGCGAGATTTCGGACGAGCCGTATTTTGTCCAGGTGGCCACCGGCGGGCAGATCGATCTGCAGGTGGTCGCCGAGATCGCCGGGATCACCAAGGATGAGCTCTACGAGCTCAACCCGGCCTTCCATCGCTGGGCCACGGATCCGACGGGTCCCTACAGCCTGCTGGTACCCGTCGAGGCGTCCGAGGGCCTGGAGCAGACCCTGCTGAGTCTCACGCCCGAACAGCGCATGCGCGTGGACCGCTACGAAGTGCGCCACGGCGACACGATTGCGTCGATCGCCACGCAATATTCGACGACGCCGGAATTGCTGCGCCACCTCAACAACATGGACAGCAAGGACAAGCCGGTCATCGGCGATGCGCTGCTCGTGCCCTCGACCACCATCCAGCTGCCGGAGAAAGCCATGCGCGCCGCGGCGCTGGTCGATCGCCCTGGGCGCCTGGGTGGCCGCCGCGGCGCTCACCACGGTCTGCACGTCGTGCGGCGCGGCGATACGCTGTACGGCATCGCACACCGGCTCGGTACCGACGTCGCCACGCTCGCGCGCCTGAACCACCGTGGTAGCCAGCCAGGCCCCGCGAGCCGAAGGCCCGGGCACGCGCGGCAGTGCCAGCAGCTCCGGCAATGCCCGCCAGGTCACCTATACGGTACGCCGCGGCGACACGCTCTATGGCATCGCCCGCTTGCTCCAGGTCACCGTACGTGACCTGCTCGGCTGGAACGGCATTTCCACGGACGGCGCCATCCGCCCCGGGCAGAAGCTGGTGGCCTTCGTCAACGGACGCGGCTGAACGATGCCGATGCTGGAGGGGAAGCACGCGCTGATCGTCGGCGTGGCCACGGATCGTTCGATCGCCTGGGGAATCGCCCAGGCCATGCACGCCCACGGCGCCCGGCTCGCCTTCACCTACGCCAACGAGCGCTTTCGCGAGCGGGTGGAGCCGCTGGCGCACTCACTGGGCGCGAACCTCACGATGCCGCTGGATGTCACGATCGATGAGCAGATCGAGGCGGTGGCCGCACGCCTGGGACGCGATTGGGGGCATGTCGACATTCTCGTCCACGCCGTCGCCTTCGCCCCGCGCGAGGCCATCGACGGCAGCTTCACGGCCAACACCTCGCGCGAAGCGTTCCGCATCGCCCACGATATTTCCAGTTACAGCTTCACCGCCCTGGCGCGCGCCACGGCCCCGTTGATGGCCGGCCGGCCTGGCGCGATGCTGACACTCTCCTACCTGGGCGCGGTACGCTCGATCCCGAATTACAACGTGATGGGCCTGGCCAAGGCCAGCCTCGAAGCCAACGTGCGCTTTCTTGCCGCGGACCTGGGTCCGGGCGATATCCGCGTCAATGGCATCTCGGCCGGACCGATCAAGACGCTCTCGGGCGCCGGCGTCGGCGGCTTTCGCAAGATGCTCGGCTACGTGGCGCGCGTCGCCCCGCTCCGCCGCAACGTCACGATCGAGGACGTCGGCAACGCCGCCACCTTCCTGTGCTCGCCAATGGCCGCCGGCGTCACGGGCGAGATCCTCTACGTCGACAGCGGCTTCAGCACCGTGGGCATGAGCTTCGCCGACGAGGCGGGATCGGAGCCCGGCGGCTGACCGGCCTTAGGGCGCGGTGATGAGTTGGCCGCGCAATTCACCGCCGACGTGCGCGGCCGAGGACACGTTCACATACCACAGGCCGTTGGTGTAGTCGGTGAGGTTCTGGCTCGTGAGCGTCACGGCCTCGTTGAGGTAGTGATTGGGGTCCAGGGGATCCACCGCCAGCGAGGGGGCCAACGGGGTGCCGACCACGCCCACGGCGCCGATGTCCAGATCGGCGGTCATCACGCTGATGCCGCTCACGTTGACGTGCACCGCGGCCATCATCCCGCTGCTGTTCACCGTGACCGCGGCCAGCCCACTCGCACTCGTAACGACCGGCGGCACCTCGGCGCCCCCTGTCAGCGCTGCGACCTTGATGCTGACGCCCGTGGGGAGCAGTTGTGCGCGCAGCTCGCCGTTGGGATTGGCAGCCGTGCGCACCAGCACATAAAGTCTGCCGGCCGCCAGATCCGCGCGCTGGCCGGCATCGAGGCCGAGGAAGGCGGTGGGCACGTCCCACTCATTGGCAACGCCGACGTTCGGGTTCAGGGCGAACAGCGCGACGGCGCTGGAGCCGGCGTAGGCATCACCGACCTCGGCGCCCGTGACGGTGATGCCGCTGAGCGTGACGCTCCCGCTCATGTGGCCGTTGGCCAGGTTGACCGTGAAGCTGCCGGTACCGGTTGCCGCCGTCGTCACCGTCGGAAACAGCAGGCCAGAAGTCAGCGTGACGGGGTAGCTCGCGCTGTTGCCGACCATGAGGCTGACGTTGGCGGACGTCGCCGCCTGGCCGACCGAGTCGGTGACCACGGCGCTGATCAGGTGCGCGCCGTCGGCCACCATGCCGGTATCCCAGCTGTAGGTGTAGGGCATGCTGGTATCGGCGGAGCCGACCGCCGTGCCGTCGACGCGAAATTGCACGTTCATCACGGTGTAGGCACCGGCGGCCGTCGCCGTCGCGGTGAGTACGACCGTGCCGCTGACCGTGCCGGCCGCGTTCGTGATCGTCACCGTGGGCGCGCAGGACGCGTAGGCCCCGCAAGCACCCCCGCCTCCACCGCCACCGCCGTAGCCGCCACCGCAGGCGGCCAGCAGCGCAGCGCACAGCGCAACGGTCCAACGAAGGTACGGCCGGAGTCGCAACGTGGTGCTCATGGGTGCATTCCTCGGCGGGTGTGCCCGGTGTTCGCACGTAGGTACCGGCGCTGTCAGTGATGGTTCACGGAAGGGGGTTGTATACAATCCATGCCGCATGGCATCGCGAATCGGCCCGGTCCTGCTCATCCTGCTCAGCGGCAGCGCCACCGCCGCTGTGGGCGCCACGCCCGGTGGCCTGATCGGCGTGACCAGCGATTATGTGCTGCGTGGGGTCTCGCAGAGTCAGGGCAATCCTGCCGTCCAGGGCGAAGCGCACCTGGGCTTTGCGGGCGGATGGTCCACGGGCGTATGGGCCTCGCAGGTACGCCTGCTCCCCGGGCACACCAGCTCCGAAGTCGACCTCTACCTGCAATGGCACGCCACGCTGAACGAAAGCTTCGACATGATCGCCACCGCAACACATTACAGCCACCCGGGCGACCCACGACCCATCAGCTACGAGTACGACGAGCTGGGACTCTCCTTGTCGTGGCGTGACCAGCTCTCGATCGCGGCCAGCTGGACGCCCCAGCTCAACCTGTACTCATACACGGATGGCCTCGCCCGCGATCATGGGGTGCTCGACATCGAGGCCTCCCTGCACCGCAGTCTGCGCCCGCATTTCGACTTGAGCGCCGGCGTGGGCTACTACGACCCGCCCGGGCTGGACTACGCCGCCTACGGCTACGGAAATGCCGCCCTCACCTGGCATTATGGTCACTGGCGTGCCGATCTGGCCTGGATCTGGGTGCAGAATGCGCTTCATCGCCAATACGCTTCCGGGCCCGCCGGTGGCCCACTGGCGGCCTCGCTGGCCTGGTCGTTCTAGTGAACCGGATCGGCCGACGCGGGGCACCTACCGGTGAAACAGAGGACATGCCCGCCGTGATCGCCCCACTCAGTCACCTGCAGCAAGGCCGCGAAGACAGCGATCGACGCCTGCTGGACAAGGTGGCCGCGGGCGATCGCGAGGCGTTCCGCGAGTTGTACGTCGTCTATCACCGCCGCCTGGCACGCTTCCTGGTGCGCCTCACGCGACGCTACGAGGTCGCCGAGGAAATCATCAACGACACGCTCTGGGTGGTGTGGCGCAAGGCCGGCGAATTCCGCGGCGAGTCGCGCGTCTCCACCTGGATCATGGGCATTGCCTACCGGCGCGCCCTCAAGACCCTGCGCAACCGCGGCCATCAGCTCTACGACGCGCTGCCGATCGAGGGGGAAACGCTGGTCGCGCCCGACGAACTGGCCGAAGCGGAGACCGGGGAGTGGCTGCTGCTGGCGATGCAGCAGCTGCCCCTCGAGCAACGCCTGGTGCTGGAATACGCCTACGGCTATGGGCACTCCTGCGAAGAGATCGCCCGGATCATGGACTGTCCGGCCAACACCGTGAAGACACGCCTGTTTCATGCACGCGCCAAGCTGCGCAACCTGCTACCCCGACTCGCCGGCCTGGAGCCCTAAGTGATGAACGAACACGACCGTGCCGTTGAAATGCTCACCTGGAAGGTCAACGGACGCCTGGCCGGCGCCGATGCCGACTGGCTCGAAGCCCATCTCGTGGGCTGCAGTGACTGCCGGCGTGAACTCGCCGCGGAGCAGGCGATTCGCGACGCCATTGTCCGCGAGCCCACCGTGGAATTTGCGCCGCAGGCCTCCTTCAACCGCCTGTGGGCCCGCATTGAGCAGGAGGGCCGCGAGGAGGCCCAGCCGTCGCCGGCAGGCGCCACAGGAGCCTCCAGGGGCGACCGCCGCGGCGGCTGGACGGCCGGCCGGTGGACGCGTGCGGCGCTGGCGAGTCAGGCCGTGCTCATCGCACTGCTCGGGGGCGCGCTGTGGCGCAGCACGGACGGCAGCAGGGCCGCGAACTATCGCACCGTCACCGATGCGCCGCCCGCCGCCCTGACCGGGCAGCCGGTGATCAAGGCGATTTTTGATGATCAGGTGCGCCTCAATGACGTGCAGGACATCCTCGCGGGCACCGGTCTGGCGGTCGGCTCGGGCCCCACGGCCGCGGGCGTCTACACGCTGGTGGCCGCCGATGCGAGCGCAGCACCCCTCTCGACCGCGACGGTGGCGCGACTGCGGGCTGATCCGCGGGTGCGCTTCGCCGAACCCGGTGCGCAGTAACACCATGAGTCCTGGAAACGCCCTGCGCTGCGCGTTCCGCGTTGGCTCCGTGGGCCTGACTGCGCTTCTTTGCCTGAGCGGCTGCGTCACCACCGCGCCTCCCCCGGACGCACTGGTCGAGGCCACGCGCCTGGACGCCTCGCGGTTCGTCGTGATCGCCGTACCCAACGAGATCGCACCGGCGCGGCTGCACCTGGGCGGCACGGCACTGGACTACGGCGACCAGCAAGCCTACGCCGTCAGCGACGGCGCGCGGCGCACCATGCGCGCGCTGGCCTCGCGCTATCACCTGCAATACACGCAATCGTGGCCCATCGGCCTGCTGCACCTGCAGTGCGCAGTGTTTGCACTGCCCGCAGGAACCGCGCCGGAAGCGCTGCTGGCGCAGCTGCAGCAGGACAAGCGCGTGGCCATCGCCGAGCCGCTGCACGACTATGAAGTGCTGACCACGCCCGACCCCTACACCGCCGTGCAAACCAGCAACGAGCGCATGGAGGTGGGCCAGGCGCACCAGATTTCCCGCGGTCACGGCGTGCGCATTGCCCTCATCGACACGGGACTGGCCAGCGATCATCCGGAGCTGCGCGGCCGTATCGAAGTCCAGCGCAATTTTGTCGACGACGATGCCCGGCGCTTTCAGCTCGACCGCCACGGTACCGCGATCGCCGGCGTGATCGCGGCGAATGCCGGCAATGGCCAGGGCATCAGCGGTATCGCTCCCGAATCGCGGCTGCTGGCACTGAAGGCCTGCTGGCAGCTGCAGGAAGGGGCCGACGCGGCCCGCTGCAACTCCTTTACACTCGCCAAGGCGCTGGCGAGCGCCGTCGAGCTCAAGGCCAGGATCATCAACCTGAGCCTCACCGGGCCGCCCGATGCGCTCCTCGAAGCCCTCGCGCTGCAGGCCATGCGCGCCGGCATCATCATCGTCGGACCGGGCAGTGCGGTGCCCGCCTTCCCGGGCAGCCTGCACAATGTCCTCGGCGTGGCGCGCTCGGAGGACCCGTCGGTCCCCCCCGGCGTGCTGCAGGCTCCAGGGCGCGAGGTCCTGAGCCTGGCCCCGGGCGGCCGCTACGATTTCTTCTCGGGCAGCTCGATCGCCACGGGGGAAATCACCGGCATCGCGGCCCTGCTCCTGGCGCGCGATTCCGGGCTTGACGCCACGCACCTGCATCGCATCCTCGATGAGGCGAGCGAAACAGACGCCACACCGGCGGGCACCGGCCGCTCGGTCAATGCCTGCCGGGCGGTGGCCAGCCTGCTGCGCGGCACCGACTGCGAAGCCAAGGCGACAGCGCAGACCAGGACGCAAGCACCACCATAAGCGGCGCTGATTCCGAAGCTGCCGGTCGTGAATGTCTGCTTGCCGGCGTCATCCGTTATTTCCACTCGCGCGTCGGCAGCTTGTCCAAAGCCGCGATGATCAACGGGCTGTCATCACTTAGAGAGCCGACAACCTCACCGAGTTGATCAACCGGTATGGAAATAATCTCGAGCGGATGCAGTACGCCTGAGGTGCCGCGGATCCTGAAAGTTGGATTGAAACCGGCGTAGCTGACCCTGCCAATCGCCGTTGTCCGCACCAGCGGCACCACGACTCTACGTCGATAGCTGTCAAACTGTGCAGACTGCACCACGACTACAAATGGAATGGCTTGCTTGTGCTTCCCGGAGTTCCGGTGGACATCAAATTGAGCCGTCAGAGCGACGAATACTCGTCAGCGATCGAGCCCGATTTGGAATTGAATTTGTTCCACATTGCAATGGTCGCCACCACCGCCTTGGACCTCTCCAGGCGTTCCCTCCGTTCCCTGCCAACGAACTCCGAGAGCAACGATTCCACGACAGAAGAGAGATTGCCAGTCATCGATTTGGCCTGGTTCACCAGGTCCACCTTCAACGTCAGGTTGACCGGACGCTTGCGCGCCGCCCCGTTGAAGTCAGCCTTCATGCTTAGCCTCCATCATGCGCACCATGTGCGCATGATGGACCCGCGAGCAACCCGGCTCGCGTCAGTTACTTGGGCTGTAGTCCAGGGGCCGGAGTCTGCCGGTGATCAGTTGAATATCGCCAGGTTCTTCCTGATCTTCGCCTGCCGCTGCATCTCAGCCAGGTAGGCGGCAAACTCCGCTTCGCCATGGTGCTGGTTGAAACTGGCGGCCAGCTGCTGGTCGCTGGCGGCATTGGGGCCCGGGGCGCCCGGCTTGACCGACAGCACGGCCAGTATCGCCGCGCCGCCCTCGTCCATGGCGATGGCCTGGTAGGCGGGCTTTCCCGCCGCTGGCGCCGGCACGGCAAAGGCGGCATCCCGGATCTGCGCCGGCGGTTGCGGATCACCACGGCTCAGGAACGCCGCCGGTGTCACCGTGGCCTTGAGCCGCTTCGCCACCTCATCCAGGCTGGCGCCCGCGATCAGTTCCTTCACGACCGAGTCCGCGGTCGCGCGCGCCGACTTCGTGCCCTCTTCCTTGCGTACCGCGGCGTCGATGTCCGCGCGCACGGACGCCAGAGGCCGCGCCTGCGGCTTGTGGTGCTCGAGCACCCTGGCGATGACCATGCGATCGTCGGCGAGCGCCACGGGGCCGCCGATGCGCTGGTCCTTGAGCATCGTGTCGCCGAACACCAGGGCGCTCAGGTCGGCATCGGCGCCCAGCGCCCCGCCGCCGCTGCGGGTGTATTCAGGCACCTCACCCAGCGTCAGGCCAAATTCCTGGGCGAGCGGGGCCAGATCGGCGCCGGTCGTGGATTCAAGCTTCTGCTGCAGCCGCTCCTGGCGGTCACCAAAGACATCCGAAGCGCGCTCGCGCCGGTAATCGCCCTCGATCTGGCTGTGCGCATCGCCCAGCGTACGGGCATGCTCGGGCTGCACCTCATCCAGGCGGATGATGTGGTAACCGAACTGCGTCTTGACCGGCTCGCTGATTTCACCGACCTTCATCGCAAAGAGCTTGTTCGAAAAGGCCTGCACGTAGGCGCCGCGCAACGCCCAGCCCAGATCCCCGCCGGCGCGGGCGGAGCCCGGATCCTGGGAATATTTCTTGGCCAGCGCCGAGAAATCACCGCCGGCGCGGGCTTCCTTGAACACCTGCTGCGCCCTGGAGAGCGCTGCGGCGTCGGCCGCGGCATCCTTCGCGCCGCCTACCGTGATGAGGATGTGTCGCGCGCGGCGCTTCTCCGCCTCGACGTAGCGGCTTTTGTTCTGCTGGTACCAGGCACTCAGATCCGCCGGATCGACCGTCAACGCCGCTGCAATCGTGTCCAGCTTCAATTCAGCGTATTGCAGGCGCACCGAGTCGGCCGTCTGGTAGTCCTCGACATGGGCGTCGTACCAGGCCTTGGCACGCGCGTCGTCCACCTTGACGGCCGCGGCAAAGCCGGCCAGTGGCAGGAGGGCGTAGCGCACCTCGCGCTGTTCATTCTCGAGCGCGAAGGCGCGGGCGACCTCCGTGTTGGTCATGAAATCGCCGATCTGCAGGCTCTGCTCGAGCTGCCCGACCTGCAGGGAATTGCGCAACTGCTTTTCGTAGCCCGCCGGCGTCATGCCGATCTGCGCCAGCATGCCCCTGGCCGCCATCGCGTCGAACTTGCCGCCGACCTGGAAGGCCGTTTCGTGCTGGTAGGCCGCCGCAACCGCCTCGTCGTTCACGCGGAAACCCCGCTCGGTGGCCCGCTGGCGCACCAGCGTCTCGCGCACGTACTGGTCGAGGAGCTGGTCCTGGAGCCGTGCGCGCATGGCCGGCGGCATGTCGGCCTTGAGCTGCTGCTGGTATTTGGACTGCTGCTCCTGCCAGGCGTTCTGCAGCAGAGTGCCCGGCACCTCCTCGCCGTTGACCTTGAGCCCGTAGCTGGGCGTGCCGAAACTCAGGTCCACGATACCGTAGGCGCCCCACAGGGCAAAGACCAGGATCAGCAGTCCCAGCAGGAGAATTGCCAGCCAGCGCTGGCCCTTCAGTGTGTCACCGATATTTTGCAGCATAATTCATGAATGGCGGAGCGGACGGGACTCGAACCCGCGACCCCCGGCGTGACAGGCCGGTATTCTAACCAACTGAACTACCGCTCCGCAGTGAGTGGTGGGTGCTGAGGGGATCGAACCCACGACATTCGCCTTGTAAGGGCGACGCTCTACCAGCTGAGCTAAGCACCCGTATTACAGCGCATCGAGAGGGAACCAGCCCCAGTCCAAAAAGGCGGCGCATTCTAAGTGATTGAACCGCCTTACGCCAGCGGGCCATGCCCACAACCCGCGTGCCGATCGATGTGATCCCTGCGATCGGGAACCAGCAGCGGCAACGCCCCGCCGCCGGCGAGTGCGGCGCGCAACGCCGTCACCCGCGGTGTTCCCACATCACCGTCGCGGCGGCTCAGTGCGCCTGCACGGGCTTGGGCGTCCGGGCTCTGCCGCGGCGGCCGGGCTTGACGGCCGCGACTTCGACCGGGGGCACCACGCGCGGCACGGGCCGCGCGGTGAGGGCGAGCTCCAGGACCTCGTCGATCCAGCGCACCGGGCGGATGTCGAGCTTGCCCTTGATGTTGTCGGGGATCTCCACCAGGTCCTTGCGGTTCTCCTCCGGAATCATGACCACGGCGATGCCGCCCCGCTGCGCAGCCAGGAGTTTCTCCTTCAGGCCGCCGATCGGGAGTACTTCACCCCGCAGCGTGATCTCGCCGGTCATGGCCACATCCGAGCGCACCGGGATGCGCGTCAGGGCGGAGACCAGTGCCGTGCACATGCCGATGCCGGCGCTGGGCCCATCCTTGGGCGTTGCACCTTCCGGCATGTGCAGGTGTACGTCGATCTTCTGGTAGAAATCGGGGTCCAGGCCGAGCACCTCGGCGCGCGAGCGCACCACCGACATCGCCGCCTGGATGGACTCCTGCATCACCTCGCCGAGCTGCCCCGTGTGCATCAGCTTGCCCTTGCCGGACACGACGGCGGCCTCGATGGTCAGCAGTTCGCCGCCGACCTCCGTCCAGGCCAGTCCCGTCACCTGGCCGATGCGGTTCTGGTCCTCGGCCTTGCCGTAGCGGTGGCGGCGCACGCCCAGGAATTTGTCGAGATTGCGCGGCGTGACCGCCACGCGCTTTTCCTCTTCCCGGGCCAGGAGCAGCTGTTTGACCGCCTTGCGGCTGATCTTCGCGATCTCGCGCTCGAGGTTGCGCACGCCCGCCTCGCGCGTGTAGTAGCGCACGATGTCGAGCAGCGCCGGATCCGAGACCTTGAGTTCACCGGCCTTGAGGCCGTTCTGCTTGATCTGTTTCGGCACCAGGTAGCGCCTGGCGATGTTGAGCTTCTCATCCTCGGTGTAGCCGGGCAGCCGGATGACTTCCATGCGATCCAGGAGCGGCGGCGGAATGTTCAGCGAGTTCGCCGTGCACACGAACATCACCTCGGAGAGGTCGAAGTCCACCTCGAGGTAATGATCGGAGAAAGCGACGTTCTGCTCCGGATCGAGCACCTCGAGCAGGGCCGAGGACGGATCGCCGCGGAAATCCATCGCCATCTTGTCGACTTCGTCGAGCAGGAAGAGCGGATTGTGGACGCCCGCCTTGGCCATGTTCTGCACGATCTTGCCGGGCATCGAACCGATGTAGGTGCGCCGATGCCCGCGGATCTCCGCCTCATCGCGCACGCCGCCGAGCGACATGCGCACGAACTTGCGGTTGGTGGCACGCGCCAGGGACTGGCCCAGCGAGGTCTTGCCCACACCCGGCGGGCCGACCAGGCACAGGATCGGCCCCTTGATCTTCTCGACCCGCTGCAGCACCGCGAGGTACTCGACGATGCGTTCCTTGACCTTGTCCAGCCCGTAGTGGTCCTCGTCGAGGACCTTCTGGGCATTGGCAATGTCCTTGAGCAGGCGCGTGCGCTTCTTCCAGGGCACCTTGATCAGCCAGTCGACGTAGTTGCGCACCACGGTCGCTTCCGCCGACATCGGTGACATCATTTTCAGCTTGTTGATCTCGGCCGTCGCCTTGTCGCGCGCTTCCTTGCTCATGCCGGCCTTGGCGACCTTCTGCTCGAGCTCCGCGATCTCGTTGGTGCCATCCTCCATGTCGCCGAGTTCTTTCTGGATGGCCTTCATCTGCTCATTCAGGTAGTACTCGCGCTGGCTCTTCTCCATCTGCGACTTGACGCGGCCGCGAATCCGCTTCTCGATCTGCAGCACGTCCATCTCGCCTTCGATGGCGACCAGCACATGCTCCAGGCGCTTGCGCACGTCGAGGATCTCGAGCACTTTCTGCTTCTCGGCCAGCTTGAGCGCCATGTGCGCCGCGACCGTGTCGGCGAGGCGCCCGGGCTGCTCGATGCCGGCGAGTGCGGTGAGCACTTCGGGCGGCACTTTCTTGTTAAGCTTGACGTACTGCTCGAACTGCGAGACCACCGAGCGCACGAGTACGTCCATCTCCCGCTCGTCGTACTGGTCGGCGTCCTCTTCGATCGAGATGGTGGCGGCGTAGTAATTCTGCGGTCCGTCCGTGCCGGCGGCGCCGACGCTCAAGGCCACGTGCAGCACGCGCGCCCGGTCGACCCCTTCGACCAGCACCTTGACCGTGCCGTCGGGGAGCTTCAGCAGCTGCAGGATCGTCGCCACGGTGCCGAAGGCGTGCAGGTCCTCGATCTTCGGATCGTCGATGTCGGCCTGTTTCTGCGCCACCAGCATGATGCGCTTGTCGGCCCGCACCGCGGCCTCCAGCGCCTGGATCGACTTCTCCCGGCCGACGAACAGCGGGATCACCATGTGCGGGTAGACCACGACATCGCGCAGCGGCAGCACCGGAATCTGGCTGACGGGCAGGAGCGAGGCGGATTCGGCTTCTTGATTCACGGGTTACCTTCTACAGTATCGCTCGCGGTGGGGAGCGCAGCCCTTGCGGTACTGTTGGGGCGCGCCAGAGAAATTCAACGGCCGGGCGCGCCGCAACCCTCCCCGCGCTGGCCGGCTCAGGCGTGACCAATGCCGCCGGCCCTGCGGGGCTCCTCGACGGGCGCCGGGCGCCCTTCCTCGGTGCGATAGACGATGTAGGGTTTGGTCGTGCCTTCGATCACCGCCTCATCGACGACAACTTTGACCACATTGCGGAGGGAAGGCAGCTCGTACATGGTGTCGAGCAGGACGTTCTCGAGAATCGTGCGCAGGCCGCGCGCTCCGGTCTTGCGCTGCATGGCCCGGTGCGACACGGCGCGCAGGGCCTCCTCGCGGAACTCGAGCTCCGAGCCCTCCATGTCGAAGAGCTTGCGATACTGCTTGGTGAGCGCGTTGCGCGGCTCGGTCAGGATGATCATCAGGGCGGCTTCATCCAGCTCATCGAGCGTCGCCACCACGGGCAGGCGGCCGACGAATTCGGGGATCAGGCCGTACTTGATCAGGTCCTCGGGCTCCACCTCGTGGAACAGGTCCGAGCCGTGGGGTTTCTGGTGGATGCTGCGCACCTCGGAAGTAAAGCCGATGCCGCTCTTCTGGGTGCGATTGAGAATGATCTTCTCGAGCCCGGCGAAGGCCCCGCCGCAGACGAACAGGATGTTCGAGGTGTCGACCTGCAGGAATTCCTGCTGGGGATGCTTGCGGCCGCCCTGCGGGGGGACCGAGGCGATGGTGCCCTCGATCAGCTTCAGCAGCGCCTGCTGCACGCCCTCCCCCGACACGTCGCGGGTGATGGACGGGTTGTCGCTCTTGCGGGAGATCTTGTCGATCTCATCGATGTAGACGATGCCGGTCTGCGCCTTCTCGACGTCGTAGTCGCACTTCTGCAGCAGCTTCTGGATGATGTTCTCGACGTCCTCACCCACGTAACCGGCCTCGGTGAGGGTGGTGGCATCCGCGATGGTAAAGGGCACGTTGAGGAGCCGCGCCAGGGTCTCGGCCAGCAGCGTCTTGCCGCAGCCGGTCGGGCCGATCAGCAGGATATTGCTCTTGGCCAGCTCGACGTCGTCCTTGCTCTTGGCGGCACTGCGGGTCTGCAGCCGCTTGTAGTGGTTGTAGACCGCCACGGAGAGCACCTTCTTGGCGCGCTCCTGCCCGATGACGTATTCATCGAGCACTTTCTTGATCTCGGAGGGCTTGGGGAGCTTGTCCCGGGCCTTGTCGGCACGGTCCTCGAGCTCCTCGCGGATTATGTCATTGCAAAGTTCGACGCATTCGTCGCAAACGAACACCGAGGGGCCGGCAATGAGCTTGCGGACCTCGTGCTGGCTCTTGCCGCAGAAAGAGCAGTACAGCAGCTTGCCATCGTCCGTCCGGCTCCGGGCATCATCGCTCACCTTGGAGTCACCTCGAGCCTATTGGACAGGCCACAGGGGCGGAAAATCCGCCCTTCCGGCCTTTATATATCATGCCCAAAGCCGCCGGCGCAAAGAACTGCGTTCCACCTAAGGCCTTGTAATGCATGATTTTTAGACTGCCTCGAGGCTCAGGGATTGCTCGCGGGTGCGCCATCCGGGCGCTTCTCCAGTACTTTGTCCACCAGCCCGTAGGCCTTGGCGGCCTCGGCATTCATGAAGTTGTCCCGGTCGCTGTCGGTCTTGATGCGCTCGATGGTCTGGCCCGAGTGGCGCGCCAGGATGCGATTCAGGCGCTCCTTGGTATCCATGACGTCGCGGGCGTGGATGTCGATGTCGCTGGCCTGGCCCTGGAACCCGGCCGAGGGCTGGTGAATCATGATCTTGGAGTTCGGCAGCGAGTGGCGCTTGCCCGCGGCACCTCCGGCGAGCAGCACCGCCCCCATCGAGGCGGCCAGGCCGACGCAGATGGTGCTGACGTCCGGCTTGACGAACTGCATGGTGTCGTAGATGGCGAGGCCGGCACTCACGGAACCGCCCGGGGAATTGATGTACAGCGCAATGTCCTTGTCCGGATTGTCGGACTCGAGGAAGAGCAGCTGGGCGACGACCAGATTCGCCATGTAATCCTCGACGGGACCCACGATGAAGACCACCCGTTCCTTCAGCAGGCGCGAGTAGATGTCGTAGGAACGCTCGCCGCGCGCCGTCTGCTCGACGACGATCGGAACCAGACCCAGTGCTCGCTCTTTCATCCGCTCTTTTCCTCGCTGCGACCAGCCTGGAAGCCGGTCAGATCCGAAAAACTGTAGGGCTTGTCCACCAGCTGCACCCGCGACTGTAGCCAATCCAGGGCCTGGTCTTCCAGAACGGCCGTCTCAACTTGCGCCATGGCATCCCGGCTCTGCAGGTACTGGCGGCGCAGGGCGTCCGGGTCGGGGTGCGAGGCGACCACGGCGTCGAGGCGCTGCTCGACCCGGCCGCGATCGACCCGGATGCCGTTGGAACGCACGATCTCGCCGATGATCAGGCCGAGCGCGACCCGCTTGCGCGCCGGCTCCTCGTAGGGCTCACGCGGCGGCAGCTTATCGATCTTCTGTACCCCCATGCGCCGCAGCACCTGCACCTGCAGGTCGCGGATCTGCTCCTCCACGAGCACCCGCGGCAGTTCGAGCGGGTTGCCCTTGTGCAGCGCTTCCAGCAGCTGCTCGCGCATCCGCTGCTGCGCGACCGCGGCGACTTCCTTTTCCATGCTGGCGCGCACCTGGGCGCGGAACTCGGGGACCCCACCTTCGGCCACGCCAAAATCGCGCAGGAAGGCTTCGTCCAGTTCGGGCGGGCTCTGCGCCTCGATGCGCTTGGGCCAGAGCTTGAACATCGCATCCTTGCCCGCCACGGCCTTGGCGCCGTAGTCCTCGGGGAAGCGCGCCGGCACCTCTTTTTCCTCCCCGACCTGCATCCCGCGCAGTGCCGCATCCAGCTCGGCCAGCACCGTGCCGGCGCCCAGCACGACCTTGAGCTCATCGACCTGGCCGCCCGGGAAGATCTCTCCGTCGATACGCCCTTCGAGGGCGATCGTCACGCGATCGGTTGCTTCGGCCGGACGCTGCACCTCGGTGAACACCGGCTTCTGGCGCCGCAGGCTCTCCAGCATGGCCTCGACGTCCGCCTCGCTCACCTCGACCACGGGACGCTCGATGGACAGGCCCTCGAAGGGCTGGAGCACGATTTCCGGCAGCACTTCGAAGATCGCTGCGTAGCGCAGGGCCGCGCCCGGCGCCACCTGCAGGGGCTCGATCCGAGGGTCGCCCGCGGGGCGCAGTTTTTCCTGGGTCACGACCTCGGCAAAGCTCTTCTGCACCAGATCGGTGACGGCCTCGTGATGCACCTGGCCGCCGTATTGCTTGCGCACCACGGGCAGGGGCACCTTGCCAGGCCGGAAACCCTTCAGGCGCGCCGTGCGGGCGAGATCCTTGAGGCGCTGCTCGACCCGGCGGGTGACCAGTTCATCCGGCACGGTGATCTCGACGCGCCGCTCGAGGCCTTTGGTCGCGACAACTGAAACCTGCATGCTCAAGGATTCCTCAAAATCTGGTGCGAAAGAAGAGACTCGAACTCTTACGGGTTGCCCCACTGGCTCCTAAGGCCAGCGCGTCTACCAATTCCGCCACTTTCGCCCCGGGGGCAGACCGAACACCGGCAAGCCTGGCCAGCTCCCGATTATAGCGGAGGGCCTGGCTGAAACGTCGAAGTAAGGCGAGGACAGCCGGCGATGGCATAGTGGGGTTACATGGACGATCCGGCCGACTGGAGATTCAGATGAGGCGTCCCCTGACCCGCATGGCTCGCGCCGCCGCCGTGGCGGCCCTGCTGCTCACCGGCCGTGTCACGATCGCATCGGCCGCAGAGTCCCAGGCACCCTCGACCAACCCGCCGCAGGGAGCCGCCGCAGCAGGCGCGATCGGCGAAGACGCGGTTTCCGCGCGGGCTCGGCGGCTGCTGCGCGAGCGCGGCATTGCTGAGGCCGGACTGCAGCTGGCTTCACGTGAAGCGGCGAGCTGGAGCGATTCGAGTCTTGGCTGCCCCCTACCCGGCACCCAGTACACCCAGGCCCTGGTCAGCGGCCAGAAATTGCGCTTTACCGACGCCACCGGCAGCTACGAGGTGCACGTCGCCGGCCAGCGCGCCGTGCTGTGCCCGTCTATCGCTCCGTATCAGAGAAGATCGGGACGTTTCCCGGTACGGGTGCGCACGCTGGAAGCGATGCGCGAAAATGCCCGCACGGATCTCGCCGCGCGATTGGGACTGGCGGCCGCGGACATCACCGTGCAGAACACGGCGCCGGCGAGCTGGGCCAACGCGGACCTCGGTTGCGCCGACGGCAGCACGCTCGCCGCCGGTCCGATCCGCGGCTACCGCATCGTCCTGCGCGCGCAGGATCGCGCGTACGTCTACCACACGGATTTTCAGCGTGTCATGGTCTGCCCGCCGATTGAGGCGCGCTAAAAAAACAGGGCCACTCTCGTGGCCCTGTCCTTCGCCCACCGGCTGGCTAAGCCCGTCGGTCAGTCATGCGCGGTGTGGATCGACACGGTGTCGTCCTGCCGGTGCGTCGTATTGGTCGGGAACAGCCACAGCATCGTGCCGTGGCCGCCGGTGACGTTGATGTGGGCTGACTGGCCCCTGAAGATGGCGAAGCTGTTCAGGTCCGGCTTCAGCTCATTGGCCAGGTCGATCGTCCCGGTCTGGGTGTCCGACACACCCTGGCGATTGGTCACGACCAGCCGGTAATTGAAGCTCGCCGGTACCAGACCCCCGCTCGTGGTATCGGTGAACGGCAGTATGGCGACACGATCGTTGTAGTCCCAGCCGCCGACGATCCAGTCCAGGAACCCCGCGCCCGTGCTGTCAAATTGGGCCGTGACGTAAGTGCCCAGCGTGCCGTTCGTCGGGTCGAGGGACTTCCAGTCAGCCGCCTCCAGCTGCACATCATCGACACCATCCTTGTTGGTGTCCAGGAACAGGTCGATGACCAGGTTGGAGATGTGCTGATAGGTCTTGTTGAGCGAGACGCCGAATTCGACCACGGTGAAGCCGAAGTAGAAGTTGGGATCCGCCCTGCGCACCCCCAGGCGTGCAATCAGGCAACTGTCCGCACCGGCCTGATTCGCGTCACAGTGTGACCCGCCGTCGGCCGCTGCCAGCGTAAAGCCTTCCGCAAATCCCGGCGCCGGGCCCCGATTGAAAATGTTGATGGCGCTGGGGTTGAGGGCATTCGCGACCAGCATGCCCGAAGCGGGATCAACGACCGCTACGTATCCGATCCGCAGGGCGTCCTTGCCGTCACTCAATACGCACCAACCGTCGACTTCCGTCTGGCTGATCGACCCGTTGTCGAACGCTCCGGCCGCAACAGCGACGGCCGGATTGAAGCGCAGCCGCACCGAGAAGCTCTGGCTGCCGTGCCCCTCGACCGAAACGCTGCCCGGGCAGGTTACATTCAAGCCCGGATAGGTGTTATGCGGCACGTGCGTTCCGGTGAAGGTGCGCGAACCCCGTGCCATGTTGGTCAGGGTGACCTGTTTCCACTCCGTGTCGAGGGCACGCGGATTGATGCGGCCAAAGGAGATGCCACCCGGGGAGGCATAGCTCGTGAGGGCCGCGGCGGCGTCCACCCGGATGGCGCCCACGCCGTTACGCGTCAGGTCAGTGCTGGCGGAGGGATTGGCATCCACCGTCGAGTTCTGCAACAGCGCCTTGATGCCGGCGGGGCTCAGGTGACGATGCTGCTGGCGCAACAGCGCTGCGGCGCCCGAGACATGCGGAGCGGCCATTGAAGTGCCCTGAAACGCCACGCCGCCGGTGCCCGTGCCTGCGGCCGTAGAAACTATGGCGATACCTGGCGCGGCCAGATCGGGCTTGAAAGACGAATCGTCGTCGGAGGCGGGACCGCGCGAGCTGAAGGAGGCCAGCTGATCGTCACGGGTCGGATCGGGTGCGGCATCGAGCGTTGCCGTGACCGGGCTGGCGGCGGTCGTCGTGGCCACGGCCGCGACGGCAAAGCCATCGGTCGAGCTGATCATGACCCCGGGAATGGTGATCGTGCTGTCGAGACCACCCATCACGATCGGATCGACACGCCCCGCGTTGGCGCCATCGTTGAATACCACAATCGCACTGGCGCCGGCGGCCTGCGCCGCGGTGTACTTGACCAGGAAGGTGCAGGTACCGCGTTCGATGAGCGCAATCTTGCCGGCCATTTCAGCAGCGTTGGTCAGCGGCGTGCATCCTTTGATCGGATCCGCCGCCACGACGCCGGCGGAAATCGGCCCGACGACTTTCACCAGCACCGGGCCCGCGCCTTCCTGGTTGTTCTTGAAGCCCGCGACGCTGGCCGGCGCCGTCACGTTCACGCGTGCATAGACGCGGCCGCCCGGCGTATTTGCGGCGGCCGATATCGCGTCCGAGGCCACGGCTGGGGCACCGGTGACATAGGGAATGTCCCCGGCGTTTCCGGCCGAGGCAACGACGATAATGCCGACCTTGACCGCATTGTTGGACGAGATCGCCGACGGGTCGTCCGGCTCGCCGAAGTCAGAGCCCAGACTCATATTGATCACGTCGAGATGATCGGACATGTCCCCGTCATGGTTGGGATCCATCGCCCACTCGATCGCATCCGAGGTGAGGTCGGTCGAACCGCCGCCGTCGCCGAATACCTTCAGCGCGTACAGCAGGGCATCAGGCGCCACGCCCGGGCCGATTGATCCGGGAACACCAAAGCCGGCTGCTGTCCCCGCTACGTGCGAGCCATGGCCGGCGCCATCCAGGGGATCCGGATCGGGGACCGGTACATTATTCGCCGGGTTGGAGGCATCGTAGGTTGCACCGGCAAAATCCCAGCCACCGACGACCTTGGCCGTCGGAAAGGTGCCAGGCTCAATGATGCTCTTGTCATTGCCGGCGTAATCGCCGGGCACGCCATCCTTGCGAAAGTTGGCGTGCAGGTAATCGATGCCGGTGTCGATGATGGCGATCTTCACCCCTGTGCCGGTCAGACCGTATTTCTGTGCCGCTCGCAGCGCGCCAATCCACGGCACGCTTTCAATGTTATTGATCCTGTGAATCTCGACTCGTCCGACCGAGCGCACGCCCGGCAGGGCTCGCAGATTCGCGATCTGGTTGGCGGGAACGCGGATACGCAGTCCGTTCGCACCCACGCGGAGCGCAGAAAGTTCCTGCGCGCCCAGCCCGGTCAGCTGGCCGCGGATCGCCGCCTGTTCGGCGCCGACCTTCGCAGCCTGCGCGCGTTGCGCCTCGCTGCTGGCCATCTGGCCGCTCGCTGCGATCGACTGCGCGTTAAGTTCCGCCACCGCCGGTGTCGACAATCGTACGAACACTTCAACGCGCTCAGTTCCGGCGGGAACGGGTGCCCGGTGCAGACTCTGTGCGCCGATGGCCGCAGTGGAGATCAAGCCCAGGCTGAGGCCCGCGGCCAGCGCAGCCGCGCGCAAACCCGACGCACGTAGAGTGAATATCATGGTCATGCCCTCTGAAGTTTGGATCGAAGTTCGAATTATTCTGGTAAACGTACCCCTGAGGTGCGCCCAAATCAATGCTCCGTTCGCTGCAGACACTTGACATAAGCGGGCAACATCTCCGTGGTAGAAACGCCGCTCCGGCACTGACCCCCCGCAGATCGCCTGCCGCGCGTTAACGCACCCCGGCAACGCTTCGCAGGTACGCCCGGTGCAGGCCGCGCCACCAGGGCTCACGCCCGCCCGTCAGCTGCCGCCACGCGAGCAGCGCCTCGAGCGCCTCCTCGGGGCTGATCAGGCCGGCGCCATCGCGACGGAGGTACAGCGGATAAACGATCAGCGCCCCTGCGACCAGATCGTCGAGCTTCAGATGCCGGTCGCGGCGCGTGTGTGGCAGGTACTCATGCGTCAGGCCCCATCCGGCATAGAAGGGCTGGCCGTGGCAACTCACGGGCTTGCCACGCAGCAGCGCCTCGAAGCCGGCGAGCGAGGTGAGTACGTGCAACTCGTCGACGTCCGAGATGAGCTCGGACATCACCGCATCGGTCACGACTTCGTTGCACCAGCGTAGCGCCTGGTATTCGTCGCGCCCGGCCAGGCGCAGGCCCGCGATGACGTCCGGGTGGGGTTTGTAAACAATATACGCGTCGCGGTGCAGATGACGGACCGCACGCAGCAGTTCCATATTCGTCTTAGCGCCCGGGCAGCCGAAGGCGATGGAAGCATCCGATTCGACCTGCCCCGGCACCAGGATGGCGCGACGGCCGTTCTGCGGCCGCCGCCAGCGCCGGGCGCTGAGGTTGTACTTGGTGAGTCCGCCCTCGACGATGCGCGCGCGCAGCTGTGCGGCCCGCTGACGCTCCTCCCGCGTGAACTTGTGCGTCGCGAGAAAGGATTCGAGTTCACTCGGCCGCGTGGCGTCATAGTAAATGCCCTGCCGGTCGGCGACCCAGGAGAGCGGCTGGACGCGATCGGCGGCCAGACCCACCGAGCGCAGGAACCCGTCCTCCAGCCTGATCACGGTGCTCTCCGCCGCTGCGCCCGGCGGCAACGGCGACAGGCCCCACAGGATCAGCGCTGCTCCGGCAGGAACTGCCCCACCCCCAGGCACGAAGACGACGCGGTGGCCGGGAAAGCACTGCCGAACCAGCGGCCGCTTCCAGCGCGGAAAACCCCAGGCGTGGAGCAGGACCGGCAGTTCGACGTAGTGTTTCTCGGGCGGCACGGCCTCACAGACTCCTGCCGATGAGGCCGCACAGATTTTCGATGATCTTGAAGTGAATCTCCCTGATCCGCGCCTGCCGGCCCATGATGCGCCCGCGTAGCCCGCGGCGCATCTCAGCACTGGCGAGCGGCCTGGACCCAGGGAAGGCGGGAGTTGGCGCTCAGGTGTAGGTACAATCCCGGCACTTCTCGCCAGCCCTGGATGATCGATGACCCGACCCGCGGCGTATTCCTTGTGAACCGTAAAGGCATCATCCTCGCGGGCGGCTCGGGGACCCGACTGCACCCCGTCACGATCGGCACCAGCAAGCAGCTGCTGCCGGTCTACGACAAGCCGATGATTTACTACCCGCTGTCCACGCTGCTGCTGGCCGGCATCCGCGATCTGCTGCTGATCGGCACGCCCACCGATCTGCCCTCTTTTCAGCGGCTGCTCGGTGACGGCAGTCAGTGGGGCATTTCAATCGCCTATGCCGAACAGCCCAGGCCCGAGGGACTGGCGCAGGCCTTCATCATCGGGCGCCGGTTTCTGGGCAGCGGGCCAGGCGCCCTGGTGCTGGGCGACAACATCTATTACGGGCACGGCCTGCCGGAGCAATTGCGCGCGGCCAACGCACGGCCCACTGGTGCCACGGTCTTCGCCTATCGCGTGCGCGACCCGGAGCGCTACGGCGTCGTGGAGTTCGACGGGTCCGGCCGCGCGGTCAGCATCGAGGAAAAACCCGCCCGCCCGAAGTCCAGTTACGCCGTCACCGGACTCTATTTCTACGACAATGAGGTACTCGAAATCGCCGCGAGCCTCAAGCCCTCGGCACGGGGCGAGCTGGAAATCACCGACATCAATCGCGCCTACCTGGAGCGCGGCACCCTGCAGGTCGAGCAGCTCGGCCGCGGCGTCGCCTGGCTCGATACCGGCACCTATGAGTCGCTCCTGCAGGCAGCCAACTTCATCGAGACCATCGAGTTGCGTCAGGGCCTCAAGATCTGCTGCCCGGAAGAGATCGCCTATCGCGCCGGCTATATCACGGCCGCACAACTGGAAGCGCTCGCCCGGCCGCTGGCCAAGTCAGGCTACGGCGATTACCTGATGGGGTTGCTGCAGGAAGGGCGCTAGAGCATGGAATTCGTGCCGACCCGCCTGCCTGAAGTGCTCCTGATCAAACCCCAGGTGTTTGGCGACGAGCGCGGCTACTTTCTGGAAACCTGGCAGGAGCTCAAGTTTGCCGCGGCCGGAATTTCGGCGCACTTCGTGCAGGACAATCACAGCCACTCGGTGCGCCACACGCTGCGGGGTCTGCACTATCAGATCCGGCAGACCCAGGGAAAGCTGGTGCGCGTGACCCAGGGTGCGGTATTCGACGTGGCGGTGGATCTGCGCCGCAGTTCACCGCGATTCGGCCAATGGATCGGTGTCGAGCTCTCCGCTGATAACCACCACATGTTGTGGGTGCCGCCCGGCTTTGGCCACGGTTACCTGACACTCAGCGAGCGCGCCGATCTGCTGTACAAGTGCACCGATTACTACGCTCCCGCACATGAGCGGGCCGTGCATTGGCAGGATCCGGAGCTGGGCGTGGCCTGGCCATTGCCTGCCGGCGTCACACCGCTCCTGTCCGCCAAGGATGCCGAAGCGCCCGAGCTGCGGGCCGCGCAGGTCTTTGGATGAGGGCACTGATTACCGGCAGTGGCGGGCAGGTGGGGCGCGAGCTCGTGCGGACCGCGCCGCCGGATTTCGAGCTGCGCGCCCTGAGCCACAGTGAGCTCGATATCAGCAATGAGGCCGGGGTGCAGGCGATGGTGAAGGAATTCGCGCCCACGGTGATCATCAACGCCGCCGCCTACACGGCGGTCGACCGGGCCGAGACGGAACGCGAGCGGGCGTGGCAGAGCAATGCACTCGCGCCCCGGCTGCTCGCCGAAGCCGCCGCCGGTCGGGGCGAGTGCCGGCTGATTCACATTTCCACCGACTATGTGTTCAGCGGCGAAGGCTCACGCCCCTTCAGCACCGAGGATGAACCGGGCCCGATCAATGAATACGGGCGCAGCAAGCTCGGCGGGGAGCGCGCGGTACTGCAGGCGCTGGGCGCGCGGGCGGTGATCGTCCGCAGCTCCTGGGTGTACGGCACGGGCGGCGGGAACTTCCTGCACACGATGTTGCGCCTGATGCGCGAAGGCCGCCCCGTACGCGTCGTGGCCGACCAGATCGGCAGCCCGACCTCCGCCGCTTCGCTGGCGATGGCCTTGTGGGCCATTGCCTTGCGGCCGGGCCTGTCAGGCCTGCACCACTGGACCGACGCCGGAGTCGCCAGTTGGTATGACTTCGCAGTGGCCATTGCGGATCAGGCCGCGCTGGCCGGGCTGCTGCCGGCCGGCATCGAGGTCAGCCCCATCGCGACGGCAGATTACCCCACGGCCGCACGGCGACCCGCCTGCAGCCTGCTCGATAAACGTCGGACCATCGCCGCCTTAGGCCGGGGCCCGGAACACTGGGCGCGATCACTCAACGCCACCCTCCGCTCGCTGCCGCCGACTCAGGGGTCATGAGCAGGGTATTGGTCACCGGCGGCGCAGGCTTCATTGGTGCGAACTTCGTGCACCACTGGGCGCACCATCACCCCGCTGATCGGCTCGTGGTGGTGGATGCGCTCACCTATGCCGGCAATCCGGCGAATCTTGCGCCGCTGCGCGCACACGCTGAATTCCGCTTCGTGCGCGCCGACATCCGCGATACGAGCGCCCTGGAGGCGCTGCTGCGCGAAGAGCGACTCGATACCATCGTGCATTTCGCCGCCGAGTCGCACGTGGACCGCTCGATCAGCGGACCGGACGCATTCATCGCTACCAACGTCGTGGGCACGCACTCGCTGCTCAAGGCGGCCCGCGAGGTGTGGCTCGAGGAAGGGAGCGTGCCGCGGCACCGCTTCCATCACGTCTCGACCGATGAAGTCTTCGGATCACTCGGCCCGATGGACCCGGCCTTCACCGAGCGCACGCCCTATGCGCCAAATTCGCCCTACTCGGCCAGCAAGGCGGCATCCGACCACCTGGTGCGCGCCTACCACCATACCTACGGGCTGCAGGTCACCACCAGCAACTGCTCCAACAATTACGGTCCGTACCACTTCCCGGAGAAACTGATCCCGCTCACCATCGTGAACATCCTGGAGGGGAAAGCGCTGCCGGTGTACGGCGATGGCCGCAATGTGCGCGACTGGCTGCACGTCGCCGATCATTGCCGCGGCATTGAACTGGTCCTGCGCAAGGGCAAGGCTGGCGAGGTGTACAACATCGGTGGCCGGGCGGAGTGTGAGAATATTGCCCTCGTGCACGACCTTTGCCGGATCGCGGATGCGGCGTTTGCTGCGGACCCCGCGCTGTCCGGCCGCTTTCCGGATTCGCCCGCAGCGCAGGGCCGCGCGAGCGCATCCCTGATCAGCTTCGTCACCGACCGGCCTGGGCACGATCGACGCTACGCGATTGATTGCGGCAAGGCCGAGCGGGAACTGGGCTTTGCGCCCAGCAGGAGCCTGAGCGAGGGCCTGACCCAGACGGTGGTTTGGTTTCTTGAAAACGAGCCGTGGTGGAGATCAATCCTGGATGGCAGCTATCGCGCGCCGCCCCTGAAATGAATGTCGCTGAAAAGACAACGCCCATGACCCCTGCGCGGCCGCTCGCGCCGGTCTGGAAGAACCCCCTGACGATATTGATCACCGGTGCAACCGGCGGCATTGGCGCCGCGCTGGCGCGTCGCTACGCCCGCCCGGGCCGCACCCTCCTGTTGCACGGCCGGAACGCGGCGCGCCTGCAAGCCCTGGCCCGTGAATGCGAAGGCAGCGGCGCCCGTGTCGTTCCCATCTGTTTCGACCTGCGCGATGCTGCGGAGGCGATGCGCACGCTGCGAAGTGCTTCGCGCGAGCACGCCATCGATCTCGCCATTGTCAGCGCCGGTGTGACCCATGCGATCGGCGACGGCGAAGAAGTCGAACGCTGGGCCGTTGCGCGCGAAGTGCTGGCGGTCAATGTTGATGGGGCATTCATCACCATCGCGGCCGTGCTCCCCGAGATGCGCCGCCGGGCGATGGGGCAGATTGCCATCATCAGTTCTCTGTCGGCCTACTACGGGCTGCCGGTCACGCCGACCTATTCCGCCAGCAAGGCGGCGCTGAAGGCCTACGGCGAAGCGCTGCGCGGCTGGCTGGCTCCCCAGGGCATCGGGGTGTGTGTCGTGCTGTCAGGCTTTGTGCGCACGGAGATGATGGAGCGCTTTCCAGGCGCGACCCCCGGCGCCCTCGCTCCCGGCGAGGCGGCTCTCCGGATCGAGCGAGGCCTTGCCGCGAACTCGGCGCGCATTGCATTTCCGCGGGTCCTCGCCTGGGGCGCGTGGTGGCTCGCCGTGCTGCCCGCCGCGCTCTCGCAGCGCCTCGTGCGCGCCTTCGGATACGGCGCATGAAATCCCTGGAACGGGTCAACGAGGGCGTGCTCAGCGGCATTGAAAGGCCGGCACTGGCGTGGCTGGCGCGGCGTCTGCCTGCCTGGGTTCTTCCCGATCATCTCACGGCCCTGGGTCTGGGCGGAGCCCTGCTGACGGCGGCCGGCTTCCTGCTGTCGCGCGGATCGCTTGCCTGGCTCTGGCTCGCGAGTTCGGGGCTGATCGTGAATTGGGCCGGCGATTCCCTGGATGGAACCCTGGCGCGGCTCCGCAAGATCGAGCGGCCGCGCTATGGCTTCCTCGTGGATCACGCGTCGGACCTCTTTTGTCAGGTGATCACGTTTCTGTCCCTGGGCTTGTCGCCGCTCACTCATTTCGCCATCGCCTGCCTGGGGCTGATCGTCTTCCTGATGGCATTCGTTTTCTCCCTGATCCACGCGCATGCGCACGGCACCATGCGCATCACCTATTTCTACTTTGGCCCCACCGAGATCCGAGCGCTGTTGCTGGGCGGCAATCTCCTGGTGCTCGCCGTCGGAGTCGTCGACTTACGGACCTGGCTGGCCCTAACGGCGCAATGGGGCGCGATCACCATCCACGACCTATTCATCGCCACGCTGTCCCTGGCAGGTGCCGTGTTGATCGCGTGTCTCGCGATCCGCGATGCGCACACGCTCGCCAAGCTGGACCCCCCACCACGACCCTGAGGCGGATTACTACACGCCGGAGCTGCGCACTTGTTAAGATGCGGCGGCCGCAATCCGGAGACTTTCCCAAGGAAATCATGCGCTCAACGACCAAGTCGGCCAGCCTCGCGCTGTGCGGGATGTTCCTGGCGGGGTGCACGACTTTCTTTTCGTCGGTCGGACCGGACAGCCACAGAATCCGGAATGCCCCCGCCGAGCGGGTCCTGCCCGCGATCAAGGTGGTCGACGTAACCGACGACGTAACGCGCCACCTGCTGGCGCGGCGCTCACAACGTCTGTTTTCCGAGACTCTTGGAAGTCACCCCAATCAGCTTCAAACCATCGGCTCGGGAGATTTCCTGGCAGTGACGATTTGGGAGGCCAGCCCGGCGACCCTGTTCGGCAGCATGGAAGTGGATTCGCAGGGCATCCCGGCACCGTCGCGATCAACGACGCTTCCTGAACAGCCCGTGGACGGCGACGGGTGCATCACGGTGCCCTTCGCGGGCCGGGTCCCCGCCGCCGGCAAGACTCTGCCGGAGATAGCTGCCGAGATCACGCGGCGACTCACCGGGAAGGCCAATCAGCCCGAAGTCCTCGTGCTGCAGACGCGCAACCTCTCTTCCGCGGTGACCGTGGTCGGCGAAGTGACGACCAGTACACGGGTGCCCCTTACAGCGGCCCATGAGCGGTTGCTCGACGTCCTCGCGACCGCAGCGGGCGTGCGCCAACCGGTCAGCAAGACGACGATTCAGATCACCCGCGGCGAGAGCGTGTTTTCGCTACCCATGGAAACAATCATCGAGGATCCGAAGCAGAATGTCGCGATGCAGCCCGGCGATGTCGTGACAGCGCTGTTTCAGCCGCTCAGCTTCACGACCCTGGGCGCGACGGGCAAGAACGATGAGATCCCGTTCGAGACCCAGGGCATTTCGCTCGCCCAGGCCCTGGCGCGCTCGGGAGGTTTGATCGATCAACGCTCCAACGCGCGCGGCGTGTTCGTATTTCGGCTGGAACCGAAGGACGCGCTGGCCACTCAGCAAGAATCTTTGCCGGCCACAGTTGGTGGGCTGGTGCCCGTCGTTTACCGCGTTGATCTCGGGGACCCGCGCGGACTGTTTCTGATCCAGAGCTTTCCGATTCAGGACCGGGACGTCCTGTACGTATCCAACGCTCCGGTTGCCGAAATGCAGAAGTTCCTGAACCTCCTGGTCTCCCTCTCCTACCCGCTGCTCACCGGCAAGCAGCTGGGTCTGTAGACCATGCACCTGATTCAATGGCTAAAACGCAATGTCGTCCTGGTGGCGACGGTGATCGTGCCGACATTGGGGGCGATCATCTACTTCGGCCTCATTGCCTCGGACGTCTACATTTCGGAATCCCGTTTTTTGGTTCGCAGTCCTCAACAGAAAACTCAGGGTGGGCTATTTGGCGATCTCTTGCAGGGCACCGGGCTGTCACGTGCGCAGGACGATACGTATTCCGTGCACGATTTCATGCTGTCGCGGGACGCACTGCGGGCCCTTGACACTAAGCTCGGGATTCGGAGCGCGTTTTCAAACAAACGCGTCGATCTATTTGATCGATTTCCAGCCTTCTTCCTGGACAGCAGCTTTGAGGAACTGTACCTCTACTTCGGCAAACACATTGACGTGAGCTACGATTCCGCTTCATCAATCTCCACCCTTACGGTGCGTGCATATGGCGCTTCGGAGGCACAGAGAATCAATGATGCCCTTTTGCAATTGAGTGAGGGCTTAATCAACAACCTGAACGAGCGCAGTCGCCAGGACCTGGTGCGCTTCGCCGAAGCCGACGTGAAGGTCGCGGCGGACAAGGCCGCCGCTGCCGCCGCTGCCTTGTTTGCGTATCGCAGCAAGAATGCCGTCTTCGAACCCGACAAACAGGCAGAAATCCAGCTTGAAAGTGTCGCCAAGATTCAGGAAGACCTGGTTGCTACCGAAGCACAGCTTGCTCAGCTGCGCAAGCTTTCTCCCACGAACCCGCAAATCTCGGGCCTCGAAAGCCGCGCCGAGACCCTGCGTCATGCTATTGCAACCGAAGCTGGAAAGGTAACGAGCCCCGCCGGTTCATTCAGCGCCCGGGCTCAGATATTCGAGCGTCTGACCGTGGATTCGATGTTTGCTGACAAGCAGCTTGGTGCCGCACTTGCTGACCTCGAGACTGCCCGCAGCGAGGCGCTGCGCAAGCAGTTGTATCTGGAGCGACTGGTGCAACCCAGTCTGCCAGATAAAGCAATGGAACCACGGCGGACGCGCTCGATATTCACAGTGTTTTTACTTGGCATGATTGCATGGGGAGTGGCAAGCCTTGTAATCGCTGCGATCCGCGAGCACTCCGATTGACGCAGATGTCGCGCATGGACATTGTTCGCAAACCGCCCCTGTTGCAATGCTTACGGATTCAAGGTCGCGTAATGCACGCCCTGTTGCTCCGCGAGATCATTACGCGGTTCGGCAGGGAGAATCTGGGCGTGCTTTGGCTGGTCGGCGAACCGATGCTGTTTACATTGGGGATCGTGACGCTCTGGAGCATGGTTGCGCAGCATCGCGGCTCTTCAATACCGATAGTCGCCTTTGCCGTCACCGGGTATTCATCGGTCCTTTTGTGGCGAAACTGCGCCACCCACGCGGGCGGAGCGATCAGAGAGAACAAGACACTGCTATTCCATCGCTATGTGCGGGTGATCGATGTACTCCTAAACCGCATTGTCATCGAAATTGGCGGGGCTACCGGATCATTCATCCTTTTGTCACTCCTGTTTATTTACGTCGGCTGGATGCCACAACCGAGTGACTTACTCGAGGTCATTTCTGGCTGGATACTATTGGCCTGGTTTGGGGCAAGCCTCGCATTGCTAATAGGTTCGGCGACGGCGTTCTCGGAAATCGTCCCACGAGTGTGGCATCCGGTATCCTATATTATGTTTCCGATCTCCGGCGCAGCCTTCATGGTTGACTGGCTTCCAGCGAACCTGCAAAAGATCGTGCTGCTGCTGCCGATGGTGCACGGAGTAGAGATTCTGCGTGAGGGGTATTTCGGCGGCGTCGTGCCCGCCCACTATGATCTTGGCTACATGGCAACATGTTGCCTCATTCTGTCCCTTACTAGTCTTTACGTCGTACACGAAGCCAGTCGCCGCGTGGACTTCTGATGCTCGCTGTCAAACACATCTCCAAAGCATATGCAACCCGACGCGGATTGCGTCAGGTATTGACGGACGTTTCATTTCAACTCGATCGCGGCCAAAATCTTGGCGTTCTCGGTCGTAACGGTGCCGGCAAATCCACCTTAATTCGGCTAATTAGCGGCGCTGAACGTCCAACTTCCGGAGTCATTCTTCGAGGCATGAGTGTCTCCTGGCCACTAGCCTTCGGTGGCGCCTTCTCCGCTCATCTCACCGGGCTCGATAATCTGAAGTTCGTATGTCGCGTATATGGCGTGGACCACGAGCCGCTGGTGCCGTTTGTTGAAGAATTCACCGAGCTTGGCCTCTATTTTCGCGAGCCCGTAATGCATTATTCCCACGGTATGGTAACGCGACTGGCGTTCGCCCTTTCGATGGCGATTGAATTTGACTGTTTCCTCATCGACGAGGCGATGGTAGTCGGCGATGTTCGCTTCCACGAGCGCTGTCATTACGAGCTGTTTCACAAGCGCAAAGATCGGGCCTTCATCCTTGTGACACATGATGCCAATGCAATAAAACTCTATTGCAAGAACGCGTGCGTCCTGCATGAGGGCCGGCTTTTGCCGTTCCCGACAGTCGAGGCTGCCTACAATTTTTATCAGGCTATGATGACGGTGCGGCCAGAACCGGTTGAATTGTAGCTGCGCGCTCCCAACCAATGAAGCCGGAGCAAGAATCCCCCATCCGAGTGCTGGTCGAACTACGTCCTGCGCTCGGTGGACACGCGGGCATTCCGCAGGCAACTCGCTTGCTCTTCCGTGGCCTTTCCCTCCTCGAGGGTGTCACTGTAGAAGGCCTACTGCAAAGTGCTGAACGCTCCCTGACTCCCGGCCTACCAATACGCCGTTCTCGATTCCTGTGGCGCCTGTCCGCCGATCAAGAATTGAACCGACTGAGCCGGACTGTCGTATCAATCGAGACCGGCAGTTGGGATTCATACGTTTTCGCCGCGTTGCATACCATTGCAATGGCGATTAAGCACTTGCTTGGCGGGAAACAACAACTGACACGCTTCGACACGCGGCACTTCCGCGACTTTCTCTGGCGCCGCTTTTTTGAGAAAACCTTGGCGCCAGAGGACTTTGACATTGTTACAAGACAGGCGTTTCGGATCGCGCGCGTACCCTGGACAGCCATGCACATCTGTGCGCTTGTTACCCGCAAACTGGGTTTCTCCCTTTATCCTCGCCTGAATACCGCCGATTTCGACGTCATGATCTGCGAGACCCCGTACCCAGCAACAGTATCCAGAAATACGCGCCTGGTCATTCATTATCACGACGCGATTCCAATTCTTATGCCACACACGATTTCTGATCGACGCCTCCATCAGGCGTTTCACTATAGGGCACTGCGCAGAAATGTCGAACGTGGTGCCTGGTTCGTCTGCGTGTCGGATGCTACGCGTAGGGATCTCATATCGATTTTCCCACAAGCAGAATCGCGCTCCATCACCATCCACAATGCTATTTCGCATTGCTATAACGACGAACCGTCTGACCCAGGTCGCGTTCTGGAGATCATTCGAACGCGAATGAATATGCGCATTAAGCCACCCCTCGATCCGGGGATCAGGCGCCGGATTATCGAAGGTAGTGCGCAGGTTCAACGACTGGATTACCTGTTGATAGTGTCCACAATTGAGCCGCGCAAAAATCATCTCACCTTGCTGTCCGCATGGGAGAACTTGCGGGCGGAGCGCTTCCCGTCGCTCAAGCTGCTAATTGTCGGCGCCCTGGGTTGGCGACAAAGGCGTATTGTTCGGAAATTCAGGCCCTGGCTTGAACGTGGCGATGCGTTCCTCCTGGAGGACGTCCTAGCCACGGAGTTGCGCGTGCTTTATGCCCAGGCGCGAGCGACTGTCTGTCCAAGTTTTGGCGAGGGCTTTGACTTTTCCGGCGTTGAGGCGATGAAGTCCGGCGGTCCAGTTATCGCTTCGGACATTCCGGTTCACCGTGAGATTTTTGCTGACGCGGCCGAATTTTTCAACCCATATTCCGTCGAGGCGTTATCACAGGCGATACAGGGAGTCATTGACCCAGCTCAGAGCGGGCGCCGCGATGACCTCGTCGCAAAGGGTGCGATCATCTCCGCGCGATACTCACATGACAACGTCTTACCTCGATGGCGGGATTTTCTGCGAATGCGGGAGCCATCTGCTTCGTGAATGCCGAGCGCCCGGACATGAGCACTGACCAGGCTTGGGAAGAGTGGGGTCGTCGCGACCCCTACTTCGGCGTTATTACCGATCCCCGATACCGCCGCTCAGGAATGACCGACGAACTGAAGCGGGAGTTCTTCCAATCGGGTGCAAATCACGTCCGTAGCTTGTTTGAGACGATCCGAAGGTACCTTGACGCCAACTTTGAGCCCAAGAATATCCTGGATTTCGGCTGCGGCGTCGGGCGACTTCTCGTTCCATTTGCCGCCGCCGCCGAACGAGTTGTGGGACTCGATGTCTCACCTGCAATGTTGCTCGAGGCCAAACGTAACTGCGAAGAACGACAGCTGCATAATGTTGCTCTCATGGCTTCTGATGATGTGTTGTCGACACTGACGGAAACATTCGACCTCATTCATTCGTACATAGTCTTTCAACATATACCGGTCCAGCGTGGACGAACACTTTTCGTAGAACTCCTAAAACACTTGCGGCCAGGAGGTGTTGGAGCGATTCACCTGACGTATTCCAAGAGTTCCTACGCCTCTACCCACGGTCTCGGTCCGTCGCCGGACCGCTCACCCGTGCCTCTTGATACTCTCAGACCGACAAGTGAGGATCCAGAGATGCAGATGAATCCTTACAATATCAACGAACTCTTGTTTTCAATGCAGCGTTTGGGATTTACTCGCACTCACATTGAATTTACCGATCATGGTGGAGAACTGGGCGCATTCCTGTTCTTTTCTCTTGACGGATCGCACATTGGTTCAACCGGGTTTTAGTTCCGTCCACACAGACCGCTAACTAATATTGCCCATGAAGAGAAATGGCACAAGTGCTGGCAAACGAGCGGCCGATCTAAAGCGACCGAGAGACGCGTCATCCACTGACAGACTTTTTGTCCTTCATACCGGCCTTCATAAAACCGGATCAACGGCGCTCCAGGCGTACCTTGCCCACAACGCGGATCGCTTAATGGACGCGGGCGTGGCCTACGCCTTCGCGCCTGGCAAGGCAGAAAGCCCTGGAAATGGGCAACATCTGTACGAGTTGATTCGCAAAGGCGCAATTACAGCTACTGAAATGGATGACTTGCTCACCCTTCACCTGGGCAATTGCCCAACCGCAATAATTTCGTCTGAGGATTTCTCGCACTTTGGGCTAGCTGAGTGGCAGAGGGTTGTAGAAGCCAGTCAAAGACTCAATGCAAGGATTAGGACCGTCACGTTCGTCCGCGACATTGCCCCCTACTACTCTTCGCTCCACGCGCAATTGCTTGGCGCCGGAGAAGCAACCACTGGGTTCCAGGAATTTTCCGCCCGCGCGGAGATTTTCATACCGGTCATGGACTCTCTCAAATGCCTGATGCAGACGTTTCAACGCGAGTCGATGTCCGTTATTCACTATGAATCGGTAGTCGGCGCCATCGACAAGGCCTTTCTGGGAACCTTGGGGCTGCCCTGTGAATCGTATGACACTGCGCCGCTCCTCGAACGCGTCAATCGTAGCCTTACCGAATTCGAGCAAGACATTATATTAAACGTTACTAAGTCAACCGGCATCCAGTTTGCCCGTGGACTATCAGGACACTTGAAGGCACGCCGTCCACAACTGAGATTCACCAGAACTTATGACGCCAGTCTCGTGGCACAATTGGGGGCGCGGCACGCTGCCGATGTGGAATGGATCAACAAGAGCTTTTTTGGTGGCGAAGAGGTCTTGCAGGTCTCGCGTAGCACGCCGGGCGGACATTCCCAGAACGGCCCCAGTGCGACGGAGTGCATTGCGATTTATCGCGATGTCATCGATTGGTGCCTTGATAAACTGAAGATCTCGCAAGATGAGAATTTTCGGTACATGGGACGTCGACTGCAAGACATCGATTGGAATTCTGCCACCAATCCACTCGTTCCTCCCGACTTCGATCCGATAGCGTACCTTGCCCAGAATCCCGATGTCCTACGCAGGGGATCTCCCCCGTACCGGCATTTCATCGACTATGGTCATAAGGAGCCAAATCGGAGATGGAAGTGGACGAGCTGAACCCTCTGGTGACATTGCCCACATTTGAGCAGGGTTGTGTCCAACCATACACTACCCCGTTCAGGAGTCGACGGCACACAATTCCCCGATGGTTGCTATTTGTGGTGGCAATCATCGGCGGCTGCTCGCACATGTGCGCACTCGCCGTCGAGGCACGGCCGAATTCGACCGCACCCCTTCCACGGACCTGGTTCGCGCCGAATATGGGCTCGGCAGACTACGTAGACTTGTTTTCCAAGCCAGACGAATGGCGGGCCACCCGCTCAAGGATCGGAGTGTTTAAGTTTTACACGCCCAATCTATTGAAAACGGCGTGCGCAATTTGTGGCAACAACACTCTTGACGCGTTCGTCGAAGCCGACGCCTTTCGAAAACTGGAGAAGTGGGGCATTGCCATAGCAGTCGAGGTGCCGGCCGTGAAGCCCTGGGGATGTGGCGAAAAGGAAGTCAACGTCGTCATTGGCATCGTGCAAAGCGTGGAGCGAAACGGGGGTCACGTTTCCTTGTTGGCTATGGACGAACCACTGGAAGGTAGCCAGTCGTTGGGTCGCAATGCCGGTCGCGGGTGCGGACTTGACAGAGACCAGGCGGCGGCCGCAGTTGTGAGGTATGGCCAAGATATTCACGCGCGCTTCCCGGGCGTTCGGATCGGCGAGATTGAACCCTATCCCAGCTCCTCTGCAGCGCAATTGGGAGAGTGGGTCGACACACTGCGGCGCGCCGGATTCAATCCAGCGTTCTTTCATCTGGATGTCGATCGCAATGCGGCGCGTGCCGGTCACAAGGACGTGGCCAGAGACCTCAAGTGGCTGCAACAGTTCTTCGCCAAGAGAAGCATTCCGTTCGGCGTGATTTTGTGGTCGCCCGCGAAGTCAGACCGAGAATTCTACGAATCCACCATGCAGTGGGCACGCACTGTGAAGGCTGCGCTAGGAAAGCCGGAACAGATAATCTTCCAGAATTGGGCTGGCGCCGAGGGTGTACCGCACAACATCCCCGCCAATATGCCCGACAACGATCCAGAATATAACCACATGCGCGTGATCAATGATGCCCTCGGCGTGTTCAATCAATAGTGCTAGGCCTGCTTTTGCCGTGACTTTCGCCTTTCGGCGACATCGCCGCACATTGCGGTCGCCCCACTTCCGAAAGCTGGTTAGCTTCGGCGGCTCCCGCTTGCGCCTTCCGCGACCATATTCAGGCGACAGTGAGTATCTCCTTCGACAATCCAGCTTTGCCGCCTTGGAGTCGTCCGCAGAAGTTGGTAGAGTTGAACGATGGTTGGACCCTGGCTCTCCCAAGGTCCGGCGAGCGTCACCGGCTTTGCAGCACCCCGAGGTTTCTGGCATTCCAGCCATACTCCTTGACCGGTAGTCTCGGCCAATGATTTTCGTATGCCGCGGCGCCGAGTGACTCTGATTCCAATGCCTACTTTCTACCAAATCTGGATGTGTTGAAGGGCGGCACGCAGTGATGCGAGCACCACGATACTTTCAGATGCTTAACAACGGCCGGAGACGGACATGGTAGCGCGGATTACACCAATCATCGAAAGCCAGGCCGCGTTGACAGCAACCGGGGAACGCTTCATCCCAGATCACATGACCGGTGATATCGAACTTGAACATGTGCATCGATACAGGTTTGCCAGCCAATTAGTGGCTAAGAAGTCCGTCCTAGACATCGCCAGTGGCGAGGGATACGGAAGCGCATTTCTTTCACAGACCGCGAAGCACGTATTCGGCGTCGACATATCCGCCGAAGCCGTGGGATCCGCGAAACAGAAATATCAACGGCGGAACCTGGACTTCCTGACTGGCAGCTGCACTGAGATTCCACTCGGTGACGCCACAATTGACGTCATCGTCAGTTTCGAAACGATTGAACATCATGCCGAGCACGAAGCCATGATGCGCGAATTATTACGGGTACTTCGACCGCGCGGCTTGCTGCTCATTTCCACTCCTGACAAACTTGAGTACTCCGACAAGCCAGCATTTCGCAATCCCTTCCATGTGAAGGAATTGTACCGTGAAGAGTTTCAGTCGCTCCTCGAAGCCCACTTCTCGAATGTGCAGATGTTTGGCCAGAGAGTCTTAACAGCATCCGCCTTAATTAGTGAGCGTTCCGAGCAGGGAGTTCTCTTTAGTGACCTCAGCGCCGACGCGATTCCGCAATTGCAGTTGCCGTCGCCGAAGTACCTGCTGGCTGTTGCATCAAATGGCAGGATTCCGACAATTCGGGCACACCTTCTCGAAAGAGACCCGACCACGCGCCAGCCTGAACTGAAACAGCAAGACGCGGCCCGACTGGCATTGATGCTTCGAGCAATATCGACGATCGACTCTCCGTCCCTCAAGAATCGGCTTAACGGAGCCTGGTACTTGGAGACCAACCCAGATCTTGTGACGCAGCGAGTTGATCCCTACGCCCATTGGATGCAGCATGGTGCGGCGGAGGGCCGCTTGCCGGCCGCCAACATCGAAGATCTCGCCAGAGAGTTGATCGCCGAGCGCGAGGGTAAATTGCGTTCGCAAATAGCCGCGCGCGAGCACGCACTGCGCCGTGCGCAGGAGGAGGCGCTTGAGCGACAGCGAGACCAAGCTTTGCAAGTTGAGCGTGTAACACTGAAGGCGCGAGAGGAGGTTGGCGAAACACTTCGAATACTGGCGGAACGAGAGCGCACTGTTACTGACCAGCTGCTGTCTCAGCAGAAGTTGGCCGGCGATCAACAGGACACTCAGCGCAGGGCGACGGAAGCGCGCCTGCGGGACGCGGAGGGAAAACATCATGAGCGTGAAAACGCGCTGACATCGCGCGCGACAGAATTGGAGCGCCGCTTACAGCACCTTCACGATGAAGCTAACGAACGTCAGCGAACTCTAGAGTCGCAGTTTGAACGGGCCCTGGCCGGGGCGTGCGCTGAGATAGGATCCCTACGGCAAACGATTGCCGATCGCGAGCGAGCCACTGCTGATCAGCTCCTGCAGCAGCAGAGGTCGCATGAAGACGAAAGAGAAAGGCTTCGGGTCTCCGTCACTCATCAGATACAGACGTTGAGCACACAGCATCATGACCGAGAGCAGACTTTGCTGGCCACAATCGCGGACAAAGACCTGGACATTCGAACGATTCAGCGCGACTCATCTGAACAACGCAAAGAGCTTGAGGCGGTAGTCGGCCAAACCAAAGTCGCGACGCAGCACGCCCTCGATGCGCAAAGAGCAGCCATAAATCAGCGGCTCCAATTACTACATACGCAACATCGCGACGAGATCGAGCGGCAGCTTCGCGCCATGGTGGAACGCGAACGGATGTTTGGAGCGGATATCTTGGGTATAAGGGATATGCTCGCTGAGGAGCGACGGCTACTGCGCGCTCAATACGCTGCGATAGTTAGATATGTTTACCATGCGATTATTGAATTGCCGCGAAGGCGCCCTTGGTGGCGCAGCGGTGTATCGCCATTGCTTGTCGATTCGCTGTGGACTTCGACGCGGGAGTCCGCGCATTTCCTGCACGACTCCACTTCGCTGCGCGGTCCCGCCCAAGGAGAGCCGAACCAGGCCAATGCCGGTGACCCGGAGGTCGCCCCCACCTCAGGGGAGACTGATCTCCGAGATATTCCGCCCGAACCTCAGGTGCCAATTGCGACTTACGAAGAATCTGGGGTACGCACTATCAAGGAGTTGCTTGAGAAGGAAGGACATGACTTCATTGCGTGCGCATATCTGACGTTGCTTGGTCGCAAGCCCGATTTAGAGAGTTACATGTGGCACATGGACCAATTGCGACAACATGGCGATCAGGGGGCAATTATTCGCCATATCTGCGACACGCGAGAGGCGAAGCGGCGTCCAATACGACTTAAGGGGCTGCGATTATTTCTCTGGGCTCAGAAATGGAAATCCGCATTAGGATCTGGAGTAGGCAAGAGAGAACGTGCTTCCCCGGAGAATCGCTTGCGCGTCGTCCTGGAGGAAATCGAACATGACATTGATATGATGGAGAAGGGCATATTGAGTCGTCTCGCGGGCTTTGGAGCCGGGAAGCTGCCCGGTGCTGTCGAGCAACTCAACGCGCTCATCAAGTCATTTGACGCTGTTAAGTACGTCAAGGCGAATCCCGATGTCGGTGCGTCAGGACTCAATGCCTATGAGCATTTCCTGCGCTTCGGGTGGTTCGAGAATCGCCGATGGGCGGGTCGCTCTCAAATTTTGGACGCGGCGGCCGCCTTTGTCCCGGCTTTACCGGGAGACAAGATTGCCGCTAACCAAGCCACCTCCGTCAGCAAGAGGTCGGTTCGAACCACCTCACATCATGCGCCGGTGGTGTTGGACATCCAACCCGCCGGTTCCATGGGTCCTGACAAATGGTCTTGTGTCATGGATCCCGCGATCGACATACCCCAGGGTGACGGTCTCTATATTACGAGATTGATGTATTTCATTTGGCGATGTCGCCCGGATTTGCAGCGCGCGTTTGACGTCCGCGAGACCAGCGGGCAGCTGGGCTTCCTCAAATGGCTGGCCCTTAACGGCACTGGTGAATTGGATTTGACCGCAAATGTATTTCCCGGGACATTGCTGGAACGACTTCGAAGCACTGGACATGAGTTCGACAATGTCGCAAGCGCCTTGCGAGAACAGCATGGCTCGGCTGCCGGTGGGGCACGCAACGGCGGTGGGTTTGGCGGCGACAGTGCATCGTCAAATGCAAGTGACGACGTCGGCGCAAACCTAATTGGGTACGCTTTTGGTGAGTTCGGCATGGGTGAGCACGCCCGGGTGGTGGCGAGGTCACTACATTCGTCAGACATTCCATTCTGCCTGATAAATCAGGATGCTGGCTTCCACGGCATTGGTGATGCGAGCGTAGCCCTTTGGGTGGAACAAGAGCCACGGTTCTCGACCAATCTTTTCCTCATCAACGCTGATGCCTTGCCATTTCTCCCTTGTCGACTAGGCGTCGCGTTCGCCTCAGGCCGATACAATGTAGGGCATTGGGCGTGGGAGCTTTCGCGATGGCCGGCGGAATTTGATCTTGCGTTGGACATGGTGGACGAGGTCTGGGCCATATCAGAATTCGTCGCTCAGTCGGTCAGAACTCGTGCGCGCATTCCTGTCATTACTATGCACGACGCGGTAACGGTGCCTGATCTAGGTCCGAGCTATACGAAATCGCGCTACGGGATTCCAGACGACACCTTTGCCTTCTACTTCATCTTTGATGCGGCATCCCATCTTGATCGCAAAAATCCTCTCGCCGTTGTCCGTGCGTTTACAAAAGCATTTCCAGCTGATGACCCGCGCGTGCATCTTGTTTTGAAGACCATGAACGTGGAAACCGGAGGATCATTGTGGGACCAGCTATTGAAGGAAGTCTCCGGAGACCGGCGCATAACGATATTGTCGGATCGAATGTCGCGCGAAGACGTGCTTGGATTGAATCTAGCGTGCGACGCGTTCGTTTCTTTGCATCGATCCGAGGGTTTCGGCCACTGCGTCGCGGAGGCCATGGCCTATGGCAAACCAGTGATAGTTACAAATTACTCCGGAACCCGGGATTTCGCCAAGCCCGACACTGCCTGCTTGGTCGACTATCGCCTCATCGCCGTGCCTAGTGGTGCATATCCCTTTTGTGATGGCCAGGTCTGGGCCGATCCGGACATTGAGCATGCCGCGCTGCTCCTGCGTCGGATTGCCAACGACGAAACGTATCGTACCGGTATTGCGCAAGCTGGACAGAGGTTCATTAGGGAGCATTTCAATCAGGAAGTGATGGGCGTTCGATACGCCAAGCGCCTGCGCGATATTCAGGCATTGAAGGCCGCACGCTCGACGGGCAATGCATCGAAATTACGGGAACCCACTGGATCGGCCGCAATAGTGCACGGACACATCGACTCGCCGACCGGTAAACAGTGCGTGCAAGCATCCGATCTTCTCCTGGTCGAAGGCTGGGTAACATCGCCGGATAGAGTAGACGCTGTGAAGATATGCATTGACCATGCGTTTGTTGGCGACGCACATTACGGCATCCTACGACCGGACGTTCATGACGTCTTTCCCCAATTTCCCGATTCCGGGAGAAGCGGCTTTTGCTTTCTCCTCAACGCTGGGGACCTTGCAGACGGCGAGCACTCATTCAGCGTAATCGCGAACTGCCGTGGCGGTTCTTCCAGAACCTGGACGCAGACATTTATCAAGAAGAAGTCCTTTGCATATCTGGAATGGCAGCGCAACACGGAGACCCTGTACACCCACAGAACGCACGTCGGATCTCCGCACGCTCGCGCGGTCTCCTTTTCAGTGGTGTTGAGCCTTGGGGGAACTCTTGACGCTACCCTCCTTTCGCGCACTATTGACTCGCTCACGGCTCAGGGCGACCAAGATCTCGAGTTGCTGGTAATACTCGGAGACGAGACACAGGAGAGTGCCGTTAGTCAGGCTATCGCGCAGGTACCCTGGAAAGGTTCGATGACATGCCTCGTAGGACGAGCAGACGATTGGGACCTCATTATCGCGCACACACACGGAGCTCTGATTGGGTTGGTTGACCCCGGAGATGTTCTTGTCCCGTGGGCTTTTCAAGAAATCGGTGCGTCCGTTCAGGAGACTGGCGGAGTAGCTCTTGTATACGCCGACGAGGACACATTCGATGGAAGCATTCGAGCACACCCCATCTTTAAGCCGAGTTGGTCTCCAACCTTGTTGAAGAATATCAACTATGTCGGCCGACCCTGGTTCGCGTCGCGCACAATATTGACATCTGCACTAGAAGCGCTTTCGCTCGAGGCGAACGTCGCCACCGAGCACGACTTGCTCATCGCCATCGGACAATTGAGCACGACGGTTACTCATGTGCCGACGGTCCTTGTTTCGCGCAGTAGCGCGGTGTCGTCCCAGCACCCTCTCATGGCGAAGACGCCCGGAGGCAGGAGCAATCTCGTCACCAATCATTGGCCGACGGTGTCCATCATTATCCCCACTAGATTGGGGGATGACCAGATCATATCGAGGTGCTTTGACGGGCTGGAGCGCATGACTAATTATCCGGATCTGGAGGTTATAGTCCTGCTCAATAACTTGCGTGATTCCAGCGCTAAGGAACGGCATTTGGCGACGCGACCATTTAAAATTGTGGAGTACGATGGCGCCTTCAACTGGTCGAAAATAAACAATATCGGTGCATCTGCCGCAAGTGGTGATCTGCTGCTATTTATGAATGATGATGTCGAGCCGCTTGAGGGCGACTGGCTGAAGGCGTTGGTAAGTGCGCTAACGCAAACGGGTGCCGGCGTCGCAGGCTGTTTGTTACGGTACCCGAACGGCACGATTCAGCATGCTGGAGTTCACTTTGTGGATTATGGTGGAGGAGCACGCCACTTGTTGAGATTTTGTACCGGAAATGAACCAGCGCTGAGGTGGCTGTTGCAGTGTCCTCGAGAAGTGAGCGCCGTCACCGGCGCGTGCTTACTGACTAGCCGCACCTGTTTTACGGCTATGAACGGCTTCGACGAGAGCCTTGCGCTGGTCTGTAATGACACGGACTATTGCTTGCGAGTGTGGCGGAATCAGATGCCAGTCATTATGCAACCGGAGGCGCAGTTGATTCATCATGAGGGCATAAGCCGCACAGGGATATCGGAGACGAGAGACGTGGCGATATTCTGGAAAACTTGGGGTGAGAGCCTCCAGAGAGGTGATGTTTTTACGAATCCAAATCTGGATGAGGCGTTTAAAGCTAGGACTAGATTGGTCGGTAGGAATACTTAGCTATTTCTTGCCTGTGCCTTTTCCCCTTTCCGGAAGACCTATCGCGAGGCAGTGCTGATCTCTTACCTGTTCGAGCCGATACCTCATGTGCGGCGGTTTTCAGATGACTGCCTGACCAGTAACAACGAGCTGTGCTCTCACGGCTTTCGCGCATAAGTGGCGCTGCTGGCGTAACTGCTGCAAGAGCCCGAGGCTGGAGAGTACAGTCTTGGGTTGCCTGTTTGATGCGGAACCCGGCAAAAGTGCTTCGCGACCTGCGCTAGCCTCGACGCGCCGCCGAACTGCCGCGCTGGATCCCTAGTTTGAAGTGGGATCGCCTCACACAAGCCTGGCAATCCACCCTCCCGTCACGGAACTCCGACACTAGGAACATAGACCAATTGGACCAAATTGTCAGAGCCCCTGATTTCTCTACCGGCCAGGACAATCCCGCGCCCCCCCTGACAATGCCATTAGTCCTTAACATTCAGCCTATAAGCACCTTGCTCCCCCATAGTGATTGCTCAACCAGGTGTCGACCCTTCAAAAGAGAAGATCGAAACCTTTCGCTCTCTGGCTCTGTCTGATCCTCGACAATCGATTTTTCCACCATTTGTCTGTAATCCGGGGCACATGATCGGTGCGCAAGGAACAGCTTGTTCGAAATATATGCGACTGGCAAAACAAGTCGCGGGTGAGAAAAGAACTTGTGAACAGCCTCATTTACCCCCAATGCGATTGGATTGAGGAAATCATCCACGGCAATCATCCCTCTCTTGGAAAGTATCTGCTCGCATAGGACAAGATCTAGGTAAACGTCCTCGCATTCGTGTGACCCATCTATGCTGATAAATCGAGGACGATCACCCAAAAGGTCGAGTAACTCTCCGGGAGAGCACTCGCTTGACATTATCTTTAGTAGACACACGTCGACTCGATTCGTCTCTGAAGACATCGCGAGAGTCTCCAAGACTCGCGATTCTGGATTCCACTGGAATGTATCAATACCCAAAAGTTTGCTATCTGTTCTTTGTGCAGATCGCGCAAGAATGGAGAAGTATTTACCGCAGAGAACACCAATCTCCATAACCGATCCGGTAATCTTGGTCTCCTCTTGGTAACGGAGAATCTCCATCGTGCGGATGGATGTAACGCGATGTAGCCAACCGCGGACCTTGTCAACGATTGTCGCTTGAAACTGCAGGTTATCCACGTACTTCTACTCTCGCTCTCACGGAGCTTCCGAAGGGAAATTGGAATACTAAGATCCTCTAGCCACTCCAAGGATCCAAGCCCGGCCCAATAATGTCCTCACCACTTGCGTACTCTTGTTCAACAATTCACTAGCGCCAGCTGAGAGCGGCGCACTGCTAAACGTCGTGATTGTCTCCGATATGTCACGAGTCCACAACCAATTGCCACTTCCAATTCTGGCCGCCGGTTCGTCATGGTGGTATTAGGGTTCTTTATTGCGAAACCCCGTCTTCATCGCCTTCCTTCATACTCGACACTGAGTTAATCTCGAGAGAGAGATTCGAATGGAGATTGCGATATTTTGCAAGTGCCGCGTGGTCGGTCCCATTTGACAACGGAAATGTTGGAGCCCGGCGGTTCGTTGAAATGAATAGACTTTAGCTCGCAGACCTCTCGATATACATGTAGCGGGGGAATTGCGCGCCTAGTTCCGGATGGCCCATGCAATTGGGAGAGTGAGATGATAGCAATCCTTCGGCATTTCCGTGCGGAGCGTCCGAATCCCGCCCAATCAATAGTGGGTGTCGTGTTTCTTGTACTTCTTGGATTACCGGCCGGAGCGCAGGACTCGGAAAATGTATTCCCAGGCATCGAACAAGACTTTGGCAAGATCCACTTTCACACCGGTCGCGTTGAGAACAATCTACCTGAGATGTCCCCAACGCTTCCGGATATTCCTGGATCCCCGTCGCGCTGGTCTCTCATGCAATGGTCCCAACCCCTGGTAATATCGCCCACCAGCCTGAAAACCAACGATCCAACGACTAGGGACGATCGACTTGGGGTTGCCAAGTACGCCTTTAACGCTCCAGATGGACACTCACACTTGTGGATCTACCAAGATCCTGCTTCCCACCACCCGGTCTACGAGTTATACGAGCGCGGAGGAGCGTTGACTAGTGCTGGCGGCGCGAATGTTTTCCTGGCCAGCGAAGCGCCACCGGGAGGAATCAGTCTGGGTCATAAACTTTCTTATGAGTTCGACGCAAGACTATCCAAGGCAGAGGTCAAGGGGAGTCTGGCTGCACAGCGAGCTGGTGCTGTTCTGGCTCAGGTGTTCTCAGGTTTTGTAATCCAATTTCCGGAAAGGGAAGGTAAGACGCTCTCTACCCTGTTTTTGCAGTTGCCAATTGCAAGATCGATTCCCCCTTTGGGTGAATATCGCTCGTGTACTTCGGTTATGGGGCGTCGGAATATCATTATTGGCGCGCAGCCAAATCTTGCTTCCTATTTGCCATTTGCGGTCGATAAAGCGCCCCTGAGGCACCTGCGATACGATATTAACTCCTATATTTGCGAGTTGGTCACGCGACCAATCGAATGTGCGGATTCTATGGGCCACAAAACTAGCTGGTCAATTCCACCGGACTTCACAGGCTTTCAGGATTGGAGAATCCTCAAGATGTATGTTGGGTTGGAAACTGAGATCCAGGACCTCCGCCCAAAGTCCCAGACAAAGGATCCGCAAGGACAAACGGAAGTTGCTCTTCAGCTCGCCAACATCAGGGTCACCCCTGATCAAGGACGTGATTTCAATTGGGCAAGTTGCGCCCTCCCGAATCCTGTCACTACCTCCACTCGATGACAGGTCGGTTGACAACATAAGCGCTCTCGATGAGGACCGTCCTCTTTCGGCGCTTTAGCCTTACGCCGTATCGGCTATTAAATTCGATACGACGTGCGATAGGCCTCTCAATATTGTTTCGGGGTCACGGGCGTCAAGTACTATCCCCTTGGCATAATTCCTGACCCGCTCGGCGGGCGCCCCAATATTGAAGCAGGCAACAGGCAGCCCAAGTGCCATCATTTCTGAAGTTACGTAAGAGAATGTCTCGGGCCAAATACTTGGTATCAATATGGCATTGATGCCTAGACTCTCGATGATGTCGGGTAATTGGTCAACATCGTACCGCCCTGTGACGTTGACCCCGGGCACAGGAATATCGGTCTCTCCCACAATGGAGATTCTGTGCTCCAACTTTCTGTCTTTAATGTGATGAACGAGCGTCTCGATAACACCACGGCCTTTTGGATAATTAATTCCGCCCACGACCCCAATATGCAGGTCTGGACCGGCTTGAATCAATGGAAGGCGCCTTGGCGTGTACTTGGTGGCGTGCGGAACGACCGTGCACTTCTCCATAAACTGCGGATAGGCCCGCGAGATAATCTGCTTACTTGATTCGGAAAAGCAGCGAATTTCTTGGGCTAGCTGCAAGAATTCGTGCCACGCGGCCCGCCAATCCCGAATGTCTAGACTCGGCGGAACAATTGGTAGCAATTCCCGCGAAATCTCGCCCATGCACCTTTCGCAGATCTCTAAGCGATCCGGCACTCCGCAGTAGCCTCCAGTACTATCAATTAAGGTGTATGAGGGACAAATCGGATAGAAATCGTGCATCATTATTCGCAGCGCCCAAGATCGCTCTCGCGTCAGCGCACTTAGGTGTCGGATTAGCGCAAGCGGATCTGCCGATCCCACTAGATTATTGTAGATTACATCCGCCACCTGAATGGACCGCAACATTTCCTCCAGCATTTTGCTCCCGGCCAGAGAGAAGCGCGCTTCGCCGTCCCTCCCATGAGCAATTAATTGGAATTCCTCGCTTCTCTGCGCATCACTAATGAGAACGACCGCGGCTTTGCCACCCTCAACGACCGCCTTGACCAAGTCGCTCCTGAACGCATTAGCGCCGCCCCCTAGACCGTGGTCAACAACAAGAGTCACTCCGCCAGTCGCCTCGGACAATAAGCGCAGCTTCACGAATTCCCGGATTGCCTTGCTGGGGTCCAATTGAACGTGTGTTTCAATGAGTGAAGCGTAATTCGGATAGCGCTCCGCTAATGTGTGTAAATTGTCCCTAATCAGACGCGCCTTTTCCTCTGTCTGAAACGAGCCACCGTGCTTGTGGTAGACAAACAGATTTGCCGCCATTACATGCCGATAACCGTGAGCAGACGCACGCATGCACCAGTCATTCTCTTCTCCATAGCCCCGTCCGAACACCGTATCGAACGAGCCGATCAGGTCAAGGACAGATTTGCGCATCGCCATGCAAAATCCCACACCTGTCGGGATGTCAATCGGCGCCACCGCGTCTCCGATATCATCAAAGGCCCGGTCAATGTGCGTGGCGGACAATCCCAGGTAAAGCGGATTGTCGGCCTGCCCCACCGGAAAACTGCATATGGTAGCCGCGTTGGAAAACGGCGTGACTGATGCAATGCGCGCATCTTGTTGCAACGGCGCCGTCAGACGTTCAAGCCACCGAGGCGGCACTTCGGTATCGGAATTCAGCAGTACGAAGAATTCCGACTCCACCAGCTCCATCGCACGATTTACGGACCCGATGAATCCCAGATTTACGGAATTCGTGAGAACTGTCGCGGCAGGACTCTTTGTCGCGTAATGGGACAAAAGACCAGGTATGCGCTCATCGGTACTGCAATCATCAATCAACAGCAGGCGGTACGGCGGCCTTGTATTCGCCAGGACGCTCTCAATTAGTGGCTCGAGAAAGTCGTAACCGTTGAATATCGGAATGATGACGTCGACCGCAGGCGTTTCCGCCGCCACGGGCGCCGAGGTTCGTGCGACCAACCAGTCACAGGTCAACCAGACCACTTCAGCCTGCTTGGAAGCTCGCGTCCGCCGGTTTTCACGGAATCCAAAGCGAACGAAGTGCTCATACGGATTAGTCCCAGCACGTGCGACGTCGCTATTGATGGACAGGTAGGTCTGCGGATCGAAATCACTAAATGCCTGTAGCGCGTCTTCGCCCTTACGGAGTCTGTCTTGCATTTTGGAGACTTCCGCGCGTGCAAGTCTGAGCTGGTGACTGAGGCCTTGCTTGGTCTCGCGCTGGCGTTGGAAGTATGCCACCAGTGGCAATCTACGCCAGCGATACCGGCTCATCGCAGGAGCCAGCCCTACCAATCGCGCTCCATGTGCGCGGCCCTCCGCTGATGCATGAAGGGTCCGGACAATCCGCAGTTTGTCGGTGCCGCTGCGCAATGCTTCGAGGTAATGCAGAAGACCCGCGGGATCCGCCGCACGACCAAGTATCCCCAGATAGGCCAGTTCGACGAACTCCCGATCTTCATGCATTAGAAGTTCCGAAAGGCTTAGCGGCATCTGATGCGCCAACTGGACCGGATTGCCCTCGTATTGTGTCAAGCTTCCGGCAATCGATTCGCCCCCATTCTCCGTGCCCGGATCTAGCATGGCCGCCCCCCCGACATCGGGCACAAACAATGAACGCAGGCGCCACACCAAGGACTTTTCAATTCCAATGATCCGTCGTCTCAGCGCGTCCGCGATCGCGCCGAGGTGCGCTTCCCTGTCACGGAACCGCCCGGCCAGCTCGTGCATCTCGCTGTCCATGTGCTCTCGATCCGTCGTGCGCGCGCGTTGTGCCTCGGCGCGAGCCAACTGCAATTGGCCCGAGATTTGAGCGAGAGCCTCCTTTCCTCTAAGGTGCGCCTTGGCGGTCTCTGCCTTGAGCACTTGCTCTACCCGCTGACGATCGGCTTCGCGCGCGCGGTCAGCTGTTGTGCGTAGAGATCGCAGGTCTCGGCTTAATTCCTTTTCCCGGTTGCGCGCGCGGTCAGCTGTTGTGCACAGGGAGCGCAAGTCGTGGCATAATTCCTGCTCCCGATCGTGCGCGCAGTCGAGCTGCTGGCGAAGCTGCCCTACAACTTTTAGCGCCTGCTCCAATCGTCTCTGCCAGCTATTCTCCTTAGAATCCAGTTCGCCCTTCAGCGCGTCCACCCGCTGCCTCGAAGATTCGCGCTCTGCATCCAGCGTGCGTTCCCAAGCGGCGCGAGACGCCTCCTGTTGCTTGCCGAACTCAACCAGCAGCTCACGCGCCTTCTCCGCTTCCGAGCGAAGTAGCGCCTCAACCTCATACCTTGCGCGCAGACGCAAGGTATTGATCTCATTGTGAAGCTTTTGGGCCAGCTCGTCGGCTTTTTTGCGATTCTCTAATAACTCGTCATTCAGCTCCTGGACCTGCTTAGAGAGCGCCACCTCGCGATGCTTAAAGTCTTCCGCCAACGTACCTAACTGAAGCTGTGCCGACCCAATAAGCAGTTCTCGTTCCCTCTGCGTATCCTGTTGCAGGGACTCGAGCCGACCATTGAGATCCGCCTCCTTTTGCCGCAATCCTGCTAGCAGATCGGCCTGCTGTGCCTTCTCTCCTTTCAGCGCATCGCACAAATGTGAATATTGGGCCTCGACTCTTTCCAATACGAGATCCTCAACCAACCCCACCAGGTCCTTAGCCGGAAGTCTTCCCTCGGCCTGACCGTATTTCAGCCAGTGCGCCTCCGGATCGAGGCCTTGGGAGATTACGTCCGTGTTATTAACCGTGTACCAGTCTTCCAGAAATCGTCGTCCGAGCACCTTTGACCCCGGCAAAGCGACAGCCCCTATGAAGGCAGTCAGCGCTTTATTTCGCCCGCGATTCTGCGAGGCTTCACGCACCAAACCAATATCATCCAGAATTCCGGCGGGAGCCTCCGGCAACTTCTTGTCGGACGCCAATGCAATCCAATAGTCAGGTTCAAGCCCGGCTTCCTCGGGTACGTCTCCAGGCCTCATCACGTGTCGCCCGATCGATGTCTTCGCTCCTACTTGTGCGATGACTGAACCGAACATCACGCGTTGGGCGAGAAGTCGAACGTGGCCAAACTGCTGCTGCAACAGAGACTGAATCTCCTCTTGACACAATTCCTTCACGTGATAGGGATTAAGATTCCTCGGCGTATCCGCGCGTTCACGCTTGTCTGGGGTCGAAATGATCAACAGGCCCCGTGGTTTAAGCACTCGTTTGAATTCCGACAACATTCGGGCGTGCTCGTCGTGGTGCTCAATCGTTTCGAAGCTCACAACTACATCGACCAAATGGTCGGCCAACGGAATCTCAACGCAGCTGCCGACCACAAACTCCAGATTCCTGCGGGAATATTTTTGCTTTGCCTGCGCTATCGTGGGGCCAGAAATGTCTATTCCATACACTCGCTTCGCGCGGCCAGCCAGATATAAGCTGCCGTACCCATCGCCACACGCCAGATCCAGCACGATCTTTCCGCTCGCAAACGGCGCGGCAAATAGGTAACGGTGCCAATGCTCGAGCGCCATTATTCCGAGCATCTCAGCGGGTACGAACCGCTCTGCGTTGAGAGAATCCATCACCGGTTTTGGGTTAACGACGGCCATTTGTTAGCTTCCAGTTGCGACTCTCACGCACACCGTAATCAATGTAGTGACGAAACGGTCTCACATCGGCTATGAGCAAGTCCCCATTGAGCAGCAAATAGCCGAATGGGTCGAATTCTGGAGGAATTGCGGGATCGCTGGCATTCTCCCAATCTATGGCAAGGAGCCTCGCGATGATGTCTTCTTTCGCGGCCGCGCGGCTGTTCCCAACCTCCAGCACTAGTGCTTTGAAGGCCGCCTTATATGCCGTAAGCTCGTCCTCTTTGGACCGCTCTGATTCCACTTCAGAATGGTTGCCGGAACCAGCGAGCCGAACGACGTTCTCGCTACTGAAGAAGTTGTCATTAATCCATTGGACTTGCGATCCAAAGATCTCCTCCAACCTCTGCATGCTCGCTTCGCCAACGTCGTTGGGCTCCGGCTTGGCTTGACGATTCGCGCTCACGAGAGCATCCGACAAGATACTGGACAAACGGCCGGCAGACGATCCATTTAGGGCGCATAGAATTTCGCGCTCCGCCGTTGTCATAGATCTATTTACTATCCGTTGATTGCAGCGACCGACGACGTTCGCGTCGAAATTCTCAGACACACCCAATACCTCTAGGAAACTTTCTACGATTCGATTTTTAAGTTGATCATAAGACATCACTCGAAGGGTTTGTTTATCGAACGTCTGTTCCAGCCGTCGCAGAGCATTGTAGTGTTCCCATTCCTTCGTAGCCTCCAAGAACTGCGGCCACGTGAAGGAATATCCGTGCCTTAGCGCCTGGTCATACGATGAACTGAGGAAGTCGGCAAGATTGCGAACATAGAAGCAGACAATCAACGTGATCCGCTCCTCTGCCGCGATCTCCCGCAGCGTTAACCACTGTTGTCCCGAGAGCAAAGAGAGCGTTTCAGATGAACAAATTGCTCCGTGCTGTAATTCAGCGAAGAGGCTCAGGAGGGCATTTCGAATATTCGACCGCCACACCGCCTCATCGGTCCAACGATCCGAGAGTGCGGAGTACAGGTTTACCCCGTTCCCGGCAGTCACCGTGAAATCGTCCTTTACGGGAAGCCCAAGTTTGCAGTAGAAGAATCCCAACTCTTGCAGTCGCTCCGCCAGCACATACAGAAACACTTGGAGTGCGCTTGAGCCCGTCTTTGATCCGCCGGCATGTAGAAATAGTGTCCTGTCTGGCATCTCCCCTCACATTTCTGATCCCGACCCTGCTTGCGCATCCGCCAACCGACACTGCCCTGTCACCGGTACTCCGGCCACGTAGTGGCCTGATTCCTGCGGTCGCACATGCAATTGGGCTGCATTCTACGCATCTCCGTCCTAACACGCATTGTCGTCATCGCCAACCGTCAGCCGCTGACTCCCAATATCGACAGCATGCGCGTCGCAATTACTGCCCGGCGATACCCGACGAGCGGGCGTCCCGATCGCTGCCCTTCCGACGAATTCCTGAGGCGCGCTATAACCTCTATCTTTGGGATACCGGACTGCAATTCCTCCAGGTAGTTGACGAGCCCGTCGGAGTCAGGAAGGCGGCCCAGAATCGAGACGTAAGCACAGTGAATAAGCTCCTCACCCTCAAGTTCAAGCAGGGTCCTTACGTGGCGTGCCGGGTACCATCGTCGTCCTTGTGCATCCGCTATTGCGCCGTCTTCATTCCCGATCTCAACCTCTTTTTTGTCTTCAACGGCCACTGTGTCGGTAGGCGGATACGCCTGCAACAGATCCGCCAATTCCGCCTTTCGAAGCTGATCGCCCGCTTCTAACCTCCTCACGGCTCGGTCGAAGGTGTCATCTTGTTCAATTAACCTCGTGCAGAATTGTGCGAATCCATCAACCCACAGATCCCAGCCAGGCGCACCGTCATCATTTACGGAGCTTGCAACCTCCATCATCGCCGCCTTGATGGCACGGACTATATTGCGATCGTCGGCGTACAAGAACACGCCAGTACATTCCTTATAGGCCGACAAGATTTCCCGAGTTACTGGAATATCCCGAGCGACCACCACCTTTTTCATTGCCAACGCGTGCAAAAGCCCAAAGCCAAAGCCTTCCACGTAGGACGGCAAAACAACGACACTAGCGCGTCTGTAGAGGGCCTCCATTTTCTTTTCATCGAGTGTTCCTGCCTTGTAGGTTCGCACGTTCTGACTAACTCCGTTCTCCTTGCCTATTACAACGCAACGAATGTTCGGGAACGCCTCGCTTATTAATTCCGCCGCCCTACCCGAAGCTTTGTGTGCAAAGTGATTCCCCATAATCAGTACATGATCGCGCGCAAATAGAGTCCCACTGGTTTTATATTCGATGAGTCTCGTGGGAAGTAATTGCGACAGATTGGCAACGTGCATCCCATCCGGGAATCGCGCGAGAAACGTCCGCTCGGACACCTTGCTACTAAAAACTATTCCATTTGCATATCTGGACATATGCCCCCAAATGGCATCGAGCCTATTATTCATCGATAGATATCCGCAATCGTAGGCGATGGTATCAAGCATGCCAAATATGTTGATGAGCGCTATTCCCTCTAATGCGCTAAGTGCATGGACGCTGAAGGGCTGGCTAAGTTGGACCCCAATCGCGAATCTCTCGCGCGTGCCACAATCAGTCTCGAGCCGACGGATTCCTGGATATCGGTCAAGGTTGTGAAATCTAAACGCCTTGTTAGAACAAATGACGCATATCTCGAATTTGGACGCGTGTCTATCATAGAACCTGCCGACGATCGCCTTGCTCATCTCGTTGGTTCCATTGAAATCCATACCAACCGCAGCGAGGTCGAACACTATCTTCAGCCGACCGGAAGGTGTCGGCAACGCATGACTCAAAAGCACTTCAGCACGATAGTGCGCTGAGGCCTCGTATCGACGAACCAGCGGCAGAAACTCCTCGTGCCTCTCGGCTACCTTCTGCAGATTCGTACTTTGATGTGCCCGCAGATCTATACCGAGAAGATTGAACGAAGCGGAGCCGGCATGATAGGCGAACGCGTGATTGGCCAGAACCGTTCGGAAGCCGACTTTGTTGGCCCGACAAATCAGGTCGTTCTCTTCTTCGTATCCTATTCCAAAGTCAGGATCCAAGAATCCGAAATTTGCTATGACCGAATGCTTGATGTACAGATAAAAGCCGACGGCTGTCGGCGCAAAATGAAACGAGGGCATCGACCGGCTAAGTACACTCCAGCGCTTGTAGGCTTCCGCCTGATCCGTCGTCACGCCACACTCTAGGTGGGGAAGGGAGCATAAAGAAGCATTGTTCGAGCGAGGGCTCGCGAACCCGATTTGAGGATCGGCGTACGCCGCTTCAATAAGGTTCTTTAGCGTGCAGCTGAAGGTCTCAGTGTCGGCATTCACCAAGATGGCATCTCGGCCATCCTTGCAAGCAATGTCAAGTCCTCTATTTGCCGTTCTGACAAAGCCGAGATTGGATTCGTTCTCGAGTACCCTAACGTACGCATACCGGCGCGCGAAGGAATCCAATAAAAGACCTACGTCCCTTTCGCCAGGCGAATCATTAATGACGATCAAACGTGGATCGCTATTAGAAATCTCATGTATATGCGCGGCCAAAGATTCTAGGCACCGACTGGTCAATTGCACGCTCTTATAAACCGAGACAATGATGTCAACGGGCTTGCGATCCGCTACGCTCCCGGTCGACGCGATGTGCCTGTTCGGGATTGATCCCTCTGTAGCCAAAGTAATCCTTGCCTCATCCGTAAATAAAGTTGGAGCGAGAGAATATGGCTAGCGCGATAATAGTCGGCTCTGTCGTCGGTTGACATAGGGCCTGTTCATGCGAAGCATCCTAATAACACTTTCCGATGTAGTTGCTCAGTATTTTGCGATCACCGAACACTTTGTGGAAACAGGAGTGGCCGCATAGGTTGGTTCACGCGTAGAATCAGAATATGACATATAAAAGCAGCTATTAGCTCGCGGCACAACATGCTTGGGCAGTCCAATTGTTGAAGTGCCAATCGGACATTGTCGGGACCGGTAATGGCCCAGGCGGTCCGGATGAGACTCGGTCGCCTAACGCGATTGAAGGGCTCTCGGAGGACCTACGGCGCTGGTAAGCGGGATCAATGAGACACGGTTGCGCACCGTGCTTTGCACCTGTGGCGGGTTCTACGGTGCCCTGGTGCTGCGCCAGCTGCTTACATGCGATGGACTCAACATCCTCGCGGTGATTCGCTCGAAGCGGATATCCGAGGCACGCGCCGGCTTTTTTGAAGGAGCGCTCGGGCACGTGCGGCGCAGCGGGATCGCCTACGCCTTCTACCTGTGGTTCGCAACGACCGTCTCCGAATGGTTGTGCGTCCTGTCCTGCGGTACGCGCGTCTCAGTGCGCCGTGGCTTCGCGGGATTGCCTGTGTTCAGGACTCGAGACATAAACGATGTCGATGGGCTCCACTTTCTCACCTCTTGTGCCCCTGACTTGATAATCAGCGCGTTTTTCAATCAGCGTCTGCACGCAGCAGCGCTCGCGGTGCCCAGGCGCGGCTGCCTGAACATCCATCCCTCGTTGCTGCCGGCGGCCAGGGGCGTCGACCCGGTCTTTCAATCCCTGCTGCACGACTCTCCACCGCTGGGCGTCACGGTGCACTTTATGACCCCGGAACTCGATGCCGGCCCGATCGTAGCGCAGCGCTCCATGGGGGCGCGCGCCGGATCGAGCGTCTTCGCTGCGACGGCGCTGCTTTTTAGCGAAGGCGCCGGGCTATTGACGGCTGCGATCGAACGAATTGCCGGCGGCTTTGCCGGTACGCCGCAGACCGGTACAGGAAGTTACCAGGGCTGGCCCACCCGTGCCGAGCTGCGCGCCTTTCGCGCCCGTGGGGGCGCGCTGGTCCGCCTTGCCGATCTCGCGCGACTCGGAAGGGGCCGGATGGACAAGGGGTGGTAGCGCCTCAGGGGATTGGCCCGAGAGCCGGCCGCCGTCGCCGGGGTTGCAGCCGGCGTATCAGAGCAAGCCGGCCAGCGCTTCGATGGCGGACTCAATCTGCTTTTCTGTATGCGTCGTGCTGAAGAAAAATCTCAGCCTCGCTGCCCGCTCATCGACCGCCGGATAAACGATGGGCTGCACGTTGATACCGCGCTCGAACAGCTGGTTGGAGATTTTGGCGGCCTTCAGGGAGCTCCCAACGATCGCCGGTATGACCGCGTAGCCCTGCGACAGGCCGGTATTGATGCCCCGTGCGCGCGCCAGCGCGAAGGCATAGGCCGCCCGCTCGTGCAGCCGGCGGCTCCGCTCCGGCTCTTCGATCATTATTCTCAGCGCCTCGAGCGAGGCCGCCGCCAGCGGCGGTGAGAGACCGACACTGTAGACGAATCCCGGCGCCGCGTACTTGAGGTGCTCGACGAGGGCACGTTCGCCGGCGATGAACCCGCCGCAGCCGGCCAGCGCCTTGCTGAGCGTACCCATCCAGATATCGACCGCCTTGCCGGCAACACCGCAGTGCTCGCGGATACCGTGGCCGGAGTCGCCCAGAACGCCGAGTGAATGCGCCTCGTCGACCATGAGGAAGGTCTTGTGGCGCTGCTTGATGTCAATCAGGCGCGGCAGCTCGGCAATGTCGCCGTCCATGCTGTACAGGCCTTCGACGACGATCAGCACGCGCTCGAACAGGCCGCGGATCTCACCCAGGATGGTATCGAGGGCGGCGGTATCGTTGTGCGGAAAGGAGCGGCGCGCCGCACCGGAGAGCTTGATGCCTTCCAGGACGCTGTTATGGATGAGACTATCGTGCACGATCAGGTCTTTTGGCCCGAACAGATAACCGATCGTGGTCACGTTGGTGGCGTGGCCGCTGACGAAGACCACGCAGTCCTCGACCTCGTAGAATGCCGCCAGCGCCTTCTCAAGCTCACGCTGCACGGGCCGCTCGCCCGCCACCAGGCGGCTGGCCGAGGCCGAGGTGCCGTAGCGTTCGATCGCGGCCGTGGCGGCCTTGTTGACGCGCGGATGCCCGGTCAGTCCCAGGTAGTTGTACGAGGAGAAATTGACGTAGCTGCGCCCCTCGATCAGCGTGGTCGCGCCGGCCACTCCGTCGTGGGATTTGAAGAAGGGATTATCCAATCCGAGACGATCGGCCGCGACTCGCGGCACCAGCAGTCTTTCGTAGCCCGGGAAGCGATCGAAGCGGCAATAGGCCTCGGGTATATTCAGCCACTTGCTGCCCGTCTGTACGGCGGGCGACGGCGCCTGTGCCGTGTGTTCGGCACTCTTGCGGTCGAGGAAGCGGCGCACCAGCTCATCGCGCGCCTTGTCGACGAGGCCGTAGCGCTTGCTGGTCATCCGATCAACCGCACCTTGCCGGGCTCCAACCTGCGCGCCTGCTCGAGCGTCTCGACCAGCACTTCAGCCGCCACGGTCTCGCCGTGTTGCGTGGCCAGAGTGTCGGCGACGAGATCCAGCCGATCGCCGCTTTCCGCCGCGACCGCCTCATCGGTGCGCAGCAGCCGATCGATCACCCGGGCGGCAACCCGCTCAACCGTGATGCCTTCGTTCAACAGCATGGCGGGCAATTCGAGTCCAAAGCGCTTTTCCAGTCCCATGACAAGTTCCACGGCCATCAGTGAATCCATGCCCAGATCGTGAACCGAGCGACGCGGATCGACGCGGTCCGGGGCTACGCACAGGACCTGGGCGACTTCCTGCACGACCAGCTCCTGGGCGATGCGCAAGGCCTCCTCGCGCGTCTTGCCCGCAATCATAACGCGGATGTCATCGCTCGCGGCGCCGGAATCGGCGGCCGGGCCCGCTCGCCGGCGCAATGACTCGAAGCGCGCGGACTTGGCGGACGGCAGGAAGCGTGCGAGCGTGGGCCAGTCGAAATTGCCCACGGCGATCGTCCCGCCGCTGCGCGGCAACAATCGATCGAGCATCGCCAGCGCGGCACGCGCGCTCAAGGGGGCGGCGCCAAGGTGTGCCGCGAGCGTGTCCTTGACCGCCTGGTTGCGGGTGAGGAAGCCCGCGTCGCCGATTGGGCCCCAGCCGATGCAGGTGACGGGCAGCCCCACGGCCCTGCGCAGCAAGGCGAGGCTCTCGAGCGAGGCGTTGGCGGCCACGTAATTCGCTTGTCCCGGATTGCCAATCATCGTGGTAATCGAGGAATACAGGACGAAGTGTTCGATCGGGATCTCGAGTGTCAGCTCGTGCAGATGCCAGGCTCCCAACAGCTTCGGTGCCAGCACGGTGCGCAGTCGATTCGCGTCCAGATTGCCAATCAGCGCGTCGTCCAGCACCATCGCCGCGTGCAGCACGCCCGTCAGTGGCGTGCGCAAATTGCGGATCTCATGCAGCATCGATTGCACCGCGCGGCGATCGCCAATGTCGCAGGCGATCACATCGACGTGGGCGCCGATGGCTTCAAGAGTGCGCACGGCCTCGGCGGCACCCGGCGTACGCATGCCGCGCCGACCGACCAGCACCAGATGGCCCACACCCCGCTCGGCGAGCCAGCGGGCCGACTCCAGGCCAAAGCCGGCAATGCCTCCTGTGACGAGCCAGCGGGCGCGCGAGTCGAAGCGGACCGGCGCCACGCGCTCTGGCGGGGACTCGACGGCGACGGCCGCGTTTTCAATGCCGACGATCACCTTGCCGATCTGCTGCGCCTGCTGCATGGTGCGGAAGGCATCGACGATGCCGCTCGCGGGAAACAGCCGATAAGGCAGCGGGAACAGCACCTTCTCGCGGAACAGCGCCATGACGTCACGGAACAGCCGCCCCGCCAGCGCCGGCCTTGCGATGAGCAGCTGGTCGGCATCGATGCCGAAGTAGCTGATGTTGTTCTTGAAGGGCCGCAGGCCGATGGGCGTATTCTCGAAGAAATCGCGCTTGCCGAGTTCCAGGAAGCGCCCGAAGGGTTTGAGTACGTCGAGGCTGCGACGCAATGCCTCGCCGGCGAGCGAGTTCAGGACCACATCGACCCCCTCGCCGTTCGTCATTGCCAGGACCTGATCGGCAAAGGCGAGGCTGCGCGAATCGAGCACGTGATCGGCGCCCAGCAGCGCGACGAAGTCCCGCTTCTCATCGCTGCCTGCCGTGGCGTACACCTCGGCGCCCAGATGCATCGCAAACTGGATGGCGGCAATACCCACGCCGCCCGCACCGCCGTGGATCAGGACGCGTTCGCCGGCCTGCAGGTCCGCCAGATGCTTGAGCGCGTAGTACACGGTGAAGAAGACCGTCGGCACGGTGGCCGCCGCCTCGAAAGACCAGTCGGCCGGCTTGTGCGAAATCGCCTTCGCGGTGGTGACCACGTGACTGGCGAAGCACGCGGGGGCAAAACCCATGACCGCGTCGCCCAGGTTGAACTCACCGCCATGGCGGCCCACACGGCTGACGACCCCGGAGAATTCCAGACCCAGACTGGCGCCGGCAAAGCCGCCTTCGATGGCGTCGTCGGGCAACAACCCCTGCAGGTACATGACATCGCGGAAATTCAGCCCCGTCGCGGCGACGCGAACTTCAATTTCCTCATCGGCCAGCGTTCGCTCAGGGAGCGATCGCCACTGCAGATTGCGAATCCGGCCCGGTGTGTGGAAATCGAGCTGGAAGCGTGCGACCCTGTTCTCGGCCCTGGCCGGCGCGTCCGGCGCGGCGCTCTGCATGCGTGCGACGTAGCGGCCGTGAACCGCCAGCATGATCTCCTGTTCCCCGTCAGGCTGGAGCAGTTCCATCTGCAGGCGGCCGGCCGCCTCTTCCCCGGCCGGATCGATGTCCAGATCGATCAGGGTGCATTCGAGCGCCGGATATTCATTCATGACCACCCGGCCGAAACCCCACAACGCACCCTGTGTCGAATTGCCAGGGATCCCATCCGGAAGACGATCGACCAGCGCCCCGCCGGCCGTCACCAGCCACAGTCTGGGCGGAGCAGGGTTGCGGCCGATGGCCTGTACCAACTGCAGTGCGCCCCCCATCCCGTCGTTGTCCATGGGGTGCCACGGCGCATCGTCCGGCGGCAGGCTGCTGTCCACAGGGCCGCTCATGCAGACGATGTGGTCAATGACGCCCAGCGTCCCGTACGCCGCCGCCAGCACCGTCTCCGTCGTGGCGCCGGCGCCGACGCTCACCACCCGTTGGCCGCGTGACTCCAGCAGGCGCTGCACCCGATCACCGAGGAGCGGCCAGGGTGCAACACCGTCGCACACAAGGAGCCAGCGGGCTCCCGCCGGCTCGGCGATGACTACGGCTTCGTCCGCGGCGCGCTTGGCCAGCAGGATATAGGCGCCTTCGGAGAGATTTGCACTCGCGGGTTCGCGGCAGGTCTCGATCTCGACGTAGGCCTGCTTGGCGAGCGCCCCTTCCCAGGCCGCGGGCGCCTGCAGGCGCGACACCGGCTCCCCGTGCGCGCCTTCCTGCCACCACTGCGGATCAATGCCGCAGGCAAAATCAGCGCCGAGGTCCGGATGCCGCTCAGCCAGCACCAGCAGTCCACCGAGTGCCAGCTTGCGCCGGGCCGCCGCCAGCACGCCGACCGGATGAGGCGTGCCATGCAGCCAATGACGCAGCACTATGACATCGAAGCATTCGGGCAGCCTTGCATCGGATGTCAATTCGAGGCTGTCCACGTTGACGTTCGCGACCCGCACGCAGAGCCGCCTGGAAAACTCGGACTGCAAGCGTGCGCGCGTCGGCTCATCGGGATGGGCGAGCACGTAGTCGAGCCGGTCTTCGGGAAAGCTCTCCAGGAGCGGCTCCACGACGCGGCTGGCTCCCGCTGAGATGTCCAGCACACGCAGCCGCCGATGCTGCGGCCATTGGCTGGCCACGCCACACAGGACCTGCTGGACCGCCAGGCGCGTACCCAGGTAGCTGGATGAATCCTGGAACAGGGCTTCGGCCTGGTGGCTGAGCCGCATGGCCTCAGTCAATGCCTGCCCCTCGCTCCCCTTGGTCAGCAGCGCAGCGAGACGCCGTCCGACGCGGGCGGCAAAGACCAGTTCGGGCAGGCTGCCGGGGCAATCGCGCAGCAGGGTGCGCCAGATGCTCTGCGCCGAAGGCAGATCCGTCGCGACCAGCTGCCAGGTGCCCGCCGAGCGCTCGACGAGCAGACCCTCATCGCGCAACACGCCGGCAAGCCAGCGAAAGAACGGACGGCAAGCCTCCTCGACGTTCTCGGGATGCGTGAGTGAGCGCTGGACCCACCCTCCCCGCTTCGCAAACAGATCCTCGAAGGCGTCGCGCGCGAAGGAGACCGCGAGGGCTTCAAACAGCGGCAAGGACGACTTGAAGTAGGCGTGGCGGAGCAATGAGGGCTCCTCGCGATCGAACCACGCACGCAAGCGCTCGGCCAGTAATGCACTCGCCGGCACGTCGGCACGCAGCTGGTCGGGCGCGAGCGGCAGCAGGCGCGGCACGATCGTCCAGCATGCCGGTTGCGCCTGGTCGCTCCGGCGCGTCGGCGCGGCCCGGAAGCGGCAGTCGCTCAAGGTAGCCACGATCCGATTGGAGGCATCGAGGAGCTCAAAGTCGGCCAGCAGCGAGCGCTCGTTGCGGCGCTTCAGGCTCGCACGGCAGCGCACGACGGGCGCGTCGGAGTAGTAGCGCAGCCGCCCGAACCGGACCGGCAGGACCGGCACGGCGCGGTGCGCGTCGATGTCGCCGTGAAAAAAATCCACCAGGGACTGGAAGCACACATCGAGCAGGACCGGATGGATCAGGAACTGCGAGGCCGTTTCGCTCACGCTGGCCGGCAACCGGAGGGTCGCCGCAAGGCTCTGACCCCGCACCTCGGCGCTGTGCAGCCCCTGAAATGACGGCCCGTAATTCAGGCCCAGCATTCCGGTCAGGCGGTAATGCGTGGCGTGATCGACCACGACGGCGTCGCTGGCGCCGCGCGGATCCTCGATCGTGCTCGACGGCTCGACGCCACCGGAGGCCAGGCGGAGCCGCCCCGCCGCGTTGAGCGTCCACTCGTCGTCGCTGAGGCGCTGACGACTGAGGATCTGGAAACTCCCGTCGCGCACCGACAGATCGAAGCGCACGCTGCGGGCATGTTCCTCATCAAAGACGATGGGAGCGAGTATGTTCAGATCCTCGCACTCGTGCAGGGTGCCGCCGAAGTGGGCGCGCGATGCGGCAAGGGCCAATTCCGCGAACACCGACCCGGGCAGCACGATGGCAGAGCCGACCTTGTGATCGGCGAGCCACGGAAAAGACTCGGGATCGAGGCTGTTCTCCCACGCGGCCGCGGCATCCTTGAGTCTCCAGCCCAGCAGGGGATGCACGCGCAATCGCCCGATCAGGGCATGGGCTTCGCTGGTGCGCGGGTGCCAGTGACGCTCGCGCTGCCAGGGATAAGTGGGCAAGCGCACCGGCCTGCCCGGTTGCGGGAAGTAGGCCGCGAGCCGGGACGGCTCGGCCAACAGCTGTATGCGCAGCGCCGCCGCCTCGATGCCGGCGAGTCCGTCTTCGCTCCGTCGCATCGTAGGCAGTACACGTCCTGTGACGCCTGAGGAAGCCAGGCACTCGCCCATATAGCGTTGCAGGATGGCGTTCGGCCCGATCTCTACAAACACACGGCAGCCCAGTTCCGCCAGGGCAGACATGGCCCGGTCAAAGCGCACCGGCTCGCGCACATTGCGCCACCAGTAGGCAGCGCCTAGCGCCGTGCCTGGAAGCACGCCGCCTGTTACCGCGGATACAAAGCGCGGTCCATCCGCAGAGACGGCGGTCAGGTCTTCCAGGCGCGCATTGAGATCGCTCTCGATCGGATCCATCGAACGGCTGTGAAAGGCGTAGTCGAACTCGAGCAGCCGAAAGAAGATGTTGCGCTGGCTGAGGATCGATCCCAGGTGCTGCAGGGCACGGAGATCGCCGGAGAGGGTGAGGTTCCCCGGGCTATTGACGCCGCTGATCTCCACTCCGGTCAGCTGTTCCGCCCTGATCAGCTCGCCGGCGTCCGCTACCGACAGGCCGACAGCCGCCATGCGGCCGGCGCCGCGCCGCGGGCCCTGGGCACCGCTGCGCGCACAGATGACCGCAGTGGCCTGATCGAGGCTCAGGGCTCCTGCCGCCCAGGCGGCGGCGACCTCACCGGCGCTGTGACCGGCTACCGCGTCGGCATCGATGCCGCGCTCGCGCAACAGCGTCGTCAGGGCCACCTGGATTGAAAACAGGAGCGGCTGCGCAACGGTCGTATCCTCGAGCCGGGAGTTCTTCTGATCAGCGCGCAGTTCTGCGATGACCGAAAATCCCGTCTGCGGCTGGATCCGCTCATCGAGCTCACTGAGCACGGCGGCGAAACGCGGCGACTCGGACAGGAGCTTCTGCCCCATGCCCAGCCACTGCGCACCGTTGCCCGAATAAATGAACGCCAGTTTCCCGGGCTGAGCGAGCGCGTCCTCGAACACGAGCTGCGCCACCGTGGCGCCCTTGGCAAAATCCGTGAGGCGTTTCTCCCGTTCCACGGGAGTGCAGGGCGGCAGCGCCAGGCGCCGCTCGAGCCGCTCACGGCGATGGGCGGCGCCGTAGGCGATGTCGTAATACGCAGCCGGCATCTGCTTCAGCAACTTGACGTAGCGCCCTGCCAGTTCACGCAGGGCCTGCGGCGTGCGCGCGGACAGAAACAGCGGCGGACCACCACCCGCAATCGCCCGCGGTGCCCGCCTGCGGGGGCGGAATTCCTGCAGCACGACGTGCGCATTCGCCCCACCAAACCCAAAGGAGTTGACCGCGGCGGCAAAGGCCCTCCGGCCCTGCCTCACCAGTGGGCGATGTTTCGTGACGACTTCAATGTTGAGTTCGCCAAAATCGATGTGCGGATTCGGCGTCTTCCAGTGCAGCGAGGGTGGCAGTGCCCGATTCTTCAGGGCCAGGATCGTCTTGACCAATCCGGCCATGCCGGATGCGGACTCGAGATGGCCGAGGTTGGTCTTGACCGACCCGATGGGGAGCGGTTGGCCGCGGGCGCGATGGCGGCCATAGACTTCGCCGATGGCGGCGGCCTCGATCGGATCGCCGATCGGAGTACCGGTGCCGTGCGCCTCAACATAATCCACGTCACTGGCAGAAAGCCCGGAGCGCTCCAGCACCTCCTTCAGGAGCTCCACCTGCCCTTCTCCACTGGGGATGGTGATGCTCGTCTTGCGGCCGCCATCGGTGTTGATGCCCGTCGCGAGGATGACGGCCTGAACGGGATCGCCATCAGCCAGTGCCTTGTCCAGCGGCTTCAGCAGGACGACCGCCCCACCTTCAGCGCGTACATAGCCGTCCGCCGCGGCATCGAAGGCGCGGCAGCGGCCGCTGGCCGAAAGCATGGAGGCCTTGGTGAAGCCAATAAAGGGATAGGGGTGCAGCAGCATATTGACGCCACCGACCAGCGCAACTGACGCTTCGCCGGAGTGCAGGCTGTTGCAGGCCTGGTGCAGGGCGACCAGCGATGAGGAACAGGCGGTGTCGACGGCCACGGAAGGCCCGTGCAGGTCGAACACATAGGAAAGACGATTGGCCGCAATGCTGAGCGTGTTGCCGGTCATGGAGTGGCCGGTCACCGCGGATAAATCGTCCATGGCACGCATGCCATAGTCGACGCCGGAAATGCCTACAAAGACGGCACAATTGGTGTGCGCGAGCCGTGAAGGCAGCTGACCGCCGGCTTCCATGGCCTCCCAGGCCAACTCGAGCAGCAGGCGCTGCTGCGGATCGAGCCAGGCGGCTTCGCGGGGCGATATCCCGAAGAAGCCCGCATCGAATTCGTCGATGCGCGACAACATCCCGGCCGCGTAGGTGATGCTGCGACCGGCTTCCCCGCGCTTGGGATGCTGCAGCACCTCAGTCGCCCACCGCTCCGGTCCGATGCGGCCCACCAGGTCGGCACCGCGGCGCAGGGCCCGCCACAGATCGCGTTCGACAGCCAGATCGCCGGGAAATCGAAAGGCCATCCCGACTACGGCTATCGCGCTATTTGACACGGGTTCTCACAGGGCCATGGAGAGCGGAATATTGCCCACAGATGCCAATGCTCCACAATGGACTGCCGCTCAAAGGCATCAACGAAACTGCGAGTTGAGTGTTCTTACGCGATGCAGCCACGGCCAACATTATGGTCAATTCGTGCCGCAGGCACAAACAGGAAGCCGCCACAACGACGCCTTTTCGAGAGATAAATTGACCGCGCGCCCAAGGCGCACACCGTCGACCAGGCCTTCCGTATCGGACGCTGGACATGCAGCAGCACCGCTCCTATCGGAGTAAGATGTGGGGCAAAACACGGCAATGGATTGGTACTCCCATCCATAGAGCGGAGCAGCGCTGCCGGCAACTGCCTACAAAAAAACGCGCGCGAGTACGTTCCCAGGCGCCCGCGAAATGAAGCCTTCAGGGGACATACTCGATCAATAAAAAGGAGAACTTTATGAAACGACTCATAGCGCTGGGCTTGACTGCAATGGCCCTGAACTTCGTTCAGGTGAATCACGCGCAAGCGCAAACGGCAGTCCAGGGAGTATTGACGGTCACCGTCACCGTGATTCTGGCGACGGCCATCCCGCAGGGGGGCTTCGTGTTTTGCACCGCGGAAGTCGGATCGTTTGAAGCCGCCACCGGCTCAAATTCTGAGAACATAGCCGTCGCGGCGAATGTATCCGGAGGGTTGGCGACCTGCACCATGCCCATTCCGTACTACTGGACCCTTGCTACGCCGGCGACGGACGTCATAAGCGTTGTATATGGCGCTGAAATCGTTCCGAGTGCCGCAAGCGTCGCGGGTCTTCCCCGTCGTGGCGGCACACACACCCTTCCGTCGATCCTTGGGGTACCGGCGACCGGAACACATTGGGCTCTGAAGGCGACCACCAAGTTGTAAAAGACCATCGGCAGGGAGGCGACTTCGCCTCCCTGCCCTATCGGTCGCTGAGTTCTCGCCCGCCGAAAATTTCCCACCCGTGCAACGGCGAGCCTCAGGGCGCTTGCCCCGCGCACCAGATCCAGCCCTGCTCGCCGCGCCGAGCACGTTCGATCTTGTCCAGCCAGGACTGGCGGATCTCAGCATGCGCCGCATCGTCGGCAATGCGCGTGAGCTCCGAGCGCATGATGGACATGAACTCCAGGGTGTGGTCTTCCGCCGCGACGTGGTGGAAACCCGCCTGCTCCAGCAGCGCGCGGTAGTCCTGCACGGTGCGCAAGTCGTACTGGCGCTGTGAAATGTAGGCGGAGAATTCGGCGCTCGCGTTACCCTCGCCGCGTCCATAGTCAGTAAAGAACAGCAGGCCGCCGGGAAGCAGCAGGCCACGGAGTTGTGCCATCAGCCGTGGCTTGTCGTGGATATGCAGGAATACATCGCGGCTGTAGATCACCTCGTAGCCGGGTGTGGCCGGCAGCGCCAGCACATCCGCATGCTCGAGCGTTACCAGTGACGCGAGCCCCTGTGAGCGCAGGCGCTCCCGTGCGCTGGCCAGCATGTTGGCCGAGACGTCGATTCCGTGCACCGACACGCCGTGCTCGCGCGCCATCAGGAAGGCCGAGCCGCCCAGCCCGCAGCCTACATCCAGCACCCGCATGCCGGGCTTCAGGCCCAGTCGCGCGATGCACGCTCGCGCACTGTCCGCACCGCCCGGGCTGATGAAGTGCTGGCCGTAGACCGCCTCGTACTTGGCGATGGCCTCGGCCTGGTACTGGGTCGCGTCGAGCTGCGCGCCGGGTGCCTTGATGGCGGACATGGTCAGATAGGGCGCAGCCGCACGCTATTTTGTGGCCTCACTGTCCGTCGACTCGCCATCCGTTGGGGCGGGTTCGGCACTCTCCTGCGCCGGCTCCGGCCCCTGCGATTGTGGCGAGGATTGCCGAGGTTGTTGATCCGACTGTCCATCCGATCGGGGTGGTCCGTCCCGGGTGGTCCCCACCGCAGTATCATCGGCGACTATTCTCAAGCCTCTGCCCAAAGGGTTGCCGGGATTTTCCACGTCATACGGATTTCCGGCGCCGTAGTGGTTGTTGATGCTGTCGGGCGAAAACTTGCTCCCGTAGCGACCAAAGGGATTGGAGATGGAATCCGGGTCGTAGCGGTTTGCCGACAGGCGTCCGCGATAATTCCCATTTGAATCGTACAGTCTGGGAGCCTCGGTGGCGTACGGATTCGTGGCACTCTGGTTGCTATGCGGGCTTCCGTAGCGGCTGCCCGGATTGTTCACGCTCGTACTGCCCGACCGGTGCCCCGCCGGATCTCCCGCGCTGCTGGTCGAATTCGGCTGGTGCGGGTTCGCGGAGAGTTGACCCAGATCCTGGCCGGACTCCTGTGCCCACGCCACGCCCATGGCGCCGCACACCAGGGTCATCATGACGGCCAATCGCATACTCATCGGCATCCCTCCGGAACGACAGCGAACGGATCCCTCGGGGTCTACGCGTGCGCGCATCCGCTACGGGCAGGCCGGCACATTCGCTATGACCGGAGCACCCGTTGGCGGGCTGTAGGTGTAAATCGGCCGCAGGAAATGAATGCTGATGTTTTCCGTAAATACGGACTCGCCACTGGACCCGCCAGTCGACAAGGATGTGAGCTGTGCATTGATCATATCGAAGGTCATGTAGGGCACCGGCGCCGGTCCTCCTAGCGTTCTCACCACCAACGTCATCTTTGGATAGATCCTCCCTCGCACCAGTCCTTGCAGCAGCGTCGCCGTGGCCGTATCCACATACTTGGTCAGGCTCAGATCCTGCTGAAAGCAGCTCAGGGACGGGGGCCCAGCGGGGCGCGAATCGCCCCAGGAATACGCCAGTACGTTGATCGCGCCGGGGTAGGTAGCGTCGGTGGATTCTCCCAGCACGCCCGGAATAACCAGGAGCATATCCAGTCCGGCCAGTGCCGTACTTGAGAATGAAATGAGCGCGAAAGCGGTTAAGCTTGAAAAAAGGCGCATCCGACGTTGCGCAAAGAATCTGTTGTTACTCATTGATAAGTCCCCGTATTCTTGTAGTGGGCCAACGCCCGTAATTAGCCCTTGGGAATGGCTGGGCTGCGCGCCTTGTCCGATACTACGGTGGTGCGCAGGGCCGCAGCAAATCTTTGATTGACCCGGTTTCTTGGCCAGGACCAATGCACAGGAAGTCGGGCAAACTCAAGTGAGTCCCGGGCTGTCACACTCATTCGATCAAACCCGCGCACACCAATTCAGGCTCCCCCTGCCATGATGGATCGTGAAAGAGTCGAACCTTCTGGTTCAACCCCGGCAACGCGCCAGTTTGACAGCTTCGAATGGCGCGCAGCGCTCCGATGACCACCACAGACGCCCTCGTCCCACCCGATGCAATGATTGCCGAGAATTCCGGCGACATCGATCGTCAAGCCTACATCCGCTCAGGCGCCGAGGTGGTCAATCAGGCGATCATTCAACACGCGGGACTAAAGCCTCATCAGAAGTTTCTGGACGTAGGCTGCGGCTGTGCGAAGGTCGCAAGGCCCCTCGTCGCGTACCTCAGCCCAGCGGGCGAATATCATGGCATCGATGTAGTCGGCGAATGCATCGACTGGTGCCGGTCAACCTATCGGGATTATCCGAATTTCAAATTCCATCACGCTGATCTGTTCAACACCCGCTACAACCAGACCGGCGCCTCGCCCGCCTCAACATACAAGTTCCCCGTGCCCAGCAACTACTTCGACGTTGCGTTCCTCGGATCGGTCTTCACGCATCTGCTACCCGCTGAAGTTAGGAATTATCTGGCTGAACTGGCACGCGTCCTGAAGCCGGGCGGACGAGTACTGGCTACCTTCTTCGTGTTGAACGACATTTCCATGGCAAATGTGAAAGCCGCCGTAACGGCTCCAGCATTCCCCTATCTGCTCCCGCGAGGAGCCGGCTGTCGAGTGCAGAATCTTGAATGCCCCGAAGCTGCCATCGCCTATGAAGAGTCTTATGTACGTAAGATCTATCCGAAGGCGGGACTCGAACTCCAGGAGCTCGTGTATGGTCAATGGGGACGGGAGAAGCTCATTCCCCATTGGCAGGATGCCGTCTGGGCGCGGAAAACGAGCGGCCCCGCCAAATTCACGGTGCGTGGGCTGATGAGGCGTCTATTTCGACATTCCAGTCCGTAGCGGCGGATCGCCCACAAAGATGTATGGCCGCGCGTGCCGCCGTGCTGGCGCCACCGCTCGCCGGTCATTGCATTGCTGCTGAGTCGCCTGGCTTTCGCCGGGCTAAAGTGGTGGGCCGTGAAGGAGTCGAACCTTCGACCAAGAGATTAAGAGTCTCCTGCTCTACCAACTGAGCTAACGGCCCATGCAAAAAGTGGGGTGGACGACGGGATTCGAACCCGCGACAGCCGGAATCACAATCCGGGACTCTACCAGCTGAGCTACGTCCACCATCGACATCATTGGCGCGCCCGGCAGGACTCGAACCTGCGACCACCGGCTTAGAAGGCCGGTACTCTATCCAGCTGAGCTACGGGCGCCCGGCTTCTTCTGAAATGGTCGGGGCAGCAGGATTTGAACCTGCGACCCTCTGCTCCCAAAGCAGATGCGCTACCAGACTGCGCCATGCCCCGATCGGCCACCAAAGCCGGGTCGCGCATCATACGTAACCCTTAGTCATGCGACAATAGCGCAGATTCCACCAGGATTGAGTGAATGAGCGCGAAAATCATCGACGGCAAGGCCGTGGCGGAGGAGATCAAAACCGAGATCCGGGCCGCCACAGACACCCTGGCGGCGGCCGGCCGGCGCCGCCCGGGGCTGGCCGTGGTCATGGTGGGCAATGCCGCAGCCTCGGAAGTCTATGTGCGCAACAAGCGCCGCTCCTGCGAGCAGGCTGGCATCATTTCCAGTGCCCACGACCTGTCGGCCGGCACGAGCGAGGCCGAGCTGCTGGCGCTCATCGGCCTGCTCAACAACGACACTGCGATTGACGGAATCCTGGTGCAACTGCCCCTGCCCCCACAGATTCGCCCGCGCTCGGTCATCGATGCGATCAACCCGTCCAAGGATGTGGATGGATTCCACCCCTACAATCTCGGGCGCCTGGCGCAACGTGAACCGCTCCTGCGCTGCTGCACGCCCTACGGGGTCATGCGGCTGCTCGACAGCATCGGTGCGAAACTCTCAGGGATGCAGGCCGTGGTCGTGGGAGCCTCCAGCATCGTCGGCCGGCCGATGGTGCTCGAACTGCTGCTCGCGGGCGCCACGGTCACCGTCTGCCACAGCCGCACGCTCGATCTGGCCGCCGAGGTTGCACGCGCCGATCTGGTGATCGCGGCGGTCGGGCAGCCCAGCAAGGTCCGCGGCGAGTGGATCAAACCGGGCGCGATCGTCATCGATGTGGGCATCAACCGGCTCGCCGATGGCCGTCTCGCCGGCGACGTGGAGTTCGCACCCGCCGCGGCACGCGCGGGCTGGATCACGCCGGTCCCAGGCGGGGTCGGGCCGATGACGGTGGCGATGCTGATGCAAAATACGCTGGAGGCTTACCAGAAACGCTGATCGGGCCAGCTCAGCCCGGAGCGCCAACGATCTCGAGCGGGATACCGCGTATCGCCGCGGCGGTGTCGGTGAACGAGCTGTAAAAACTGCCCAGGAGTTTGCGGCAGCCGGCCAGGCAGTACAGATCCACCACGGCATCGATCGCGGCGCGCCGGGCGCCGCGGCGCACTGATTTCTTCGGATGCGTGTGCAGGCGCGTGCCGAACTCCCGCCGCAGGAGCGCCTCTTCGCGCAAATCATCCGTCGCGAGGAAGAATTCTGTGGCCGGCTGCTGCTCCAGCTCAAGTCGCATCTTGGCCAGGAACTGTTCGGTCGGGCTGATGGCGATCGACTGGCGATTGTCCTGGCGACGGATGTGCACGCCGACCATCCGCGGCAACAGCTCCCGGTAACGATCGAGTGCCTGCCGGATCGCCGGCGCCGGCACCAGGTCGGCGAAGGGCGTGGCGTTGGTAAAGAAACGATTGTAGGTCCGGATCATGAAGCCGGGCGTGCTCGCCAGCGCCACGAAGGACTCTCCGGCCGCGACCAGCCGGCTCGCCTCCGCAATATCAATGAAGCGCGCACAGGCCGCGCGCGCGCGGCGCAGACGCAGCCAGCGCAGGAAGCGCGGATCGCGCAGCTGGCGAAGACTCGTGAACGCGGCCGGGATCTCAAACAGATCCTCGAAGCGGCAGGGCATCTGGTTGCGTATCGTCCACACGACGTGCAGTTCGCAACCCGCGCAGCGGGACAGCGCAATGCCGGAATCGAGCACCCGCATGCGGTTGCCCAGCCCGCCGATGGGTTCCAGCGCAATCATGACTTGACGGGGCGCCGGAAAAACAGGCCATCGAGCTGCAGCAACTCGCCCGTCCGCGGGTCAAAGAAACCGGGCTTGAGATGCATCAGCGCAAAGCCCCGCTGCGCCATTTCACCAATCAGCTCCGGCAGCAGCACCTCGCCCTGGTACAGCGGCGCGATCGACATCTCCAGCTGCACGCCGATGCAGCGCGTCAGGGACTGACCGGCTCCGCGCAGGACGGCCGCTTCGAAGCCCTGCGTGTCGATCTTCAGGAAGGTGCGTTCGTGCGGCCCGCAATACTGGTCGATGACGCTGTCCAGCCTCCGCACGGTCACCGATTCGGTGCCTACGTAGGCGGATTTCGGCGCTGCGGCCAGGTGCTGGGGCAGCATCTCCAGGAAGGAAGAACTCTGGGAATTTCCCGCCACGTGAATAGTCCGCGTTTCATCCGTGTCCCCGAGCGCCAGCTGCACCGCCTGCCAGTTCGAGAAGGTGGCGGTATTGAACTTCAGCTTGCGGAACGGTTGCGCCAGCGGCTCAAAGGACACCACGCGGCCGCGATAGCCCATGGCACGCAGCTGGCGGGCAAACTGCCCCGCGTTGGCGCCCACGTCCAGCACCAGTTCGACCTCGAATCGGCGCAACAGGCGCAGCAGCGCATCCGCGCGGCGATAGCTGCGCAGGCCCACATGGGCGAGGAGATTCCGCGCCAGGGCCTTGCATTGATAGGCCTCAGGCATGGGGTTGTGACTCAAGACCGGCTTCGCCGCGCACCGCGACCAGCCAAAATTCCTTGCGCACACGCGCGGCGTCCCGCAATCGCTCGATCGACCAGCGGAGCGGCGCGGTGACACGCTGCGCCAGCTGGCGCAGCGCCCCCGCGGAGCGATGCAGGAGCTGCGGATGAACGTGCGCGACGCGATACCCCTCCTCGGCCAGGAATCGCGTCAGGGTCGCGGGGGTGTAATAGATGGCGTGCCCGGTGTCCGGATCGGAGGGCTGGTAGTACTTGTGACGGGCGGGCTGGCTCACAGCCCGGTGGTAGCCGCCGAAGGGCACGGCGATGAACAGCCCCCCGCCGGGACGGAGCACACGCCGCACCTCGCGCAGGGCAGCGCGCGGGTCGGGCGTGTGCTCAAGCACATGTTTCATCACGACAATCTGAAACGCGCTGTCCGCGAAGGGCATGGCGGTCATGCTGCCCACCTCCACCGTGTAGCCCTTGCTGCGACAGAACGCCGCGACCCCTGGGTCATACTCCAGCCCCGTCGGGGCCATCCCGAGCTCCTGCGCGGCGCGCAGCGTGTAACCCAGCGAGCAGCCGATATCCAGCAACGGGCCGGGTGCGACGTGATTCAGGACGTCGCGGATCTGTTCGCGGGACTTGGCCACGCGATGACGCCAGCGCCGGGAATAGGCGGTACTGGCTGGATCGAAAGGCCGTGGCACCGGCGCCTGCTCCGCCGTCCACTGCTTGTAGACCAGTCCGCACGAGCACTTGACCCACAGTACGGTGGCGTGGCGAGCATAAGCCTGGGCATCTGGGCTCGCGCACAAAGGACAGAGCGCGTGCAGCGTCCGGCCCGCCGGACTCATGACGCCGCGGCTTCGGCCATCTCAGCCTCCACCATGGCCTTCACGACCTCCGGCATCGCCAGGCGCGCACGCCACCCCAGGATCCGCGCCGCCTTGGCGGCATCGCCGCAGCTGTAGTCAATGTCCGCGGGACGAAACAGCTCGGCTGAGCTGTCGGTGTGCTGCTGCCAGTCGAGACCAAAGTGGGCAAAGGCGGCGGCCGCGAACTGCGCGAGTGAATGCGCCGCCCCGGTCGCGATGACGTAGTCGTCGGCCCGCTCCTGCTGCAGCATGAGCCACATGGCCTCGACGTACTCCGGCGCCCAGCCCCAGTCGCGGTGTATCTGCAGATTCCCCAGCGTCAGCCGCTCGCGATTGCCGCGGGCGATGGCGCAGGCCGCGGCGACGATCTTGCGCGTCACAAAACGGCGGGAACGGAGCGGTGACTCGTGGTTGAAGAGTATGCCGGTGCTCGCGTGCAGGCCGTAGGCCTCACGGTAATTCGCCACCAGCCAGTGCGCCGTCGCCTTGGCCACGGCGTACGGACTGCGCGGCCGAAACGGCGTGGCTTCCACGGCACGCTCCCCACCCGTGTCGCCGTAGCACTCGCTCGAGCCGGCGCTGTACAGCCGAATCGGCCGGCCCAGGAAACGCATCGCTTCGAGCAGGTTCAGCGTGCCCAACGATGTGCTTTCCAGAGTCTCCACCGGCTGCTCAAACGACAGGCCCACCGAGCTTTGGGCCGCCAAGCTGTAAATCTCATCGGGCAATACCTTAGATAATACCTGCAATACACTCCTGAAATCATTGATTGCCATCGATATTGTCTTCACTTTTTCAGCAATGGAGAGTCGGGTTAGATTGGCGAAGCCGCGCGCTTCCGCGTCCCGGGAAGTGCCATAGACGTCGTAGCCCCGCTCGAGTAGCAGACGTGCCAGGTAGGCCCCGTCTTGCCCGGAAACGCCACAGATCAATGCCCTCTTCATTCCCGCCTCCATATTGTGCGCCCGCTGGGCTGGTCCTCAAGCTGCACGCCGGCGGCGGCGAGCTCGGCGCGAATCCGGTCGGCGGCCGTAAAATCACGCGCCGTGCGCGCCGCCAGGCGCGCGGCGATCTGCTGCTCGATCTGTGCTTCATCGAGTTCCGGCGCGCCCTGCACGACGTCTTCGAAGTGGGCGGCCTGCAGGCGGAACCAGACTTCCGGATCTTCCTGGAGCAGGCCGAGCACGCCGCCGAGGTGGCGCAGTTCCGCCGCGAGCGCCCCGGCATGGTCGTCACGACCGGCCGCACGCGCTCCATTGAGTTCGCGCGCCACGTCCTGCAGCACGGCGAAGGCCTCCGGGGTGTTGAAATCATCGTCGAGCGCCCGCTCGAAGCGCGAGCGCGCCGCGCCGGCGGACGGTGCATTGATGCTGAGCACCCCGCGCAGAGCCGTGTACAGGCGCGTCAGGGCCGCGTCGGCCTGTTCGAGCTGCGCGGTGGCGTAGTTGATCGGGCCGCGGTAATGACTCGACAGCAGAAAGCCGCGCATCACCTCCCTGTGGCGCAGCCGCGGCAGCACCTCGCGCAGCGTGAAGAAATTGTTGAGCGACTTCGACATCTTGACGTTGTCGACGTTGACGAAGCCGTTGTGCATCCACACGTTGACGAACGCGGCGCCGGTTGCCCCGCACGATTGCGCGATCTCGTTCTCGTGGTGCGGAAACTTCAGATCACTCCCGCCGCCGTGAATATCAAAATGATCGCCGAGGATCGCCGTCGACATGGCCGAGCATTCGATGTGCCAGCCGGGGCGGCCCGGCCCCCAGGGTGACTCCCAGGCGGGCTCCTCCGGCTTGGCGCGCTTCCACAGCACGAAATCGAGCGGATCGCGCTTGGCCGTGTCCACCTCGACGCGCGCACCGGCGCGCAGATCCTCCAGCCGCTTGCCCGACAGGCGCCCGTAGCGCGGAAAGCGTGCCACGGCGTAGCAGACGTCGCCATCCGCGGCGAGGTAGGCCAGATCCTTGGCGATCAGCCGCTCGATCATGGCAATGATGCCCGGCACATGCCCCGTCGCGCGTGGCTCGTGATCGGGTCGCTCGCAGCCGAGCGCCGCGCAATCCTCGTCCATCGCGGTGATGAAACGCGCGGTCAGCGCGCCGATCGGTTCGCCGTTCTGCGCAGCGCGGTGAATGATCTTATCGTCGATATCGGTGATGTTGCGCACATAGTTCACCTGATAGCCGCGATAGCGCAGGTAGCGGCGCACCAGGTCGAACACCACCAGAAAGCGCGCGTGGCCGAGATGGCAGTAGTCGTAGACGGTGACGCCGCAGACATACATGCCCACTTTGCCGGGCCTGATCGGCGTGAAGACTTCCTTGCGACCGGTCAGTGAGTTGTGAATCTGCAGCACGGATGAATCAGCCTTCCGGTGAGAGCCCGCTATTCAATGGGCCCAGGCCCCGAGCCGCTCGCGCGCCAGCCCGGGCGACATGGCCTTCAGCAGCGGCCCGAGCTCGGGGCCGTGCAGCCGTCCGGTCAGCGCGGCGCGCAGCGGCGCAAAAAACGCCGCACCCGAACGGCCGCTGGCAGCGCGCAGGGCGCCGAGGTCGACGGCCCCGGCGGCGGCGGTCGCCGTCAGGCGGAAAAACTCCGTGCCGGCCGCCGCGACGGCGGCTCGCGCCGGATCCTCCCAGCGCAGCTCCCCGCCGAACACCACCGGCAGCCATTCCACAATATCACTTGCCGCGACCAGGTTGGGCTGCAAAGCCGCGACACAGGCCGCGCGCTGCGTCGGTGGGGCCGCTGCCGGCAGAAACGGTTCGAGCCAGGCGAGCGCCGCAGCCGGCTGGAGCGCGTGCGCCCACAGGCCCTGCCAATGCCGCAGCTGCACCGGATCGAAGCGCGCGCTGGCCCGCTGCAGGTGGCTCATCTCAAAATGCGTGGCCATCTCGGCGACTGTCAGGCTGGCCGCCTCCCCGCTCGAATGGCCCAGCCGGAAAAGATGGTTGCAGATTGCGGCGGCGCTGTAGCCGGCCTCGCGCAGTTCCCGCAGAGACTGGGCACCGGTCCGCTTGGACAGCGGGGTCCCGTCCGCGCCGGTGAGCAGCGGCAGGTGACCGTAGCGCGGCGCGCGCAGCCCGAGTGCCTCGAGCACCAGCAGCTGGCGCGGTGTATTGGACAGGTGATCTTCGCCGCGCAGCAGGTGCGTGACGCGCATCAACGAATCGTCCACGGCGTTGGCGAAGAAAAACGCGGGCGTGCCGTCTTCCCGCCGAATGACGAAATCGCCGATGTGGGCGCAATCCACCTGCTGCGGGCCGTGGACGAGATCATCGAAGCTCAGCTGCCGGCTGGCCGGCACCCGAAAGCGCAGCGTCGCCGCAGCGCCCGCGGCGCGGCGGCTGGCGATCACGCGCGCGTCGAGCTGTGCGCAGGTACCGGCATAGCGCGGCGGCCTGCCGGCCGCCAGCTGCGCGCGGCGGCTGAGTTCCAGTTCCTGGCTGCTGCAGAAGCACAGGTAGGCGGCCGATTCGTCCTCGAGCCGGGCCAGCAGTGGCGCGTAGATACCGCCCCGCTGGGACTGGCGGTAGGGACCGGTGCCACCATCCCGCTGCGGACCCTCATCCCACTCGAGCCCCAGCCACATGAGGTCACGCTCCAGGGCGCTGAGATGCGCCTCGCTCGTGCGCGCCGCATCAGTATCCTCGATGCGCAGCAGGAACCGCCCGCCCAGGCGGCGTGCGAGCAGCAGGTTGAACAGCGCCGTGCGCACATTGCCGAGGTGCAGTTCGCCGCTGGGGCTGGGGGCAAAACGGGTCACGACGGCGGCGGCGTTCATCTTTACAATGTTACGGTACAGGGCGGGCCGAGCGCACGCGGCATGGACGTCGCCACCGCGGCCCCGTGGAAGGGTTCATCTTGAGCACATTGTTCGTTTCCGATCTGCACCTCGACGCCGCCTTCCCGGCGGCCGTCGCGCAGTTCGACTCTTTCCTGCAAGGACCGGCACGCGCGGCGGAAGCGCTGTACATCCTCGGTGACCTGTTCGAGACCTGGGTGGGCGATGATGATGAGGACGCGGAACGCGCACGGGTGTGCGCGGCGCTGCGGGCCCTGAGTGACGCGGGTGTGGCCTGCCACGTCTGTCACGGCAATCGTGACTTCCTGCTGGGCTCCGGCTTCGAGCAGCGCACCGGCTGCCGCCTGCTCGCCGACCCGACGATCATCGATCTGTACGGCGAGCGTGTGCTGCTCACCCACGGCGACGCGCTGTGCACGGCCGACCTGTCCTATCAGCGCCTGCGCAGCGTCGTGCGCGACCCCGCCTGGCAGCGGCGGTTCCTGCGACTGCCGCTGGCGACGCGGCGAGCGCTTGCCGATGAGGCCCGCGCCGGGAGCCGCGCCCACACCGGGCTGTCGGCCGCGGGAATCATGGACGCCAGCGAGGAGGCCGTCGTACGTGTCATGAGCCGCTGCGGGGTCCGCAAGCTGGTGCATGGGCACACCCACCGGCCGGCGGTGCACGAGCTGATGCTGGACGGCGCCGGTGCGCAGCGCATCGTGCTCGGCGCCTGGTACGAACAGGGAAGTTGCCTGCGCTGGGACGCGCGCGGCTACGAGCTGCTCTCGCTCGCGCGCGGCGGGCCGGAGTGAAATCGCAGCTGCGGATCCTCGGAGATGACCAGCTGCGCCTCGATCGCCGCTAGGTCCTGCAGGCGCGCGCGCCAGTCGAGCCCGGCCCCGCCGTGGTCGCTGGCCGCCTCGGCGGCGAACTCCAGGTACAGTGCCCCGTGGCGTGCCTCGGCACGCTCGAGATCGGCGTAGAAATCGCCCAGCGGCGGCGGCAGGCGCGGTGCCAGCAGCCCGAAGCGTTCACAGGAACGCGCCTCGATGATCGCGCCCACCAGCATCAGATCGAGCCGCCGCCGCGGCTCGCGGCTGCTCAGGGCCGCGCGCAAGCCAGACGCATAGCGGCCCGGCTGCAGACGGCGAAACGGCACCGAGAGCCGTTGCATCATGCGGCTCACCTGTTCGAAGTGACGCAGTTCCTCGCGCGCCAGGCGCGCCAGAGCCAGGTTCTGCCGCTCGCACTCCGGATACGCAAATATCAGCGCCAGTGCGGTGGACGCGGCCTTCTTCTCGCAGTAGGCGTGATCGAGCAGGATCTCGGGCCAGCCCTCGATGGCGGCCTGCAGCCAGCGCTCCGGGGTCGGCGCCAGCAGCTCGTGCAGCCTCATGCCTCGCCTGCTCGACCGAGCCATTGCTCGCGGGCCGCATTGATAGCCCGGGCCGCTTCCGGAGCATCGGCAAGCCGATCGCAGGGCTCCTTGGCCATCAGGCGGTCGAGCAGCGGCTGCAGCAGCTCCAGGCGTGTGTCCAGGCGCGGAATCGGCGCATTGCGGTGCATGTAGAGCACGGTCATCGGATTGTCGGCGCGATACGGCTTGTCACCCGTCAGCATCTCGTAGAGCACGACCCCCAGGCTGTACAGATCGCTCCGTGCATCGACGCGCTGGCCGTGCCCCTGCTCCGGACTCATGTAGTGCGGCGTGCCGAAGATCAGTCCCTTGTCGGTCAGCTCCATCTGCAGCGCGGCCTGCTTGGCCATCCCAAAATCAATCACGGCCAGCTGCTCTTCGCTGCGCAGCATCACGTTGCCGGGCTTGAGGTCCCGATGCAGGATGCCGGCCTCGTGGATTGCGCCCAGGACATCGGCGAGCTGCGCGGCGTAGTGGAGCGATTCGGCCGGCGCCAGGCCCTTCTTCATCCGCCGGCGCAGGTCACCGCGCGGAAAATATTCCATCGCCAGGTAGGCATGGTCGTCGGCGATGCCGAGTTCATGCAAGTGCACGATGTTGGGATGCCGGATGCGCTCGGCGATCTCGTATTCCTGCAGAAAGCGTTCGAAGGACTGATCGAACCCGGAATCGTCGCGCTGCGAGGGCGTGACTTTCAGCACGACCAGCCCCTCGGCCTTCTCGCTCTCGGCGACGTACAGGTGTGAGACCGAGCCGCGCGCCAGAAGCCGCGCGCGCCGGTAACCGGGGATGCGCGCATCGCCAAAGCGGTGCGATTCCCGGCCCGCCTCCGACACGCGCCATTCGGCCATGGCCAGGCGGTGCCGGTGGCTCGCGCGCTCGATGGCATCGAGCAGCGCCGCGTGCACGACGCGCTGCTTGGATACGACGGCGAAGGCGCCCCAACCCAGCGCCACCTCCTGCACGCGCGCATCGTCCCGATCCGTCATGAAGATCACCGGGGCGAAACCGGCCCTGTTGGCCAGATCGCGCAGCCACTCCTGCCCGTCGCCGCCCGGCCAGGACTGGCTCAGCAGTACCGCGTCGAACCCCTGTGCCAGATACTCAGCGGGGATCGCGCCGCGCTCGAGGGGATGGTAGGGGACGACTTCGACCGCAGGCCAGCGGCAGCTGGCATGGTGGCGGATCAGGGCCTGGACCCGCTGCTCCGGTTCAATTGCGAGCAGGCGCACGGCATTTCAGCCCGAGTATGAGAAAGTTCGTGGTCGCGCCCGCGGCCTCCGCGCCGGCCGGCATGTCCAGCAGGTCGCCCGAACTGGCGAGCAGCTCCGCGCAGTTGTCGAGGCGAATCTCGGTCTCCGGGTCAAAGCCGGCCACCGCCATGCGCGCGCAGGAATCGCCATCGATCAGCGCACCGGCGTCATTGCCCCGGCCATCGCCCGCCGCGGCCAGGATCAGCATCGACTCGCGTCCGGAAAGCAGACTCGCCGCCGAGGCGGCCAGCAGCAAGGGTGGCGCGGTGAAATCGCCCTTCCAGGCCGCATGCCAGGCCTGCAGCCCGGGCGGCCCCATATCGAGGGCGTGGGCGACCCGCACGGCGGCGACGGTCGGAGGATCGAGCAAGGCCCCGCGCCAGTGCAGGCTGAGCGTCTGGCGGGAGCTCGCCTCCGACAGGAGCTGCTCCCAGTAGACCGGGTCGAGACCGGCGACGGCGGCATAGCAGCCCAACAGGACGGATCGCGCCTGCTGCAGGCTGCTCGCTCCGGGTTGCGCCGGCGGGGCGCCTGCGAACACTTAAGGCCCGCTGACGACCCGCAGCGAGCTGTAGGCGCCGGCCCGGCGCCGACTGCGCGCGGCGTCGGAGCGGTCGCGCTGGAGCTGTGCCAGGTATTCAGGGGTGACATCGCCGGTGACGTATTCGCCGGAAAAACACGAGGTATCGAACTCGCTGATCTTGGCGTTATCGTGCTGGCATGCGGCCACCAGATCGGCCAGATCCTGGTAGACCAGCCAATCGGCGCCAATCAGCCGCCCGACCTCCTCTTCGCTGCGCCCGGCCGCCACCAGTTCACTGGCGGCCGGCATGTCGATTCCATACACGTTGGGAAAGCGCACCGGGGGTGCCGCCGAGGCGAAGTACACCTTGAGTGCCCCGGCCTCGCGCGCCAGCTCGATGATCTGGGCCGAGGTGGTGCCGCGGACGATCGAGTCGTCCACCAGCAGGACGTTCTTGCCGCGGAACTCCAGGTCGATGGCGTTGAGCTTTCTGCGCACCGATTTCTCGCGCAGTTCCTGGCCCGGCATGATGAAGGTCCGGCCGATATAGCGGTTCTTGTTGAAGCCCTCGCGATACTTGATACGCAGCTTCTGCGCCATCTGCAGGGCGCTGGTGCGGCTGGTATCGGGCACCGGAATCACCACGTCGATGTCGTGCTCGGGGTGCACGCGGCGGATCTTGTCCGCCAGCCGCTCGCCCATGCGCATGCGCGCGCGGTATACGGAAATATTGTCGATGATGGAGTCGGGCCGGGCAAAATAAACGTACTCAAAGATGCAGGGCGTATGGCGCACGGTGCTCACGCATTGCTGCGAATGGAGCCGCCCCTGCTCGTCGATGAACACCGCTTCGCCCGGCGCCACGTCGCGCACCGGCGTGAATGAGAGCATGTCGAGCGCCACGTTCTCCGAGGCCAGCATGTACTCGGTGCCGCGGGCCGTGCGCCGCTCGCCCAGTACCAGCGGCCGGATGCCATTGGGATCGCGGAAGCCCAGCACGCCGTGACCGATGACCATGACCACCACGGCATAGCCGCCGCGACAGCGGCGATACACGGCGGTGGTGGCGGCAAAGATGTCGGCCGGAGTGACGCGCGGCGTGCCCACCCGCTGCAGCTCGGAGGCCAGCACGTTGAGCAGAACCTCGGAATCGGATTCGCTGTTGAGGTGGCGGCGCTCCTCGCGCGTGAGCACGTCGGCCAGCTCCGCGGCGTTGGTCAGGTTGCCGTTGTGCGCCAGGCAGATGCCGTAGGGCGCATTGACGTAGAAGGGTTGGGCTTCCGAGGCGCTGTCACAGCCGGCCGTGGGGTAGCGCACATGGCCGATGCCGACGTTGCCGCGCAGTTCGAGCATGTGGTGCTGTTGAAAGACGTCGCGCACCAGGCCCGAGCCCTTGCGCACGCACAGCGCCCCCTGGTCCGCGGTCATGATGCCCGCGGCATCCTGGCCGCGATGCTGCAGCACTGTCAGCGCATCGTAGATACGCTGGTTAACCGGGCCGGTGCCCACAAGGCCGACGATGCCACACATGCGTTTTCTACCTATGGCTCAGACGGTCACTGACGCGGCGCGAATCTTACCCTCTCCGACCAGGCTGCGCAGCACATTGCCCACCTTCTCGGCGTAGGGCGCCAGGGTGGACTCGTGATACCAGGGCTCCTCGTCCAGGCGCACCGCGTGACACAGCACGGCCAGCAGCCCCAGCACCACGACACCGCGCAGCAATCCAAACACAAAACCGAGCAGGCGGTCCGTGCCGCCGAATATCGACAGGCGGGTGAAGCGCGTGACGATCGCACCCACGGCGCTCCCGATCAGCAGCACGACGATGAGTATGATCGCGCGCGCCGCCCAGGGTCGCACCGCTTCCCCGCTGAGCGCACCGCCCAGGTGCGGCTCGAGCACGCTGGAGTACTGCCAGGCCAGCACCACGGCGGCGAGCCAGCTCACCAGCGAGATGATCTCGCGCAGCAGACCGCGCATCAGGCCCGCGATGCTGGAAAACACCAGCAGGGCGATGATCACGTAATCGGTCCAGTTCATCTCATGCGGCCTCTTCCGCGCCGGCGCTGCAGGCCGGGCATTCTACCCTATCGGCGCGCGATCGCCCCGCCACAGGTCTCAGGGCAGGGTATTGACGATCGGTTTGAGCCCTTTTTGCTGCATCTGCTGGCGCAGTGCCATGGCGCTGGCGCGCTCGGGATACGGCGTACTGCGCACGCGGTACAGGCCCCGATCGTCAGGGCCGGCGACCTGCACGGCAAATCCCTTCGCCTTCATCTGCCTGACCATGCGATCGGCAAAATCGCGGCGCGAATAACTGCCGACCTGCACGACCCAGCCCGCACGCGCGCCGGCTCGCGCAGGCACCGGCGCACGCGCAGCAACCGCTGCACGCGCGGGCTCAGGCGCCGGTGCAGCCGCATTCGCAGGCGCGCTCGCGTTCGCTGCTGCGGTCGGACTGGCAGGCGCGGTGGCAGTCGCGGGCGCCGGTGCGTTCGCCGGCGATGACGCGGCCGGAGTGGACTCCGTAGTCCCGGGTGGGGCTGCGGACAGAGGAATACCGGCGCTCAGCGGCGCGCCGGGCGGGAGCGGCTGCGCGGAATCATTGTCCCGCAGGTCGATGTTGTAGGAGCGTACCGGCGGCCCTTCGGGCACCGCGCTCGCGGGCTGAGGCGGCCTCGTGGGGCGGCCCCGAAACATCTCCGGCACCAGCAACACCACGAACAGCACGAGCAGTGCTGCGCCGGTGAACCGGTCCCTGAGATGGGTCTGCAAGAATGCTTTTTCCGCGGTTTGTGGCCGCTCAGTATAGCCCACGCCATTGCAGTGCCGGACCCACCGTGTGGAAGGACCCGCACACCAGGATGCGATCCCCGGGCACGGCCAGCTGCGTCGCGCGTTCGCAGGCTGACTCGACCTCGCCGCAGATGTCCACGACACCGCGCAAGCTCCCCATGCGCTCGGCCAGGCGGGCGGCCTCGAGCGCGCGCGGCCCCTGCGGCGTGCACAGCAACCAGTGATCGACTTGCCCGTCGGGCTGTGCGGCCACCGCCGCGACATCCTTGTCGGCCAGCATGCCGAATACCGCCAGCGTCCGGCCGCGCGGCCCGAAAGCGCGCAGCTCATGCGCGAGCACGGCGGCGGCAGGTTCGTTGTGCGCGACATCGAGCACCCACTCCACGCTTCCGGCGACGCGCTGCAGACGGCCGGGCAGTCGCACGCGGCGCAGCGCCGCCGCGACCGCGGCGGGCTCGAGGGGTGCCGGTGCACGCAGCGCCCGCATGGCCGCCAGGGCCGTGGCGGCATTGCGGTACTGGATTTCACCGGCCAGTGCCGGTGCGGGCAATTGCTTCAGCTCGGTGCCACGCTATTCGCGGTCCGCCGCCGTCACCTCACACTCGAGCGCGGCCAGGGCCGAGGAGACGCTCGCGGGCAGCTGCGTGGTACCCAGGATCGCCGGCCGCCCGTGCCGGAAGATGCCGGCTTTTTCCGCGCCGATCGCCTCGAGCGTCTCGCCGAGCCAGTCGCGGTGATCGAACCCGACCGAACACAGGACCGCGACGTCGGCGTCCACCACGTTCGTGGCATCGAGCCGCCCGCCCAGACCCACTTCGAGGATCGTCAGCTCCACGTTCGCGCTGCGGAACAGCGCCAGCGCCGCCAGCGTGTTGTATTCGAAGTAGGTGAGCGAAATGCCGTCGCGCGCCGCCTCGATGCGCTCGAAAGCCGCGACCAGTGCCGCATCGCCCGCTTCCACGCCATCGATCGCGATGCGCTCCTGGTAACGCAGCAGATGCGGGGAGGTGAACAGTCCGACGCGTGCCCCGTGCGCCCGGCCCAGCTCCGCCAGCAACGTCGCGGTCGAACCCTTGCCGTTGGTGCCGCCGATGATGACGCTCCGGCCCGGCGGCGGCAGCAGTTCGAGCCGCCGGGCGACGGCGCTCACGCGCTCCAGCCCCAGATCAATGCTGCTCGGGTGGAGCTCCTGCTGGTAAATCAGCCAATCGGCCAGCGTTCGTACTGCGGGCATCAATCAGGACTGGAGCATGGGCCGCTTCATCAGCATGTTCAGGAGTGCCGCCAGTCGATCGCGCATTTCACGGCGGTCGATGATCAGATCGAGCGCACCATGCTCGAGCAGGAACTCACTGCGCTGAAAGCCCTCGGGCAGGGTTTCACGCACGGTCTGCTGGATGACGCGCGGGCCCGCGAAGCCGATCAGGGCGCGCGGCTCCGCCACATTCAGGTCGCCCAGCATGGCGAGGCTGGCCGAAACACCTCCGGTGGTCGGATCGGTCATGACAGAAATGTAGGGCAGGCGGGCGCGCGCCAGGCGGGCCAGGGCCGCGCTGGTCTTGGCCATCTGCATCAGCGACAGCAGCGCCTCCTGCATGCGCGCTCCGCCCGTGGCCGAAAAGCACACCAGCGGGCAGCGCTGCGCGACGCAGTGATCGACCGCGCGGCGAAAGCGCTCCCCGACCACCGAGCCCATCGACCCGCCGAGAAACTGGAATTCGAAGGCGCAGGCCACCAGCTCCTCCTCATGCAGGCGGCCGGCCAGTGCGATCAGCGCGTCGCGCTCGGCGGTCGCTTTCTGCGCTTGCGCCAGCCGATCCCGGTAGCGCTTGCTGTCGCGGAAGCGCAGCGGGTCCTCGGGCTGCACCAGCGCGCCGATCTCCAGCTTCGGACCCGGGTCCAGGAGCGCTTGCAGGCGCGCGCGGGCACCGATGCGCATGTGGTGCGAGCACTTGGGGCAGACGTTGAGATTGCGCTCCAGCTCGGCCCGGTACAGCACGGCGTCGCAGGCCGGACACTTGATCCACAGCCCCTCGGGGACCGAACGCGAGCGCCGTTCGGTCTTGATGCGCGAGGGCACGATTTTCTCGAACCACGACACAGCTTCAGCCTTCGGTCACTTCGGCCAGGCCGATCATAGCGGAATCATCCGGCAGGCCGAACTCCGGGGGGTAGTCGACCCGCCAGAGGTACAGCCCCTGGGCCGGTGCAGTCGCTTCGCCGGTGCGACGCTGGCGGGATTCGAGCTGCTCGCGTGCCCGCTCCGGCGGTGCATCCCCCAGCCCGATCGCCACCAGGGTGCCGACGATGTTGCGCACCATGTGGTGCAGGAAGGCGTTGGCGCTGATATCGACCTGCACCCAGTCATTGCAGCGCCGCACGCTCAGGGACTCGACCCGCCTGACGGGCGTGCGTGCCTGGCACTCGGCGGCGCGGAAGGCGCTGAAGTCGTGCTCGCCGACCAGCGCGTCGGCGGCGCCCTGCATGCGGGCGGCATCCAGCGGCCGGTGCACGCACCAGGCCCGGCCCGCCGCCAGGGCCGAGCGTGTCGGGCGATTGAGCAGCAGGTAGCGGTAGGATCGGCGCAGGGCCCCGTAGCGGGCATGAAAATCCCCGCTCACCGGCTGCACCCAGCGCAGGCTGACCGTGGCCGGCAAGGCACTGTTGGTGCCGAGCAGCCAGCTGCGCGGACTGCGCTGCGAGGTGGTGTCGAAGTGGGCCACCTGGGCGCGGGCATGGACGCCTGCGTCGGTACGCCCCGCACAGCTTAAGACCACCGGCACCGCGGCCACCTGGCCGAGCGCATCCTGCACGGTTGCCTGGACGGAATTGGCGTGGGGCTGGAGCTGCCAGCCATGAAAGGCGGCGCCATCGTACTCGATGCCGACGGCAATGCGTCCCATCCGGGCCTCAGCCCGGCAGTGAGTCGATGAGGCGACGCGCCTCGGTTTTCTGTGAGGCCGATCCTTCGCCCAGGACTTCTTCCAGGATGCTGCGTGCGCCTTCCGGATCGCCCATATCCATGTAGGCGCGGGCCAGGTCCAGCTTGGTGCCCACTTCGCTCATGGTCGCCGGCTCCGTATCGGTGACGGGTGTCTCGCCCGGCAGGCGCTGCGTCTGGGTGAATTGGCCGGTCTCGTGCAACGTCTGGGCGCCGACGTCCAGATCGATGGGGCGGGCCGTCCGGCCGGTGACGGCCAGCTGATCGAGATTCAGGTCGACCTCACCGCCCCCCTTCTCCCTGAGCGCCGCGATCCGGCCGGTGAAATCCAGATTGTTCGCCGGCGGCGGCATGATGGCGGTGACCAGCTCGGTTGCAGCGTGCGCGTGCGGTGCAAGCTGCGTCTGGTCGGTCGCGGAAAAATCCTTGTCGGTGAAGAGCCAGGTGCCGCTCTCGCCGCTGTTACCCCCGGCCGGCATTTCCGCGGTGTCGCGCGTGGCCGCTTCGGTACGGGCGAGCAGTTGCCGGGTCTCGGCATCCAGCGAACTCAGGACCGTGGGCGCGGAATCGGTTCCCGCATCCGTGGCCTCATGGTCACCGGTATCGCCCGCCGAAAGGTCGAGGCCCAGATCGTCGAGCGCCAGCTCCGCGGTGCGCTCCGTCGAGGAGCTCAGGAATCGCCCGGTCGGCTCCAGTTTGTGCCGGATGGTCGGGTTATCCATGCCGGCGTGCTGCGGATTCTCCATGGTGGGCGAGTCGGCGCTGGGGTCACGCAACTCCATGGTCACGGTCTGCGAGGTCGGCATTTCCCGCGTCGATCCGGTGGAATCGGAACCGCGTGCCGGGTCATCGAGCACGAAGTCCACGCCCGTGTCCCCGAGGGAATGCGTTTCGCCGGTCGACTCGCTACCACTCAGCGCCGCACCCAGGTCCAGATCGACGACGTCCGGGGAAGTCTCGGAGGCCATCGAGGGTTCGCCGAGCAGATCAAAGTCCACGCGGTTCTGGCCGCCCTCGAGGTTCAGATCCACTCCGCCGCTGGCCGCGCCCGGGAGCGCGCCGCCGCTGGCAAACAGGGCATCGTCGGGCGCGATCTGCCGTCCCATGATGACGATCTTTTCCCACTCACCGCTCTGCGCCTGAGCGCGGCTCCCCGCCAGTTCCCGTGCCAGCTGCAGGAAATGGTCGCGGTTGCCCCAGACAAAGAAGACCTCGAGCAGCTTGACCTTCAGATCACGCCGCTGCGGCTCGCGGGAAATGGCGATGCGCACCAGATCGGCCGCCTGGTCGTACAGACCGTAGGCCATGTGAAAATCGGCCTCCGCCAGCGGATCGCCCTGATCGAGCGCCACTCCGGTATCGCCCGACACGGTATCGTCCACGGTGACCGGCTGGGCGGCGTGCATTGCGGCCAGTGCCTGCTCGCTGATGCGGGGCGCCTGATGGGCGCCGGATTCCTCGACCACGAAGGAAGGATCCTCGCGCGCGTGGAGCGCACGGATCGGCTGCGTCTCGGCCGGCCGCAGCGTCCGTGCCGGCATTTCCAGCGGCGGATTGGCCAGATGCTCGAGCGTGCGATCGAATTCATGCGACTGGCGCGAGCGCATCGCCCGCCAGCCGAAGAGCGCGGCCAGCAGCACGGCGAGGACACCCAGCGCCACATACCAGTTTTGCAGCAGCCAATCGAGCATGGACCCGGTTGCCGATGCGGCCGGCTGCGCCGGCTTGGCCACCGCCGGCGGCGTCGCCGCCGGTTGCTCCGGAGCCGCTGGCGCGGCCGCAGGCTGCTCCGCGGCCGCCGGCGGGGCCTCCGGGGTACTCGCCGCCGGAGTACTCGGCGCCGGGAGAGGTGGCTGGGCCGGCGCGGTTTCGGGGGCAGTCTTGCTGCGATCGATCTGTGTCTGCAGGCGGGCGAGTTCGGCGTTCTTCAGGTCGAGCAGGCGCTGCGACTCGCTCAGTTGCGATTGCAGGCCCGTCACCTTCTGTTGCAGCGCCGCCGATTCACCGGCCGCCGCACTGCCCGCGGCCGGGCTGCCCGGCTCGGCCGGCGCGACCAGGTGCAGCTGCGCACCGCCGCCGTGCGTGCTCGCCCAGCCGCGATACTGCGAGTGAACCTCGGCCGCGGCTTCGGCCGGACCCACCGCCGCCACGGCGCTCGCGTCGGGAATCTGCAGTTGCGCGCCGGCGTGCAGCACATTCATGTTGCCGCTGAAGGCCTGCGGGTTCGCGTTGTACAGGGCCACCAGCGCCCGCTCGCGCTGGTTGTTGGGAAAACTGCGGGCGGCGATGGCCGAGAGCGTGTCGCCGCGATGCACGAGGTAGGTGCCGCCTGCCTGGCTCGCCGCAGCACTGGCCGCTGCCGCCGGGCCCGGCGCTTCCACCGGCGCTGCCGGCGCCGCCGGCGCTGGTGCCGCGCTCGTGACGCCTCCGGCACCCTGCTGCTCGGCGGTGGCGGGACTCGCGCCGGTGAAGCTGGGCGGATCGAGCAGCACGGTGTATTCGCGGACCAGCCGGCCATGCGCCCAGCTCGCTTCGATCAGCAGCGTGGCAAAGGGCTCGGTGACGACATCGGCCGAACGCACGCGCAGGACGTCGCGCCCATCCGCCGCCTTGGCCGGGACCAGAGTCACGGTGCTGAGATAGGCGGGGTAGTCCAGACCGTAGCGGGTAAAGCTCTCGCGGCTCGCGAGAATCACCTTGAGGCCCGCCAATTCATCTTCGGTCGCGGTGACATCGATTTCGGCGTCGAGCGGTGCATTCAGGGCCGATTTGAGGTGGATGTCCCCCAGGCCCAGCGCCATCGCCGCCGCCGGTAGCAGGCCCGCCAGCAGGATCATGCGCATGACATAACGCAGGGGCATCAAATCTCCAAGTGGGCCATTGCGGCTTTACTCTTTTAGAAAACAGCGGGTTGCGCGGCTTTCCTGGGTCAGGTGGCTAGCTGGCCGGCAATATAACTTATAAGTACTCCCGGACCAAAATCTCCGCGATCTGGATGGCATTGGTGGCTGCGCCCTTGCGGACGTTGTCACCCACGATCCACAGGTTAAGACCGCGCTCATGGGACATATCCTCGCGAATGCGGCCTACATAAACCGTGTCGTGGTTCGCTGCTTCGCTAACTGCGGTCGGATAACCCCCCGTTTTCCGCTCGTCCATCACACGGACTCCGGGCGCCCGGGCCAGCAGCGCGCGCGCCTCGGAGGCGCTGATCCGCCTCCGGGTCTCGATGTGCACGGCCTCCGAGTGCCCGTAGAACACCGGCACGCGCACCGCCGTGGCATTCACGCGGATGCTCTCGTCGCCCAGGATTTTCCGCGTTTCCCACAGCATCTTCATCTCTTCCTTGGTGTAGCCGTTGTCCATGAACTTGTCGATCTGCGGGACGCAGTTGAAGGCGATCTGGGGCGCGGCGCCGCGCGTATCGAGGGGCTGGCCGTTGAGCAGCCGCGCCGTCTGGTCGGCCAGCTCCGCGATGGCCTTGCGCCCGGCGCCGGACACCGACTGGTAGGTGGCGACATTGATGCGCTCGATCCCCACGGCGTCATGAATCGGCTTCAGGGCCACCAGCATCTGGATCGTCGAGCAGTTGGGATTGGCGATGATCTGGCGATTCTTGTAAAGCGCGATTGCTTCCGGATTGACCTCCGGCACGACCAGCGGAATATCGGGCTCATAGCGAAACTGCGAAGTGTTGTCGATGACGACGCAACCGGCGGCCGCGGCCCTGGGCGCGTAGATCTCCGAGACGGCGCCGCCGGCGGAAAAGAAGCCGAGCTGCGCGCGTGAGAAATCGAAGCCGGCCGCGTCGAGGACCGGCACCGCACGGCCCGCGAAACTCACCGTGCTGCCCGCCGAGCGTTCGCTGGCGAGCGGCAGCAACTCGCGCACCGGGAACTTGCGCTCCGTCAGCAGCTTGAGCACCATCTCGCCCACCAGCCCGGTGGCGCCCAGCACCGCGACATTCCAGTTCCGGCTCACCGGCGCCGCTCGATGTCCGGTGCAGTGGCACGCACGTCGGCGTTCTGCGCCCGCTGGCGCAGGTAGTGATCCATGACGACGATCGCCAGCATCGCCTCGGCGATGGGCGTGGCCCGCAGGCCGACGCAGGGATCATGCCGCCCGGTCGTGATCACTTCCACGGCCTTGCCCTCGCGATCGATCGTGCGCCCCGGCACCTGGATGCTGGAGGTGGGCTTGAAGGAGATCTGCACGAACAGGGGCTGGCCGGTGGAAATGCCGCCCAGTATTCCGCCCGCGTTGTTGCTGAGGAACCCGGCGGGTGTCAGTTCGTCCCGATGCTCGCTCCCGCGCTGCGCGACCGCGGCCACACCCGCACCGATTTCCACCGCCTTGACCGCGTTGATGCCCATCATCGCGTGGGCGATGTCGGCATCGAGCCGGTCGAATACCGGCTCGCCGAGCCCTGGCGGCAAGCCTTCCGCGCACACCGTGACGCGCGCGCCCACCGAATCGCCCGCACCGCGCAGCTCCCACAGCAGTTTCTCCAGTTCCGGGATGCGCGCCGGGTCGGGACAGAAAAAAGGATTCTCATAGGCGGCCGCGGGCTGCAGGGCCTCGATCTGGAGTGCGCCGATCTGGCTGAGGTAGCCGTAGATGCGCACCTGCGCGCGCTCGGCCAGGTACTTGCGCGCGATCGCGCCGGCCGCCACGCGCATGACCGTCTCGCGTGCCGATGAGCGGCCACCACCCCGGTGATCGCGGTGTCCGTATTTGTGCGCGTAGCTGTAGTCGGCGTGCCCGGGACGGAAGCGATCGGCCAGCTTGTCGTAGTCGCGCGAACGCGCGTCGGTGTTCTCCACCAGGACTCCGATCGGCGTGCCGGTGGTGCGGCCCTCGAACACGCCGGACAGGATGCGCACCGCGTCGCCCTCGCGGCGCTGGCTGACGAAATGCGAGGTGCCGGTACGCCGCCGGTCGACGTCGCGCTGCAGGTCCGACTCGCTCAATTCCAGTCCCGGCGGGCAGCCATCGACGATGCAGCCCAGCGCGGGCCCATGGCTTTCGCCGAAGGTCGTCACCGTAAACACCCGGCCAATGCTGTTGCCCGACATCAGCCTCCCTGCCCTGCACACAATTGCTCGCGCGTGAGCAGGAACACCCCGCCACCGCCGCGCGCGAACTCCAGCCAGGTGAACGCCAGCCGCGGAAAGCCCCGCCTGACGCGCCGCTCCGCGTTGCCCACCTCGACGACCAGGAGCCCAGCGGGCCGCAGAAAGCGCGCCGCCTCGCGCAGGATCACGCGCACCGAGTCCAGGCCGTCGCTACCCGCCGCGAGCGCGCCGACCGGTTCGTGGCGGTATTCAGGCGGCAGCACGGCCATTTCTCGCTGTCCGACATAGGGTGGATTGCTGACGATAATATCGTATGACTCGCCGGCCAGGGCGCCGAAATGATCCGATTGCACGGTTCGCACGCGCCCGCCGAGTCGGTGACGCCGGACGTTGCGGCGGGCCACCGCGAGGGCGTCGGCGGATATATCCAGGGCATCGACCCGGGCGCGGGGAAAGGCCCTGGCGCAGGCGATCGCGATGCAGCCGGAGCCGGTGCCCACATCGAGGACGCGCCGCACGCGTCCCGCCTCGATCCAGGGGGCAAAGCCACGCTCGATGAGTTCCGCCAGAGGCGAGCGGGGGATCAGCACGCGCTGGTCGATGTACAGCTCCAGGCCGGCGAACCAGCAGCGGTGCGTGAGATAGACGACCGGCACGCGCTCGCTGACGCGCCGCTCCACCAGCGCATCGACGGCGGCCTGCTGCCTGGCGTTCACCACGCGGCGCAGTGCGGTGGCGCCCGGACGCAGCGGCAGGCGCAGTGCATGCCACACGAGCGCGGCCGCATCGTCCAGCGCGCGCTCGGTGCCATGCCCGTAGTGCAGGCGCGCGCGCTGCAGGCGGCGCGTGACCCGCTGCACCAGCTGCGCCACCGTAGGCGGCGGCCGGCGCGCGCGCGCGGTATGTGATAATCGCTGCATGAATCTGCGGCGCTCGCTTCCTCTGCTGTGCCTCACGGGACTTGCCGGCGCGCTCGCCGGAATCCTCGCGGCGCACATGCTGTCACAAAAGCGCGTCGCGCTGCAGGGTGGCACCTGGCTCCCGCAGCCGCGCGAGCTCGCGCCTTTCCGGCTGACGGACCTGCGGGGCGGGCCTTTCGACAACCGCTCGCTGCTCGGCCATGCGAGCCTGGTGTTCTTCGGCTACAGCAGCTGCCCCGATGTCTGCCCCGCGACCCTGGCCACGATCCAGGCGGTGCTGCGCCACGCGCCCATCGCCGGTCTGCAGGTGTTGTTCGTGACCATCGATCCTGAACGTGACTCCCCCGCCGCGCTCAGCACGTATTTGCGCGCCTTCGATGCCACCCTCATCGGCCTGTACGGGAGCGCCGGTGCGCTGGCGTCGCTGGAAAAGAGCCTGGGCGCCCGCGCCGACCGACACGATGGACCGGCCGGTGCCTCCCGCTTCGATCACACGGCCACGCTCTATCTGCTCGACGGGCGAGGACGCATGGCCGCTGTGTTCACGCCGCCGATCACCGCCGCGGTGTTGAGCGCCGACCTGCACGCCCTGGCGCAGGCCTCGATCCTGTGAGCGGGGGCACGCGTGTCGGGGAGCGGCTGTTCGTAGTGCTGCAGCGGCTGCTGCCGCAACACACGCTGTCGCGCCTGATCGGAGCGATCGCGCGCGCGCGCTGGACGCGCCGGCCGCTGATCGCACTGTTCATGCGTGCCTATCGTCCGGACCTGAGCGACGCGGCCGAACCGGATCCGCACCGTTACCCCAGCTTCAATGCCTTCTTCACGCGCGCCCTGCGCGCCGGCGCACGCCCGTCGGCGGATTCGGCGGGCGGGATCGTCAGCCCGGTCGATGGCACGATCAGTGCCCTGGGAAGCATCAGCGCGGGGCGTCTGTTGCAGGCCAAGGGCCACGACTATGCCCTCGCGGCGCTGCTCGCCGGCGACGGCACGCTGGCCACGCAGCTGCGGGACGGATACTTCATGACTATCTATCTCGCACCCTTCAATTATCACCGCATCCACATGGCGCTGGATGGCCGCCTGCGTGGCGCCCGCTACGTGCCGGGGCGACTGTTCAGCGTGAATGACACCACGGCGCGCCTGGTCCCCAATCTGTTTGCCCGCAACGAGCGCGTGGTGCTGGAGTTCGACGGCGCCTGCGGGCGCTATGCGCTGGTGATGGTCGGCGCCCTGTTCGTCGGCAGCATGAGTACCGTCTGGCACGGGGATATCGCACCGCGCGGCGGCCGCGGCCCGCGCGCGCTCCCGTTGCCTGGGCCTGGACTGGCGGCGGAGCTCCCCGGCGGCGCCGAGCTGGGCCGCTTCAACATGGGATCGACGGTGATCCTCCTGCTGCCGCCAGCGGCGGGCGGCTGGCAGAGCGGCTTGTCTGCGGGCAGCGCGCTGCGTGTCGGCCAGAGGATCGGCGCCCTGCCCCAGCTGAGACCGGCATGAAAACCCCGGCCGCGGATTGGCGTCCGCTCGCCAGCCGCGAGAGCCTGCAGCGCCGTGCCGCGCTGCTGGGCTCGGTGCGCAAATTCTTTGCCGACCGCGGCGTCCTCGAAGTGGACACCCCGCAGGTCGTGAACTTCGCCGTCACCGACCCGCAGCTGCACTCGGCGCAGGTTCGCTGGCCGTCCGGGGATTCACGGCCGCGCTTCCTGCACACCTCGCCGGAATACGCGATGAAGCGGCTCCTGGCGGCCGGGAGCGGGGACATCTACCAGCTGTGCCACGTCTTCAGGGGCGAGGAGCGGGGCGCGCTGCACAACAGTGAGTTCATGCTCCTGGAGTGGTACCGGCTCGGCTGGTCCTCCACGGCGCTGATGAGCGAAGTCGATGAGCTGCTGCGCGCGCTCCTGGGCGCGGCCGCGGGCGGCGCGACCCGGATCGTGAGCTACGAGCAGGCCTTCGTGGAGGCGCTGGCCGTCAATCCGCTCACCGCCTCCGACAGCGCCATTGGCGATTGTGCCGGCGCGCAGGGACTGGACGCCGGCCTGGTGCGCCGCTGCAGCCGCGATGAATTGCTCGATCTGCTGATGGGCACGCACATCGGCCCGCGCCTGGGGCAGGAGGGGCCCGTGTTCGTGCACCGCTATCCGGCCAGCCAGGCGGCCCTCGCGCGCCTGGACCCGGCCGACCCGCGCGTGGCGCTGCGTTTCGAGCTGTACCTGCACGGCATCGAGCTGGCGAACGGATTTGAGGAACTGGCCGATGCGGCCGAACAGCGCGCGCGCTTCATGGAAGATCAGCGCGGCCGCGCGGCGCGCGGTCTGGCCGTGCCCGCGATCGACGAATTTCTGCTCGCGGCGCTGGGGGCGGGACTGCCTCCGGGTGCCGGTGTGGCCGTCGGCATGGATCGCATCGTGATGCTGGCCTGCGGAGCCCGCAGTATCGGGGAGGTACTGGCCTTCAGCAGCGAGAACGCGTAGGCGAGCGGGGCCCCGGCCCCTTCAGCCCTTGGCGCGCGATATGTACTCGCCGGTGCGGGTATCGACGCGGATGATTTCACCCTCGTTGAGAAACAGCGGCACGCGCACCACCGCTCCGGTTTCGAGCTTGGCGGATTTCTGCCCGCCGGTGGCCGTGTCCCCGCGCAGGCCCGGATCGGTCTCGACGATCTTCAGTTCGACGTGCGCCGGCGGTGTCACCACCAGCGGCACGTTGTTCCACAGCGTCACGGTGCAGCTCACGCCGTCCTTGAGCCACACGGCGCCCTCGCCCACCACCGCCCGATCGGCCGAGTACTGCTCGAAGTTATCCGGGATCATGAAGTGCCAGAAGGTGCCGTCGGTATACAGGTACTGCATCTCCGCGTCCGTCACGTCGGCCGCCTCGAGCGACTCCCCGGAGCGGAAGGTGCGTTCGATCGTGCGGCCATTCTTCAGATTGCGCACCTTGATGCGATTGAAGGCCTGCCCCTTGCCGGGCTTCACAAATTCATTGTCGACGATGGCGTACGGGTCCCCGTCGAGGATGACCTTCATCCCGGAGCGGATCTCGCTGGTGGTGTAGCTCGACATGGCTGCGCTCGCCCACTGGCCCCGGCAATCGGGCCGCTCTGAAAGGGCGCGTATGATAACGGCATCACCTTCCGCCTGCCAGGGAAGCGCGGCGGGGGTGGCCTGGCCCCGGGGCGGCGCAAACCGCGCTCTGGCGCACGGCACCGCACGGTCATAATGCTAGAATTTTCAGCTGGTGGCCTGTCGGCCGCCGGCCGAGGCGTGCAGGAGCAGGTTTTGAACGATTCCGCGGCGGTTCCGGTGCTGGTGCAGAGCGTTTCCCGCGATCTGGTGGAAATGCTCAACAGCCTGCTGCGCAATGCCGGCCTCGCGGCGCATTGCACCTGGATCCCTGCGGTCCAGGATATTTCCGACGCCCTCGAGCAGCTCAACCCCGAGCTGCTGGTCGCCATCGAGCCCACCGCCAAGGATCTGAAGGACATGGCCGCGGTGCGCGACCACTTCGCCTCCAGCGTGCCCCTGATCGTGGTCCGCGAGCAGCTGTCGGCCACCGCGGCGGGCGAGGACATGGCGAACGGCGCGCGCGACACGGTGGCCATCGGCCGCGTTGCGCACCTGGCCGCGGTCATCCGCCGCGAGCTGCGGGCGTTTCGCATGGAACGCACACTCACCACCACGCTGCGCTCTGCGCAGGACTATCGTCAGAAACTCGAGACCGTGCTGCGCCGCTCGAACGACGCTATCGCGCAGGTGCAGGAAGGCATCGTCGTGCAGGTCAACAATTCCTGGCTGGAACTGTTCGGCTACGCCGACCCCAGCGCCCTGGTGGGCCAGCCCGTCATGGACCTGTTCACGCCCGAGACCCAGGCCCCGCTCAAGGGCGCCCTGGCGGCCAGCCTGCAGGGCCGTTGGCGCGACCATCTGCTCAAGGTGGGCGCACTGCTCGGCGACGGTTCGATCGTGCCGCTCGAGCTGGTGCTCGACGCCAGCGAATATGACGGCGAGCCCTGCGTGCAGCTCATCGTACCCGCCTACAAACGCGACGAGCGGCAGCTCGCCAGCGAACTTGCGGATGCCGTGCGCCGCGACGCGACCACCGGTCTGTGGCTGCGCCGGCACCTGCTGCAGCTGTGCGCCGAGCGGCTCGCCAAACCTCCCGCGGGCGGGTTGCGCTGCTTCGCGCTGGTGCGCATCGACAAATTCGAGGCCCTGGCCCGCGCTATCGGCGTCACCGCGGCCGAGGAACTGCTCACGCTGTTTCCGGCGCACGTGCGCACCATGCTGGGCCCGAATGACCTGGCCGGCCATTTCGGTGCCGCCAGCCTGCTGCTGCTGCTGGAGCGGGGCAACATCCGCGACGCGGAGGCCTGGAGCGAGAGCCTCGTGGAACGCGTCGGCAAGCACGTCTTCCAGATCGGGGAGCGCCAGTTCAACATCACCTGTTCGGTGGGACTCGCGCTGGTGGCGAACACGGATCCGAACCTGGACGCGGCCATCGCCGATGCCCAGGAGTCCGTGCGCCGCAGCGCTGAACGCGACGGCAATCGGGTCGTGGCCAAGGAACGGGTCGACCAGGACGCACGGGTGCTGGCCTATGACCAGGTGTGGGTCAAGCACATCAAATCGGCGCTGGCCGAGAACCGCTTCCATCTCGTGCAGCAGCCGATCGCTTCCCTGAGCGGCGGCTCGCTCAAGATATTCGACGTCGCGATGCGCATGCTCGACACCCAGGGCCGCGAGGTGCTGCCTTCCGAGTTCCTGCCGGCGGCCGAGCGCAACGATCTGATGCGTCCGATCGACCGCTGGGTGCTCAGCGCCGCGCTGGCCTTCATCGCCAAGCGCCAGCCCGATCAGCTGTTCGTGCGCCTCTCGCGCGACAGTGCCCTGGACTCGACCCTGATGGAATGGCTGGACGCGCAGCTGAAGGCCACGCTGGCCGAACCCCAGCGCCTGTGCCTCCAGGTGACGGAGGCCGTGGCGGAAAACAACCTGCAGCCCATGCAGCGCCTGCTCGAGGACTTGAGCAAGCGCCGCGTGAGATTCGCCCTCGAGCACTTCGGCGCCGGGCGCGATTCGGCCGGACTGCTGGGCGTGCTGCCGGTCGATTGCCTGAAGATCGACGGTTCCCTGATGCAGGGGCTGACGGGCGACCCGAAGCTGCAGCAAAGGGTGCGCGCCATCGTCGATGCGGCCGCGAAGCGCCGCATCCAGACGGTGGCCGAGCGCATCGAGGATGCCAATACGATGGCCGTGGTCTGGCAGCTGGGCGTGGAGTTCATCCAGGGCTATTTCGTACACGCTCCGGAAGAGGTCGTGCTCAAATCGTGAGCCCCGCGCGCAGCGGCCCGGCGGCGGTACCGGCCCGGCAGGCCCTCCTGGCAATACCCCTGCTGGTCGCGCTCGCCTCCTGCGCTCCGGCCGGCGAGGGCCCGGGCGGCGCCACGCCCACGATCATCGTGGGCACGGGGCTCGCGGCCACGCAGGAGATCACCCGTGCCGTCGATGCCGGGGGCGTGCGATCCCTCGACCCTTCGCTGTCCACCGACGTGCCCGCAGAGCGTGTACTGGACGACCTGTTCGAGGGCCTGACGCGGCTCGATGAGCGCGGGGAACCGGTGCCCGGCGTGGCCGAGCGCTGGGAGCAAAGCGCCGACGGGCGAGTGTGGACCTTTCATCTGAGGCAGGCACGCTGGTCAAACGGAGCGCCGGTCGTCGCCGCCGATTTCGTCTACGCCTGGCGCCGGACGGTCGACCCGCGCACGGCTTCCGACTACGCCCAGGCCCTCGCTCCGGTCATCAATGCCATCGCGATCAGCGAAGGCCGGATGAGTCCGGCCACGCTGGGCATCGAGGCTCCGGACGAGCGGACGGTGCGGGTGCACCTGAACGCGCCGACTCCGTATCTGCTCAGCCTGCTGACGAAGTCCTACACTGTGCCGCAATACGAAGCGGCCATTCGCGCGCACGGGGAGTCCTGGGTCCGGCCCGGTTACCTGGTCAACAACGGGGCCTTCCTGCTGCGCGAGCACGTCATCGGCGGGCGTATCACGCTGGTGCACAACCCGCTGTACTGGGACGCCAGGCAGGTCCGCTTGACGCAGGTGACCTACCTGCCGCTCGACCGGGCTGCCCAGACGGATCGTTTCTTCGCCGGGGATCTGGCCTTCACGGACTCTTTTTCCGCCGAGCAGACCGCCTGGCTGCGCCGGCGGCTCGGGGACCAGGTCGTGAGCGGCCCCTATCTGGGCAATTTCGTCCTCGGCATGAACATGGTGCGTGCGCCCTTCGCGGGCAACCGCTCCCTCCGCATGGCCCTCACGCTGGCGGTGGATCGCGAGCCGCTGGTGCGCTACGTGCGCCAGGGGCTGTACATGGCCGCCTACACGCCGACTCCGCCGCTCAGCGGTTACCGCGCGCCCGTACCCGACTGGGCGGCCCTGTCCGACCCGCAGCGCCACGCGCTGGCGCAGCGTTACTACGCCGCGGCCGGCTATACGGTGCAGCACCCGCTGCACGTCGAACTGCATTATCCGACCGATTCGGACAATCGCCGCACTTACGAGGCCGTGGCGGCGATGTGGCGCGCCAATCTGGGCGCCGACGTGAGCACCTACAACGAGGAATTTCGCGTCGAGCTCAATGAGCGGCACCTGAAGAAGCTGGCTCTGTTTCACTACGCCTGGATCGGCGATTATCCCGATCCCTACACCTTCCTGCAGCTCTTCCAGACCGGCTTCGGCTACAACGACGGCGGCTATTCCAATCCCCGCTACGACGCGCTGCTGAACGCGGCGGGCAACGAAGCCGACGCGGCGCAACGGTTCAGGGAGCTGGCGCAGGCCGAAGCCCTGCTCAACGCGGATGCCGCCTGCATTCCGCTCTACTATTACGCCACGCGGCATCTGATCAAGCCCTACGTGCGCGGCTGGACCAGCAACATCCAGGACCGCAATCTCTCGCAGTACCTGTACCTGCTCGAGCACCAGGGCCATTAGCATGCTGCGCTTCCTCCTGGGCCGACTGCTCAGCGCCCTGCCGACGCTCCTGGTCATCGCCACGCTGGCCTTCGTGCTGCTGCACCTGACGCCGGGCGGGCCCTTCGATTCCGACCGCGTCCTGGTACCCCAGATCCAGCACAGCATCGAGGCGCGCTTTCACCTCGACGAACCGCTCTGGCGCCAGTACCTGCGCTACCTGGGGGATCTGGCGCACGGGGACCTCGGCCCCTCCTTCCAGTACCGCAATACCTCCGTGAATGAGCTCATCGCCGCCGGGATGCCCGTGGATGTGGCGATCGGGGCCACGGCCCTGCTCATCGCGCTGCTGCTGGGTGGCGGCGCCGGCTTGCTCGCGGCCACGCGCGTCGGGGGCTGGCGTGACCAGCTGCCGATGGGGCTGGCGATGCTGGGCATTTCAGTGCCGCTGTTCGTCACCGCACCGCTCCTGATCCTGGTCTTCGCCATTCGCCTGCAGTGGCTCCCGGCCGGCGACTGGGTGAACGGTTCGTGGCGGCATCTGGTATTGCCGTCCGTGGCTCTCGCCCTGCCCTACACGGCGTATATCGCCCGCATCGTCCGCTCCGCCGCGATCGAGGCGCTGGCGAGCCCCTTCATCCGCGCGGCGCGCGCCAAGGGCCTGCCCTCGCACACGATCGTGCTGCGGCACGCACTGCGCCCGACGCTGATGCCGCTGGTCTCTTTCCTCGGTCCGGCGCTCGCCGGCGTCCTGACCGGCTCGATCGTGATCGAGCAGGTGTTCGGCCTGCCCGGGATCGGGCGCTATTTCGTCACCGGGGCGCTCAACCGCGACTACACGCTGGTGACGGGCATCACCGTGCTCTACGGGGCGCTCATCATCGCGATGAACCTGCTGGTCGACCTGTGCTACGGCTGGCTCGACCCGCGCGTGCGGGCCCGGCAATGAGTGCGGCCGGGCACAGCGACGGACCCTGGCGCCGCGGCGGGCGGCGCCTGTGGGCGCGTCGCGGCGCGCGCTGGGCGCTGGGGCTGCTGGGCCTGATCATCGCGCTCGCGCTGCTGGTTCCACTCCTCTCGCCCTACGACTCGGCCACGCCCTCCTGGGCACACATCTTCACCCGCCCCAGCCTGCGCGGCGGCCAGTGGTTCGGCACCGACGGCCTTGGGCGCGATCTGCTGGTGCGCGTGATGTGGGGCTGCCGGATCTCACTGCTCGTTGGTATTGCCGCGAGTCTGGTCAGCGTGGTGATCGGCGTGGCCTGGGGCACCGCCGCGGGCTACATCGGCGGCCGCACGGACGGCCTGCTGATGCGCACCGTCGACGTCCTGTATTCCGTGCCCTTCATTCCCTTGGTCATCGTGCTGGAAGTGCTGTTCGGCCGGAACTTCCTCCTGGTCTTCGTCGCCATCGGCGCGGTCTCCTGGCTCGATATCGCCCGCATCGTGCGCGGCCAGACGCTGGCCATCCGGGCGCAGAGCTACATCGAGGCGGCGCTGGCGCTGGGCGTACGCACCCCGGCGGTGATCTGGCGGCATGTGGTGCCCAATCTCCTCGGCCTGGTCGTCGTTTACGCCACGCTGACGGTGCCGAGCGTGATCCTGTTCGAGGCGCTGCTGAGTTTCCTGGGGCTGGGGGTGCAGGCGCCGCTCGCCTCGCTCGGCTCGCTGGTCGCCGACGGCGCCAACGAAATGCAGGCCAACCCCTACCTGCTCGTCATTCCGGCCGCCTTCCTGGCCGCGATCATTCTGTGTCTCAATTACCTCGGCGATGCCCTGCGCGACGCGCTCGATCCCCGCTCATGAGTGGAGCGCGCACATCGCTCCTGCAGGTCCGCGCCCTGAGCGTGAGCTACCCGGGCGCGCCCGCTCCGCTGCGCGCCGTGAGCGAAGTGGACCTGGATCTCGAAGAACACGAGTGCCTGGGCGTCATGGGCGAATCGGGCTCGGGCAAGACGCAACTGCTGCTCGCGCTGCTCGGATTGTGCGGCAGCGCGGCGCGGGTCACGGGCAGCATCCGCTATCGCGGCGTAGAACTCCTGGGCGCGGCACCCGCGCGCCTGGCGGCCCTGCGCGGGCGGCGCATCGCCATGGTGTTCCAGGAGCCGCACAGCGCGCTGAACCCCTATCTGAGCATCGCCCGGCAGCTCAGCGAAGGCGCGCGCCATCACCTGCAGCTCACGCGCCGCGCCGCGCTCGCCCGCGCCGCTGAACTGCTGGACCTGGTGCAGATCAGCGCACCGGGCTTGCGCCTGCGCCAGTACCCGCACGAGCTCTCGGGCGGCATGCGCCAGCGCGTGACCATCGCCATGGCGCTGATGTGCGATCCGGACATCCTGCTGCTCGACGAACCGACCACCGCCCTGGACGTCACGATCCAGGCCCAGGTGCTGGAGGTCCTGCGCTCGATCCGCCAGCGCACCGGCGTGGCGACGATCTTCGTCAGCCATGATTTCGGGGCGCTGGCCGCGCTGGCCGGGCGGCTCACCGTGATGTACGCCGGTCGCGGGGTCGAGCAGGGCACGATCGGGGAGCTGTACGCCGCGCCCTTGCACCCCTATACCAGCGGCTTGCTGCGCTCCCTGCCCCGGCTCGACCTGCCACTGCCGCCGCGGCTGCCGGCCATTCCCGGCCAGCCGCCGGACCTGGCGGATCTGCCGGCGGGCTGTGCGTTTGCACCGCGCTGCCCGCTGGTCCATCCCGCCTGCGAGGAACGCCCGCCGCTGCGCCTGCGGCTACCCCTGCACGCGGTGGCCTGTCACAGCGAGCTTCCGGCCGAGCGGATCGCCGAGGCCTGGTCGTGACCCGCGCCAGCACAGACCCGCTCCTCGAGGTGAGCGAGCTGGCCGTGCGCTACCGACTCGGCACGCGCCTGCTCGCCGCCCCTATCCTCCGCGCCGTCGCCGGTGTCAGTTTCAGCCTGCGGCGCGGTGAAAGGCTCGGACTGGTCGGGGAGTCGGGCAGCGGTAAATCGAGCATCGCGCGCGCGCTGCTGCGCCTGGTCCCCGCCACCGGAGCGGTGCGTTACCGGGGCACTGACCTGCTGCAGCTCGAAGGCGAGGCCCTGCGCCGCCAGCGCGAGCACCTGCAGATCATCTTCCAGGACCCCCTGGGTTCGCTCGATCCGCGCATGAGCGTCGCCGAGCTGGTGGCCGAACCGCTGCGCGAGTTCCGTCCACGGCTCGGGCGCGAAGCCCGGGGTGTACAGGTGGTGGCCATGCTCGGGCGGGTCGGCCTGGGCAGCGAACTGCTGGGGCGCTTCCCGCACGAGCTCTCGGGCGGCCAGGCCCAGCGGGTCGGCATCGCGCGGGCGCTGATGCTCGGGCCGGAACTGCTGATCTGCGATGAGCCGGTCGCGGCCCTGGACATGTCCATCAAGTCCCAGGTGGCCAACCTGCTGCGCGATATGAGCGACGCATTGGGCCTGGCGCTGCTGTTCATCGCCCACGATCTGGCGACCGTCAGGTACCTGTGCGAGCGGGTGCTGGTGCTCTACCTCGGGCGGGTCATGGAGATCGCCGAGCGCGACGCCCTGTTTAGCGCACCGCAACATCCCTATACCCGTGCGCTCCTGGCCGCCAACCCGGTCCCCGATCCCGGGGGCTCGCAGCGCCCCGCAATCCTGCCGGGAGAAGCGCCAGCCGCCCTCGAGGCGCAGACCGGCTGCGTGTTCAGAAACCGATGCCCGCTGGCCGTGGCACGCTGTGTCACTGAAGTGCCCGGTCTGCGCACGGTCGGTGCCAGCCTGGTGGCCTGTCACCGCGCCGGCGAGTAATCTCGGCGCCCGAGGCAGTGACGCGCTAGTATTGCCCGCCTCACCGTGCACGGCAGGGCCCGCTGCGGGCCGTTTGCAGTGCGGAATATAAGTAAGACTAGGGGAGCGATACTGCAATGACCATGCGCAAGCCATACCCGATTGGATTCCTGGCCGCCGCCGCGCTGCTGCTCAGCGCCTGCTCGAACCAGATGGAGCCTGCGCAGCAGGCTATCGCGGGCATCGACAGCGCGATCGCCAGCGCCTCGCCCGACGCGGCCAAGTACATACCCGATGAGCTCGCGACGGTGCAGGCCAAGCAGACCGAACTGAAGGCCGCCTTCGAGAAGAAGGATTACGTGGGGGTCCTGGCCGGGTCGCAGGCGGTGCTGACCGCAGCGCAGAACCTGCTCGGCGATGCCGCGCTCCGGAAGGAAGCGGTCGTCAAGGAGATGGGCGGTGAATGGACGAGCCTGGCCGCCACCGTCCCGGCACTGGTCGCTGCGGTGAGCAAGCGTGTCGCGATGCTGGGCAAGAGCAAGCACCAGGCGGCGGGCGTGGACCTGGCGGCTGCCCAGGCCGGGATGACGGAGGCCACGGCACTGTGGAGCAAGGCCCAGGCCGCATTCGCGGCGGGCAATGTCGAAGAGGCGGTCACCAGCGCGAAAAGCGTGAAGGCGAAGGCGGAAGCGGCGGCGGCGGCGATCAAGTTGTCGCTGCCCAAGAGCTGAGCCGCGCTGATCGCTCCAGGCGCCGCGGCTTCAGGGCGTCACGGGCTCGATCCGCTCCACCGTACGCCAGCCGCGCGGCAGGACTGCGCCGCGCTGCGCGCGCTCGCCCCGATAGTGCCGGAGGTCCGCGGCGCTGAGCGTCATCTGGCGTTCCCCTGAATACACGCGCAGGGCCTGCCCCGCGCCCACCACCGCCACTGCGCTCATCAGCTCTTCGCGCGCCTGGGCGCGCTTGGCGGGGATCCCGAACAGTTTGTTGCCCTTGCCACGCGGCAGCTCCGGCACTTCGGCGACAGGAAACACCAGCAGGCGCCCCTCGCTGCTGAGCGCGGCGACGAGCGCCTCGGGCTGCGGCACCGGCACGGGCGGCAGCACCAGCGCGCCTTCGCTCACATTGATCACGGCCTTGCCGGCGCGATTCCGTGACTGCAGTTCCGACAATCGCACCGTAAAGCCAAATCCGGCATCGGTGGCCAGCAGCCACAGCTCCGTCGGCTCGCCGATCAGCACGCCCGCAAAGCGCGCGCCGTCCGGGGGATCGAGGCGCCCCGAGAGCGGCTCGCCGGCCCCGCGGGCCGAGGGCAGGCTGTGGGCCGCGAGGCTGTAAGCCCGCCCGGTGGTGTCGATGAAGAGCGCCGCCTGGGTGCTGCGCCCCCGCGCCACGGCCTGGAAGGCATCCCCGGTCTTGTAGGTGAGCGTGCGCGGATCGATGTCGTGCCCCTTGGCCGCCCGCACCCAGCCACCGGTCGACAGCACGATCGTGACCGGCTCATTGGCGAGCAGGTCGGTGGCCTCGATCGCCTGCGCGGCCTCGCGCTCCACCAGCCGCGTGCGCCGCTCATCGCCGTATTCCGCCGCGTCCGCGGCGATTTCGCTACGCATCAGCTTCGTCAGCCTGGCCTTGCTGGCCAGCAGGGCCTCCAGCTCCGTGCGTTCCGAGCTCAGCTGCTCCTGTTCATCGCGGATCTTCAGCTCTTCCAGTTTCGCCAGGTGACGGAGCTTCGTTTCCAGGATCGCTTCGGTCTGCTCGGCGCTGAGCTTGAAGCGCTTCATCAGCACCGGCTTGGGCTCCTCCTCGCGCCGGATGATGCGGATCACCTCATCGAGGTTCAGGTAGGCGATGAGCATGCCGTCCAGCAGGTGCAGGCGGCGCGTCACCTTGTCGAGCCGGAACTCCAGGCGCCGGCGCACCGTGCGGCGCCGGAACTCCAGCCATTCGGCCAGCAGTTCCTTCAGCCCACAGACCCGTGGCCGGCCGTCGAGCGCAATGACGTTGAGGTTGACGCGATAGCTGCGCTCCAGGTCCGTGGTCGCGAACAGGTGCGCCATCAGCTGCACGACATCGACGCGGTTGGAGCGCGGCTCGATCACCAGCCGCGTGGGGTTCTCGTGATCGGACTCGTCGCGGATATCCTCGATCATGGGCAGTTTCTTCTCGCGCATCTGCTGCGCGATCTGCTCCTGCACCTTGCTGCCCGACACCTGGTAAGGCAGCTGCGTGATCACGATGTGGCCGCTTTCCTTTTCCTGCTCCCACACCGCGCGCGCCCGATAGCTCCCGCTGCCGCTGTTGTAGAAGTCCACCAGCTCGCTGCGGTTCGAGATGATCTCCGCGCCGGTGGGCAGGTCCGGTCCCTTGACGTGCTTGAGCAGGGCCCGGGTCGTGGCCTCCGGCTCGTCGAGCAGGTGCAGGCAGGCCGCGGCGATCTCGCGCAGGTTGTGCGGCGGGATGTCGGTGGCCATGCCCACGGCGATGCCGGAAGCCCCGTTGAGCAGCAGGTTCGGCAGCCGCGCGGGCAGCATGAGCGGCTCTTCCATCGTGCCGTCGAAATTCGGGCCCCAGTCGACGGTCCCGTCGGCCAGCTCATCGAGCAGCAGGTCCGCGTAGCGCGTCAGGCGCGATTCGGTGTAGCGCATCGCCGCGAAGGACTTCGGATCGTCCGCCGAGCCCCAGTTGCCCTGGCCATCCACCAGCGGGTAGCGGTAGGAAAAATCCTGGGCCATGTGCACCATGGCCTCGTAGCAGGCCGCATCACCGTGCGGATGGAACTTGCCGATCACATCGCCCACGGTGCGCGCCGACTTCTTGTGCTTGGCCGCCGCCGACAGGCTCAGCTCGCTCATGGCGTAGATGATGCGCCGCTGCACCGGCTTGAGCCCGTCGCCCAGGGCCGGCAGCGCGCGATCGAGGATGACGTACATGGAGTAGTCGCGGTACGCCTTCTCGGTGAACTGCGACATCGGGCGCTGCTCGACGCCCTCGAAATTGAGTTCCTGGGACTTCAAGCGCTCGCCGCCCGCGGGCGCACCTTCACGGCGTCACCTCCGCCAGGTTGCCGCTTTGCTCCAGCCACTCCCGCCGGTCCCCGGCGCGCTTCTTCGCCAGCAGCATGTCCATGAGCGAGTCGCTGTTGTCGCGCGCCGCGATCGTGAGCTGCACCAGGCGGCGGGTCAGCGGATCGATGGTCGACTCGCGCAGCTGCGCCGGATTCATCTCGCCCAGGCCCTTGAAGCGCGTGACGACCGGCTTGGCGCGCGAGTGCTCGGCGGCGAGGCGCTTGAGGAGCGCGTCGCGCTCCGCCTCGTCCAGCGCATAGAGCACCTGCTTGCCGGCGTCGATGCGGAACAGCGGCGGCATGGCGACGTAGACGTGGCCATGGGCGACCAGCGGGCGGAAGTGGCGCAGGAACAGCGCGCACAGGAGCGTGGCGATGTGCAGGCCGTCAGAGTCGGCGTCGGCGAGGATGCAGATCTTGTGGTAGCGGAGGCCCGACAGGTCCGCCGAGCCCGGATCGACGCCGATCGCGACGCTGATGTCGTGCACTTCCTGCGAGCTGCCGATCTCCCCGGGCTCGAGCTCCCAGGTGTTCAGGATCTTGCCGCGCAGCGGCATGATGGCCTGGAAGTCCTTGGCGCGCGCCTGCTTGGCCGAGCCGCCCGCGGAATCGCCTTCGACCAGGAACAGCTCCGAACGCGCCGGATCCTGGCTGGTGCAGTCGGCGAGCTTGCCCGGCAGCGCCGGGCCGTTGACCGCGCGCTTGCGGGTGATGCGTTGCGCGGCGCGCAACCGCTCCTGGGCATTGGCGATGGCAAACTGCGCGATGCCTTCGCCGGCATCCGGGTGCTGGTTGAGCCACAGCCCCATCGCATCACGCGCGTGCGTCTCGACCAGCGCGGCGGCCTCGCGGGAACTGAGCTTCTCCTTGGTCTGGCCGGCGAATTGCGGGTCGCGCAACTTGATCGACAGCACGTAGCAGGCCCGGTCCCAGACATCCTCGGCCGCCAGCTTGATGCCGCGCGGCAGGAGATTGCGGAACTCGCAGAATTCGCGCACCGCATCGACGATGCCGGAACGCAGGCCGTTCACGTGCGTGCCGCCGGCCACGGTGGGAATCAGGTTCACGTAGCTCTCGGCGATGAGGTGCGGCGCGTCGCCCGACCAGGCCAGCGCCCACTCGACCACGTCCTGCTCCGAGGCGTGGCGGCCGGTGACCGGCTCGGCGGGCAGGCGCTCGTATTTTTCCAGCAGCTCGGTCAGGTACTCGCCCAGGTGCCCGGTGTAGAACCATTCCTCGTGCTCACCGCTCGCCTCGTTGCTGTAAGTCAGCCGCAGTCCCACGCACAGCACGGCCTTGGCCTTGAGCACGCGCTTGAGCTCCGGCACGGCGAAGCGATCGGAATCGAAGAACTTCGGGTCCGGCCAGAAGCGCACCGTGGTCCCGGTATTGCGCGCGCCCACCGTGCCGATCACCTCCAGCTTCGAGGACATCCGCCCGTCCTTGAAGGCGATGTTGTATTCCTTCCCGCCACGGCGCACCCAGCACTCCAGGTGTTTGGACAGCGCATTCACGATCGAGACGCCGACGCCGTGCAGCCCGCCGGCAAAACTGTAGGACTTGTCGCTGAATTTGCCGCCCGCGTGCAATCGCGTGAGGATCAGCTCGACGCCGCTCACCTTCTCCTGCGGATGAATGTCCACCGGCATGCCGCGGCCGTCGTCGCTCACACTGAGCGAGCCGTCTTCGTGCAGCGTGACGTCGATCTGCTTGCAGTATCCCGCCAGCGCCTCATCGACGCTGTTGTCGATCACTTCATGCGCGAGGTGGTTGGGTCGGGCGGTGTCGGTGTACATGCCCGGCCGGCGGCGGACGGGCTCGAGTCCGGACAGGACCTCGATATCGGCAGCGTTGTACGACTGTGCCATTAGGCGATTCGACCCACCTCTGTTCCGGGCGCGCGGATTCTAGCAAATGGCGTCAGTCGAGGTCGCCCAGGAGTGCGGCGCGCAGCGCGGCCGGCACAGGATCGACGTGCGCGGTGTAGGCGGCCAGGTCGATTCCGGCAGCGAGCGCCGCGCCGCCCTTGAGCGCCGCGGCACTGGCCGGGTCGAGGGCAAAGCGCAGGAAGTGCACGGCCGAGGTCTTGCTTTCGTTCTCGCGCTCCATGTCCTCATCGGCGATGGCATAGACGCGTCCGCCACCGGCGACCTGCATCCAGCAGCGGCGCTCGATGCCGCGCAGCTCAGCCAGGCGGCGCGAGCGCTCCGCCGGATCGTCGTATTCGATCAGCATCGTGGCCCGGAAATCGCGGCCGCCCGGGATCAGCGGGTTGTAGGCGGCGAGCTCCCCGGCTATCCCTTCCGACTCGAACACGCGCTCGGTGCGCAGCATCTCCTGCACCTGGTAACGCACCGTGTCGCGATCCTCGAAACTCCAGGTGCAGTGCGCTCCGACCTGCAGCCGGCGCGTCGCGCGATGCGCGATCATGCGCGCGCGGATGGCGGGCCGCGCAACGGCGTACTGCTCCAGCGAGAGCAGATCGGCCGCAGTGAGAGGCGCTGCCATGGCGGCCGGCTAGATCCCGTAGGCGATGCGCAGCAGCTTCAGGGGCGGCGTGGGCTGGCGGCCCGGGTCGGGGAGCCCGCTCTGAATCTGGTGCCCGGCCATCGGGCAGTCGCTCGCATAGTAATCGGCATGGGAAGCGGCAACCCGCTGCACCACGGGCGCCGCGATCTTCATCGAAGCCGCGCGGAACTCACTCTTGACCGCGTAGCTGCCGTCATGCCCGGAGCAGCGCTCGATCACCTCGACGGTGGTGCCGGGCACCAGCTGCAGCACGTCGCGCGTCTTAAGACCGATGTTCTGCACGCGCAGATGACAGGGCACGTGATAGCTCACCTTGCCCAGCCGCTCCCTGAAATCGGTGCGCAGGAGTCCGGCCCGGTGGCGCAGCATCAGGTACTCGAAGGGATCGAAGATGCGCTCCCTGACCCGCTGCACGGCTGCGTCCTCGGGGAACATCAGCGGTAGTTCCTGCTTGAACATCAGCACGCAGGAAGGGATCGGCGCGACGATGTCATAGCCCTGCTCCACCAGGCGCAGCAGCTGCGGGATGTTCTGCTCCTTGAGACGCGCCACGGCCTCCAGATCGCCCAGCTCGAGCTTGGGCATGCCGCAGCAGCGCTCACGCGCGGCGAGCCTGACCTCGATGCCGTTGTGCGCATACACCGCCGCCAGATCGATCGCGAGGTCCGGCTCATTGCGATTCCCGTAGCAGGTCGTGAACAGCACCACGCGGCCGGCCGTCTCAGCCGTCGCCTGTACGGGCGCGGCCGGAGCCGGCAGATCGCGCAACCGTCGGCGCGCGCTTCGGGAGTGGTACTGCGGGAGCGGAGCCTCTGGGTGCACGCCCAGCGCCTGGTCGAGCAGCTGGCGCCCGAGCCGGGTGGAGTTCACGTAGTTGACGAGCTGCGCGACCACCGGGATGCCCGCCAGCGTCCCGACCCGGTCGGTCGAGGTCAGCAGCCGGTCGCGCAACGAAGTCTCGCCCTTGCGCGCCTTGACCGCCTTGGCACGCAGCATCAGGTGCGGAAAATCCACGTTCCAGGGGTGCGGCGGCACGTAGGGGCACTTGGTCATGTAGCACATGTCACAGAGGTAACAGTGATCGACGACCTTCCAGTAGACGCGCTTGTCGACGCCATCGAGCTCGCCGCTGGGTGAGGCGTCGATGGCATCGAACATCGTCGGAAACGCCTGGCAGAGGCTGAAACAGCGCCGGCAGCCGTGGCAGATGTCGAACACGCGCTCGATTTCCTGCTCGAGCGCGCGTTCGTCATGGAACGACGGGTCGCGCCAGTTCAGCGGATGCCGGGTCGGGGCTTCGAGATTGCCTTCCCGATTGGTCAAAGCGTATCGAGCGCCTTCTGGAAGCGATTGGCGTGCGAGCGCTCGGCCTTCGCGAGGGTCTCGAACCAGTCGGCGATCTCGGTGAAGCCCTCGGCGCGCGCCGCCTTGGCCATGCCCGGATACATGTCCGAGTATTCGTGGGTTTCGCCCGCGATGGCGGATTTCAGATTGGCCTTCGTTTCCCCGATGGGCAGGCCCGTGGCCGGATCTCCAACGGCTTCCAGGTACTCGAGGTGGCCGTGGGCATGGCCCGTCTCACCCTCGGCGGTCGAGCGGAACACCGCCGACACATCGTTATAGCCTTCCACGTCCGCCTTGCCGGCGAAATACAGATAGCGGCGATTGGCCTGTGACTCGCCGGCAAAAGCATCCTTCAGATTCTGTTCGGTCTTGGTACCCTTGAGATTCATGGTCTGCTCCTAGCCCCTGTTGAGTTTAGACTCAGTCTAAGCAGATCGGACTCTACGTCCTCCCCCTGCGGCTCGTCAACCGCGTTGACCGCCGCGGCCTCCACTAATAGGGTGCGCTGTCCCTTAAGGATGAACAGAGGCCGACGTGTCTAATCCCAAGGAAGCCGGCTTTGAGGCCACGATCGCCGAGCTCGAGGCGCTGGTCGCGCGCATGGAAGCGGGCGACCTGCCGCTGGATGAGGCCCTGCGCAGCTTCGAGCGCGGCGTCCAGCTGACGCGCGATTGCCAGACGGCATTGCAGGCAGCGCAGCAGCGGGTCCAGATCCTGACGCAGCGCCCCGGCGGCGCGAGCGTCGAGGACTTCAGCGCACAGAACGCAGCCGATGATCCCAGTGCCGACGCCTGAGCCGCGCGCCGGCCTGGATGAGGGAGGATTCCAGGGGCAACTGCGCAGGGCCCAGGCGCGCATTGAACGGGTCCTCGAGGATGCGCTCGCCACGCGCGATCGCGCTGCGCCGCGGCTGCACGCCGCCATGCGCTATGGCGTGCTCGACGGCGGCAAGCGGCTGCGCCCGCTGCTGGTCTATATCACCGGTACATCCCTCGGAGCACCGCTGGATTGCCTCGATGCGCCGGCTGCCGCGGTGGAGCTGATCCACGCCTACAGCCTGATCCACGACGATCTGCCGGCGATGGATGACGACGATCTGCGCCGCGGCCGCCCGAGCTGCCACCGGGCTTTCGACGAGGGCACCGCCGTCCTCGCCGGGGATGCCCTGCAGGCCCTCGCCTTCGCCGTGCTCGCGCGCGGCACGACCAGGCTCGCCGAGGGCACCAGGCTCCAGATGCTCATCGTGCTGGCCGAAGCCATCGGCACCGAAGGCATGGCCGGCGGTCAGGCCCTGGATCTCGAGGCCGCCGGTGGCGCCGCGGATCCGGCCGGTCTCGAGCAGATGCACCGGCGCAAGACCGGCGCGCTGATACGCGCCAGCGTGCAGCTCGGCGCGCTCGCCGCCGGCGAGGCCGGGGAAGCGGTCCGCGACGCCCTGCGCCGCTACGGGGAGGAAATCGGCCTGGCCTTTCAGATCCAGGACGACATCCTCGATGTCACCGGCGAAACCACCCTGCTCGGCAAGCGCACCGGTGCCGACGCCGCCCACGGCAAGCCCAACTATCCCAGCGTCTTCGGCCTCGAACGCTCCCGCCGGCTGGCGCTCGAACACCGCGACCAGGCGCTGGCGGCACTGGCGGGGCTGGGGACGGCCGCGGCACCGCTCCGTGCCCTCGCGCACTATGTCGTGGACCGCGTGCACTAGGCCGCGTGCACTAGCCGCCTGCAGTAAACTGACGCCATGGCCGACCCGCAAGAAGCTTTCAGCCTGCTGCGCACGATATCCGCGCCGGCGGACCTGCGCGCGCTGCCGGAGCAGAAGCTGAAGCCGCTGGCCGAGGAACTGCGCCAGTTCCTGATCCAGACGGTCAGCACCCGCGGTGGCCATTTTGCCGCCGGCCTGGGCACGATCGAGCTGACGATCGCCCTGCATTATGTCTTCGACACGCCCAACGACCGGCTGGTGTGGGACGTCGGGCACCAGGCCTATCCACACAAGGTGCTCACGGGACGTCGCGAGCAGCTGCACACCGTCAAGCAGCACGGCGGGCTGGCGCCCTTTCCCCACCGCGGCGAAAGCGAATACGACACCTTCGGGGTCGGTCATTCCAGCACCTCGATCAGCGCGGCCCTCGGCATGGCACTGGCCGCGGCCGCCAAGGGTGAATCCCGCCGCGTGGTCGCGGTGATCGGCGACGGCGCGCTCAGCGCCGGCATGGCTTTCGAAGCGCTCAACCATGCCGGGAGCCTGCCGGCCAATCTGCTCGTCATCCTCAACGACAACGACATGTCGATCTCCGAGAACGTCGGCGCCATGTCCAAGTACCTGGCACGCGTGCTGTCGGGACGCTTCTATGCGCACCTGCGCGAAAGCGGCAAGCGCGTGCTGCGCCGGATGCCGCATCTGCGCGAGTTCGCGCGCCGCTCCGAGAAGCACGTCAAGGGCATGTGGCTGCCCGGCACCGTGTTCGAGGAGATGGGCTTCAACTACATCGGCCCCATCGATGGACACGATCTGAAGTCGCTGGTGCGCACGCTGAAGAACCTGCGTGGACTGTCCGGGCCGCAGTTCCTGCACGTCGTCACGCAGAAGGGCAAGGGCTACGCCCCGGCAGAGGCCGACCCGATCACCTGGCACGGCCCGGGCCCCTTCGACCCGCTCACCGGCCAGATCCACAAGGGCAAGCCGGTCGGACCCAGCTACTCCCAGATCTTTGGCGACTGGCTCTGCGACATGGCGGCGGGCGATTCGCGCATCGTCGGCATCACGCCGGCCATGCGCGAGGGCTCGGGGCTGGTGGAGTTTTCCAAACGATTTCCGGAGCGCTACTTTGACGTCGCGATCGCCGAACAGCATGCCGTGACGCTCGCGGCCGGCCTGGCCTGCGAGGGCCTGCGGCCCGTGGTGGCGATCTATTCGACCTTCCTGCAGCGCGCCTACGATCAGCTCATTCATGACGTGGCGCTGCAGAATCTCCCGGTGGTCTTCGCGCTCGATCGCGCCGGCGTGGTGGGCAGCGATGGTGCCACCCACCACGGCAGTTTTGACTACTCGTTCCTGCGCTGCATTCCGAACCTGGTGATCATGGCGCCCGCCGATGAAAACGAGTGCCGGCAGATGCTCTACACCGCGAGCTGCTGCGCGGGGCCGGCCGCCGTGCGCTACCCGCGCGGCCAGGGTCCGGGCGCGCGCGTCGAGACCGCGATGAGCGCTCTGCCCGTGGGCCGCGCCGAGCTGCGTCGCCGCGGCGCCTCCGGGCTGCTGTTGCTGTCGTTCGGACCCATGCTGGCCGCGGCCCTGGTGGCCGGCGAACGGCTGGACGCCACGGTGATCAACATGCGCTTCGTGAAACCGCTGGACGAAGCGTTGCTGCGCGACTGCGTGCCGCGGCACCTGGCGCTGGTGACGCTCGAGGAAAACACGGTCGCGGGCGGCGCCGGTGGCGCGGTGGCGGAATTGCTCGATGCCGCCGGCCTCGCCGGTCCGCGCCTGCACCTCGGACTGCCCGACCGCTTCATCGAGCACGGCAGCAGGGAACAATGCCTCGCGGACGCCGGGCTCGACACGGCCGCCGTGGTGGCGGCGATCGAGCGCTGGTGGCTGCCGCAGGCGCGCAACTTGAATACCGGCCGCACCGCCACCAGAATGGCTACGGCGGTGCGCTCCGGGCCGTCCTGAACGCATAAGGTGCCCCATGGATATTGCCGTAGTCGATCGTGACGGCAGCAAGCTCGGCGTCGAGGATGTGCAGAGCCGCGTGGACACGCGCCGCATTGCCATCGATCGCGTCGGCATCAAGGACATCCGTCATCCGGTGCGCGTCAAGGACCGCTCGGACGGCGAGCAGCACACGATTGCAACCTTCAACATGTACGTGAACCTGCCCCATAACTTCAAGGGCACGCACATGTCGCGCTTCGTGGAGGTGCTGCACCACGCGCGCGAGATTTCGGTCGATTCCTTTCCGGCCATGCTCGTCGAGATGACCGCCCGGCTCCATGCCGACACCGGCCACATCGAGATGAACTTTCCGTATTTCGTCAACAAGGTGGCCCCCGTCTCGGGCGTCGAGAGCCTGATGGATTACCAGGCCACCCTGATCGGCGAGTACAGCCACGGCGAGACCAGCATGTGGGTGCGGGTCGTGGTTCCGGTCACGAGCCTGTGCCCCTGCTCGAAGGGCATCTCCGAGCGCGGTGCGCACAATCAGCGCTCGCACCTGACCATCAGGGTGCAGTTGCTCGAGCACATGTGGATCGAGGAATTGATCGCGCTCGGCGAGGGCGCGGCGTCCTGCGAGCTGTACGGCATCCTCAAGCGGCCGGACGAGAAATACGTGACCGAGCGGGCCTACGACAATCCCAAGTTCGTCGAGGACATGGTGCGCGACGTGGCCCTGGGCCTGGACGCCGAGAAGCGGGTCAGCGCCTACGTGGTCGAGAGCGAGAATTTCGAATCGATCCACAATCACTCGGCCTACGCGCTGATCGAGCGCGATAAGCGCGCACCGGTCGGCAGGAAGTAGACGGCACGGGCGGGCGCAGGCTGCGCCGGCCCCTCAGCGGAGCGGACAAGCCCTCAGGCGCGGCGCAACTCGACGCCCTGCAGGCGTCCGATGAGCGCGCGCAGGAACACCCGGTTGAAGCGCAGCTGGCAGGAAGCGGAGACCTGCTCGAGCAGCGTCGAGCTCACCTTGATCACGGTGACCGAATCCCGGGCGCGTATCGTGGCGCTGCGCTTCGCGCCCTGCACATAGCTGGTCTCGCCGAAGCACTCGCCGGTCGTGAGCGTGCCGATCGCCGCGCCGTTCCGTTCCACCGAGCAGCTGCCGCTCACCAGGATATAGAAGCGATCGTCCATCTCCCCTTCCTTGACGATCTCCTCGCCCTTGGCGTATTCCTGCCAGTGGCTGGCGCGCATGACCTCGACGATCTCGGCGTGGGAAAATTCGTGGAAGAACTTCAGCTTGCGCAGCAGGCCGAACTGCTCCTGCTGGTCCATCTGTGAGTACTGCTCGCGCAACTGCTGGTGCACGCGCGTCAGTTCCGCCGCGAGATCGAGGCCGCTTTTCTGGCGGCGCTCCGGGTCCTTCTGCATGGCGGTGGCCACCACGACTTCCAGATCCTCGGGCACATCGCTGCGTACCGTGTGGATCGGCGGCGGGGTTGCATAGACGATCTGGTGCAGCAGCTTGGCAAGATTGCCGGCACGGAACGGGCGGTTGCCGGTCAGCAGCTCGTACATCACCGCGCCGAGGGAATACAGGTCGGAGCGATGTGTCAGCTCCAGGCTCTGCACCTGCTCGGGTGACATGTAGCTGGGCGAGCCCGCGATGCCCTCGATCCGCGAGATCTCCGAATCGGCCACCAGGGCGATGCCGAAATCGATGATGCGCACCTCGCTGGACTGGGTGAGCATGATGTTCGAGGGCTTGATGTCACGATGGATCACGCCGCGCGTGTGCGCGTAGTGCATCGCCTTGACGCACTTGAACATGATCTCCACGACATCATCGACGCGCAGCAGGTTGTCGGGCCGGCAGTACGTCGCCAGCGTGCGCGCGCCGTGCACGTGTTCGGTGACGATATAGCAGTGGCCGTTTTCCTCGCCGGCGTCGTAGATCGGCAGGATATTCGGGTGATGCAGCATGCCCACCATGTGGGCCTCGGACAGGAACATCTTGCGCGTCACGCGGGCGCGCTCGTCATCCCCCCCGGTGTCCATGTTGTACACCTTGATGGCGACGTCGCGGCTGTAGTAGGGATCGTGCGACAGGTAGACCGTGCCGGTGCTGCCCCGGCCGACCTCGTTGATGATCGGGTACTTGCCGATGCGCTCCGGGATCGCCTGTGGCTGGGGAATGATCGTTGCTGGAGCTGCCATCGAGATTGGGTCCGGTGATTGGTGCGGCGATTGGTGCGGCGATTGCCGGATCGAGGATACAAACCGCCCGCCCGGCGATCTGTGACCTGCATCCCGGAACCCCGGGGGCCGGGGGCCGGATCGGCGGTGTCTAGGCCCCGAAATGATCGAAGGGCGGTTGCGCGAACTGGATCACAGTCCCGGCGCGCCTCAGCTCGAGGCCGGATCCTTCCCGCAGCCGCCCGCAGCGGCACAGCGGCACACCCAGCGCGGTGGCCAGTTCCTGCAGCTGCGGCGCTTGCGCGGTGCCGGCCGCGAAGCACAGCTCGTAGTCCTCCCCACCGGCGAGGGCTTGCTGCCACGCCCCTTCCCCGCTCACCGCGCGCAGGGCCGGCGAGAGGGGCAGGCTCTCGAGGTCCAGTTCGGCGGCGCAGCCGCTGGCGGCTGCGAGCCGGGGCAGGTCCGCGAGCAGGCCATCGGACAGGTCGATGCAGGCGCTCGCCAGCTGGCGCAGCCCGTGCCCGAGTGCGACGCGTGGGCTGGGGTATTCGAAGCGTGCGCAGAGCCATGCGGCATGGCCATCGGCCTCAGGGGCCGGCGCCGGCGCCCGACCTTCGGCACGGCGCAAGAGCAGGCCCTGCGCGGCATCGCCTAAAGTACCGCTCACCCACAGCTCATCGCCCGCCCGCGCACCACTGCGGCGCAGCGCCGTGCCCTGCGGCACCTGTCCCGTCAGCTGCACGGTGATGCTCAAGGGGCCGCGACTCAGGTTTCCACCGACGAGGGCCACCTCGTGCTCGCGCGCCAGGTGCGCGAAACCGCGGGCAAATTCGCCCAGCCAGGACTCGTCCAGCCGCGGCAGGGTCAGGGACAGGAGTGCCCAGGCCGGTGTCGCACCCATCGCGGCGAGATCGCTGAGATTGACGGCCAGGGCACGATGCCCGAGTGAGCGCGGTGCACTGCCGGGCAGAAAATGCACCTGCTCGACCAGTGCATCGGTGCTGAGCACCAGCTCGCAGCCCGGCGCCGGCCGCAACAACGCGGCGTCGTCGCCGATACCCAGCGCAACGTCGCTGCGCACGGCACCCAGATGGCGGAAGTAGCGCTCGATGATCTCGCCTTCGCCCGTGGCCACGTCGATGCTCAGCGTTCTGCAGGTCGCCAGGCCCGCGCGGCGCGATCCAGCACGCCGTTGATGAACTTGTAGCCATCGGTGGCGCCAAAACGGCGCGCGAGACCGACCGCCTCGTCGATGACCACGCGGAACGGAAGCTGCGGCCGGTGCTGTAATTCCACGCTGGCGACCAGCAGCACGGCATGCTCGATCGGATCGAGCGTCGCGGCGGCGCGGTCCAGGAACGGCCCCAACGCCAGATCCAGCGCCTCGTGCTGTCCGATCGCCTGCTGCACCAGGGCATTGAAATATTCGCCATCGGCACGCGCCATGTCCGCATCGAGCGCGAATTCACTGGCCAGGTCCTGCCAGGGAGCCGGATTCAGTTGCCAGCGGTACAGGGCCTGTACGGCCAGGCGCCGCGCCAGGGCCCGCGCCGCAGTCTGCGGGTTGAAGTTGCGCGCCATGGCCGCGGAGTATATCGGAGTGGCAGGGCCGCCTTACTTGCTCTTGCCGCTCTCCCCCGGGTCCGTGGGCAGCAGTGGCAGCTGTTCGCGGCCGGGTTGCCCGCCCGGCTCACGGCGCCGTCGCTGGCGGCGCAGGCCATCGATCGTCTCGCGAAAGGCCTCGACGTCCTGGAAACTGCGGTACACGGACGCGAAGCGCACGTAGGCCACTTCGTCGAGGTGGCGCAGCTCTTCCATCACCAGCTCGCCCACCTGCCGCGACGGCACCTCGCGTTCACCGAGCACACGCAGGCGGTGGCAGATCCGGGCGACCGCATCCTCGATCGCTGCACTGCTGACCGGTCTTTTCTCCAGGGCCTTGACCATGCCGGCGCTGAGCTTGGCCTCATCGAAGGGTTCGCGGCTGCCGTCACTCTTGATCACGCGGGGCAGCAGCAGTTCGGCCGATTCGAAGGTCGTGAAGCGCTCGCCGCAACTGAGGCATTCACGGCGCCGACGGATCTGCCGGCCGTCAGCGGCCAGGCGCGAGTCGGTCACGCGGGTATCGGCATGGGCGCAGAATGGGCAGTGCACCTGGCTCATCGCTCCGGAGGCGCGGCCGCGGCTGCCCGTTCAGGGGCCGTACACCGGGAATCGCCGGCACAGGGCCAGCACTTCACCGCGTACGCGCTCGACCACCGTGGCGGCACCCTCCGCCTCGATCACTGCCACGATCCAGTCGGCGACCTGCCGTACTTCCGGTTCACGAAAGCCGCGCGTCGTGACCGCAGGCGTACCGATGCGCAGCCCGCTGGCGATCATCGGCGGCCGCGGGTCGTTCGGCACGGCATTCTTGTTCACGGTGATGTTCGCACGGCCCAGCGCCGCGTCGGCGTCCTTGCCGGTGATCGTGCGCTGGCCCAGATCGACCAGGAAAAGGTGATTGTCGGTGCCGCCGGAGACGATGTTCAGCCCCCGCGCCGCGAGGGCCGCGCTCATGGCGCGCGCGTTGGCGAGCACCTGCTGCTGGTAGGCACGGAACTCCGGCTGCAGCGCCTCCAGCAGGGCCACCGCCTTGGCCGCGATCACGTGCATCAGCGGGCCGCCCTGGGTGCCGGGGAACACCGCCGCATTGAGTTTGCGGGTGATCGCCTCGTTGGCGCGCGCCAGGATCAGTCCACCGCGCGGACCGCGCAGGGTCTTGTGCGTGGTGGTGGTCACGACGTCGGCGATCGGCACCGGATTGGGGTACAGCCCGGCCGCGACCAGCCCGGAGACGTGCGCCATGTCGACAAAGAACAGCGCCCCGACGGAGTCGGCGATCCTGCGGAAGCGGGCGAAGTCGATGACGCGTGAATAGGCTGAAAAACCGGCAACGATCAGCTTCGGACGGTGCTCGAGCGCCAGCCGTTCGATCTGCTCGTAGTCGATCAGGCCCGTGGCGGCCACGACGCCGTATTGCACGGCATGGAAGAGCTTGCCGGAGAAATTGACCTTCGCACCGTGGGTGAGATGCCCGCCATGATCGAGGCTCATCCCCAGGAAAGTGTCGCCGGGCGCCAGCAGCGCCAGGTACACCGCGGCATTGGCCTGGGCGCCGGAATGAGGTTGCACGTTCGCGTAGTCGGCACCGAAGAGCTGCTGCGCCCGCTCGATCGCCAGCTGCTCGGCGACATCGACGTATTCACAGCCCCCGTAGTAGCGCCGGCCTGGATAGCCTTCCGCATACTTGTTGGTCAGCACCGAGCCCTGTGCCGCCAGCACCCGCGGGCTGGCGTAATTCTCGGAAGCGATGAGCTCGATGTGATCTTCCTGCCGGCGGCGCTCGCCCTCCATGGCGGCCTGCAGTTTGGGATCGAAGCTCGCGATGTCCAGTGCGGCGGAAAACATGGGTGAGAGGGGCCTGTGGCGGG